>Ga0163149_10000587_pt1 | contig 48202 bp, 42 predicted proteins | sample OliLakLV19MP5G1_FD_148604 | JGI IMG/M metagenome (GOLD analysis project Ga0163149, IMG submission 148604) | Freshwater microbial mat bacterial communities from Lake Vanda, McMurdo Dry Valleys, Antarctica - Oligotrophic Lake LV.19.MP5.G1 | ecosystem: Environmental > Aquatic > Freshwater > Lake >...
ACGCTCACCATGCTCCGGCGTTTTGCACGCATGCGTTGGCGGACGTTCCGTGCCGTTGGAAAGGCCCTGCTGGCCGCGCCACCGATCCTGCGTACCATCGTGATGCTGGCAAGCGCCCTCCTCCTCTGGCTCGGGGTCAACTGGACCTATCACGCGTTCAACAAGCCGACCGAAGTCCTCTTTCCCTTGGGCCACTCGCTCGACAAGCACCCAGCCGAAACGTGGAAGCAATACGGCTCGCACTTCCGCAGGTATGCAACAGCCATCATGACGCCCGAGTTGCTGGCTGCACTGGCTCAGATTGAGGGCGGAGGGAATCCGGTGGCGCAGACCTACTGGCAGTGGCATGTGACATGGAATCCCTTGGAGCTCTACATGCCGGCGTCGAGCGCCGTCGGCATGTACCAGATTACGGACGGGACATTCCGCGAAGCTAAACGCTACTGCATCCATGACCATCGGGTGGTCGAGGACGGACCCTGGCACGACCCGAACTCCTGCTGGTTCAACCGCCTCTACAGCCGCATCGTCCCAAGCCATGCCATCCAATTGACCTCGGCGCTTTTAGATCGACGCGTCGCGAGTGCCGTAGACCCGCAACGGATCGGCAGGGTCACGCTCCGACAGAAGCAGGATCTGGCCGCCGTGATTCACCTCTGTGGAGCCGGAGCCGGCCACGCGTATGCCTCGCGCGGCTTCCGGCTGACCTCTCATCAACGGTGCGGCAACCACAACGTGCGAGACTATCTCACACGAGTCAACGCGATGACATACCAGTTTGCCAAACTGGCGGCCGCCGGCTCGTAGTTTGGCTCATCAGATCTTCTCCGCCGAGAGTGGCGTCGCATTGGATTCGAGTGACCGGCACTCTGCCTTCCCCCCCAAGAACAGTTCGGCGAGCGCGCCCACCAGCATCATGCCGGCTCTGAGTACGTAACCATAGAACAGGCTTGTGGCAGATGATTCGATCAATTTGCCCTAGCCTGCATTATTCATGGAGGTTCGTCGCGAAAGCGTGCAGACGCGAAGCGAGACGGGCACTCGGAGCCGTGAAACCCTGAAGCATACTCGCGCAGTATGTCGAAGGGCTGAACGGCGAGACTGCCTGTCACAGCCGCGTATCCACGCTTGCAGCAGAAGCGTCATGAATAATGCAGGCTAGAGCCAGGGAGCGAGGATCCACGCCCCCTGTGCCACGAGGAAGAAGCATGCGATGGCCATCGCGACCAGGGCAAGCGGTCCATCCGCTGCGGAATGTTGGTGCCGATGGGAGCACTCGGTGCGCCTGGCCTATTCTGCTCCTATCATCGATCAACGCTGGGACGCCACGCGAGCTGTCCGATGCGCGCTCGACGACGAGTGCGAAATCACATACTGCACCTGTCTGAATCAATGACATTCCCTTGGTTGACTCCACGAGAAGTCGGACACAGAGATGCCCTGTCTCATGAATCGTTTCGATGAGTCCAACCCTCTCCTCTTTGGTGCTGTTCTTCACGAGGTAGTAACCAGACCGCCCTTTACTGCGCGCATCAAGCGAGCAAGAAGGGCACCAGCCCTCTCATTTCTCTCTTCGAGGTGGCCTGTCTCGGGCCCAACCTGCGCGCGTCGAACGACCATTATTATGATCTCTCCAAGCTCGCTCGTTCCCTCCCAGGGATGGGGCCTGATTGATCTTCCACTGCGCGCGTCCAACGAGGGGAGTCCGCGACCGCGCGTTGCGCGAGCACAGAAGATCATCAGGCTCCATCCCCCTTTCTGTTCCGCGAGCATAGGGACCGACCAGGCCATCCCTCTTCCCCCTCTATTCGAACATCTTCCGAAACCTCGCCTTAATATGGCCCAGCCCTTCGCGCAAATCGCTCTCAAGAACATCGGCCTTGGCCTGCGCTGCCACGCGCTTGGCCTTGACCTGATCCTTGAACAGGACCAGCTTGGTGAGTAGCTCTTCCTTCTTCCACTCCAACGTGACCTGCTGCTTCGCTTTCTCGCTCTCAAACCGGTCCTTGAGTGCCTCAAACTCGGCTTCGAGCTTGCTGGTTCGACCAACCAGATCTTCCCACACCTTGCCTGATTCGAACGCGACCCCTTTCAGTTTCTGTTCCGCAACGGATTCGAACTCGTTCAGGGCCTTGAGAATCTTTTCCCTCTGCTCCTCAAACGTATCGCGGGCATCCGCTTTGCCGAGGGCCAATTGTACTTGTAGATGTTCGAGCTTGGCCTGCACCTCCGTCTTCGCCTGCGCTGCGATGTCCTTCGACGCCTGCACGTTGGTCTCGACGTGCTTGAGCAGTTCCCGCAGCTGCTGCTTGCGCTGTTCCAACCCCTGAATCGCCTGATCTTTCGTCTGAGTCAGTTGCGCCTCCAGCGCCTCCGCCTGGTGCTCCAATGCATCCAACTTCTTGTCGAACGACGCCCTGAGTTCTTTGATTCGCGACATGGGACCCTCCTCTGTTTGATCGGTCAGCGCTGTCCGCTGCAGAGCCTGTACCGTTCCTCCGGGATGTTCTTCATATTCTGGAAAATAGTTTCACGCTCTCCCGCACTGGTTACCCGATCGATGCCGGGATAGAGCACTCGCTCTTCTTTCATATTATGGGCTCCCAGTAGATTCAACAATGTCTGTTCTGCGTCATCGCTGTCTGGATTCTGTTCCGCCACTCTGCCATCAATGGCTTTGAGCTGCTGCTCAATCTGGCGATGCTCCGCCCGCATCACGGACGTCGCTCCGCCTTCAGTGATGCCGGTTTCCTTCTCCCACAACGGAAATAGCACGTCCTCTTCCCACACGATATGGCGCTGCAGACCGAACATGAATGCGGTGAACGCGTCCTTGGCCTTAGGAAAGTCGGACCGTTTCAGCTGTTGAAAGGTCTTGAACCATTCATCCAATCGGTCATGGTCCTGCTCATAGAACTCGGTGATGGTGTGCTGCTCACTCATGATGCCTCCATCCACTACAAATAGGTACAGGTGAGTCGCTCATCGATGAATCGTCGATCGAGATGACGAAGAGGCTCAGACCTCTCAACATCATCCTGGCGCATGAAGGAACTTAACCCGCATTATTCATGAACACTTCTGCTGCAATCGCCGATCCGCTGCTACGACAAGCCTTCGGTCGGCGGGCTCGCCCCTCGGACCCTCAACGTACTGCACGAGTACGCTTCAGGTCCTCAGGGCTCCGCGCGCCGCTCTCGCAACACGGCTCAGCGATTTCGCGACGAAGCGTCATGAATAATGCGGGTTAATGCGGCGTATGCTGAAGGTCATGATCATGTCTTTCGCCCACCTTCTTCCCCGCCTGGGGAGACGTTGGCTTCAGCGGAGTAAACTTGGCGCCATAGGCATCCTGTTCCGGCAACTTGATGAAGACCACAATCACGGTATCCTGAGTGACCTGAAACTCGCCGCCCCCCGTAAACATGTTCTGTTGCGACGGCTCCAGCGTCACCGTGACCTTGCTCCCGGTCTTACCCTGTTGAATGTTCGCCTTACCCTCTCCGCCATCGGTCTTGATCTCTTGCCATGCGTGATCGGTCACATACAGGAGCAGCTCTCCGTCCTTTGCAAGAAGCTCGAAGTGATAGGGGCCTGCCGCACGAACTTGCCCCCCATGGGGCGAGGGCATCGCATCCAGAGACGCATCGGTGTGCGCCCACAGAGGCTGACACAGCATCAGGGTTGCAGCAATCGCCGCAGCGATCATCGACGTCTTCATTGTTTCCTCACAAGACACATGTGAATGGCCGTGGAATCTTCAACAGCATCGTAACCCAGATTCTTGATGCATGCACGTCCTACGATGGCCCTCGTGAGGCGAGCGGTGCGGGGGGATCTTCTCTCTCGCCACTCGTCTCGCACCATTAGCCAGGCCTGTCGGCATAGCTTTTCGGCAAACTGTCATGATTAGCACCAATTAACGTAGCGAAGGCCATGCCACAGATCAACTCGAATCTTGTAGCAATCGTCTGAATTGACGAGGATGTGAGAGGCTCCTCATCGGAGAGGGAAAACCGCTGGCGCATTCCGTCCCGGTAGGGTGGATGGTCTGAGGCAAAAGGCGACAGGCGATAGGAGTCTGGCCTGCCTTACAGCCGTCGCTTCCGCATAGTTCACATGCTGCCTGACGGTTCAACGAGAAATCGCATGGCAGGACGCTGAAACAGTCCGCCGGCATCGTGCTCGCTTCGCTCATGAGCCATTCTGGCTCACACGATGAAGCCGCACAATACCCGATACGCAACCGTTCGACTTGGAGGGAACGCAAAGGACTCTGTCGTCCGCTCCATAGAGCCGCACATTGAGAAACAGCCATCCCCCCGCTATGTTCCCCCTTCACAATATCGGCAATCGCAGTGAACCGGTTCATGAATCACTCAGGCTAGAGTCACCGAACATGTGGGCCACCGGAACGTGTCAACGACTTTGAGACACTTGCCCTGGGAGTTTAACGTACACCCTCCTCTGTCGACCTCGTTCATTGAGGCCGAGAAGACCCTGCCTAGCCCGCATGATTCATGAGCGCTTCTGCTGCAATCGCGGATTCGCTGCTCTTGGGCGTGAAGCGTCTTCGATGCGTGAAACGTCGTTCGTGAAGCGTATTTCGTTCCGGAGCCGGGCGCTTCATGTTTCGCACCTGCTTCCAGCGCTTCACGCTTCACGAGATACGCTTCACTCTCTGCTGCGCTTCACGAGGAACGCGTTTTCCTGGCGATTTCGTCCCTCGACTGTGCTCGGGACCCTGAGCTTTGTCGAAGGGCCACGAACCGTCATGAATCATGCGGGCTAGTGGACTGACTGTGGGAGACACGGGAAAGAAAAGGATTCGACTGATTATTTGGCGTCACACTGTCGCACGTCCGACTCTCGTGCCCTCCCCTCCCGTGGGGGATGAAGACGTGAGGAGGGCTTTTACTCTTTCACAATCACGCCGCAGGCGATGCGGGGTCCGCCCGGCGCATCCTTTGTCGTCGGATCCGGCAGGTACTTATCGTCGAACTCATGGATGATGAAGGCGCTCCCATCCGTATCGAAGAGGCTGTTGAGCCCTTCGGACAGAGTGACCCGACTCGTGATCGTATACAGCGACCCTTTCCGGTCGTCGTTGACGGAGAGGTTCTGGAGATCGCCGAGATGGTAGGGGTGGTTCCCTAATCCTGGTGTGACGTTCGCTTCCGGGTTGATTGTCGCATCGACATTCCCGTCATAGTGCCCCTTGGCCGCTGCGAAGGGCTCGCAGTTGCCGACCTCGTGAATGTGAATCGCATGACGTCCCGGCTTCAGCTTGCTGTCCGACGTGCCGGTGAGCGTCAACTTGATCCTGATGCGCCCTTCATACTTCTCGTAGAGATGCGCCTCTCCCGTAATGCCGGGGCCGGTGATGATCGCCTTCGCATGCACGGGTTGTTCAAGTTTACCCGTGTAATAGGACGAGCAGCCGGCAAGCGGCACGAGCGCCGACAGCACAATTGCAGTTCCCACAAATATCCGATTCATGCATCCTCCTTGGTTGGGTGGTTCTCCGACCAGACGGCCGGCCTTAACTTGAGCAAAGCGCGCGAAGATCTTCCACCCTCTGGTGCTCTGCCTCAAACATTCGAGCGCCGGCTCCAATCGCACATCAGTCACTCGACTATACTTCAACGTGATGGTCGACGTCATCAGACAGATGTTGGCGGACGCGACGCATACATCCTTCGGTGGACAGCACCGAAGCACCCAGCCTGCTGATGGCCGACGTGAGAGGCTACCCCTTTGCTCCAGAAGGGTCAAAACTACTCTGACGTAAAAGGCTACAGGCAGATCTCCCTCTTCGGGAAGAACACCCCACTATTCGCCTATCATGAAGATTGTAGCGAACTGCCAGGGATAGATCTATCGGCAAAGGCAGGATCACGTATCTGGGAGAGAACCACTGCGGGCGAACGCTCGCCAGATAACAGGAATCGTCGCCGCAGGTTGACAGGGGGGAGGGATCGAAGGACGCCTACTTTATCTTGGAAAACTCAGCCTCGATTCGCGCCTCATGTCCATCCTGAAGATTCACGACGAACCGGGACGCCGCAGTGGGATCAAATGTTTCATAGGCAAACAGCGCGGTAAAACGCGACCGGTAGATCGGCTCGTTTCCCTCATTCTTTCGGCCACGTTCGGCTTTCCCAATATCGATGGGCTTGATCCGCTTGGAGCCCTGTTGCAACTCAATCAAGGCACCCTCTGCAAAGTATTCGTCGTCGCCACACAACTGAACTTCAATCTCCATGTTGGGCATGTCCATCACTTTCTTGATGAACTCCTCGGGCATACGCACCTCTGTCTTCCGCTTCTTGGACTCTGCCGCTTCCTGCCGGCCAAAGGCTTCAAGTCGATACCGTTTGGTTCGGAGGATGGCACTGGCGCCGCAGGAATCTTTCTCCGGATCGGCTCCCACACGCGTGACCAGGGAGGCTTGCTGGAGAACCTTCTTGACGTCTTCCGGGGTGTTGGCCTTCTCCATCGGCGCTCGCCCGGCTTCCAAGGCCTTCTGAGCCTCTTCCACTGACAGCTTCACATCGATCGCGAAGACCGGCTGGAGACCGACGACCGTCAACAGTCCCGCGACTGCACAGGCGATCACGCCACCGACCCGCGCCAACGTTATCAGGCATCGCACCCTCATGACTTCCTCCTTACACAAAACAGCGATCAATAATGAGGCGGCATTGTACGGAAGCCCCCTGCCCCTTTGCAATCAGACTGACGAAAAGTGGGCCCAGTGGGCATAGGGCTTGACGGCATAGAGTTCGTCGAGATCGACCGGCACGGTCTCGCCGGCTTGCATCAGCAGCTGCGCGACCAGGCGGAGCGGCAATCCAACCACTGTGGTGAAATCTCCGTCGATAGAATCGATCAATTCGCCGCCCTCTCCTTGAATCGAATAGGCGCCGGCCTTGCCGAGGCTTTCCCCTGTCGCCAGATACCGTTCATGCACTCGCTCATTGAACGGCTTCATCCGAACGACGGCCGTGGACAGAGCCACGATGTCTATCGCACGAGCAGAACAGACAAGCGCGACTGCCGTGTGTACCGCATGATCACGACCGGCCAGGCGCCGGAGCATTGCGCGAGCCTCCGCCAGGTCGGCCGGTTTCCCGAGCACGTGACGATTCACTTCAATCACCGTATCGCTCCCCAGCACCATCGCCTCCAACTCTTGTCTCGCGACCGACTGAGCCTTGCCCTGCGCGAAGGACTGCACTTGCTCGATCGCCGGACGGTCAACCATCAACCGCTCCTCGAACGTTGGGATTTTGACATCGAACGGAATACCCAGCAAGCCGAGTAGCTCACGACGACGCGGTGAGGTAGAAGCCAGGAGGAGTGCCATTTATCGCGTGGGAGAAAGTTCAGGAGCAGCAAGCGATTCCTGAAGATGGTGGCCGGAGACCTCGGTGAGACTCGCGTTGTGCCGGTGGAAATCGGCGAGCACCTGCTCCAGATCAGCGACCGAAGACACTCGGAACATCTCGGCTCGCAGCGAGGCGGCATGGGGAAACCCTTTGCAATACCACCCCAGATGTTTGCGCATCCGCCGAAACTGGCCCTGCCCACAAGCCGCCTCGAACCGTCTGGCATGATCGAGCAACATCTCAAAACGGACAGTGAGCGGTGGCATCCACAATTCGAGGCCCTCTTCAGGCCGATGCTGCTGCAGCGCGAGTCGCACCTCTTCTTTCTGCCGAAAGAACCAAGGGGCCCCAAGCGCGGCTCGCCCGACCAATACGCCATCGACCCCGGTTTCCCGCACACGACGAATGACGTCGTGATAGCTGTGCACATCCCCGTTACCGAACAACAACGTCCCACTCCCCTTCATAATTTCCGCCGCCCGAGCAATGGCATTCCAGTCCGCTTCTCCCCGATACATTTGCTGCAACGTGCGTCCGTGAAGAGAGATGACTGCCGGCTGCTCCCTGAGGAGACATTCGATCCATTCGTCGACGACCACCACGTCGTAGCCGAGGCGTGTTTTGACAGATACAGGAATCGTCCGGCGGACAAGCGCACGGGCGTCCTGCCGCTGTTCGTTCATACGCCGGAGCGCCGCCACTCTGCCGGGCTTGAGGCCCACTCCCTCAAGAGTCTGACCGGCTGCCCAATCGGCGATCCCCTGTCGAGCGGCCTGCATAAGGGCCTGAGCCACGTCCGGAGTTCTGATCAGACCCGCGCCCGATCCAGACGACGCCACACTCCGCGAGGGGCAACCCATGTTGATATCTAATCCGTCAAACCCCAACTCACACACGGCATGAGCGGCCTGATAGAAGAGGTCCGGCTCTTTTCCATAGAGCTGCGCGACAATCGGTCGTTCAGCCTCATGATAGATGAGAGAGTCCAATAAGAACTCCGGCCCCCGGCAGACGTCATGCACATGGGTGAACTCCGTAAATGAAACATCTGGTTTCCCCTGCATCGCCACGGTATGGCGAAACGTCGCATCGGTGACCCCATCCATCGGCGCCATCCCGATGACCGGCCTGGTGAGTGACTGCCAGAAACTCATCTGGTTCGCTCCTTTTCCATCGCCAGTTCCCCCACTTCGTTCGCCTCGGCATAGGCCTGGCGCAACATGGCACCTTCCTGTTGCACGCAGATATGCGCATCCGGCGCGCACTCCGCCACAAATTCGAGAAACCGTTCGATCTTGAGGAGAAAGAAATCGTACGACTGCGTGAGCGGTCGTGAGGATCGAAACCAGAAGGCGACAAACTCTCTCAGACAGACACCCCGCTCCGCTAACACCCGGCAGGTCTGCGGAAACATCTCTGCAAGGTCTCCTCCCCAATGGAGAATCTCATAGGGGATATAGAACGTGCGGTACCGTGTGAACCCGCTCGCCTCCGCGACTACTTCCTGCCACTCCGGGCCTGTCATGGAGGCCTGTCCCGAGATGATTTGCGCGTAGCGCGCATAGTCGTCGCACAGCTGCTGCCGATCAGATCGGCGCAACGGCTCCATGACGGGGACCGCAAGAGTCATCAGTTCCATCGACTGCTCTCCAGCCGTCCCTCTAGTCATCGCCTGCTGGACGTGGGAGGAAAAGCGCCGAACGGCCTCTGCATACTCCTCCACTATCATCTCGATCGGTTTGGTGTCCACTTCAAGCGCGACCGCCCGGAGGTTGACGAGGTTTGAATGGGTCAAAACCTGTTCGAGCATGGTGAAGAGGATCGACGGAATCGGCGCGGCATGGGCATCAAGCCATTCTGGAAGACCCTCGCCTGGCGCTACCCCTGCAACCGACTCATGACAGGCCAGCCCCGCCACGTGGATTTCGACGACCCGATCCATGGGAAATTCGTCAAGGAATTCCTGGACGAATCGTTCTAGCGGGACGTGTCGACAGGCGGCTGTATACCGATAGACCGTCCAGAGATGCCCGATGTCCAGCACAAGGCCACAGGGCGCCAAGGCCGTAACCAGCCGAAAAAAATGGGGAATCGAGATCGTGCCGGCTGAAAAATACGTGAGGGGCGGCAGCTCCAAGAGAAAGAGCGGGGCAGTCCCATCCGCCCGACGGCCCTGATGATCCATCGCCTGCTGAACCGCCGCGACGTTTGCCGCCACGACCTGGGCGCTCAGCCCGGTATAGAGTGGCGGGAGATATGTGCCAAATGAGTAGCCCCCCATCTGCTTCATCGCACATTCATGATTCAACCAGAGACTCTGCAGGCTGTTGAGTTGCGTGACCATCTCGCCGACGTCCTGCTGAAAAAACGGAGAGGCTTGAACGTCCGGCTGAGTGATCCACAAACCTTCCCCATGGTACGCCAACGGAATGTCCTGGACAGCCTGCCGAACCGTCGACAGTGCGGTCGTCGTCGCTTTAAAGACTTCGAGATAGCCAGGCGGGAGTCCTTGTTCCTTCAGTGTATGTATCAGCTCGAACAGATCGGGAGAATAGACGTCGACTGACAGCCCCATCCCCAGCGGGGGAATGTTCCTGAGTCGGCGCTGAAAGTCCTGTTGAACAAAATTGGAATCAGGCATAGGATTTACGCTTGTGCTGTTCTGAGAATTGTCCTAGTCTATTCGCTGAACTCATTGTTTGACAAGGGAAGCCCCCTTCATGGGCGAGAGAGGCCCGTCTGCTATACTTGGCGTACATTGCCAGAGCGGACCCTCACGAATCGTGCAGGCGCAAATCGGGAGAGGTCTCGAACCCATGACGAACGACGATAACAAACCCATCAAGACGACATATCTCATACCCACGATGGTTGCCCATATGATGACACCAGGGGTTGTGCAGGTTCCAGGGGACGTGTCCGTCAGTGAGGCGGCCATGCTGCTCGAGCGAGAACAGGCGCCTTGCCTCCTCGTCAAGGACACCGACACACAGTTCGGTATTATGACGCCGGACGACATTGTCAAGAAAGTTGTCGCCCAGGGGCTCGAACCGCATGATATCGAAGTCCGGACAATCATGACACGCCCGGTGCAATTCATCGAGTACGATCAGGCCATGACAGAAGCCTCGATACTCATGATGGCCACAGGCGCCTCTCTCCTGATTGTCACCAAGCAACACCAGCCGGTGGGGGTGCTCAGGGCGCAAGACCTGATGCTCAACCCACCCAGACGGAGCGCGAGAATACCCGTCGTGGTGAGTGTGGTCGGGCATGCCTCGGCGACTGGGCTCAACTATAATGCCATCATCACTCAGCTGAGCCTTGCTGGAGGGTTGATCGAATCAACAACACAGCTCACGCCAAAGACGAATGTCGTACTGGCGTTTTCCATTTCCGGCCAAAACACTCCACTGACCATTCGCGGGAGGGTAATGGCCTGCGAAATTTCTGGAACAGCACCAAATAAAACATCAGGCGGGACTCATACGTGGCATATCGATATTCAGTTCACCGACCTCTCATCCCCCGATCTCGGGCGTATCAGGGCCTGGGCACTTCAAACAATACCTCCTTCAGCCAATCTCTCCTAACCTCACACATACGCTCCGTTCCGTTGACCGGTCGGCAATCAGCTGATAGAATTTTATCTTTCGTACGATACCTATAACCCCGCATGGACAATAACATGAAAATCTCCCAGACCCGTTCCCGCCCTCTCCCCTCAAACGAGGAATTGCTGAGCCACATTCGCCTTCTGCTCGACAGCCCGGAAGACGACCTGCAAGCCACGATCATGAAGGAACTTCTGGCCGGAACACTTCGACTCCACGATTCCCATTTGGATATCCTAGACCTCAAGATCGTCAACCGCGCCGTCAAAGAACTGCGGCACGCCTTCCGTGTCTTTCATGACTATCGCGATCGGCGCAAGATCAGCATCTTCGGTTCGGCCCGCACCGCCTCGGATGATCCGAACTACCAGATGGCGTTCCAGTTTTCTCGTCGAATCGTCGACGAAGGATTCATGGTCATTACCGGGGGGGCCGATGGGATCATGCGCGCATGCCAGGAGGGCGCCGGACGCGAAAACAGCTTCGGGGTCAATATCATGCTGCCCTTCGAACAAGGCCCGAATACCACGATCGCCGACGATCCCAAGCTCGTGACGTTCAAATACTTCTTCACCAGAAAACTCATCTTCCAGAAAGAGGCCAACGCCATTGCCTTGTTCCCCGGCGGCTTCGGCACGCATGACGAAGGTTTCGAAATCTTGACCCTCGCCCAAACCGGCAAGAGCGACCCCCAGCCGATCGTGTGTCTCCACGCTCCAGGCTGCGACTATTGGGACGACTGGTATGGCTTCGTCACACGCCAACTCTTAGCCCGTAAACTGATCAACCCTGAAGATCTTAGCCTGTTCACCATCACCACATCCGTGGACGACGCAATCGATGAAATCAAGCGTTTTTACCACCGATTCCATTCCATCCGCTTTGTGGGCCGACTCTTGGCCATTCGGTTGAAAAGCAGCATCTCCTCGGAACAAGCAGCCGGCCTTCATGATACATTCGGCGATCTGTTATCCGAGGGGACCTTTGAATTGCGAGGGGCACTCCCCGAAGAACTCGACGAGCCGGACCTGAGGGACTTGCCTCGATTGACCTTTACCTCCAACCGCCGGAGCGCAAGCCGGTTGCGTCAGCTGATCGACCATCTCAACGCCCTCTGACCGCTCTCCACTCAGACGCTTTAGTCTCAATACATCATCATGATATGCTCCGAGACGATGGCCGGTTCCCGCACACAACACTCATTCGCTGAGCCCCCCACCGTCGTGCTCTATCACGCCGAATGTGCCGATGGGTTCGGCGCAGCGTGGGCGATCTGGAAACAATTTCCAGCAGCCCGGTTCATCCCCGTCAAACACGGAAATCCTCCTCCCGCAGAGCTACAAAACCAGCGAGTCGTCATCGTGGATTTCAGCTATGCCCGCGAGATACTGGAAACCATGGCGGCTCAGACACAGGCGCTCCTCGTCCTCGATCATCACATCACCGCAGAGAAAGCCCTCACCGGCCTTCCTTATGCGTATTTCGACATGAAGAAGTCAGGAGCGGTTCTGGCCTGGGAATGGGCTCACGATCAGCCGTCGCCGTGGCTCCTCAACTATATCCAAGACAAAGACCTCTGGACCTGGGCGCTCCCCTCCAGTCGAGAAATTAATGCGGCCGTAGCCTCTTATCCATTTGAGTATCACCGCTGGAGTCAATTCAAGCAAAAGGAATTGGAACAGGAGGGCCGGGCCATCCTGCGTTATGAAAGCGAGCTTGTGAATAAACTTGCGGCGCAAGCGATGCTGGTCGACTTTCACGGAGCCATTGTTCCGTCAGTCCACAGCGCGGTCCTGACAAGCCAGATCGGCGAACGCCTCTCCGCTGAGCATCCGTTTTGCCTTATGTGGCATGATCGCGATGGGCGCCGCTATTACAGCATGCGCTCGCGAGAAGATGGGGCCGACGTAGGGTCCATTGCCTCATCGTTCGGTGGTGGAGGCCATACGCACGCCGCAGGATTTTCAATCTCCCTTGGACCTGACGGCTCCTTGCCCGATAACCCGGCACTCCCTCGATCGGTCATCGACCGCCGCCGTACTCCTTCCTAATACGACGCCATGATCCCCCTCCATGACGACAACCCCACCGAACGAACGCCGGTCGTCACCATCGCGTGGATTGCAACCTGTGTCCTCGTCTTTCTCTACCAGGCAAGTCTTCCCGTCGGCTCAGGAGACACGTTCGTCTTCAAATACGGGGCGATCCCCGTCCTCGTGTTTGGAGAGGCCGATCCTCCCGAGATGGGCGTAGCCATTCCTGCCTACGCCACGTTGATCACGAGCATGTTTCTCCACGGCGGTTGGATGCATCTCATTGGGAACATGCTGTACCTCTGGGTCTTTGGAAACAACATCGAAGATGTCATGGGTCATTCAAAGTATGTGGCGTTCTACCTCACATGCGGGGTTCTGGCCGCCTTGAGCCACGCCCTGACCGATCCGTCTTCGTCTATCCCCATGGTTGGAGCGAGCGGCGCCATTTCCGGCGTCTTAGGCGCCTATTTGTTGTTGTTTCCTCGCGCCCGTGTGCTGGTGATGATGCCAGGCCTTGGCGCGACGAGAGTGGCAGCGGGTTTCGTCCTCGGCATGTGGTTTGTGATGCAACTGTTGAGCGGGGGGATGAGTATCGGCAGCCAGGGTGGCGGCGTCGCCTTCTTCGCCCATATCGGAGGGTTTCTTGCCGGGATGGCACTGATTGGTCTCTTCAAACGCCCGGACGTGCCCTTCTTTGCAGCAGGCCGCAGAGGCGGCTAACCCGGTCTATCTCGTCTTTCAGGTCTGTCTTGTTTGTCTGGTTAGCCCCAGACAGACCAGATCAACCAGATAGACCATTCGATGCTCACGCATCCAGCAACTCACGCACTTTCCCGACCAGCCCGGCTTGTCGATAGGGACGCCTCAGAAGATATCGCGGGTTGAGACGATGAGACACCATCGCCTCATCATCATAGCCGGAAACAAAGAGCGGCTTCATCGTCGGGTGTTGCTTCAATAACCGCCTGGCTAAGTCACGCCCACCAATCTCCGGCATCATGAGATCGCTCACGGCCACATGGACGGGTCCTGGATGTTGCTGCGTGAGCAGCAACGCTTCCACGGATGAACTCGCTTCCAAGACCTGATAGCGATGCCGCAACAATGTCGCGAGTGCGAGCTTCCGGTCGATTTCATGTGGTTCTACCAGCAGAATCGTTTCCTGCCCTTTGGCTGAGACCTGTGCCAGAGCTGAAGGGGCAGGCGTCCGACCCTGCTCTGCGAGGGGAAGTGTCACCCGCACGACGGTGCCCTTGCCTGGCTGGCTGACAACATCGACCTGGCCTGCACTCTGCTTCACGATGCCATAGACTGCGGTGAGTCCAAGGCCCACATTCATTTCCTTTGTGGAGAAGAAGGGTTCAAACATGTGCGACTTGGTCTCTGAACTCATTCCGCTTCCAGTATCGCGTACTTCGATCAACACCGTGGACCGATGCTCTCCCCTTCCATTCACAGACTCACTCTCATGCCCGGGAGACACCTGTTTCGCTTCAATCCGAAGCCGACCACCATGCGGCATGGCATCTCGTGCGTTCACCGCCAGGTGAAGCAGGGCTTGTTCGAGTCCCTCACGATCGACCTCTACGTCCATCGGCGAATTTTCAATGACCATGCTGAGATCGATGGATGCGGGCAACAATCCTCGTATCACTTCACGAATCTCCGCCAGCACGACCTTGACCGAAAGTACCTCTCGGACGTGACCGGTCTGGCGACCCAACCCAGCCAGTTGAGCGGTCAAGGCCGCGGCCTGCCCTCCGCTTCGAAATATGTCATCGATCGGCTCATACAGCGGGTCGTTCGCCTTGAGGCTGGATAGAACCACACCTGTCTGCCTTCCGATCACCGACACGAAATGACTGAGTTCATCGGCAATCCCCCCCGCAATCCGACCGATCGCTTCCATCTTCTGTGCGTCATAGAGTTGCTGCTCGAGGTATTGCCGTTCCTGCTTCTCCTGCCGGACATACTCATTCGCCCGCGAGAGATCGCCCTTGAGCCCCTTGATACGGGACTCCAACTGATCACGCGACGTTTGCAAGTCCTGCTCCGTCTTTTTCAGCACCTCGATACTTTCTAGTAGTCGTGTTTTTTCTTGCCGTTCGGTCCGGATCGTTTGCAACGCGAGCCCGTAGAACGTCGCCATCACCAATAACACCGGTATCCCTAATAGATGTCCCGGCGACAGAGAGCCAGTCTGTACAACACTTTGATAGAGGACGACGCCATACCCCGCACAGAGCAACAGAGAGAGCCCAATGATATAGGAGAGTCGGCGCACAGAAGCGGCAATGAGCATGAGGATGAAATACGACAGATAGAGATCAGACCGAGCGTGACCCGAAAGATAGATGGTCCCGGTCACAAGAAGCGTATCGATCCCGATCACGGTCCCGCTGAACCACCCAGCCTGCAGGATCGATCTCGGCACATACCACAGACCGAGGACCATCGCCACCAACCCCATGACAATCACCCAGATCGTCGGGCGACTTGCGAGCAGCTCCGCTCTGGACAACAGCTGGTAGGCCAACATGACGCCGACCAGCGACTGAAGCGCCACATATTGTGGGCGCGAAATCGTACTGTCGTGACACGAACCTGTCGAAGACGGCTCGGCATGACTTTCAGAGAGGACAGCAAGACTACTCATCTGTGTGGTCTCCTGATCGAGCAACCGATTTGTTCGTGAGATGTGAACGGTGAAAGGTTTTGGAAGAGCACTCAGCAACCCTACGTTTCACGTGTGACCTTTTACCCGTACGGTCTTCGTATGTTGGCAGACTTTTCCCGCAGCCCACTAGGAGGATAGCAAGTCCTGTACCGATACCCAAACAGGGCAAAACCATGTTTTTCTCGTAGGCTATGCCCTGAGGAGCTGAACCGTGTGGTTCATGTCTCTCCGGCAACTCACAAAATGGTACGACACAGGGTGGCCACAAAACGGCTCGCTGATTGGGTTGAGCTGGGTATGCGGCGAAAGAGACGAGTGACCAGGCTCACAGCATCGTGCCGGTTATTGCCAGGCAGGCACGACACAGCTGCATGGTGGGGATTAGGAAGACAGGGTGGGACCGTTTGCCAGACCGTCGCGAAATTGCTTTGCGCGATTGAGGGCAAGACCGAGAGTTTCTCCAAGGAACGTGACATGTCCCATCTTACGCCGGGGACGAATCACACGCTTGCCGTAGAGATGGAGAACCGCTCCAGGAATATCCAGGAGGGTTCGACAGCCTGCGCCCTTCATGAGAGGGGACGCCTCGTCTCCAATAAGATTCACCATGACGGCTGAGCTCAGCAGACGCACTTCGCCGAGCGGCATCCCGCAGATGGCACGAACCTGCTGCTCAAATTGGGACACGCTGCAGGCATCAAGCGTGTAATGGCCTGAGTTATGAGGCCTCGGGGCAATCTCGTTGATACACAGCTCCCCGCTGGGGAGCTGAAATAATTCAAGACAAAATACCCCGACTCCTTCCAGCCGATCCACGACCTGACAGGCAAGCGCGGATGCCCGCTCGGTCACAGCTGACGATCCTGTGGCCGGCACCATGGTGGTTCGAAGAATCCCCTCTTCATGTTCGTTCTCAGCCATGGGATAGGTACAGCTCCGCCCGTCTGATCCGCGGACGACCAGGATCGAGAGTTCCCGTTCAAACGGCACCAAGGACTCTACGATCCAACGCATGCCAGGCCGAGCGGATTCCGATAATGCTCGTTCCACTTCCAGGACATCGGCCTCTCGATTGATTCTCCACTGTCCCTTGCCGTCATAGCCGGACGTGGCTGTCTTACAGAGGGCGGGATACCCGACCTGTCGAACCGTCGCAGCCAATTGATCAGGAGCGGCCAGGGTGGCGAAGGGAGGGACGGGAAATCCGTTAGAGGCCAAGAATGATTTTTGTTCGAGACGGTCCTGAATCACACTCAGAACAGCACTCGATGGGCGAACCGGCTTCCGTTGCTCCAACGCTCGACAGAGCTCTGCCGGAATATTTTCCCATTCATAGGTGACAACACTGACAAGATCGGCAAAGCGCTCGAGCATGCGCTGGTCGGTGAACGGAGCGGAAAAGCTGTGCGTGGCGACACCATGAGCCGGCGCCGCTGGATCTGGATCCCACACGGCAACGTGATACCCGAGACGGCACGCCGCCATCGTAAACATGGCGCCCAATTGTCCGCCGCCCAGGACTCCCAGGACAGATCCTGGCTCAATGACGACCATCTTCACGACCGTCGGCTCGGGCGGCCTGGACCTTTTATTCCGGTCACTAAGCCCTTCGCTTCAGGAGACTGCAGCACGGCATCCGTCTGTGCCTGACGGAATAATTTCACGCGAGCGGCAATCGTCGGATACCGACCCGCCAGGATTTGCGCCGCCAACAACCCGGCATTCTCCGCCCCTCCAATGGCCACGGTCGCGACGGGAATCCCCTTCGGCATTTGCACGATGGAGAGGAGCGAATCAAGTCCGTGAAGATGCTCCGTCGGGATCGGCACCCCGATAACCGGCAGATGCGTCTTCGCAGCCAGCATTCCGGGAAGATGGGCCGCTCCGCCTGCACCGGCAATAATGACTTCAATCCCCCGGCCGGGAGCTTGTTCTGCATAGGTGAACAAGCGATCCGGAGTCCGGTGCGCGGAGACGACTATCAATTCGTGTGGAATCCCGAGATCGATCAGAACCGCCACGGCCTTTTCTAAGATCGGGAAATCGGATTTACTTCCGCCCAACACCCCGACCAAGGGATGCGGACGATCCGTTCCTCTCCGCCGTGATTGTGGTCCTTTGCTGAGACGAGACATATTCGCGCAGGCCCTTCTCCCACAGCTCTCTGGATCATGGCGCTCAACGGAGCCCCCACCTTAGCGATTCCCTGACTGATGGTCAAGCGCAGCCCCTCTTCGTTTTTTTGGTTTGTCTGGTTCATTTGGTTTCTCTGGTTAGTCTAGTTCAACCAAATAAACGAAACAAACCAAACGAACCAGAGCAACCAGTCGGTTCTCACGCTTCACGCGTGTCTCGCACACTACGGGTGGGCTAGGCCTGCAATTCGGCTTGGATGGTGTCGAGGAGGGTCTTCATCTCAAAGGGCTTCTGAAGCGTGCTGTGGGCGCCCAGCATTTTGGCGACGTCGAGAAAATTGAGAATGCCAATCATGTCACTGCAGCCGGTGATCGCGATGACTTTCACGTTTGGGAACTCCCGCCTCAACGTCGCAGTGGTCTCCAAACCATCCTGATCGGGCATGAGAATGTCCATAATGACCAGGTCGGCCGGGGCCAGCCGATACTGCTGGAGGGCCTCCTTCCCATCACGCGCTTCCGTGACGTGATAGCCGACTTGCTCCAATGTTTCGCGAATCAATCGGCGGATTTGGTCTTCGTCATCGACGACAAGAATAGATGGCATCGTGTCCCTCGGCTTCGGTGAATGACTCCGGACCTCGGTTTCCCTCGCTGCGGTATCTTCCAGAGATGATTTTCGAACTGTACCATCTCCCTGGTGAACGGGCAAACAAACAATGCGTCATCGTCAGTGCCGATGCCATATCGACAGCAACGCGAATGCCTGCTTAGAGTCGTTCATCAAAATTTGATAGGGGTATGTAGCTCTAGCAGGCTCGCTGCACGAGACACGCGGGACGGGCAGGCGGGACGGGCAAGGGTTGATCTGGTTCATCTCGTCTATCTGGTCTGTCTGGTTCAATCAAACAAATCAAATAGACCAGATAAACAAGAGAGACCAGCCGGTTCTCGCGCTTCACGCGCCACGGTCTATGACGCGCGTGTGCCGTCAGACCTGCCGCTTGACGAAGAGGGCGGCGGCTTGTGCGCGTCGTGAGATATGCAGTTCTTGGAACATGTTGGCGAGATAGTTCTTGACGGTCTTATCGCTAAGTTGCATCGCGGTCGCGATTTCCTTGTTCGTCAAACCTTCCGCCACCAACGCCAGTACGCGCTCTTCCTGAGGGGAAAGGGATTGTCTCCGCACCGGGCCGGCTTGAGCCGGCCAGGCTTTAATCCAATCCAGCGCCCGTTGAGTGAGGGCCGGATCGAGAATCGATTGACCGTTGGAGACCTGACGAATCGATCGAACCAGCAGGCTGGCGTCGATATTCTTGAGGACGTATCCCTGTGCCACGGCCAGCACGGCCGCCAGGGCGGACTCATCATCCGAAAAGGATGTGAGAAAGATGATGCGTGTCGTGGGATGACTGGCGAGAATAACACGACAGGCTTCGACCCCGGAGCCATCCGGGAGTCGCACATCCATCAGAACGATGTCCGGTCGGAGTCGCTTGGCCGCCCGCACCGCAGCGGCTTTGGTTCCTGCCTCGCCGACGACGGTAATGCCCTGATGGTTGTGCAAAACCGTTCGCAGGCCGACACGGACCACTTCGTGATCGTCGACCAAGAGCAGGCGAATCGGTTTGGCCTTAACCCGCATAATTCACGAAGGCTCCTACTCCAACCGCCAATGTTTGGGCGAGAGGCGCGGGGCCAGAGACTCAGGGCGAAGACTTCTCGCCGAAAGCATGGCTCTTCCCTCTAGCCACTAGCCTCACGCCCCTGGCCTGACCGGCAAGTCGAATACGATGCGTGTTCCCTCATTCACCTTCGACAAGACGGTGAACCGTCCTCCGATCTTCTGCGCACGGTCAGCCATATTCCTCAGCCCATGCCCGGTCCCTTTGGCCGCCTTCGGATTGAAGCCACGGCCGTTGTCACGAATGCTCAATCGGACACCCTGCTTCAGCATCTTGAGCGACACCCTGGCCTCTGGCGCGCGGCCGTGCCGGATGCAATTACTCACCGCTTCCTGGATGACGAGGAACAGGTGCAGGGCCTGTTTAGCCGATACGGCCTGTGCGGCACGATCCTCGACCGCGAGGCGCACACGTGTCGTTTGGTTCTGCGTCAGCGATGTCAACATATGCTGCAGCGCCGTCGGCAGGTCCTTCCCCTGGAGCAGGTCTGAGCCCAGCCCCACGATGAAGTTCCGGATTTCCTGCATGACACGGTTCAACTGATCGATAGCCTGATCGAGTGCAGGGCCGGACGTCTTGCGTATCCTTGGAGACATCGTCAATCTGAACGCTTCGAGGCCGAGGCCCACGGCAAAGAGCGACTGCAGAATACCGTCATGCAAGTCTTGGCTGATCCGCTCGCGTTCCTCGACCGCGGCGCGCAGATCATGTTCTCGTTGGCGCAACACTTCTTCCATGCGCTTGCGTTCGCTCACGTTGTGGCCGACGGTGAGCAGGCAGGGGATGCCGTTAATCTGGACGGGATCGGAGGAGATGACAATCTGCCGCACCTCACCGTTTTTCGTGGTGAAGCTCAGCTCGAGATTGCGGACCATGCCGTCGGCCTTGATTGTCTCTATCAGCCGATCTCGGTCTTCCTGGTGCGGCCAGAGCCCGAGCGTGATGGTGCTCTGGCCGATCACCTCTTCCCGCCGATACCCGAACAAATCCAGACAGGCATCGTTCACATCTATGCACTGGCCCGTGTGGATTTCCGTAATGCCGATCAAATGCGAACTGGCCCGAAAGGCTTTGGCAAACCGCTCTTCGCTACTCCGCAAGACTTCATCCGCCCGCTTGCGCTCTCCGATATCCCGCATGATGGCGCAGTTGTATTCTTTCCCCTCGTACTGCAGATAATTGGCGGTGACCTCTGTGTCCAGAACGCGACCGGTCTTCGACCAATGTTTCGACTCGAACGTCAACGATCCCTTCTGCTTCAATTCTTCCCAATGGGCCGACCAGAGTTCCGGAGGGAAATTCGGGTCAATGTCGTGCAGGGTCATGGCCCTCAGTTCGTCGCGGGTGTATTCCAGCATCCGGCATGCCGCCTCGTTGACATGCAAAATCTTGGCGTCAGGCCCGATCCAGAAGAATCCTTCAACCGCATGGTCGACGGAAAATTGGGTCAGCCGGAACGCTTCCTGGGCCTGCCGCAACAGGGTGATGTCTTCGTTCAGCACGATGGCGCCCAGGATATTCCCGGCCTCGTCCTGGACCGGAACGGTCGAATTGCGAATGACCTTCTTCGTCCCATCAAGGCATTCGAGGTCGAAGGCTTCATTCAGCGAAGGGACGCCTGTCGTGAGCGTATGGCTCAAGGCCCAGCGATGGAGTTCGCTGGATGGTCCGATCGCCTCCCACCACCCCGTGGCATTGGTGGCGGTCTCGATCCCGATCCGTTTGATGCCGGACCAGATCTGCTTGGCGGCGGGATTGGCGAGGACCGGCTTGCCCGATTGATCGGTGAACCAGACGCCCACGGGAAGGGCATCGAGGACGGTGCGGAGCTGGCGCTCACTCTGGGCAAGGGCCTCTTGGGTCTGCTTCTGTGCCGTGATGTCGATATGGGAGCCGGCCATGCGATACGGCTTCCCTTCGGCATCGGGGAGTGAGACCCCGCGAGCCAGTATCCACCGATAGCTCCCATCCTTGTGACGCAAGCGGTGTTCAAGTTCGTATTGTGGCGTTCTCCCCTCCAGATATGCTCGTACTGTTGCCGATGACCGCTTGCGGTCATCGGGATGCAGCCGCTCCTCCCACTCAAAGAACTCTCCTCGAAGCTCGTGCGCTTCATATCCCAACATACTTTTCCAGAGCGGTGAGAAGTAAGTCTTGCCGGTCACCAGATCCCAGTCCCAAATCCCGGTGTTCGAACCACGGACAGCGAGGTCGAATCGCTCTTCGCTGACGCGCAAAGCTGCCTCCGTCCGCTTGCGCTCGGTGATGTCGCGTACCACGGCCACGAAGCGCCCATCCTGCCCCTCCTCCCGCACCAGTTGCACGGAGACCTCCACGACCACACTGTGACCGTCCTTGTGCCGGTGGATCGTTTCGAACACATGTGAGACCATGCGCCCATCCTGCAACGGCTGCAGCATCTCGCGGAAAATCCGCTCTGTGAGTTCCGGCTTAAGGTCAAGGGGCGTCATCGTGAACAACTCGACCTCGCTGTAGCCCACTTGCTCGACCGCCACGCGGTTGCAGTAAAGAAAGCGCAGCGTATCCGGAGCGAACATGAACACGCAGTCATGCGTTTGGTCGAGCGTGGCCTTGAAGCGGGCAAGCACCTCTTCGCGCTCGCGCAGTGCCTCCTCCGCCCGCTTACGCTCGGTGATGTCGGTCGCAATGCCACCGATGGCATACAGGGTTCCATTCTTGTCGCGCAGGGGAAACTTATGAACGATTGCAATGCGCTGATCATCGCCATGAAATGAGCCTTCTTCAAACAGCAACGGCATCCCGCCCTGGAGGACCTTCTCATCGTTCATTTGAAAAATGGCTGCCTGTTCCGGTGGAAAAATATCTCTATCGGTCCTGCCCAGCATCTCCTCACTGGTGAGACGAAACACTGTTGTAAACTCTCGATTGACCCTGAGATACCGGCCATCGAGGTCCTTTAGGAATATGAGTGACGGACTGTTGTCCAATATGGCTCGGAGCTGCGCCTCGCTTTGATACCGTTTCTCTTGTGCTAGCTTGCGCTCAGTGATGTTTTCATGAGCAACCACCACACCCGCCTGTGAATCGAGCAGCGGGGTGACGCGCATGCGAAACCAGCGTTGCTGATCCGGGGAGTGGCAGGGATACTCCAGAGAGAACTCGTTGTGCGTGCCTGCCAGTACTGCCAGAATGCCGGCCTGCGCCGAGGCCGCTTCCTCGCCATTCGCGAATAGGGGCGCTTGTGCGCACACGTTGAGGTAATTTATACCCACGAAGTTCTCGACGAGATGGGGTGCCCCATTTTCCTCGGCGAACCTCAGCCATGGCTTATTCACAGCCATAATGATGCCTTGCGAGTTCAGCACTACGATCTGCGAGCTGAGAGAATTGAGCACACTGATGTTGGAGGCCTCACTCGCACGCAAGGCCTCCTCCGCCCGCTTGCGGTCGGTGATGTCGGCGAAGATGACCTGAACGGCGGGTTCGCCATCCCACATAACACGACCAGCGTCAACCTCGACGGAGATCGCGGTTCCATCAAGCCTCTGGTACTTCCGTTCGACTCGACGAACCGGTTCGCCGGTAACAAGAATCTGCGCGATGCTGGCGTGGATCGATTCGTAATTATCAGGATGAGAAAAGTGAAATGTGGGATTGTCGAGCAACTGTTCAGGCGAAGCGGCACCCATAATCCTGCATGCTGCTTGATTGACATAGACCTTCTTGCCGTTGGAATAGACGACCACCCCATTCGGCGAGAGGTCGACCACCGTGCGATACCGCTCCTCTGATTCAGCCAGCGCTTTCTCCGCCCGCTTGCGCTCGGTAATGTCGCGAGTGATCGCCAAATGCTCCATGCGGTGATCGATCGGATTCCGCAAGGGCACCGCATGCGTTTCCATCCACCGTCGCGTGCCCCTCAGCCCGACGATCTGAAACTCAAGTTGTTGCGTCGCTCCCTGGAGGACAGCCTCGTGCATACTGCGGTACCGTTCCAGGAATTCAGGGGCGACGAGGTCGTACACCGACCGACCTGCTACTTGCGCAAAGGAATCGGTTTCGATGAAACACATCCCTGCCTCGTTCATCTGTAAGAGTGTGCCGTCCGCGGCTGCGCGCATGACGCATTCCGGTTCGGCATCGAGGATCGCGCGAAGGAGTGATTCCTGTTCCGCCAGGCGCGACAGGGCCTGTTTGTACTCGGTAACATCTTGGCATGAGCCCGACATTCGATGGGGCTCTCCTTGCTCATCCCACAGCGCCTGCCCGCGCCCGCGAATCCAGCGATAGTCACCTCGATTGGTACGCAGCCGGTACTCAACATCGTAGGGAACATGCTGTTCGATATGCGCAGCCAGTTGGCCAAATACGCGATCCTTGTCATCGGGATGAAGTCTTCCCGCCCATTGCTCGAGCGTCTCGAACGAGTCAGATTCTTGTAGCCCCAGCAGTTTCCGGACTCGCGGCGACCACCGGACCGGTGTCTGCGGCGCATACCAAGGCTCGCCGGGAAGCCGGTGGGCATCCCAGAGGATATCGTTCGACCCTTCTACTGCCAGTGCGAAACGCTGTTCGCTTTTGCGTAGCGCTTCCTCTGCCCGCTTCTTGCCGGACACGTCTCGTCCGATTCCGGTGATGCCGATGGGCTCGCCGTGAGGACTCTTGAGCAGAGCACCTGTCCAGTGATAGGGAATGAGGCTGTGATCCTTGGTCAGCAGATGGCCTTCAAGTTCGGCGTACCCGTCCGTGAAGGCCCGCTGAATGGCGTCGGCGGTGCGGGCTGCTTCTTCCGGAGGCACAAAGGCCAAGGCAGGCATGTTCAGCAATTCCTCATGGCTGTATCCCGTGACGTCCACGACACGCCGATTCCATTTCACCATGTTGCCTTGGGTGTTCAGAACGAACACGATGTCAGGAATCGCTTCTATGACATTGTGTAAATCGGCCTGGGCCTGGGCGCGTTCCTGCTCAATACGCTTGCGCTCGGTGATATCGCGAACGATGCCACAGGTATAACCCCGTCCCTCATGCTCCAGATAGGTGACTGAGGCCTCGATGGGAAATTCGGTCCCGTCTTTGCGCCGGTGGATCGATTCATAGATGGCAGCCGTTCCCTGCTTGATCTGATCGAGCCGTTGTTGAAATCGAGTGGGATCGTGGTACGGAGCGATATCGGAGATACTCAGGGTGAGCAGCTCTTTGTTCGCGTACCCCAACAACCGGCAGGCGGCTTCATTGGCATACATGAATCGCCTTGAGTCGTCGGCCCACAGAATGCCGTCCTCGGCATGGTCCACCGCAAATTGAGTGAAGCGCAGGCGATGCTCACTCTCCCGGTGCGCAGCCTCGGCCTGTTGCCGCTGCAGTTCGGCTCCAGCTCTGGAGGCGAAGACCGCCATCAGGGATTTCAACCGTTCCGTGTTTCGCAACGGCTTGGTATCCATGACGACGAGCAGACCCTTGACGAGGCCGGCTTTGGTGCGAAGAGGAATGCCGCAGTACCCTTCGACTCCAAGTTCTGCCAATCGCGCGAACCGAGGAAACTGGTCCTGTATGCCCCGCTCATAGCAGGCGAATGTTCGCTCCAAAGCCGTTTCACAGGGGGTCTGAACTAGGCCATACTCAAAATTGTCGACCAACTGTCCGCCGGACGATACCGCCAGCGTACGGACAGTCTTCGACTGTTCGCCCACCACTTCCCCAACGATCGCGTACTGAACGTTCAGACTGCGGGTCAGATGGGTGACGAGTGAGGCGAAGAACTCCTCCCCGGTCTCGGCCGCGGTGCCTTCGGTGATGGTACGCAGAAGATGCGATTGTTCGCGGAGATCCTGCATCGTCTCTTCAAGATGATGGCTTTGCGCCTGCATGGATTGCTCTCGCTCGGCGAGTGTGCGCGTGAGGTCCGCCAGCTGCGATCGCAGGGATTCGAGTTCTGAGAGATGCCCGGCACTGCTCATGGTGCAACTCCTTGCCACGTGCAATGGCCACGTGCGATGGCTGAGTAGGGGTGAGGACGGCGAGATCGGGAATACGTTATTACAACATGCGTTAGGGGTTCACTACACTGCTGGACCGAGAGGGAGTCAAGAGAAGATAAGCAAGAGCATTTGCTGTAGCATTCCCATGGGCGCAACGGCAGCGTATCTGTTGGGTGCAGATCGGGTTGCAAGAACCTCATTGCGCCCACCTTAACTGGTGGTTCTGCACGGTCACTTGAGAGGGCGTCAGTGTCCTACGGAAGGCCTTGAAAAGTCTAGATCCAAATGGGTCTAACGGCGGTTCAAAGAAGAGTGGCGAGTATCAGGGATACAGAGTGGACCAGGAGGGAGAGTCCCCGCGCCATGATGTGCAAGCCTGTTCAACGGGGGGCAGGATACGAGCATGCTAAATTTGGTGCCGAAGGCGGGACTTGAACCCGCACGGCTTGCGCCACACGCCCCTCAAACGTGCGTGTCTGCCATTTCACCACTTCGGCACTCAGCAGGAGCTTGCCCCCCGCAACTGCGTTCTCGCGTCGCTCAAACCCTTCAACGTACTCAGCAGTACGCCTCGGGCTTTCGCTTGCTGCGGCCTTGTTGCAGGGATTTTTGAAGCTCCTGCAACTCAGGATGTTGAAACAGACTGTCACGTTGTTTCGTGCCTGCGCTTCACGCTTCACGAACGACGCACGACAGTCCGAGGGAACCGCATTATAGGAGTGGGCTAAAATCCTTGTCAATCAATAGAGGCTCCGGTAGAATCGGGCGGCTCATGCTTACCGGGTCTTCCAACGTTGTGCTCAGTCACCACAGCCTTATGTCCGCGTTCGAAGATGTCGATGGACGACGGGCACAGGGATCCGTCGCTGCGTTGTTCGACGTCGACAACACGCTTCTGCCTGGAGAGGCCAGCGAGGTACGATTCTTTCGATTTCTGTGGCGACGCGGCCTGGTGGGATGGAGCGAGTTGAGCCGGAGTGTGGCCTGGGTGGCAGGGCACGTGCCCCCGTTCTCCCTGCACTCGCTCCGAGAACGAAAGATATATCTGGCGGGCAAACGTCCCGCCGACATTGAATCCTATGCGCGGGAATTCTGTCAGGCCGAGATGATCGGCAAGGTTTCTGTAGAGGGCCGTGCAAGGCTGGACGCACATCGACAGGCCGGGCACCAGCTGGTTCTTGTGACCGGCGCCCCTGATTTTTTGATCGAGCCCCTTGCGGAATTTCTGGAGGTGCCTACGGTCTTTGCGGCGAAGCTGGAGCAACGGAGTTCCGTCTATACCGGTGCGCTCATGCCCCCCTTGCCCTATGGCCCTGGCAAGCGTGAGCTCATCCTCGCCCATGCTCGAAAAATGGGCCTCGATCTGGCCGGCTCCTATGCCTATGGAGACAGCCCTGGCGATTACGACCTGCTTGAACTGGTCGGACACCCCTTAGTGGTCAACCCGATCCGTGGCATGGCTCGCACAGCGCAACGCCGAAGCTGGCCTGTCTTGACGTGGAGGTGATGACATGAACCGTTCAATGTTAACCATGCCTGCGACGATACAGCCTCTCCACGTTTCCGACACGCGCTTCACGCTTCACCCTTCACGCTTCACGTCTTGAGCGATGCGCATCACCGAAATCTTCCATAGCATTCAAGGTGAGTCGAGCTACGCCGGGCAGCCCTGTGTGTTTGTACGACTCACCGGATGCCCGCTCCGTTGCACCTGGTGCGATACCGACTATGCTTTTTATGGAGGGCGTGAGTGCTCCATCGATGAGACCCTGGCGAAGGTACATACCTATGGATGCCGCCTCGTGGAAGTGACCGGTGGGGAGCCACTCGCCCAGCCCGACAGCCTCCCCCTCATGGCCAAACTGTGCGACGTCGGCTATACGGTCCTGCTTGAGACCAGCGGGACCATCGATATTGCACCGATCGACCCACGCGTCCATATCATCCTGGATGTGAAGTGTCCGGGGAGCGGGATGACCGATCGGATGCACTGGCCGAATCTTTCTCAGCTGGCAGCCAAAGACGAGGCAAAGTTTGTATTGGCCGACCGAGCAGACTATGACTGGGCTCATGAAATTCTTGCCCGGTATGACCTCGCCAGCCGCTGTACGGTCCTCTTCAGTCCGGTTTTTGACACGCTCGATAGGCGTGAGCTGGCAGAGTGGATTCTGGCCGATCGCCTGCCGGTTCGTTTTCAATTACAGATGCACAAGCATATATGGGCACCCGATAGGCGAGGAGTATGAAGCGTTTCAAGTTGCACGTTTCTAGTTTCAAGTTTCCGGAGATTGTTTTCTGACAACATGAAACCTGAAACTAGAAACCAGCCACTCCCGAACGAGCGACGAAAACCAAGGAGACGTGAATGAAGATGATGCGAGTCACGGTGCAGGTTGGACAAGTGGAGACGACAGTGGCTGAGGCGTTGGTGCTCACGCACTGTGAAGGAGAAGGATTGGCCGAACAGGATGCAGCACTGCTCGATCGAGCCCTCGGGGGTTCGTTGCGTCAGCTGGTGCAGTCCAAAGAATTTGAAGGTAAGGCCAACGAAGTGTTGCTGTATCACACGCAGGGCACGGTGTCTGTGAAACGGCTGGTGCTGGTCGGCTTGGGCAAAAAGAGCGCCGTCACGCTGGAAACGATCCGGCAAGCGATGGGCTCAGCTGCGAAACGCGTTCGTCAGGCGAAGGTCGGGTCCTTTACGGTGTCGTTTCCACCCGTGACGCCTGAGGGGATGTCCTCGCTCGAGGTGGCGCAGGCGATGGTGGAAGGGGCCATCCTGGGCAGTTATCAGTTCACGGTGTATCGGACCACGGCCACTCCGGAACACACGGTCTTGGGAATGAAGATTCTTATTCCTGAGAAAGATCAGCTGCGGCAGGTGACAGAGGGGATTCGGCGAGGCGTCGCCACGGCAGAGGCCACCGTCTTTGTCCGCGACCTCTGTAATCATCCCGCCAACGTCCTGACCCCCACAAAGGTCGCCAGCGAAGCAACGTCCATGGCCAAAGCTGAAAAGATCTCCATCAAGATTCTCGAACAAAAAGAGATGGAGCGCTTGGGGATGGGGGCGTTGCTCGGCGTGGCACGCGGGAGTCAAGAGCCGCCCAAGTTCATCATCCTTGAATACAACGGAACCAAGAGAAAAGACGAGCGTCCGGTCGTGCTGGTCGGGAAAACGATCACCTTCGATACGGGTGGAATCTCACTGAAACCTGCCGAAAATATGGAACACATGAAGGCCGATATGACGGGAGGGGCCGAAGTCCTGGCTTCGATCAGAGCGGCGGCCAGACTCAAGCTCCCACTGCGTCTGATCAGCATCCTGCCTGTGGCTGAGAACATGCCGGGCGGTCGGGCCATAAAGCCGGGCGATATCGTGACGACCTTGTCAGGAAAAACTGTCGAAGTGCAGAACACGGATGCGGAAGGTCGGCTCATCCTGGCTGACGGCCTCGCCTATGCGATGCGCTATAAACCGGCGGCCCTGATCGACATTGCCACGCTCACGGGGGCCTGTGTGGTGGCACTCGGCCAGTTTGCGATCGGGATGTTCGGCACCGACCAGCTGCTCAAAGAACAGGTGCGAAAGGCGGGGCAGAAGGCCGGCGAACGGGTGTGGGAGATGCCCTTGTGGGAAGAATATTTCGAACAGCTCAAGAGCGATGTCGCCGATATGCGCAACATCGGCGGACGTGGCGGCGGCATGATTACCGCGGCGCTCTTTCTCAGCAAATTCGTGGGGGACTGCCCGTGGGTACACCTCGATATTGCCAGCACGGATTGGAGCGAGCGGGAACGGGCCTACGTTCCGAAGGGTCCGACCGCGATCGGCACCAGATTGTTGGTGCAGTATCTCATCGATCGAAGCTTGTAAGAATGTCGAGGCTGAACTTCAGGCTTCGGCACGAAGAAACTTGCAACCTCGCAGCCTGCGAAACAGCTCAGTATCGTGCGACGCGCTGCTGTGATAATACATACGGCATTAGCACCTAAATTGTCAGCGGGATGCTCAAAAAGGCCGTCAGCAAGGCCGCAGCGAGTGAAGACCGGAGGCGTACCCTCTGGGGTACGTTGAGGATCTGAGCGATGCGAGAACGAAGCCGGAGGACTTTTTCAGCATCCCGCTAAAAGGATTTCATGACTTCGCGCGATAAGATCGGGCAGCTTTTCATGGTCGGGTTTCTGGGCACATCCGTGACACCGGACCTGGCCTCGTTCATCAAAGAATACAAGCCGGGGGGCGTGATTCTCTTCTCTCGGAATCTGGAATCCGTCGAACAGATGGTCGATCTGACCAATGGATTACAGGCCTGCAGTCCCCATTCACCGCTGTTGATTTCGATCGATCAAGAAGGCGGTCGAGTCTCCCGTCTTCCGAAAGGCTTTACGATTTTCCCCCCCTGCGACCTGTTGGGCCGCTGCAACTCCACTGAAATGGCCTACGCGGCGGCGGCCACCATTGCCAAAGAGTTGCGGGCGGTGGGCGTGAACATGAATATGGCGCCCGTGCTCGATGTGAACAGCAACCCGGACAATCCGGTCATCGGCGACCGGGCGTTCGGCACCACGCCGGATGTCGTCTGTGAACTGGGAATGGCGACGGCGGCGGGACTACAAGACAATATGGTGGTGGCCTGCGGAAAACACTTTCCCGGTCATGGCGATACCAGTGTCGATTCCCATAAAGAACTTCCCGTGGTCGAGGCATCGCGCAAGCGATTGGAGACCGTCGAGTTCCCCCCCTTCCGCCGTGCCGTGACGCAAGGCGTGGCCTCGCTGATGACCGCGCACGTCCTCTACCGAGCTCTCGATCCAGAATTGCCGGCGACGCTCTCGCCGGCCATCATCACGAATTTCTTGCGCCAGGAGCTGCACTACGACGGAGTGGTGTTGACGGATGATTTAGAAATGCACGCGATCATCGACCATTATGGCGTGGAAGATGCTGCAGTTCGCGCAGTGTTGGCGGGGTGCGACGTCCTGTTGATTTGTAAAGATCGAGATCGCGAAGTCGCCGCCTTCGAGGCCGTCGAGCAAGCGGTGGAGGTCGGGACCATTTCCCCTGAACGGTTGAACCTGTCGGTTGCACGGATCGCCCGCCTCAAAGACCGGTTTGTGGCACCCTATAAACCGGTGACGATCTCCGACGCGATGCTCGTTGCTGGGTGCCGAACCCATCAATCGTTACTCCACTCGATCGAACAGGCTCAGGTGCGGTTATCTCACCAGAAATACTCATGAGCGCTATTCGCGCGAGACACGCGAGACTTGCGAGAAAAGCGGGACGTGTGAGAAGGTCTGAAGGCTGAAGTGTTCGGAGCTTCGTGTCGCGCTTGTCTCGCCCCTTCCGCTCGTCGCGCCCGGCAATCTGCTTTCCCCTTGCAGCTTGTTGGCCGATTCCCCTACAGTGGGCTGCATGATCCGCACATTTCAAGGTATCAAACCGACCATTCCGACGTCCTGCTTCATCGAAGAAACCGGCGTCGTCATCGGCGATGTCGTGCTAGGCGAGCACTGCAGCGTCTGGTTTCATGCCGTCATACGCGGGGACGTGCACTGTATCCGAATCGGAGACCGGACCAACGTGCAGGACCTCTGTATGCTCCATGTCACCCACGATATCCATCCGCTGATCATCGGTCACGAGGTGACCATCGGCCACGGCGTGATACTCCACGGCTGCACAATTAAGGATCGTGTGTTGATCGGCATGGGCGCCATCATTATGGATGGCGCCGTGATTGGAGAACACTCCATCGTGGGAGCCGGGGCGCTGATCACGGAACAGACCATCGTCCCATCCAACAGCCTGATCCTTGGCTCGCCTGCGAAGGTGAAACGATCCGTCACGGCTGAAGAACTTGAGTGGATTAGGAAGTCGGCGGAGAATTATGTCACGTACGCAGGCCAATATCTTGGCAGCCCACCAAAAACCAAACCCGGCTTCCAGATGTAACAGCCCGGTCTGTCTTGTCTATCCGGTCTGTCTGGTTCATCTGGTTAGTTTCGTTCAACCAAACACACCAGACAGATCGAGCAGACCGAATAGACCAGATAGACCAAATGAACAAGACAGACTGGCCGACTTTTCAGCATCCTGCTAGCCTCCCTTGCCGATTTGAATGAAACAGATCGGGTCGCCCACCAATGCCGTCGGATAGTAGCGTTTCCCAACCACGTAGGGCACTCGGTGCCGGTGGCACCACTCGGCAATCCATAGGGCCTCTTCTGTCGTGGTCGTGACCAGGCCTGGCCTCGAAAGTTTTCCCATACAACGTGCCACCAACGCACGCACAATGCGGCGTTCTTTGCCGAACTTCAGCGGATCGAGCGTGAGAGGATTGCCTCGTCCATACGAGAGAGGCGACAGATGCGGGAACCGCTCAGGATCGTTCAACACACTGGCGATCCAGAGATGATCGAATCGGCCCTTCGCCTTGCCCGCATCAACCGCGTGGAAGGTGAGGGGAATCGAACGGCAGGTACGGTTGAGGGCTGAGACTTCGGCTCTCCTGAGATTATAGGGTTCCACCGTCCGACCCAGCTCCTGCGTTTCCATAATCAACGCAGGAAGTTCCGCCACCCCGGCGCCGACGTAGAGACTACAGCCGCCTCGTCTGATTTTCTTCTTTAACAGAACAGCAATCCGACTTCCCAGCCGTTCGCAGGGACCTCGCTTCGCCCGCCAGAACTCATCGCCGCCTTCATAACAGTAGACCGATCCCAGTACGCCATAGTCGAGACGACCATAGACCTCGGTGATGAGGCGGCGGGTCGCAAGAACCAGCTTCGCGCGATGCATCTTCTTCGTCTTCATGGTCGCACACCGGCGATCTGCGCCACGGTTGCGACCACCGTCTCTATCACCCCGGAGAGAAATTCAGGATTCAGTGTATCCACGATATCCGTCTCACGATGGTAATGCGGATTTCTGAAGTTCGCCGTATCGGTCAACATCACGGCTGGATAGCCTGCATCCCAAAACGAGGCATGGTCGCTACGCCGGGTATGGGGCATCGCTTCCCCTCGACCCGGCACCACCAGTGACAGGGTCTTGAGTTGGGCCGCTGGCCGCCTGGCCGCCTGTTCAAGCTGGAGTACCAGTGACCGGGATGCCTCGTTGCCCACAATGGCGAGAAAGTCCCCCTGGGTCGGCACCGCAATTGGCACCCCGGGTGGGATCTGCTGCGTCCCTACCCCGTTCCTCGCGAACCCGACACATTCTAAGATCATCGCGCCGGCTAACTCACGGTGTTCAGCCTTCAAGCGGGAGGCGAAGGCCTGACTCCCCAGTCGATCCTGCTCTTCAAGACAGAACGCCACGATCCAGATAGGCCGCGCGAGAGGTTGTGCGCGGAGGCGCGACGCCACTTCGAGAAGCACTACCAGCCCGGTCGCATTATCATCCGCGCCCGGCGACCCAGACACGGTGTCGTAGTGAGCTCCGATCAGGAGCGGAGGTAACTCCCCTCCACGGCCTGGCCTATCCGGATACCTGATCGCCACCACGTTGCGATAGGTCTTGCCCCATGCACCCACAAGCTGATCGCTCGTGCTCCATCCTGACATGGCAAACTGCGTGGCCAGATAGTGCGCTGCCTTCCGAAGCGCTCGAGGGCTCGTCTTCGGATGACGCTCGCCGACGAGGGCCTCAAGATGGCGGTTGATTCGAATGTGCTGGGTTCTCACAATACGATTGAAGGGATGAACCGACTACGCGGTGATCTCTGTCCCAATACCTTTATGCGTGAATACTTCGAGAAGAATGGCATGTGGAATTCGACCGTCGATGATATGGGCTTTGCCGACGCCGCCTCCGAGTGCATCCAAGCAGGCATGGACCTTCGGCAACATTCCTTCGCCGATCGTGCCCTTCTTCACCATCCGTTGCACATCTTTGCGTGAGACCGTCGAGAGATGGCGCCCATTGGCATCGCGAATGCCTTTCACGTCGGTCATCATCACGAGCTTTTCCGCGCCCAGCGCAGCAGCCATCGCTCCGGCCACTAAATCAGCATTGATGTTGTACGTGTTGCCTTCCCGGTTGGTGCCGACCGGCGCGATAACGGGAATGTAATGATCCTGCTGGAGTTTCTGCACCAACGTAGGGTCGATCGACTGGACCTCGCCGACCAAGCCAAAATCCTCGTCCCCCTCGCCATCATCGAGATCCTTTTCCAGACTAGCGGCCCAGGCTTTGGCCGTGAGCGGTCGAGACAGCATCAGTCCCCCATCCTTTCCACTCAAGCCGACCGCAAGGCCGCCATGGCGATTCAAGAGATCAACGATTTCCATATTAATCTTGCCGGCCAACACCATCTCCACAATTTCCATCGTGGCTTCATCGGTCACCCGTACCCCATGGCGGAACTTGGCTTCGATGCCCAAACGCTGGAGCATCTTGTCGATCTGGGGTCCTCCCCCATGCACGATAACCGGGTTGAGACCCACGTATTTGAGAAGTACGACATCCTGGGCAAACTTCTCCTTCAAGGGTCCATCGGCCATCGCATGGCCGCCATACTTGATGACGATCGTCTTGCCCTTGAACGTACGAATATAGGGCAAGGCTTCGATGAGGACGTTGGCTTTTTTAATCAGTCTGTTCATATCCAGGCCCCCGTAACAGAAAAAGCACGCCACCCAACAAACGCAGGACGAGCATGTTCGCTTTTCACACCCCTCGCAACTCCCGCCCGACATAGAAGGTCGTCGGCAACCGTATGACGATCATGGTGTCTCGTCCTTCACGACACGCACTCCGGACGGACGACCGGCCCTCGGATGCGTCTTATCATAGACGGCCAGGAGCTGGTCCATAGCCACGTGCGTATACTTTTGTGTCGTACTCAATGAAGCATGTCCAAGCATCTCTTGAATCGACCGCAGATCAGCCCCTTCATCAAGGAGATGGGTGGCAAAGGAGTGGCGCAACGTATGGGGACTCACGGAACCACCGGCCAGCCGATTCGAATAGCAGGCCACAATGCGAGCGACGCTCCGAGTCGTGAGCCGCCCCCCTCGGCTGTTTCGAAAAATCGGTGACGAGACAGGCTGCGTCTTTGTCGTCGGATATCGAGCATCCATCAAGGGGCGCTGATCCAAGTAGGCCTGAATGGCCCGTAACGCCAGAGTTCCGATCGGCACAATGCGCTCCTTCCGGCCTTTTCCTCGCAGATGGATCAGTCCCTCGGATGTACGGAGGTCGTCGAGATTGATCCCCACGAGTTCACTCACACGAGCCCCGGTCGAATAGAGCGTCTCCAGCAATGCGCGGTCTCGGAGGGACGATCCTGTGTGGCCGTCAGGAAACTCCATCAAGGCTGCCGCGTCGTCCTTACTCAACACACGAGGAAGGTATTTCGGCTGCTTTGGCGTTCTGATAGCCTCAGCAGGATTGAGGCCGACCCTGCCCTCTCGTTGAAGATAGCGATAGAAACTGCGGAGGGAGGCGAGCTTCCTGGCCATCGACGTACTTTTCTCGCGCTTACGATCCAACCAATACAGATACGCTCGAATGGACTCTGTTTGCGCTGTGGCAAGATCAAACACTTGAGCGGATGGAGACTCCGCCGTCATGAAATTCTGAAACTGTCGGAGATCTGACGCATAGTTCCGAACGGTCTCGTGCGACGCACGGCGTTCCAGTTCAAGGAAGGTTATGAAAGCCCGAATTGCGTCATCCATGTCGTCAAGTCCTCAAGCGCCCGTTGCCCTGTGAGCCGTCGTTTGCGCTCCTTGTCTCTCGTCGGTGGGACAAGCGGGGGAAAGAGTCCAAAATTTGTATTCATCGGTTGAAAGTGCCGAGGGTCCGTGGCCGTAATGTGCGACACGAGACAGCCATGCGCCGTGGTGGGGGGCGGTGTGACCAGCGGCAATCCTGCAAGGCCACGGGCGGCGTTGATGCCTGCCAACCCTCCCATCGCGGCGGAATCCGTATAGCCCTCGACACCGACCAGTTGCCCCGCAAAGAAGAGGGTGCCGCGCGCCTTGAACTGAAGGGTCTCGCGCAGCAGCTGGGGAGAGTTGATAAAGGTGTTGCGATGCAGGCTGCCGTAGCGCAAAAACTCCGCTTGCTCCAGACCTGGTATCATCCGAAACACCCGCTTTTGTTCCCCGTACGTGAGTTTGGTCTGAAACCCCACAAGGTTATAACAGGAGCGATGGGCGTTTTCCGTTCTGAGCTGCACCACGGCATAGGCTCGCGCACCGGTCTTGGGATTCTCCAGTCCTACCGGCTTCAACGGACCGAACTGCATGGTCTGGCGGCCTCGCTCGGCCATCACTTCGATGGGGATACAGCCTTCGAAGTAGGCGGTCTTTTCGAATTCTTTCGGTTGGACTTTCTCTGCCGCGAGCAACGCGTCATAGAAGGCATTGTAGGTCGGCTCATCCATGGGACAGTTGAGATAGTCGTCCCCACCTTTGCCGTAACGGGACGCGAGAAATACAATGTCCATATTGATGGAATCGGCATCCACGATCGGAGAGATGGCATCGTAAAAATACAAATGTGCACTGTGGGTCAATTGCGCAATCGCCTGAGACAGTTTATGGGATGTCAGCGGGCCGGTTGCCACAATGCAGAGACAGTCGGTTGGGATCTCGGCGATCTCCTCGTGCAGAATGCGAATGTTCGGGTGACCTTCCAGGGCCTGGGTAATCTTGAGTGAAAACTGCTCGCGATCGACGGCGAGTGCCGACCCTGCCGGCACTCGTACGTCATCCGCCACCCGAATAATGAGCGAGTTGAGGCGGCGCATCTCTTCTTTCAAGATGCCGGGGGCATTCAGGATGTCCGCAGAGCCGAGTGAATTTGAACAGACCAGCTCGGCCAGACCGCCGGTCTTGTGCGCCGGCGTCATCTCTTTGGGGCGCATTTCATAGAGCGTCACTTTCGCGCCACGATTGGCCGCCTGCCACGCCGCTTCAGACCCGGCCAGACCGCCCCCGATAATAACAATATCGTCGCGCATGCGAGTAATGCTCCACGAAGAAAGATTGTGAGCGGTGGCATTGTAGGAACCGCATTTTGGGGATGTCAAGACGACTTCGCGACGCATGGCTCTGACGCCCCGGTTGATCCGATTTACGACCCCGTGCTAAACTTTAAACTCTGTAGGCGATTAGCTCAGGGGTAGAGCGCTTCCTTCACACGGAAGAGGCCACTGGTTCGATACCAGTATCGCCTACCATATTCTCCACCTTCCCAATCCATATCCCGTGACCTTGACGATCAGGGTTCATGATACTGCCTGATGAACCGCTCTAATCCTGGACAGAATCCTGGAGGTCGGCTACACTTCAGTCTATCGAGAGACCGTAGATTCTGAACCGTACAAGACAAGTGAGGTCATCTATGCGGACTACAGCTTTTGCCGTGGGATTGCTCTTGCTCACCATCGCAGTCGGTTGTGCCGGAAACTCCCAACAGCACGCATCGGCTGATGCAGAGGGAAGCTATGCTCCACCAGCCAGCATTTATAGTGTGATGGACCCGACTTCTTTGGTCTATACCGATGTAGCAGCCGGAGCAGCCGCAAACGATAACCCCTGGCGCTGGGCCGGCTTTCTCGCGCACCCCCTTGGAGTTGCGATAGATTTCGCTGTAAACAGACCAATATACACGCTCTCCAGCCAGATGCCGTATCTTTTCGGGTATACGTCCGAAGATTCAATGAAGGATAGCCAGCGGCGATAACTCGTCGCGCCTGCCGTTGTCAGATGTAACGCCCGCTTCTCTCCTGAGAGCGGGCGTTACCTTGTCATCAAGTTGGCAAACCCTTTCACGTTTCATGTATGCTCCTTTCGTGAATCGACATTCACGTGATACGCATACACCTCGCACCGTGCTCTTTCAACTCTGGGCGATCTGGGGGCTAGGACTGAGTCTCTTGCTGAATGCCTGCGACACTCCAGCCAGAAAACCAATCCTCCCGCCGTCTGAAAGCGATCTCATCCTCATGAATTCCACGGCCCTCTGTACGTCGAAATCCTCCTTCCTCAAGACACATCCTCCCTCTACCCTCACACCGCACGAATGGGGCGACGGGCAAGAATGGATTCTCTCTGCAGACCGAAGCCCATCACATGGCGACGAATCCTACTTCTTCGATGAAGATGGCATATTGGTTGGAACCGTCTTTACCTTTCCCTCGGGGCTTGAACTGAATCCCTACCCAGTCCTCCGCCACACCGTCACGCAGCTGAAGCCGACTTTGGAGTTCTATCTCAACGTGGCGAATCTGTCCTCGAAAACGAGCATGGATTCCAGCGCTCTGTACGAAACCGGCGATGAGAAGACCACGACACAGTACTTGATCCTTGGCCCGCGCGAGCAGCCGACCTTGCTTCAAGCTTCTATGACGATCGACCCCTATGTACGGCTGTTCTCGCCCTATCGACGCGAATTCCTGGAGCGGCTGCGCCATCCAAGAGGTCAGAAGCCCGGGCAACAGTTCGACAGTCAAGGCGCGGAGGACAAGGAACCCTTTCTCTCGCTCCAGCAATTCGCACGTGGCCAAACCGCGCAGCTCTCCTACTGTGGGACTCAGAGCTACGATACCGCGGCCGCTGCCTATCAGAAGGCCATCGCAAGCGGCTTTACAAATAACGCGTGGCTGGCAGAAGCCCACCACAAACTGGGCCTCGCGTGGGTCGGGAAGGGCGAGCATGAAAAGGCCAAGACGGAGATACTGCGGTCGTTGACCATCAGCCCCAACAGTCCTGAAATTCTGAACAACCTCGGCACGGTGTACCGCAAGCTGGGAGACAAGGCGAACGCGCTCGCCTCATTCGAAAAAGCTGTCACACTCCGCCCCAACTATGCCATTGCCCGTTACAACTTAGCTGAAGCCTACGAGCCCACCAATCCCAAGCGTGCCCTCTCGGAGTACGAGACCTATCTCGCGCTGGCCGAGGGCATCCACGATGAAGCAGGCCGCATCGCTCTCGTCCAACAGCGCGTGAAGGCGTTAAAACGCTAGTCTATCCCCGATCGATCTTTCCCGCCCCTCACAGAATGTCGAATATGTGATTTTGTTAGGCGCTTGCCCGATCTCGCGGTAGGCCTTCCCCAATCACTCTGCAAGGAAGGATGGGGAAACGGCATGGAGCAACCTATGCGGGCTGGTGTGAGAGCAATCCTCTTGGCAGTCACGGCTCTGTTCCTCATACCACTTCAGGCTCAAGCCGAGCGGAATTGGGAGTTTTCAGTCGGCGCGTTCGGAGGGGGAGCCTTTCACTCCAACGAAGACATGAAGTTCAGTACTGGAGCTAGCGGTTTTCACGTTCATGGAACAGTTCATGGTGTGACGTTGAACGATTCCGGAACATTCGGAGCCAAACTCACCGCGTGGCATCTTCCAAGAAAGTACCGATGGCAACCTCAGGTGGGATTCGAGATCGACTTCACAAGATTCACCGCAAATCTCCATCCCCAATTAAGAGGTGCAGACGGCAATTGGCCCGAACCAGGCTTTCAGCTTGGATATTACACTTTCTTTGATGTTCAGGACATGAGTGTTGATACTTTGGCTGCCAACGTGATGTTTCGCTATCCCGTCTGGTCAACCCCAGATCTTCCGGGGGGACGGATCGCACCCTACGTCGGCTTTGGTGTCGGCGCACAACGAGCCGTCCTGTCCCTCCCATCCACACTATATCGAGAAGTCGATTATGCTCCTGCCGGGCAAGCGCTCGTGGGGATGAAGTTCTTCGTATTCAAAAATCTCGCGGTCTTTGGAGAATACAAACGAATCTGGTCCTCCCATGAGTTCACCTACTCAGACCTCGGTCCCCCTCCTGGATACTTTGAAAAATATTCTGTTGTAACCAATGTGCTTGTTGGAGGCCTGTCCTTACATTTCTAGGAGGTCACGAGAGAGGGATCTAGAATACTACCGGCGGGCTTTCTCTTCTTGTTCTTCCAGCGTCTTGCAGTCGATGCAGAGGGTGGTGACTGGGCGGGCTTTCAGTCGCGGATAGGGAATCGTTTCTTCGCAGCGCTCACAGATGCCGTAGATATTCTGGTCCATTCGAGCCAGCGCCTCATCGATCTTCTTGACTAACCGTTGCTCGCGCTCACGAATACGCATCAAAAAATTCTGCTCGGCCTCCGCAGACGCCTGATCGCTCACGTCAGGGAACGACTCCTGGCTTTTTGGATTGGCGAGACCTTCGACCACCTCTTCCAACAGAGCCTTGCGCTGCCGTTCAAGGTTACGACGAATCACCGCGTATTTTTTCCCCTGGGACGAAGTCTTGGCTTTGCGCTTGACGGTGACAGACTGTACCGCTGATGAAGCGGGCGACATGCGTTTGGAAGAAGAACTTGTTTTCATGCTGCGACCTGCGCGAGGGATACCATCGTCTGGAACGAACGAAACTATAGCAGTGGCCGGCAAGAGGGGTCAATGGTCAGCATGGGCCCGTCAATCTCGGCCACCTGGCTTCTGTTCGCAGTCTCCTGAAAATTATTGTGGCAGGTCGGAACTTCACTGACTTGCATGCCTGAAACAACGGGAGAACATTCCTGCAGGATGCTCAAACAGGCCAGACTTCTCACCCGCCCAACCCTGGCGGCTAGTTCACCCTCCCGCCCTGAGCCTGCCAAGACAGGCTTGGTACCCAAGGACGCAGCCTTGGCCCAGGCAAGGCCGCAGCGAGCGAAGAGGCGAGGCGGTACGGACCGCACTTCGTGGGGCCGTTCGCCCTTGTCATAGATCTTGGCGAACGGAAAATCCCCTCCAGTGCTTCCGATTTCCGAACAACTCTCGTTGAGCCTCTGAGCGATGCGGCCTGCCTGCGCGAAACGCTTCGGCGAAGGCAGGGAACGCGGCTGGCGTGATTTTTCAGCCTCCTGCTACAGATCCCGGCGGCCTTCGATCGACTTGAGTAACGTCACGTCGTCGGCATACTCAATGTCCATTCCGACCGGAATGCCATAGGCGATACGCGAGACCCGGGCTCCGAGAGGTTTCAGTTGATTCGTTAAATAGATGGCGGTCGCTTCACCTTCGATCGTCGGACTGGTCGCAAGGATCACTTCTTCAATTCCTCCAAGCCTCACCCGATCGACCAACTCTTCGGCCCTGATATCGGACGGTCCGACGCCGTCCAACGGAGACAAGGCGCCGAGGAGCACGTGATACAAGCCGCGGTAGGCTCCCGCCCGCTCAATGGCATAGGTCGTACTCGGTTCTTCCACGACTAGAATTCTCGTCTGGTCCCGTTTCGGATCGAGACAAAACTCACAGAGTTCTCCCTCGGCAATATTCCGACATTGCCGGCAAAATGAGAGTCCGTCTTTGACGGCGCGAATCGCCTCGGCCAGGCGAAGCGCGTCTTCACGCTCAGCCTTCAAGACATGGAACGCCAATCGTTGCGCCGTTTTTTGACCGATGCCTGGAAGACGGACTAACTCGCGCACCAACCGTGCGAGTATTCCTTGTTGATCAACTGCCATAATGTGGTTGCCTGCTAGGAGTTCGCGACAAAGCTATTGTGCCTCGGCGGAATTCAATGGCTGTCCTTGTCGTTCGTGAATGGTACAACGGTTCGGAGGGAGAGTATTTGGCGTTCTTCCGTTTCACTCCTCACGATTTCTAGGAGCGACTTCTTCAGCATCCGGCTAGAACATTCCAGGCATATTCATCCCGCCGGTCACTGATTTCATTTCATCTGCCATCATCTCACGAGCCTTCCTGAGGGCATCGTTCGACGCGACCATGACCAAATCTTGCACCATCTCCACATCGCCGCTTTTCACCACTTCGGGATCAATGACAATACCGACAAGCTCCATAGCCCCATTGGCGGTGACCATCACACTGCCACCGCCGGCTGTCCCGGTCACAGTCTTCGACGATGCCTGTTCCTGCACCTTCGCCATTTGAGCTTGCATGGCCTGCGCTTGCTTCAACAGATTGCCCATGTTGCCCATCGGGTTCTTCATTCCTTGACCTCCTTGTGGCTCGACACCGGTCTGACATCTGCGAGCTCTGCTCCAAATATCTCCAGCGCCTGTTTGATGACCGGATGGGCCCGTGCTTGCTCGAAGAGGACCAGCCGTTGCTCTTTTTCCTTCGCCACCCTGAGTTGCGCCATCGTCGGGCCTGAAGGGTCCGACTCTGACAATTCGACAATCCGCACACGAACCGTCTGACCGCTCAATCGTTCACAGATCGATGTGAGCACCGCCATATTCTCAGGATTCTCGATCATCCCTCGGGCCGCCATCTCCTGCTTGGCAAATCCAATGGTCACAACATGGCCTTCCACGCCCACAAACCGTCCCCGCTCTAGAAAGGCGGCAATTCTGGAAGAGGTATTGCCCACCTCCTCTTGGACTTGTTCCCAATTGAGCGTCACCACAACGCGCCCGATATCAGTCGCAGACGAAGCCACAGGCGTCGAAGCCTTCACCTCACCGGCAGTGTCAGGGGACCTGACATTCGGAGGATTCGTCGAGGAGCCTCGTGGAAGCGCCGCATTCCCCACAACAGAAGACCTCGACGTCACTGGAGCGACTGGTGCGGGAGTCGTCGCCTGCGGAGACCTCGATAACGGTGCGGGAGCTGAATGTTCTGAGCGACCAGTCGAAGCCGGTTTCTCTACGGGCACTGGAGCAGGCTGAGATGGGCGTACCGTTTGAGCTGGCGGCACCACCTGTTCAGCTGATTTCCCCTCCGCCCGACGTAACAACCGGGTGGCTCGCACAGCCGCTGTTTCGAGCACGAATCGGGGATGCGCGCTCAGCCTCAGCGAGTCCTCCGCTTGTGTAAAGATGGCCAACAATTCCTGCAAGAGCTCTGGTGAAAACGAGCGCGCATCAGCGGCCATCTGCGTAAGATCTTCCGCGGATGCCTCGATCAACCCCTGCCATTCTTGAGGTGAGGGCACCACGGACACCACCAGCATGTTGCGCAGATACTCGACGACTTCCGCACAATAGGCCCGCAGATCATGCCCTTGGTCCAACAGTTGCGCCAGCACGCGTAATGCCGCCGCACTCTCCTGCGCCGTGATCGCCTGAATCACCGCACGAACGAGTTCTTGCGGAACCGCTCCCAGCAGGGCTTCCAGATCCGCATGCACAATGGTCTGACCACCGAACGCCACGGCTTGATCGAGCAGGCTCAACCCATCGCGCATACTACCTTCGCTGGCCCTAGCCAGCGCCAGCAGGCTGCGCTCCTCAATCACGATCTGGTCCTGCTCAACCACATGACGCAGCCGCTCGACAATCTCAGTCCGCGCAATTCGACGGAAGTTATAATGCTGGCAGCGGGAGAGAATCGTGGCCGGAATTTTGTGGATTTCTGTGGTGGCGAAGATAAACACGACATGTGGCGGCGGCTCTTCCAGCGTCTTCAAGAGCGCGTTGAACGCCGAGTTCGACAACATGTGGACTTCGTCGATGATGTAGACGCGATACCTTCCACGAAAGGCCGCGAACTTGACGTTCTCGCGGATCTCACGCACATCGTCCACACTCGTATTGGACGCCCCATCGATCTCCATGACATCGACGGAAGTCCCCTGCGCAACTTCCAGGCAGTTGGAACAGGCGCCGCAGGGCGTACCGGGCAGCCCCTCCTCGCAATTGAGGGCCTTGGCGAGAATTCTCGCAACCGTGGTTTTCCCCACGCCGCGGGTCCCTGAAAAGAGATAGGCTTGGGCAATTCGTTTCGTGATGATGGAATTGACCAGCGTCTGAACCACGTGTGGCTGCCCAATCACGTCATCAAACGTGCCTGGTCGGTATTTTCTGGCGGAGACTTGGTAATCCAACGTCGCTACACTCCAATTATGAGTTCTGAGTCTAGAGTTCTGAGTTGTTCGTCTTGGTGATGGAAAAATTCGTTGCTCTCAACTCAGAACTTAGAACTCAAAACTCAGCACTTCTTCGAAGAGAGCGGGGCCAGGTGATCCTGCGGCACACAGAACTGACCGCTTACCGTTGCTTCCTTCCGGACCTGGCGGGGTTCACAGGGTTCTGTTGCACAGGGCCCAGCCCCTTCTTCAATTAGTTCTGAGTGCTGAGTATGAAAGCGACACTCTATTCCGTTCTCTTATCCTCTAACTCAGAACTGATAACTCAGCACTTCTTTGAGTGGCGGAGAGGGTGGGCATTCGAAGTCCCGCGAGTAAAAACTGCTCGCGCTCCTACTGAGGGGGCCAGCCCCCTCGTAATCTCCCCACGCGGGGGACACACCCCCCGCGATCCCCCTGTTCGAATCCCACCCTCGGGGCTTTCATGCTCTTCCACACTCTTGCTCCTTACACTTCACGCCTCACGTTTCACGTCTGTATGGCGGAGAGGGTGGGATTCGAACCCACGGTCCCATTGCTGGGACGCATGCTTTCCAAGCATGTCGATTCGACCACTCTCGCACCTCTCCACACCGATTTTCGCGAGGCGGCATCTTAACACGCGGCCTGATGACCAGCAAGGTGACCGTCAGGGCTTTGACCTTCCCGGCTCCCCATCCTAATACCTACACTGCAAAGAGCATAATGGGAGTGTAGAGGTGAAGGCTCTTATCTTGCCAGGTATCCTGTTCCTCATCCGGTAACAGCTGTCGTGCTCTCACCATCCACATTTCCTCAGCACCCGAATCCGTCGCGATTATTACGCCTCTTCGCTTCTATGGCGAAACAGTCTTCCTCTATACCAATTCAGTCACAATACTGAATGGCCATACTCTTACAGACGCTGTCTACCGGCCGTACCTCTTCAAAACTGGTTGATGAAAGGCGCCTATCACTGCCAACGGCATCCGCCTTGCTTCTTTCCCGCAACCATTGCTCCACATGCACTGCTCGCGTCAGCATGTCTCGTCGTGTTCATGCTTGCCTTACCGTAATGGTCTCGGCTAAGCAATAGGGATGGTGGGGCCGAATAGTCAGACTCTCAACGCATCCGCATGAGACTGGGAAATGGAATCATTAGGTATTCACTCATCTGGTAGGAGGGTTTGATGAAGAAGGCATTCTGTGGGTTTGCCCTAGCACTGGTTGGTTGTTTGATTGGAGAAGCGTTATCCACGAAAGCCCATGCTCAAGATGTTCGTTCAGCTGCATCTGCCACATCGACGGTCCATGATGTTGTGACGTTGAACAACGGCAGCATCATTTACGGCGAAGTCATCGAGATGGTCGGCGGTGTATTGCGCATCAAGACATCTGCCAGCCCCGACAATGTGCTGAAAGTGAACTGGAGCGACGTGTCAACACTGTCTGTGAATCACCCAATCCCCTTCCATCTGAAGGAAGGGTCCGTGATTAGAGGGACCGCCACAGCAGGACCAAACGGAATATTGAATGTGCAGGCGGACCCCTTGAAAGGCGCGATAGAAGTCCCGATGGACTCGGTGACCTCCATGAATCCCGTCAATCAACCTCCGGTCATTTACTCAGGCAGTGTCACCGGTGGCTACTCTCAAACCACCGGAAACAGCCAATTGCGCAATACCAGCCTCCTTGGAGATTTCGTGGCTCGGAGCGAACAGCTCCGGCTCTCGATAAACGGTCGTTACGTCTATGGTGAGAACGCCAATACTCTTGTGGCTCGCAACGCGCGCGGGACGATGAAACTCGACTTCTTTCTTACTAAACGGTTCTATTGGTTCGCCTCCTCCTACTTCGAAAACGATCGCTTCCAAGACCTGAAAATGCGAACCGCCATCGCCACCGGACCTGGCTATCAATTCATCGAACGGGGAGACTTCTCCGGCATCCTTAAAGATATGACGTTCTACACCGAAACCGGCGTCGCCTACTTCAATGAAGATTTCGGCACAGCGGACGACAAGTCGAGTCTTCGCGCACGCGTGTCCATGAAATGGAACTGGCCACTCTTGGACGATCGCATAACGCTGTACCATTCCGACGAAATTTTTCCCTCGCTCCAACACTCATCCGACGTCTTTCTCACGATGGATAACGGCGTGCGGTTCAAGATTTGGAACGGATTCGTGAGTGGCTTCCAAGTCACCACGCGATATAACAACAAGCCGGCGCGTGACACCGGAGATACGGACAACTTATACCTCGCGACCCTCGGATACAGCTTCGATACAACCAGGAAACGGTAGTCAAGATGACGGCCAATGCAGTACACCCTCGATTCTCAAAGGAGGAGCTATGCTGAAAGAATTTAAAGCGTTCGCCATGAAGGGCAACGTGCTCGACATGGCGATCGGTGTCATTATCGGCGGCGCATTCGGGAAAATCGTCTCCTCGCTGGTCAGTGATGTGATGATGCCTCCCATCGGACTGCTCTTGGGCGGCGTCGATTTCACAGGCCTGTTTCTCAACCTCTCCGGCACCGCTCAGCCCTCCCTCGCAGCCGCAAAAGCTGCCGGAGTCCCCACGCTCAACTACGGGGTTTTTCTACAGACCCTGTTCGACTTCATCATCATTGCCTTCGTGATCTTCATGTTGGTCAAGCAGGTCAACCGGTTCAAGAAAACAGCGCCTCCCGCACCCCCAGCCGGGCCGAGCAACGAAGAGAAATTATTGATGGAGATCCGCGATGCTCTGAAAGACCGCCATTAAGCGCCCATTTCCAAGAGGTTTTCCACGATGCGGGAGTGGGGAGACTCACACCAGAATAAGCTGGGCAACCTGATCGTCCTCCTGAGCGCAGTAAAGGGCAGCTTGGCCACTCCCTTTAAGTGCGGTTCAGGGGAGAAACAAGATCTAGCTCGAACGCGTTTTCACAGGTCTTCTGGTTTGAGACCTGTCACCTTCGATAGGCGGGCCAGCATGCGCGGGCCAACCTCGTCGCGATCATGAAACGCGAAGACGACATCGGGCCACCCAGTCCGTTACAGGATTTTATGAGAGCCAGTGATTCGTTTGACCTGCCAACCGATGCGGAGGAGTCCAGAGAGAACACGAGAGGCTTGGGTCGATGGCCAATGGCTCATGCCGCAATGAACGAGATGTTCAGAAGCTCCTCAGGCACCGCCTCATCATGTTCGAGACGATCGGCCATTGCTCGAAGAGCCAAGGCTTGGACAGCCGCAAGCGCAGCAGCCTTCGTCTGTCCATAGGCCATCACGCCAGGCAGTGTCGGCACCTCGCCAATCCAGCGGCCATCTTCATCTTGTTCCAACTCGATCTTGAGTTGGGTAACCTTCGCCATGGGCATCCTTTACACCGTTCGACCAAGGCTAGGCTAAGTCCCACCACACGGAAAATCAAGTAACTATCAGAGGGGTGAGAGGGCGGGCCAGGTGCCCTTCTTGCTCGCAGAACAGGAAAGGGGATGGAGCCTGATGATCTTCTGTGCTCGCGCAACGCGTGGGAGGAGAAGGGTAGCCTGGTCGTCCTCCTGCTCGCGGAACGCGCACGATCGGAATGTGCTCGTTCGACGCGCGCAATCGAGGATCAACCAGGCTACCCTTGAGAATGAAGTGGAGGATTGGGATAACGCGCGCAGTGGAAGATCAATCAGCCCCCATCCCCAGAGAGAAAATGAGCGAGCTTGGAGGGAGCATGTATATCGTTCGATGCGCGCAGTAAAGGTCAGCCTTGGCTACTCCTCCAAGGAAATGCATCAATAGTGTCCGACAGATTCAATGGGTATCGGCTTGAAAGCTAGAACTGGCACGGATTTCCTGGCATGTCAAGATGTTAACGACTTGAACTTGGTGCGCGGTTCTGGGCAACCTTCCCGGATTTTCCGGGGAGGTAGCGATGTACGCCGGCAAGCTCGTGTTCGCGCAGGTGATGGAGTACGCACCATGGCACACCTTTCGCGGGTTGGTGGAGAAGTATGGCGGCGATTTCAACGTGCGCAGCTTCAGCTGTCTCGATCAGTTCCTGTGCATGGCCTTCGCCCAGCTTACCTACCGGGAGCGTCTGCGCGACCTCGAAGTCTGCCTGGGCGCACAGCCGGCCAAGCTCTACCACTTGGGTATTCGTGGCCATGTCAGTCGCAGTTCCCTTTCGGACGCCAACGAAGGACGCGATTGGCGCATCTACTTCGAGTTCGCCCAAGCGTTGATTCGCATGGCCCGGCACCTGTACGCCAAGGAGCCGCTCGGCGTCGAACTGAGCGAGACGGTCTACGCGCTGGACTCGACCACCATCGACCTGTGTCTGTCGCTGTTTCCCTGGGCACCGTTTCGCCAGACCAAGGCGGCGGTGAAACTGCACACGCTGCTCGATCTGCGCGGAGCGATTCCCACCTTCATCCATATCAGCGATGGCACGCTCCACGATGTCAACGTCCTCGATCTGCTCGTGGCCGAGCCAGCGGCCTTCTACGTGATGGATCGCGGCTACCTGGACTTCGAGCGGCTCTATACCTTGCATCAAGCTGGCAGCGTCTTCGTCACGCGGGCGAAGTCCAATTCCAAGTTCAGACGCCTGGTCTCGCGGCCCGTGGATCGCAGCACTGGGTTGATCTGCGATCAGGTAGTGGAACTCACCGTGTTCTACTCGCATCAAGGCTACCCCGAGCGGCTGCGCCGCATTCGCTTCAAGGATCCCGAGACCGCCAAGACGTTGGTCTTCCTGACCAACAACTTCGCCTTGCCCGCGCGCACCATCGGCGCGCTCTACAAAAGCCGTTGGCAAGTCGAACTGTTCTTTCGATGGATCAAACAGCATCTGCGCATCAAGCGTTTCTTCGGCACGTCCGAGAACGCGGTCAAAACCCAAGTGTGGATCGCCGTGGCGGTC
>Ga0163149_10000588_pt1 | contig 48193 bp, 36 predicted proteins | sample OliLakLV19MP5G1_FD_148604 | JGI IMG/M metagenome (GOLD analysis project Ga0163149, IMG submission 148604) | Freshwater microbial mat bacterial communities from Lake Vanda, McMurdo Dry Valleys, Antarctica - Oligotrophic Lake LV.19.MP5.G1 | ecosystem: Environmental > Aquatic > Freshwater > Lake >...
TTGATACACTTGTTGTAAATGTTCCTGTTGGTACACTTAAGCTAACTGAACCAGATGCTGTTCCAAAGTTCAATGCTGTTGCACTTGCACTTGGTGTTGATACACTTGTTGTAAATGTTCCTGTTGGAGAAGTTAAACCATTTTGGTTAATAAGTAACTGAGTAACACCATTTACAATTGCTTTGATAGCAGTACCAGTAGTACCAGTCATTTGAACTTGCAAACCTTCTTTAGAAGTTGAAGCAGATTTAACTAATACTATTGGAGTTCCTCCACCAGTAGTAGATTCGTCATCTGTAGCAAAAATTGCATTTACTCCGCCAGTACCACCTGATTCTCCTATAGCTTTAATACCATAAACAGCAGAGTTGTTATCAGCATTAATACCTCTTACTAATAAAGCACCACCTTCATAGTTTACTTGACTTGTGCCACCCATACCATTTTGGAATCTGCCTGCAAATTGGAAATCATTTAACTCAGCTTTAAGACCGATGCCACCATTAAAACCATTGCCATTTGCAACTAATTCAACTAAACTTCTTGCAGTTGTTGCAGCAGTATTATTAGAATTTGTTAAACGTAAGTTTGCTCTTGTGCTTGTTGTGTTAGTATTTTCAATTTCCATCAAACTTAAATTTGCTGCAGTTGCTGCTTTATCATTGCTGATATATACTGCAGGAGCAGTTTGTGTTTCCGAAACTGCTATTAAAGCAGATCCAGTGTGACCATTTGTATTTTTAACAAATTTAGCTGTATTCTCAGCTGTTGTTGAATTTTCACCGTAGAAACTTTTTGCAGAAACTGTACTTGTTGTTGCACTTAAATTACCAGCTGTTACTAATATTCCACCTGAAGTTACTGTTAAACCTAATCCAGTTGTTATTGTTCCTGTTACATTTGCATTGCCTGCATTTGATGAACCACCCGCACCTACTGTCAATGAACCTGTTGTTGTTGTTCCACTTGTCATTGAATTTGTAAATGATGTTGTGTTTGCTGTCAACAAGCCATTTGTTAATGTTAAGTTACCATTTGTTGATGTGTAATTGCCTGTTACATTTGCATTACCTGCATTTGTTGAACCACCCGCACCTACTGTCAATGAACCTGTAGTTGTTGTACCACTTGTCATTGAATTTGTAAATGATGTTGTGTTTGCTGTCAACAAGCCATTTGTTAATGTTAAGTTACCATTTGTTGATGTGTAATTGCCTGTTACATTTGCATTACCTGCATTTGTTGAACCACCCGCACCTACTGTCAATGAACCTGTAGTTGTTGTACCACTTGTCATTGAATTTGTAAATGATGTTGTGTTTGCTGTTAAATTAGTAATTGTGCCATTTGTAGCTGTTAAATTTACAAAGTTTGCTGTGTTAATAAACAAGTTTGTAAATGTACCAGTTGGTGCAGTTACTGTATTTGATGCAGATACTGTTCTGAATCTTGCATCAATATTTGTATTACTAATGTTGTTAGTTAAAGAAGCATTATTAATTGCACCTACTACACTATTACCTGCGAATGAACCTGATGCAATTGCATTAGCTTCAATAATACCATTACTTCCATTTGGATTAGAAACACTTAAACTTGCTCCTGTACCATCTACAAAACCTGTACCAGAAAGCAATAAATTATTATTAATTGTGTTCGAAGCACCATTTAATAATACAGTTCCATTTGTTCTAAATGTATTGTTAGATTGCAAATCAGTAAATGTTCCACCAGCAGGAGTAATATTACCAATAGTTGTTCCATTTATAGAACCGCCCAAGGTAAATACATTTGTTACACTTAGATTAGTAAATGTACCGTTTGTTCCTCTTAATGTACTAAATGAAGAAGTGTTAGCAGTAATTCCACCATTAGTTAATGTTATACTTCCACTTGCAGAAGTATAGTTACCTGTTACATTTGTATTTCCAGCGTTTGTAGAACCACCTGCACCTACTACCAATGAACCTGTAGTTGTTGTACCACTTGTCATTGAATTTGTAAATGATGTTGATGTTGCTGTAATTTGTGGTGTTGTTACACTTGTTGTTGCACTTACTGTTCCTAAATTACCAGTTGTAATATTTCCAGTTGTTGCATTCAATGTTGGTGTTGTTACACTTATTGTTGCACTTACTATTCCTAAATTACCAGTTGTTGCATTCAATGTTGGTGTTGTTACACTTGTTGTTGCACTTACTGTTCCTAAATTACCAGTTGTTGCATTCAATGTTGGTGTTGTTACACTTGTTGTTGCACTTACCGTTCCTAAATTACCAGTTGTGATATTTCCAGTTGTTGCATTCAACAATGGTGTTGTTACACTTGTTGTTGCACTTACCGTTGAAAAATTAGCACTTCCAGCTCTTAAATTTCCTGTAATGTTTACACCGCCAGTACCTGCTTGAATATTAGTAGTAGCAGTACCAGTAGTAGAACCTAAAGTTACTGTTTTAGAACCAGCACCAGTACCGACATTTACCATATTATCAGTTGCAGATGTAGCAAAATTGATATTACCTGTACCAGTTAGCAAAGTAAAAGGTCCATTATTAGTAGTAATATTAATTCCAGATGTACCATTATTAATATTTAAAGCATTTGTATTATTGCTTGAATTACCAATACTTACTGCACCAGTATTTGTACCAGTTCCAATATTAGTATTTCCAGTGCCAATATTATTAATGTTTACAAGACCTGTCAAAGAAGCACTAGCAGTAGAACTAAAGTTTCCTACAACGTCATTCGTTACATTTAAATTAGTTATACTTGCTGTAGCTGCACTAACATCGTTAGACCAAACAACACCACCAGCACCATTTGATTTCAAATAGAAATTATTTGCGATACCAGTTGAAGTCATACTTGCATTTGATATTTTTCTTTGGAACCAATCAGAACCATTCCAAACAATTACATCGTCAGTAGCTAAGCCATTTGTCAATTTCAATGGATTTGTTGGGTGTCCATTACCTTGCAACATATTACCAGTAATAGTAACTGTAGTCGCAGCCCAAGCCAATGTTGTTCCATTAAAAACTAAAGCATGACCTGTAGTAATTGGAGCAGCTGAATACTCTAGTGCTGCTGTAGCACCATTGTACATCATTACTCTACCGTTATCAATTGTGCCAGATGGCTTAGTAGTAGTAGCAGAACCAGTTGTGTAAGCAGTCAATTCTGGAATACCAACTTTACTTGCATTAATTTGCAAATCTAAGAAAGATGAACTTGCACCAGAAACTGTCAAATCAGAAGTCGTTCCATTATCTTTTACAGATATATTCACATTAGCAGCAGCAGTCAAACGGCCATCATCATCTACTGTATAAGTAGGTACTTGAGTTGCGTTTCCATAAACACCAGCAGTAACGCTAGTAGCCACTAATTCATCAGGGCCAACAGCGTTTGTTCCAACGGCAATAATATCTACTGCACCTGGAGCAAAATCTACAGTTTGAATTGTAAAGTCTTTAATTTTCTGAGAAGTAACCGCACCATCGAAGATACGATCTGTTTTTACAGCACCTGGAGCAATGATTGGATCAGGGAATGAACCAGTCAAATCGCCACCAGCAGCGCCAGAAGGAATTGCAGTAATATTTGGAGCTAATTTATCCATTCCAATAGAACCGTTTGGAATTGCATCCAAAATAGCAGAAGGTTTAATTTTTGGGTTTGGCAAAGTACCAAATAAATCGCCACCCATAATTTTAACTTCATCTTTCAATCCAGCCAAACCTACTACACCATTTTCTACATTGTATGTAGTAAATGAAGCTCTTGCAGAGTCTGACGTAATTGCTCTGAAAGCATAAGGCGATGCAACTAATCGAACTCTACTATAAGGTTGTTGTGTTCCAACTCTTACTTGAATCCAATATTGTTGATTAAAATCTATATCCAATGGACTTACTAAGCCCAAAGTCACAGAAAAATAACCACGATCGACAGGTACAGACTGTTGTTCTGTCCAAAGTGCAATTGTACCACCTGTCGCAGAGTTCCAAATTGTAAATTCCATTGGTTGAGAACCATTGACTGGTTGGTTTGATGCATCAAATAAATTACCTTGGTAATTTAGCAATCTCGGCACCTGTGCTTCTACTTGACTATTAAATGCCAAGCCAATCAGCAAGATGGATAGTAAAAGATAAAATTTCCTCATCGGAAAACTCCTGTTATTAGTTAAAATAAATCTATTATATTTTTTAGTTTCAATTTTCATTTTTATTTCGCCAACACCATAATATTTCTTACAGTATAAGCACCAAATGCATCTGCTCCCACCATTGAATATGGCTCAACTCTTAATTCATATAAGTATGAACCAGAACCTAAAGCCACTCCACTTTCATTAACAGCAGTAAAATCCGCTGTATAACTACCAGTTTGTTGGAATGCATCTACTAGTTTAGTGATTTCATTTCCACTTATGTCATAAACAGCCAAAGTAACTTTAGCGTATCCAGGTACAGAATATTTAATTGTTGTTCTGCTGCTAAAAGGATTTGGTGAATTATTGATTCTCTTGTATTCTGCAATTTCTTCGTCTTCAACGCTATTAACTAAAGAGTCCATAGGCCCCCAGTAACCTTGGTAAAGTCTTGCATCAGTAGGTGATACGTTTTGTAATCTACCTACAGCTAATTGGCTACCAGTTGCTCTCATTGAATAGCCACTAGTGACTATTGATTGAAATCCACTGTTAGACATTATAGATTTTGGCATTGTTATTTGGGCATTCCCAATAGCAAATCCAAAGATTCCGATTAACAGAATAATTGGCATAAATCTTGTTGTTATCATAATTGACCTTAAATATTTTTTAAATTTCATTTTCTAAAGATATTCCAAAATTCTGCCGAATTATGTTCTATATAGCACACTATTTGGCAAAATTACATTTTGTCATTGGCAACTTAACATTTTCATATTTTTTATGCAATGTTTAATTAATTTTTCTCCAAAATTAATTAAAACTTAACTTTCGGTTCATTATAGAGGTAAACAATTGTATTTAAGCAACTTGTTCAATTATTTTCCCCAAAATAACCCTACTCTAAATTAATTTAAATTCATCTTTTGTTAATATTTCTTCAAAGTGTCAAGATTTCCTGACACTTTTTGTATCAACTTTGTTGTTGAATTCCTTAATTTTTTGTGTTGCAAAAGTTTAGTTTATTTATTTATATTGCTGCTTAGAATGCAAAATAATTCTATTTTTCTTATTTTGCAACAATTATTTTCAAATCAATTTCTCAATCAATTGATATTTAACAACTTATTTAATCTCTCAAAATGAACAAACATATCTTCAATAAGTTGAGCAAACTTATACCACTCTCTGAAAACAAACAGCATAGCGATAAATTTGTACAGCAATTTTTCTTTAAAGAAAACAAAAACTTAGGAAGTCACGACAGAAGAACTATAAAACCAATTTATTACAAAATTGTAAAACATTACTTTTTAGTTTCGCATTTGATTAAAAAATGTGTTTTAATCGAAAATCCAACTGCCGAAGACTACATTTATTTTGTAATTCTCAATGAACATAGAATGAATGAATTATTAAAAAGTTACAATATATCATTCGAACCACCAATTTCTATTGATTTCGACCAAACTATTGTGCCTTTAACTGAATTTGCAAATGAATTGAAAGTAGATTTAACGAAGTATCAAAATGAATCTATCTATACTGAATTAGAAAGACTTAATAATAGTGAAAGCCCAGAGGATCTTTCTATACTTTTCTCTATGAATGAATTGTTTGCCACTAAACTTTTGGATATTGTAACTAAATTTAACTACGAAAGAAATAATTTCTTTAGTTCATTCAATAAAGAAGCTGATACTTCAATTAGAATAACTTCTAATGCCAAAATAGAAAATATTTACAAAGAATTGGATGAAGCTGGAATTGAATACAAACAAGGTGAATTCAACAAACAATGTATAAAACTCTCCAATAGAACTAACTTAAATTTACTGGAAATGAGCAAATCTCCCTTGTTTGAGATTCAAGATGAAGGAAGTCAATTAATTTCTTTCTATATGGATCCTATGGAAGGAGATAGAATACTTGATTTTTGTGCTGGTGCTGGCGGTAAAACTCTTCATATCGCCGACATTACAAATGACAGAGCATCTTCAATAGTGGCAACCGATGAGGATCACTCTAGAACAAAAGAGATATTTAAACGCAATTCAAAATTTAGATACCGAACTATTTGGATTGAAAAAATTGGTATTATAGCTGAAAAGTATGGTCGCTTTTTCGATAAAATCTTAGTTGATGCTCCTTGCTCTGGCTCTGGCACTCTTAGACGAGACCCACATTTGAAGTATAAAATCACTCAAAAGGAAGTTACAAAACGAGCTAAAATCCAACTTGACATACTAGACGAAGTGAAAAATTATCTGCTTCGCGATGGAGAAATCACTTATTCCACTTGTTCAGTCTTCACTGAAGAGAATGAAAATGTGATTAATGAATTTTTGAAGGAAAATGACAATTTTGAACTTGTGCCACCAAACAAAGAATTTCTGGACTACTTCAATATACCTGCAAATCAAGTGGGTATTGGCATTAACCTATATCCAATGAATGGAACTGATGGTTTTTTTATGTGCAAATTGCGAAAAATATCAAACTAAAAAACAAGATTATTCAATTTGTTAAGTCTTTTCGATTAAATGAAAGACTTGTTTTCTTAATTTTGTACTATGAGTTTGATAAAAGATATTCCTTTTTTAGTAGTTGATGTAGAGACTAATGGACACGATGCAATTCACAATAGAATCACAGAGTATGCTGTTGTAGTTGTTCAGAATGGGCAAGTCCTATCTGAATATTCATCATTGGTCAATCCGCATCAATTTATTCCACCATTTGTAGCAAATCTCACTGGAATAACTAATGAAATCGCTTACAATTCGCCTGAGGCAAATGATGTATTGAAAAATACATTAGACCTCTATCAAATGGATAAAGCAGTTTTTGCTGCACACAATGTGAAATTTGACTGGGCTTTTGTTTACCACACTCATATTCGCGAGGGCTATACAATGCCAGCGGATATGAATCAACTTTGCACTTTACGATTGGCTCGTAAGTTTTTAATCAAAGATGTGAAAAAAAATGTCGGCTCATTAGCCGATTATTTCGGCATTAAGATGAAGACTCGCCATAGAGCTTTAGATGACGCAAAAGCTACAGCTCAAATTCTAATTAATTTGCTTGATATTGCCGAAAGACGCTATGGTATTGTCGAATTCGATGAGCTTTTCAAATATCAAAATAAACGAGTTCCTGAAAATAAACCAAACAACGTAACATTCGATAGAATAAAAGAAAAACTTAGTCAAGTGCCAGATGCTCCTGGAGTTTACTATTTTCTTAATGGTCGAAAAAATATTATTTATGTTGGTAAAGCCAAATCATTAAAAAAACGTGTTAGTGGCTATTTTACTAATGCTAGTTTGTCTCGCAAACGAACTATGAAAATGCTAACTAAGATTTACGATATTAAATGGAAAGAAACACCATCGGAATTGCAAGCTTTAATGCTTGAATCCAAAGAAATAAAGCTCAATAAGCCAGAATTCAATTTGATGGATAAATTTCCAAGACACTTTGAGTTACTCAAAATTAATTATGAATATGAATTCCCTATCCTAGAAAAAGTATATAATACTAAAGCAGATTTAGCAGAATATTTCGGACCATTCTACGATCAATTGCTTGTGAGCGAAATGGTGAAAATTATAGAACGTGAGTTCAAAATGGTGAAGTGCGAACCTAACTTCAAACCATCGGTGGACAAACGTCCTTGCATATTGCACCAAATGGGCAGATGTGAAGCACCTTGCAATTTGAGCCAGAGTAAAGAACAATATATGCTTGAAGTAGAGAAAGTTAGAAAGTTTTTGAGCGATTATTCAAACGGAATTATTAGCGATTTTGAAACACAAATCAAAGAATACGCAAAAGATTTGAAATTTGAAGAAGCTGGTGAAGCTAAAAAACGTTTGGAAGAGTTAAAACGTGCTTTAATGCGACCAGAGAATGTGGCAGGCTCACTCGATAAAAAAGATTTAATAGTTATTATGCCTAATTCTGGACGTGATAAAACAGTAGATGTGTATTTTATTAAACAGAATTTATTAATTCACCATGAAACTATTGGCAGAAAAGCAAATCTTTCAGAAACATTAGCACTTGTGCAGGATAAGTATTTCCAAACTATTGGCGGTCTGAGAAATTATAACGGCGAAGAGATGGATCAAATTCGCATTATTAATTCTTGGCTTTATCGTAATAGAGATAACGGTGCTTTTATTTATATAGATAAGAAAGAAATTGATTCAATAGAAAAAGAAGTACAGAAAGCAATTAAACATCTCGATTTTGAAACTACTGCCGATTTTGAAGATTATGAAATCCAATAAAATAATATCTTACGGTTTTTTTCTATTAGCTCTATCAGTTGCTATTGGTGCATTTGGAGCTCATAGCTTGAAGCCAATACTTTTGACAAATAACAGATTAGACACATTCCAAAAAGCAGAATTCTATCAATTTATCTGTTCATTCGCAATAGTCATACTTGGCCTTCTACAAAAGGAATATCCCGAAATTAACTTTAAACTTGATTTCAATTGCATTTTGGCTTCAATTTTGCTTTTTTCAGGGTCACTCTATGCCCTTTGTTTTACAAATGTGGGTTTATTTGGTGCTATCACTCCTATTGGTGGCATTTTGATGATTTTTGCATTTGCGAATATTGGACAGAAGGTGTATAGAAATAGCCATAATTAGGTATTTCTACTAATACAGACGAACAATTCTTAGCCGATAAGAATAATAAAAGATGGAGAGAGGATGAAGAAATTTTTTTTAATTTCTTTTGCAATTTTCTGTGCATTAGCTATACTACCAGCAACTGCACAAAATATCAACCAAGGATTGGTGGCGTGGTATCCCTTTGAATGCACTACTCAAGATACTACTGCAAATTTGAACAACTTACTTCCCAATGGAGCACCTCTATGTGACTCTGGGAAGATTAATTCCGCATACTTACTTGACGGAAAGAAAGATTATTTCACTCCAGTTAAAACAAACACAAATATTTTTACCGATACTGCTGGCTTCACTTGGAGCTTATGGTTTAAGGGAAAAGATATACCCAAAACTTCTACTAATAAACTTAGTCAAACACTAATTTCTGCTATGGATACTGCACTAACCGAAGATTTTATCTTAGGTTTTGGTGATGTGAGCAATGAAGAAAGAAATTTGATTTTCAGAGTTGATGGCAAAGGTGGTATTGCAGGATATATGCAGCCCGTGGCGAAGCATAGACCTGCTGCTGGTTGGATAAATGACGAATGGTATCACGTTTCAGCTGTATGTAACTATACCGCAAAGAAAGTCTATCTCTATTTGAACGGGCAATTAGTTGACTCTGCAACAACTCGTGGCGAAAAGAATTCACGCAATATGAATTTCGCAATTGGTGCGGCTATTCCAGAGAAAATAACAGAAGCTTATTTCAATGGTTGGCTCGATGAAGTAAGAATCTACAACAGACCAATTACTGCTCAAGAAGCTAACTATCTTTACAGACTAAAAGCAAACCAATTAGGTTTCGACAAAAAATCAATTGCCTTTGGAAATATACTTTGTGAAAAATCAAAACAAATGACAATTAATTTATCTAATCTTGGACCTGGTGATTTTGAAATTTCAAATACTAGATTTGCAAATGGGAAATATTTCAAAGCTCTAAATGGTGGTAAGAACCAATTGATAGATGGTCAGGTTTTCCCTCTTAATATTGAATTTACGCCTATTGATTCTATTGTTGCCATTGATACATTAATCATAGAAAATAATTCTAATGTGATCACTACTTATATTTATTTGTCTGGTTTGCGAGATTTTAAAATTATTAAACCTACAACTGTTGATTTTGGAGATGTATATCTTTGCAATGTTAGCAATACTTTTGAAAAAAATATTACGCTCACAAATACTAACTCAAGCGAATCTCTTATAGTTACTCGCTATGAGATTGACAATCCAGATTTAGGATTATCTATGTTTGTTGGTGATAGTTTATTAATCAACACACCAAAAAATATAAAATTATTTATCGCACCAAACGAAGCAAAAGCTATTACTGGAACACTAACAATTTATTTCGATTCGTGCAACACTTCTAAAACTTTCAGCATTACTGCCAATCCACAGTCTGTAATACTTAGCTCAACTAACAGCATTGATTTAGGCAAAGTAAAAATGGGTGAAACTGCGAGCCAAACATTTAATATTACTAATACAGGAACATCGGATTTCAATATTGTTAGTATTACAACATTGTCGAATAATTTCAAGTTAGACTCACAGTTTTCTTTCCCTTTAAAGTCTAAAGACTCTAATAAAGTTGATTTATCATTAATTCCAAAATTCAAAGAGAATTTTGATACATTGGAAATAAATTATAGTAGCCCTTGTGGAATTAGGACAAAATTAATTCCATTATTCGCTTACGGCACTTATGAAGCGGAATTTAATTTAACTACAAAGAATATTTCAAGGAACACTGGCGATACTATCAGCATCCCTATTTACCTACAAAGCAACAATATCAATTCCGTGAAGCTTTCTGAGTTTAGAAATTTCACAATTGACTTATCATTAAATCCTACAATTTTCACTCCTATTAACCCAAGTACTAGTTTCACAAAAGTTGGAGATAGAAATGTATATTCTATGACTTTTAATATTGATTCCGTTAATATTAACGAAACATATTACTCCCCTACTTTCAAAATCAATTTGGGAAATGCAGCAGGAGATACTTTAAAATTGAGTAATTTCAAAAATTTTGATGGCATGGCAAATCCCACAATTTATTCGGAATTATTGACAATAGGTAATATTTGCATGGCGGGTGGTGAGAGATTGATTGAATTGAACGGTAATTTTTATATGAATGAAATATCACCAAACCCACTAAATAATAATTTGAAAGTAGAGTTTGAATTGATAGAAACAGGCCCAACTACATTGAAATTGGTTTCATTAAATAGTGGAAGTGAATTTGAATTACAATCTACTTATATGAAACAAGGTTTCCACTCTACAGCGTTTAATATTAATATGTTTTCAAGTGGCAATTATTTGTTAATTTTGGAAACTCCTAATCAAAGTTTGTTTAAGAAAATTACTATTAACAAATGATAAAATATATATTAGTATTATTGATAGCAATAAGTTCATTGCAACTATTCGCCAGTACTGATACTCTCAGACCTAGCTTTTTGATTGGAGCAAGCTATGGAATTAATTTACATAGTGGACTCTTTCAGTCAGCAGCACCTTGCTGCACACCTAATTTTGACTTTGTATCAGGAAAAGGTTTTAATTTCCAAGTTGGATATATCTATAAAAATTCAAACACTTCCACTTTAGACTTAATTTTGAGTTTACAAAATTATGGTGGGGATTTTAGTAAAAATGAGATACAACCAATAGCTTATAATAATACATCAATTGATGGAACTATTCAGCATAGAATGAAAGCTAATTTACAAGCTTTTACTTTTCAAGCATTATATTCATACAATCTATTTAGCAATGTTTTTGTGAAAATTGGCCCTAGTGCAGGATATTTTTTGACCAAGAATGAAGATTTAATTGAAGAGATAATTTCACCAAGCGACCGTGGCTACTTCAAAGAGAATGGAAAGCGTACCCGAAATGAGCAAACTGGTTTTAATATTAATGGTGCTAGTTTACGAATGGGTTTAGATGTTGGACTTAGCTTTAATTCATTGCCTTTAAACTCTGAAAGGACACTTTTAGCACATCCATTTATAAATTATTCATTTGGTTTAACCTCTACTTCTAGTGAATTCACTTGGCGAATAGCACAATTAGCTTTTGGTTTAAATGTTGCATACTCACCATTTGAACAAAACAAGATAAATAGAGAGATACAGCAAATTGATACGGTTAAAATCAAATCAGATATTATTGAAAAATCAGAATTTATTGCTGGTGTGCAAAGTATAAAAGAAAGAACTTACGAAAGCAAAGATACCACTATTTATGAAAAATTAATAGTCCGTTCAGATACATTGTTTTATCCAAATCCGAACAAAGTAAAACCGAAGCTTGAAGAAAAAGAAAGAGAAGAACTAATTGCAAGTTTGAAAGTGATAGGATATGACGGCGACAAAGAACTTGGCGAAGTCAAAGAAGTAAAACTAAACGTAGAATTATCTCGTGAGATTTACCCTTTATTACCATATATTTTCTTCGATGAAAAGCAATCTCAACTTCCCTCACGCTATGCTCAAATGGGTAATTTGAAAGACTTCAGTCCTATGGATTTAAATCCAAGTCCAACTGTTTATCATAGAAATATTTTAAAAATTTTAGCATCAAGAATGCTTGAAAACCCTGATGCAAAGATTAGTTTGACTGGATATGTTGATCCTACAACAGAATCTGATATGTGTGATTTAGCTTATGAAAGAGCAAGCCAAGTGAAACAGCTATTAGTTGATAGATTTGGAATAGCAGACAATAGAATTTCACTCAATAAAGAAGCTACTTGCTACCCTAAAGATTTAACACGGTCTGCTACTTTGGAAGGATACGAAGAGAATAGAAGAGTTGAAATCGGCACAAATAAACCCGAAGTATTATTTGCTGTTGTAAATGCACGTTATCAAAATCCTACTTTGATTACTCCTACAAAAATTGTTGCTGAACCATTTTCAGTAATTAATAAAATTAAAGGTGATGATGTCAGAATCTTCCCACCAGCAAACTGGAATTTGGAAGTATATCAAGGCAAAACTAATTTCCTTTCACATCAGTCTGCATCGGAAGTTATTGCAATGCCAATTTCCATTACAAAGAACAATGCGAAATTATTAAATAATGTTAGCCCACTAACAATTAACTTCACAGCTTATGATAATAAAGGTCAAGCTAAAGTAGTCAAAAAAGAAATTCGAGTACAAAAAGATACATCTTTAATAGAAATTGAGAGTTTAACTTTAACTGTTTTCCAAGTTTCACAATATACTTTAGATAATAGAATCAAGAAAGAAATTGAAAAATTTATAAGTAAACTCGATGCAAATAGTACCATCTCTATTCGTGGCTATAGCGACAATCTTGGCAATGCTGAAAACAATAAGAGTTTATCGCAAGTGCGAGCAAACGAAGTACGTGATTTCATTAAGCAAACCGCTTCTACTGCAAAAATAATTGAAGTAGTTGGTCTTGGTTCAGATAAGTTTGCTCCAGGCGTTACATCGTACGCTAGCCCAGAAGAACGCTTTATATCTCGTACAGTTGAAATAAAAATTAAAAAAACATTGGAAAAGTAAATAGGTTTACGATATGAGCCAAGAAGAACAACAACAAGCAACTACCACAATCACTGCACTCGAAAATGGACCTTATATGGTCAATGGCGATTTTGATGTAATTGATAAAGATTTCAATACAGTCCCTACACGAAAGAACGTTTATCTTTGCCGATGCGGTGGATCCAGCAAAAAACCAATTTGCGATAGCTCACATTTGAAAAATGGCTTTAAAGATTAAAAAAAGCCACCTCATTTAAATTGAGGTGGCTTTCAGTAAATTCATTCTTACCAAAATAATTGGCAGAATTATAAATTAAGTACCAGAGTTGTAGCTATTGATGTAATCAAGTTGCTCTTGAGATAATATATCAATATTCATTCTCATTAGCTCTAATTTAGTTTTCGCTACGAATTCATCTTGATCAAATGGGATATCCATAACTTCTACTGGGAATTTCTCGCCAGCTCTATCTTTTTGAACTAAAGCTAAGTGAGCCAAGAACTGATTAGCGAAACTCATATCCATTACTTCCGATGGGTGACCTTCGGCAGCTGCCAAATTAATCAAGCGACCTTCAGCAAGTAGATATAATTTTCTACCATCTTTCATTGTGTATTCTTCGCAATTCGGACGAATTGTACGTTTCGATACAGCTAATGCGTTTAATTCATCAATGTTGATTTCTGCATCATAGTGTCCAGTGTTGCAAATAATTGCACCATCTCGCATCACTTCAAAGTGTTGTTTGCGGATAATGTCTTTCACACCAGTTGCAGTACAGAAGATATCTCCAACAGCAGCAGCTTTGTCCATAGTCATTACTTCGTAACCTTCCAATACACCTTTCAATGCAGCAGTTGGTTTCACTTCAGTAATGATTACGTTTGAGCCCATACCAGCAGCACGTTTAGCAACACCATTACCGCAATGACCGTGACCTGCGACAACGAAGTTTTTACCAGCTAATAATACAGAAGTTGCTCTGATAATACCATCTAATGTAGATTGACCAGTACCGTAAACATTGTCGAAATCCCATTTAGTTTCTGCATCATTCACAGCGAAAACTGGGTAGTACAATTGTCCATCGGCAAAGCGAGAACGCAAACGGTGAACACCAGTTGTAGTTTCTTCAGTTCCACCAATAACGATAGTTTTTGCGTAATCTTGGTATTTTTCGTGAACAGTGTTGATCAAATCGCAACCGTCATCAAGTGTTAAATGTGGTTGTGGATCAAGAGTACGCTCTATGCACCAATAAAAATCTTCGTGATTGCCATACCAAGCGTACATACCAATACCATCGGCAGCACAAGCAGCAGCCACAGCATCGTTTGTAGAAAGTGGGTTGCAACCAGACCAATAAACTTCGGCTCCAGCAGCTTGAAATACACTAATCAAAACGCCAGTTTCTTTAGTTACGTGCAAGCAACCAGCAATTTTATAACCTTTGAAAGGTTTAGTTTTTGAGTATTCTTCTTTTAATTTCATTAAAACAGGCATACGAGATTCAGCCCATTCGATAAGCATTTTGCCTTCGGCAGCGAGGTTTATATCGCGAACGCAGTAGTTAGCACCTTCGCTAAATGTACCGCTCGCTTTTTTTGCAGGAATGTTCGACATTTTGTCCTTAAAAAGTTTTGTTTAATTAATTTTACTACAGATTACAAAATTACTGATAATTAACGAATAAAGGAAATGCTTTATTGTAGTAAATCTAATTGGCTAAATAAATCTATAATTTTTATGTAGTTTTAATTAACTTGCTTTTTTTAAAGTTAATCTTTTTTGAGTTGTGGAATGAAAATCAAACAAATCTGCTCTTTACTTATCCTGCTTTCTGTATTAATGGTGAGCGATATTTATAGCTGTACTAATTTTATCGTTACCAAAAAAGCATCTGCCAGCGGTGCAAATATTATTACCTACGCAGCCGATGCTGGGGGCTTTATGGAGCCATTAAATTTCAAGCCTGCTATGGATTACAAATCTGGCACTATGCTCGACATATACGATTGGGACACGGGCAAATATCTTGGCAAAATCAAACAAGCAGTCCACACCTATAAAGTGATTGGCAATATGAACGAACACCAAGTTTCAATAGGCGAAACTACATTTGGAGGTTTGGATACATTGCGAGATACTACTGGCATATTGGATTATGGTAGTTTAATTTATATCACTTTGCAGCGCGCCAAAACAGCTCGTGAAGCCATCCGTATAATAGAAGAACTAACATCAGAATATGGCTATTATTCAAGTGGCGAATCTTTCTCCATTGGCGATAAAGATGAAGTTTGGATTATGGATTTGATTTCTAAAGGGAAATGGAAAAAAGGCATAATCTATGCTGCTGTGAAAATTCCAGATGGATATATAGCTGCACACGCAAATCAATCGAGAATTAGAAATTTATCGAACGATAAAGATGAATGTCTATTTTCGGCGGATGTTGAGTCATTCGCAAAAGAACATAGTTTTTACAAAGAACATAATGGCAAGTTTAGCTTTGCAGACACTTATAATCCACTCGATGCAGAGTCTGCTTTATTTTGCGAAGGCCGTGTTTGGCGATATTTCACATTGGCAGCCCCAAATTCAAACTTATCGCCCGATTACTTCCGTGCTGTGAAAGGAGCAGAGCCTTACCCATTATTTATAAAGCCAGAGAAAAAAATTAGCGTAAACGATTTGATGAATTGGATGAGAGATCATTTCGAAGGTACTCCTTTCGATATGACCAAAGGAGCCGCCGCTGGCCCTTACGGATGCCCAGTTCGTTGGAAAGGACTTACTTGGAAATTGGAAGGCGATACTATCAATAAATTTGCATGGGAAAGACCAATTGGCACTCAGCAAACAGCATTTTCATTTATAGCACAAATGAGAGACGATATGCCAAATGAAATTGGTGGTTGCTTTTGGTATGGAGTAGACCATGCGGCAACATCTTGCTATATTCCACTTTATTTGGCTATGAATGAAACTCCAAAAAATTTCGCAAGTGGTACAATTCGTGAATTCGATTGGAATAGCTCTTGGTGGGTATTTAATTTAGTTTCAAATAGAGCTTATGATTTTTATAAAATAATATCGAAAGATATTAATAAAGTGCAATCTTCTTTCGAAGGAAAATTTCTTAGCTATCAGCCCTATTTAGAAAAAACGGCACTTGCTATGTATAAAGAAGATCCGAAAATGGCGACTATGTTTTTATCTGATTATTCTATTTCGCAATCGGAATCTGTCCACGAGCGATGGAAAGAACTTTGGAAATATATTACTACTCGCTATAACGATGGCTATGTAAACGATGTGAATATCAACAATGGCAGAAGCCCTAAAGGAATTGGCTATGACAATAACTTCTTAAAGCAAGTAATAGAAGATAAACCTGGCTATTACAATGTGAAATGGAAAATTGTACAAGAAAGACCTTGATTTGTTTTTAAGTTAAATATTTAGCCATATTTCACTTTTTTGTTGAATGGAACGCAAAGAGAAATAATGATAAATATTTTTATATAATTAACAAAAAGGTATTATAATTAGAAATTACTATTTCAAAATCAAAGTACTTTTCTAATTTTAAATGGAAGTTTTATTTCTTTCGCACAAAGCCAACCTGGCGAATCTCTCTCTATTAAATAATTGTTCTATAATTCATCCGATGACTTAAAATCATCGGATGAATGTATTTTGTCTTTGCTACTCCAAAGAAAATAGTCTTTTAAAATATTAGCTTATAACTCTTCACACAAATTCATTGAACTTATCTTCACACAAATTCATTGAACTTATCTTCACACAAATTCATTGAACTTAGTGGAAAGTTAATTGAATATTTAATTGAACATTTTAATTATATTTGCTAAATAGTTAGGATTGTTACAATTTATTAATTAAATATTAGGGCTTACTTATGAAAAAAATTCTACTTGGCACTATCGGTGGCGTGGTATCACTAATTGTTTTGTTATTTATATTTGTGCAAGTTGCTTGGGATAAGAATTTTGAAGCTCCACTGCCAGATTTAAAAGCAGTGCAAGATTCTGCCGTTGTCGCTCGAGGTCGTTATTTGGCTTATGGCCCAGCTCATTGTGCTTCTTGCCATACTCCAATGGATAAAATGGTAGAAATTGACAATGGACTTCAAATGCCATTGCAAGGCGGTTGGGAACTGCAGATAGATCCAGGTACATTTCGGGCGCCAAACATAACACCCGACAAAGAAACTGGTATTGGTAATGTGAGTGATGGACAAATAGCAAGAGCTTTGCGTTATTCAGTTACTCATAATAATAAGATTATGTTTCCATTTATGCCATTTCAAGAACTGAGCGATGAAGATGTAGTTGCTATTTTATCATTCTTACGTTCGCAACCTGCGGTTAAAAATCTAATCAAACCAACTGAATTATCATTCTTAGGCAAAGCATTGATGGCATTGGGTGTAATGAAACCAGTAGCTCCTAAGAATACTCCTCCTAAAACAGTAATAGTAGATTCGACTACTGCTTATGGCGAATACTTGGCTAATAGAGTAGCAAATTGTATGGGTTGCCACACTGATAGAGATTTGAAAACAGGAGAATTCACTGGAGTACCATTTGCAGGTGGATTTAATATGCCTGCCGATAATACTACTGCTGGCTATTCATTCATAACTCCAAATTTAACTAGCGATAAAGAAACAGGAGTGATAACAAATTGGACAGAAGATAATTTCATTAAAAGATTTAAAGCAGGCCGCATCCTTAAAACATCGCCAATGCCTTGGGGTAGCTTCGCTAAAATGGACGAAATAGAGCTAAAAGCTTTGTACAGATATTTAAAAGCATTGCCACCAACTAATAAAAAAATACCGAAAACAGTATTCCAACCTGGCGAATCTCTCTCTATGAAATAATTGTTCTATTATTCATCCGATGACTTAAAATCATCGGATGAAAGTATTTTGTCTCTCATTAGGTTTTGAAACTTGGGTAGGTTAATTACAAATCAATATCCATACGATTTCAGCATTGATTTATTTTCTCGCCAATGTTCTCGCACTTTCACGAATAGCTCCAGATAGACTGGCATTTCAAGGTGGGCTTCTATTTCTTTTCTGGCTCTTTCTCCAATTTCTTTAAGCATTTCGCCGCCCTTGCCAATTACTATTTTCTTTTGCGATTGCCTTTCTATTATAATCTCAGCTGAGATATACCATTTGCCATTTTCTCGCTCCACAAATTCTACTATTGCTACTTCGGTTGAATATGGCACTTCTTGTTCGAATTTATAAAATATAGTTTCTCGGATTAATTCCGAAACAAAGAAACGCTGTGGTTGAGTACTTAGCATATCCTCATCGTAGAAAAATTCTCCTTCTGGAAGGAATTTCTTTGCAACATTCACAAATGCTAAAGTATTTTCATTTTTAAGTGCAGACATTGGTATTATTTCATCGAAAATACCTTTAGTTGATATATCGGCTATTAATGGAAGCACATCTTTTGCATTTTTGAATTTATCTATTTTATTAAGTAAGAGTACTTTAGGTTTTTTCAAATCTTTAAAATATGCAAAAAAGCCAGGATTAAAATACTTGTCGAATGATTCGTATTTTTCCAAATCAACTATAACTAGTACAATGTCTGCTTCTTCCAAAGAACTATGCACATAGTCCATCATAGTTTTCTGCATTTCATAGCTCGGTTTCAATATTCCTGGAGTATCCAAGAAAATCATTTGTGAATCTTCGTCTGTGAAAATTCCCAATACTCTTTTGCGAGTAGTTTGTGGCTTAGGAGTAACTATCGAAAGTTTTGCTCCCACAATTGAATTCATAAAAGTTGATTTGCCTGCATTTGGCTTACCAACAATAGCCACATAGCCAGCTCTAGTTTTTATTTGTTCTTCTGGCATTAGTTTTCTGTTTCTGTTTTTTCTTCGGCAGTCGCACCAAAGTATTTATAAATGCTATATGGGATAATTCCGCAATAGCCTATCACTAAAAGAAGTGGGGCTATACTAATAGCCATTGGATTGTTCCATTTCGCACCAGTAGTCAGTGCGTAATCATCGCCTAAGCCAGTAAGCATAAATAAATAGCCAACTGCTATCATTGCCACACCTACGCCAAAAATCATAAAATTCTTTTTTTCAAGTGGGAAATTCCATTCCACTTTCGATTTTCCAGCTTTTGTTCTAACTGGTTTTGCTTGTATTTTAGCCATCTTATTTAAACTCTTTAGTTGTAATATTTTCTTAAGTAATTATTTTCCAGTGAAGTTTGGTTTTCTTTTTTCTAAAAATGCAGAAACTCCTTCGTTGTAATCGTGGGAATTCCCAGCTAACACTTGTAATTCTTCTTCCAAATTCAATTGCGAAAGCAAATCATTATTCATTGACGCATTGAATGCACGTTTTGTAAGTCCAATTCCGTAAGTTGGCATTTCAGAAAGTTTTTTCGCTGTGGAAAGTGCTGTCTCGTATAAACTTTCCTGCTCTATACAACGATAAATCATTCCCATTGTTTCGGCTTCTTTTGCCGACACTTTCTCGCCGAGGAATGCTAAAGCCGAAGCCCGTTGCATACCGATAAGTTTAGGCAAAGTGAAAGTTCCACCGCTATCTGGAATTAGCCCAATTGCACTAAATGCCTGAATGAACGAAGCTTTTTCGCCAGCAAAAGTAATGTCGCAAGCAAGAGCAATATTTGCTCCAGCACCAGCAGCCACTCCATTGACAGCACAAACAATTGGCTTTTCGATTGTGCGAAGCTGTTTAATTATCTCATTATAGTGTTCTCGGACAACTTGGTCAAGCGGCATTGCGTTTTCGCCAATCACTTCTTTCAAGTCTTGTCCAGCACAAAAAGCTCTGCCCTCAGCAGTCAAAAGTATTGCTCTAATATTGTCATCAATAGCACATTTCTGCAATTCAGCTATTAAGCCAAGTGCCATTTCACGATTGAAACTATTCAATACATCTGGCCTATTTAGCTTAATGATGCAAACTTTTTCATTTATTTCAGTTAAAATGTAGTTCATTTAGTTAAATTGCGTTTTAAATATATTTAAAATTAAGAAATTCATATTTAAAAATTTAGTTTTTCCATTGTTTCACAAAACAAAATTGCAAAAAGCACAATGCTATCTTTAAAAAAAATTGCATTCATTTTCATTGGTATCGGAGTTGTAGTGGGGCTTGCCTATCTAATGATTAACTCATTAGAGCCAAAAGTTCGCTTCCAAAAGATTATTGGTGTGCAGGCAAATTCAGACACTATCTATACATTAATGAAAACGCCTATACTTTGGAAAAAGTGGTATCCTGTGTTCTTAAGAGATACTGGAGCAAATCTTGAAACTTTTTTCTATGACAATGGTATGCCTCGTGGTTTGCAATGGGAAAGTAAAACCGAAGGTAGCGGCACAGTTAAATTTGGATATATCATTCCTAAATCAGAATTGAACTACGTCTTATTCGTCAAAGAAATGAATGTAAATTCCATTGTTAAAGTAAAGATTTTACCCAAGGGAAAAGATTCGACCGATTTGCTTTGGATGATTGAATCAACTTTGGATAGCTCATTTTCAAGCAAAGCAAAAGCTTTCCTATTCGATAGAGTTTTGCAAAGCGAAGTTGAAAATATTGAATTGAACTTGAAACATTATTTCAAAAAATGAAGTAATGTAATTTATTATGAAATTGTTAGAAAAATAAACAAAGATTAAAACAAATGATTAAAAAAGTATTATTGCTAATGCTATCAGCTGGTGGTATTTTTGCTCAAAGCAAAGTAGTCCCATTTGAGAGAGAAATTTTGGACAATGGAATGGAAGTAATCTATTCTATTGATAAAAGTGCTCCTGTCGTTACCGTTGTTGTTCATTATAAAGTGGGTTCTAAAGATGAAGATCAAAATAGAACAGGATTTGCACACTTTTTCGAGCATCTAATGTTTGAAGCAACCAATGAAATTGAACGTGCTAAAATCACAGAGTACATCAACGAAGTGGGTGGCGATTTGAATGCCTATACTAGTTTCGATGAAACAGTTTATCACTCCACTGTGCCAAGCAATCAAATCAAACTACCTCTTTGGATAGAAGCTTCTCGTATGCGTGGGCTTAAAGTTGAAAATATTGGAGTGGAAACTCAGCGAGGAGTAGTTAAAGAAGAACGTCGCAACCGATATGAAAACCAACCCTATGGCGATGCATTTGAAAGAATTTGCAAAGAACTTTTCATTGGCTCGCAATACGAATGGACACCAATTGGCTCAATGGAACACTTAAATAAAGCGGCTGTTGCAGAATTTCAAAATTTCTACAACACATACTATCAGCCAAACAATGCAATTTTAAGTATTTGTGGCGACATAAATATTGATTCTGCAAAAAAATATGTTCGTGATTATTTCGGAGCATTCGAAAAGACTGCTCCAATTATTCGCAGAAAGAATTTAGTAGCAGATTTAAAATCTGAAAAAAATATTGAAATTGAAGATGCAAAAGCACAAGTACCTGCTATGTTCATAGTATATAAAGCACCAAATTTTAGTGACGATGATTACTATGCTTTCTCTCTACTTCGCAGCATTATCTCCGCTGGAGAAAGTTCACGTATCTATCGCACTTTAGTTGATAAATTAGAATTAGCTTCTGCTGCAAGTATGGATATTGAAAATTTAGAAAATAGCGGATTGGCTTTCTTCCAATTTATCCCGAATAATGATGTTAAGCCAAGCAAAATTAAAGATGAGTTCGATAACCTTTTGGAAGAACTTATCAAAAAAGGAATAGATGACAAAGAATTGCAAAAAGTAAAAAACATAGCCGAAGCACAAAACATAAATGGGCTAAATATGACTGTTACAAAGGCAGTGCAATTGGCTCATTACCAACGCTATTTGGGCGATCCAAATTATTTGAATACTGAAATCAAAAAATTGATGGATGTAAAAAAAAGCGACTTAATTAAAGTTGCAAAAAAATACTTAGGTGAAAAAAACAGACTTGTCCTAACTTACGTTCCTAAAAAATAAGTTTAATATTTAAAAAAGAGAAATGAAAATGAAAAGAATATTTTTTATTCTTCTAATAACTTTAAGTTCAATTAATTTATTTTCTTTACCAAAAGAAAAGCCAACTCCACTTGCCAACACTAATTTTGAATACCCAGAATTGGGAATGAAAAATTTATCGAATGGTGTGAAAGTTTTCTTGATGAATAATTCAGAGCAGCCGACTATTGCTATCTCTGTAATGATTAAAACAGGTAAGGCACAAGAAACCAAAATTGGTTCTGTGGAATTGCTTTCTGCTTTGCTCTCTAAAGGTGCTGGCAAACGTAACGCACAAGAGCTTGCCGAACTTTTAGATGGCACAGGCACAAACATATCTGTTGATGACAGAAAAGATTATATCATTATTCAAGCTTCGGGTTTGAAGAAAAACCAAAACACTATCTGCGAAGTTTTGGCGGATATAATTTTATTCCCAAAATTAGATGGTTCTGAATTCGACAAATTGAAAAAGCAAAAATCTTCAGAGATTTCATTGCAAAAAAACGAAAGTTTCAATTTGGTTTCTCGTTTAAGCTCTAAATTACTATATGGAGCTAATAATGCTTATTCAAATTATTTAGACGAAAAAGGCCTTAATGATTTGAATTTGGAAGATGTGAAAAAATATTATGTTGATTTTTTCAAAGCCAACAATTCATGCATCTCAATTACTGGCGATTTTGAAGAAGATAAAATCCTTGCTAATTTGGATAAATATTTCAAAAAATGGAATAATGGCGAATTGCCAAACAGAGAAGTAGCACCTTTCAAAGCTGAAGCAGCTGGAGTTTACTTCATAGCTCGCCCTGCTTCAGTGCAATCTTCAATCAATGTGATAGCTAAAGTGTCTCAAGCTGGCGATCAGGAACACGAAAACACTCAAATGGTAGCTAATGTAATGGGAAGTGGCTTTATGGGTCGTTTATTCAAAACTTTGCGTGAAACTCATTCATACTGCTATTCTCCTTATAGTTTCCAAACAAACAACAAACTTGGCAATATGCTAATGATGGGTGCTGAGGTTAGAAACGAAGTTACTGATTCTGCATTGACAGTGCTTTTGAAAGAAATCAATATTTTAAAAACTCAAAACGTACCTGAAAAAGAACTTGAGCAAATCAAGCAATATAATCTTGGTCAGTTCTATTTAGGTTTTGAAGACCCAAAATTTTTACTCAATAAAGTGCTTATTGGCGAAATCAATGGCATCTCTTATGAGTCAATTAAAGCATACCCCGACAGAATTAAAAATACTTTGCCTTCGGATATAATTAGTTCTGCCAATAATTATTTGACTGCGTTAAATACATATATTGTTGTAGTGGGCGACGAATCAGTCAGAGAAAAAGTAGAAAAATTTGGTCAGGTAACTGAATACGATATGGATATTCAGCCAAACGTAACAGCCGAGAAAGTTAACTTTAGCCCTAAAGATTTGATGAACAAATACATTGCTGCAATAGGTGGCAGCGATAATTTAGACAAAGTGAAAACAATCAAATCGAATGCAGTTGTTGATTTAGATGCTGGTGCAACTAAAATCAATGGGAATTACGAAGAAGTCAGAGCAAATTCAAAACTTTACATTAAAATGGATTTATCCTCGATTAAATCTGAAATTATTTACGATGGCACTAAAGGTTATTCTATCAATGCAGGCGAATCAAGAGAAGTGGATGCCACAGAATTAAAATTCTATCAGTATTTAGCAACTCCATTTCGTGATGGTAAACTAATTGAATTAGGCTACAAGTGTGAAGTGAAAGGCAAACGTAATGGTTTAATCATTATGAAAGCAAACATTGAAGGTGGAAATGAATACACTTACTTTTTCGATGAGAATACTTTTTTAATCAAAAAAATTGAAAGTATTGAAATTTCGCAAAATATAAAAATTGCTTCTACTTCAATAATTGACTCTTACATTAAAGTAGGTGAAGTGCTGTTTCCAAAGATTTTAAAAACTCAGAATAATTTCTATTCTGCTACTTTTCTCTATGACTACAAAGTTAATGAGAGTGTTTCGGAAGAAATTTTCAAATTAAAACAATAATCATATTTTTTTATTTAACTTTTACTTAATTTGAGTAAAAGCAAAAAACATTTAGGTAAATTGTGGCTATAAAAGCAAAAATATTAGTCGTTGAGGATGAACTTACAAACTCAATATTAATCAAAAAAGTATTAACAACTGCTGGGTACCTTGTTCTAGTAGCACAAAATGGTGCAGATGCACTTAAATTCTTAGAAAAAGAAACTTTCGATGCAGTTTTAACAGACTGGATGATGCCACATATAGATGGCATTGAACTTATTAGAAGAATTAGAGAAAGTATAAATCCTCTACCGCTAATAATAATGATTACAGCATTAGTTTCTCAAGATGCTAGAGAATATGCACTTGAAGCTGGAGCAGATGATTATATTGCTAAGCCGATTGACATCAATGAACTTACTTCAAGATTGGAAGAAGGACTATTAAAGAAAAGCCAAACTGCCCCTCTTGAGCCAATAAAAGCTAAGAAAGTCAACAAAGGTGCTAATCCTCCATTTGGTGCTGTTGTAATTGCTACAAGCACAGGCGGCCCTCCAACTTTAATTGAAATATTCAACAAACTAAATGTAAATAGTGGAGTTGCATATTTAATAGTGCAACACGGTCCACCTTGGATGCTTGATACTTTTGCTCAACGTTTGCAAAAAGAAACCACTATGAAGGTTTTTACTCCGGTAAATGGAACACGTATTGAGCCAAATTGTGTTTATGTTGCCCCTGGCGATTTACACATGAGAGTTCAGAAGTCCGATAATAAAATTGTCCTTGATGACGCTCCAAAAGAGAATTTTGTTCGTCCTGCTGCAGACCCACTTTTCAGAAGTGCTGCTGAGTATTTTGGCGAATATTGCATTGGAGTTGTTCTTACTGGCTTAGGTAGAGATGGCACAGCTGGAGCAACAGAATTAAATGCTGCTGGTGGCGTTGTGCTTGTGCAAGATCCAAAATCTGCTACAGCTCAATCTATGCCGACGGCCGTAATTAATAGCAACACACCTCATAAAGTTGTTCATTTGCAAAATATGGCAGAGGAAATCAATAAAGAAGCACTATTGATACACAGCAAACTAAAAAGCTAAAAAATACTGATCCTATTTAAAATTAATAAGCTCCAATCTAGCAAAAGATTGGAGCTTATTTTTTTGTCAATTCTTAAATAATTTTCTTAAAAACTATCAATGCGGAAATAGCTTTTCCCGATATATCTTTTACCTTTAGATTCTTTACCATTCTTTGGTGGATCTATCGTAGATGTACGTTTAGAACTTTCTTTCTTAATTCGAGCTGCATCAATTCCTTTGCTTACCAAATATTGATAGATTGCTGTTGTGCGTTCGTCAGTAAGCTCAGTATTTTCTTTTTGATTTTTGTCATTATCTGCAAAGCACATAATAGTGAAAATCACATTCTTATTTTCTGGCAGTGCCAAGATATTTACGTAATAATCAAGAGAAATGTCTGCTCCCACTCTTAGTTTCGACTTGTTCACTTCGAATGGTGGAACAGCAATTGGCACCATGCCGCCTTTTTCTAGTGGTATCACAAGAAAATCGTGTGAAAGTTCTTTATATTCAGTTGTTTGTGGCACAGTGAAACTGTATTTAGTTTCCATATATGATTTGCGTTTCAATTTCAAATCATACATTTTCCCTGGCTTCAAACCAGATATAACATAAGAGCCATTTTCAGCTGAGTTACTTCGAGTTGCACCCACTTTATTGCCTTCGCTATCATATAAGATGATACCAACTGTCTCTGGCTCTCTAGTGATGCTATTGAAGACATTTCCAGTAAGAGAAACAGTGGCATCTACCATTTGAGCAGAAAGATTGCTGAACGTTAAGAATACAGATAATATTATTGCTAATGTTTTTTTCATATTTTGTTCTACTTATTTTTTAACCAAAAATCTAACTGTATTATCAGCACAGCCAATAATAATAATACTTGCGTCTGATACCATATCCACCGACCAAATCTCAACTCCAGTATCGAAACTCATTAATTCTTTGCCCGATTCTACGTTCCATAGTTTTACTTTTTTGTCCAAACTAGCAGTTACCACCATAGAATTATCTTCCGAAAAAGAAGCATCTTGCACTATTTCAGTGTGAGCTTTGATTGTACGGATTAATTTTCCTTCTGGCATTTTCCAAAATTTAATTACTCCACTTTTATCTGTAGAAACTAATCTTTCAGAATTGAAAGAATAAAGCACAGTAAGCACTTCGGCTTCATGGTCAAGTAAAGTCATTATAGGTTCTTTAGAACTTAAATCAGTTGACCAAATTTTTATTGTCTTATCGTCGCTGCAAGAAGCAATATATTTATTGTCGTAGCTATAAGCAACGTTATTTGTTGAAAGTGAGTGGTCACGCAAAGTTTTCACTTCGCTGCCAAGCTCCACATCCCAAAGCTTCACAGTTTTATCGAAACTAGTACTCGCAATTTTTTTATCATCTTGGCTGTAATAAACCCCGATAACTTCATCAGTGTGTCCTTTAAGCACTTTTACTTGGCTGCCAGTTTCCACATCCCAAATTCTTACAGTATGATCGCTAGAAGCTGATGCAATAAATTTATCATTTCCAGAGAAAGATAAGTTATTCACTCCACCTAGGTGACCTGTCATAGTTTTAATTTCTTTACCAGCTGGCAGAGACCAAATTTTAATAGTCTCATCAAGTGAGCAAGTTGCGAATTTGGAGTCATCGCCATTGACAAAGACACCAAGCACTTCATCTTCGTGTTTCCCAATAGTTTTCATCTCATATTTGTAAGTCTGCGAGAATAGAGGCAAGCTCACAAACATTAGAATAGCTAACAAGCTTTTCATCATTTTTACCTAGTTAAATTATAATTACTATTTTAATTCTTCAATAATTGCAATGTTTGTTTCATCGCTTCTAAAATTTCCTTCAGCTCTTGCCTATTCAAAAATTTCTCATCTGTGTTTGCTACTTTCTCAGCAATAGCAGATGATTCTAATTTAGAATACTCTTTTGCTTTGGAAATAGTTTCAATTTGCTTAGTTTTTTCATTATTTCTTGATTCTTGTTTCACAGAATCTGTATTTGCAGAATTGCTAACATTAATCACTATCCTCTCTTCCAGCTTGCTTAAGTCCATTTTTGCCAAAAAGTCTTTAGCTCCTTTCAAAGAAAGTTTCTCGTTTCGCATTAGCTTTTTCACTAAGCGAATTAACTCGATATCTTTGCGAGAATAAGCTCTATTGCCTCCCCTATTCTTTTTAGGTTTGAGCTGAGAAAACTCTTTCTCCCAATATCGGAGTATGTGTTGTTCCTCGTCAACTAACTCGCTGACTTCACTAATTGAAAAATACAACCGTTCCATTACTCAATATATGGAATTTTTAACATTTAAGAAAATTCTTTTTATAAATCACTATATATTTGATAATATTGAAATAATTGTGTAATTTTGTAGTCCTATAAAAAGTGTTTTTAAATAACGGTGGTAGCAATGCAAAAATACATAGTTAATCCAATTAGAGTTAGAATGAAAGAATCTGCGAAAGGTTCAATTTATCAATCAATTGTTGCTATGGGCTTTAGAGCACGCCAAATCAATGACAATATCAGACAAGAACTCAATATGAGAATGGCTGATGTTATTCAAACAAATGACGAATCTGAAGGTCTGAACTTAGACCAACTCTCTATCAGTAAAGAATTTGATAGACTTCCAAAACCTACTTTCATAGCAATGAAAGAAATTTATGAAGAAAAATTAGAATTTAGATTGAAAGGTGCTGTCGTTAAAGAAGACTAGTCTTTTATCTTAAGAAAGTTAAAAATGCCTTTGAGTTGAAAAATTCAAAGGCATTTTTTTTACAACTATAAATTTTATTTCTTTTGTAAATAATCCAATCTAAATAAATTATCAACACTTAAATAGCTTTTAACAGCTTTATCAACTTGCTCTTGCGTAATTGAATCTATATCACGTAAAGTTTCTTCAAATTTTATTACTCTGGAATAATAAAGTAAGTTTTTGGCATTATGTTGCATCACAAATGATTGGTTCTCTGTCTCAAATATTAGTGATGACTTCAACTGCTCTTTGCCAACCTTGATTAGTTCCGAAGGCACTCCAGATTTCATCAATTGATTCAACTGCTTTAATACTTCTTGCGATGCATCTTCTATATTGCGTTTGTCCAATCCGCAATAAATATAGAATGAACCAAAGTTCTTATATAAAGTGAGCGAAGAATATACATTATAAGTCAATCCTAACCTTTCTCGCAGGTTTTGGTAGAGTATGCTGCTCATTCCCTCACCAAGTATAGTATTGACAAGCAGTAGCAAATTACGCTCTTCAAAACTGTAAGAATAAACTGGTGCCGCAATTAGCAAATGAGATTGAAATGCAGGTATTGCTTTCTTCTGCAGTTTTTCAGTGAAATCAAATTCTCGCTTTTCAATTTTCACATCGGAATGAATTACTTTTTTTGAATTTGAAATTGGAATTACTTTTGAAATTTTCTCTTTTACGGAAGACATTTCAAATGAACCAACAATTGAAATACATAAATCTGTTTCATTTAGCATTTGCGTATGGAAATCTCTAATGTGAGCATCAGTTATTGCTTTTACTGATTTCACATTACCAGCAATTTGCTCTGCAAACATACTTTCTTTGAATACAATTTCATCAATTCTATCAAAAATTTGATCTTCGTAATCGTCCTGAGTGGCTTTAATCTCTTCTATAATAACAGCTTTTTCTTTAGCTAGTTCATCTTTGTCGAATCTTGGCTTATAAATAATTTCAGTCATCAAATTTAAAACATCGTCGAAATGATGATTGAGAGCTTTCACATAAAAGCAAATTGAGTCCTTGCTGGTGTAGGCATTGATATATGCACCTTTGCTTTCAAAAGCGAATGAAACTTCTTTTGCATCGTAATTTTCCGAACCTCTAAAAATAGCGTGTTCTAAAAAGTGAGAAATTCCTATTGGATAATTTGTTTCGTCCTTTGTGCCTATGGCAAATGTGAAACCAATTGTAAAACTTAGTGCATTGGGTATTTTCGAGTTAACTAATTTTATTCGCTCGTTTAAATCTATACTTTCAATTAAATCCATTTTTCCCTTGAATCAATCCTCTATTACGAATTGAGTTTTATCAATAAATGTGAGTTTAAGTTCTTCTATTCTTCGCTCAGAGCTACTTAATATTTCGCATTCATAATCATCTAAATTAATAATTTCGCCTTTGCTCGGAATTTTACCTATTTGACTAAGAACAAAGCCGCCTATTGTATCCCAATCTTCGCTTTCTGGTATTAAAACAGGTAGATACTCATTTATATCCGAGATTAACGAATTTGCCGTCATCACAAATTCATTTTCAGTTAAATTCGTTATTATCTTTTGTTCGTCGTCGTATTCATCTTCAATTTCGCCAAAGATTTCTTCAATAATATCTTCGAGAGTTACTATTCCTGCCGTACCACCAAATTCATCTGTTACCAAAGCAAAGTGAGTTTTTGTAGTTTTCAATTGATTAAGCACTTTAATTACTTTTTCTTCTTCATCTACAGATATTATGGGGCGAATTAAATCAGCCACTATAAACAAACTGCTGTGTCGCATTAAGTTCAGCATATCTTTAGAATAAATCAAACCAACTATATTATCAATCGTTCTCTCATAAACTGGCAATCTGGAATAGCCTTCATCTATAATGAAATCTATCATCTCATCTTTCGGCATATTCAATTCTATTCCTACTATATTCTGCCTTGGCACCATTAGTTGGCGAATTGGTGTTTCAGAAAACTCGAAAACATTTTCGATTAACTCTTGTTCCGATTCATTAATCAAACCGCTTTCGCCAGATTCTTTTATCAAATACTTTAATTCATCGGCACTATGCAAGTTGTCTTCTTCGGCAACTCCTTCAAATCCCAAAAGCTTCAAAAAGTAATTTGCAAAAGTATTAAGTCCCCAAATAAATGGTCGGAACACCAAATAGAACAATCGCATTGGCAAAGCAACAAACATTGTTACTTGCTCTGGTTTTTGAATTGCAATAGATTTAGGTGCTAACTCACCAAAAACTATATGCAGGAAAGTGATTGAAGCAAATGCAATATAAAGTGCATAAGAGTGTGCAGCAGCATCGGATATTTGCAAATTAAAATAATGAAATACCTCTAAAATCATTTTGGCTACCACACTTTCACCAATAAAACCCAGACCAAGACTGGCTAAAGTGATACCCAATTGAGTAGCTGAAAGATAAGAATCTAAATTAACAACCAAATTTTGAGCAAGTTTTGCCAAACGGCTTCCTTTTTTCACCTTAATTTCAATTTGCGAAGCTCTCACTTTCACAATCGCAAATTCAGCAGCAACGAAAAACCCATTCAATATTACAAAGAATAAAGTAAGTAGTGCATCAAAAAGCATAGCAAGTACCTCTAATAGTTAAGCCCAAGCTATTGCTCGAAAAGTGAAGTGGAGTTATATCTAAATTTCTTATCCAAATGATAGCTGAAATAGCCCTCGAAATAATGACAAATTTCTTTAACATTAATATTTTCCTCTGAGATTCCATCTATTTTGTTTTTTATTCTGTGTAGCAATTTGAAAGTTTCAAAACTCAATTTAATATAATTTCCTCTAAATCTGCCCATATTTTTTGAAGCAGACGAATCTATATAGCTAACATACACGAATTCCAAATTGTCCTCTATTGAAAAGTCCAACTCTTTGAAATCAATCTGGTATCCACTATTCTCTGAATGCCTAATTTCAAACAAAGGCAGCACCAAGCCCCAAGGGAATTCCTTATCATTTAGCAAATCCAAACATTTCGTTGTTATATCGAATAGAGCCACATTCTCAGCTCCCAGCATTTGCGTTTGATTGAGCGATTCCGATATCAGCATAGCCACTGTAATCCTATCCAAATCGTTCTTAATCACCTTGAAAGGGCTAACAGTTTCAGAATCAGTAAGCAGTTGCAAATCCCTATTTAGCTTATGAATAAACTGGAAATTGGAAAGAGAAAGCAAATCGGTAGAGCCAATAAACTTACTTTTCTTGCTTTTTGCACCCTTGGCAATAAAGGACAACTTACCCAATTCTCGAGTGAAAGCATTGATAATTAAAGAGCTATCGCCAAACTTACGAGCAGAAAGAATAAATACTTTTGAAGAAATTATCATTTTGTAATTTTTTTCTTGCAAAATAAAGATAAATCTCTTAATTTTGTATCTCTTTTTGAAGCGATTAGCTTTTAATTAGAAAAACCATTCCCGAATAGCTCAGTTGGTTAGAGCACATGACTGTTAATCATGGGGTCCGGGGTTCAAGTCCCTGTTCGGGAGCAAAGGCGATAGATGAAAATCTGTCGCCTTTCTCTTTTTAGTGATGTTTTGAATTATTTGATTATTAATTTTTAATTGAATTTAAAATATTTGATAGCCATTTTTATGCAATTGGAGAAATGTTAGAATTTAATTCTGTATTTAAAATACAACAATTTATTGTTTAATGAATTTAGTTATTGAATTATCAATTTTTAGCACGTATGCTCCCTGAGTGAGATTTAATACATTGATTTGAATCTTCGAGGTTCAAATACAATAACTACATTTGCATTATCTACAAGCCCATTAGAAAATGTATCTTGATAGTTTATTTGTTCTAATATTCTTTGTGGCTCAAAGATATGAATTTGATTTGAGGATAATGCAGAAGACATCTTGTACTCTGATGACCAATGGAAGATTCACACGTATCTATTTTGTGTAAATCAGGATTTCCTCCTTTCTAAGAATCTCCTTGGATTCTCCTAGCTAAAAAGTATTCACACAAGCAAGGGTTTGTTGATTGTATTTCAATAGTTGCAATTAATGCAATTGTGAATGATAATATTTTCATTGTTTACTCCAAATTTTTTATAATTTGAATTTAATTATTTACTAATTAACAATAAATTTTCAATTCTATATACGTCAAAAGACGTATATTTGATTAATTTTTTTCATAATTTGAATTGTGCAAAAAAAAGACCTACTCTTTTAGGAGTAGGTCTTTCTATTTTAATTATCTAATAATTTTGAGCTTTTCTTAGGCACCAATTATTTGATTGTCAGTAGTTGCAGCAAGTGGAGTGTCATCCACAAGCTCGAAGTCCGATTCGTCCATACGAACTGATTTGCCTATCACATCGTTGAATTGTTCTTCTTCCTTGCGTCCGAAAATATTCCCAACGTGAGAGATAACAGTCATTTCTTGATAAGCACGAAGTCCTGTACCAGCTGGAATTAATTGTCCCAAGATGATATTTTCTTTCAATCCTTTCAAGTAATCTACTTTTCCTGCTACCGAAGCTTCAGAAAGCACTTTAGTAGTTTCTTGGAAAGAAGCAGCCGATAGCCAACTTTCAGTAGTCAATGACGCTTGAGTGATTCCTAACAGAACTGGCTCGCCAATCGCTGGCTCAGCAGATCTAGTTTCAGCCACAAGTTTGTCTTTTTTCTTCAATTCATTGTTAGCTTCACGAATTTTTTTCTTAGTATAAATCTGTCCTTCTTTGAATTTAGAATCGCCTTTGTCTGAAACAACAAGAAGATTTTTGATTCTCATATTTTCATCGAAGAATTTAAGTTTATCTACGTTTTCATTTTCAAGTAAAATTGAATCGCCAGAGTCAATTACCTTCACTTTTTGAAGCATTTGTCTAACGATAGTTTCGATGTGTTTATCATTCAATTTCACACCTTGCAAACGGTAAACCTCTTGAATTTCATTCACTAGGTATTCCTGCACAGCATTTGGTCCTTTGATTTTCAAGATATCGTGAGGATCAATAGAGCCCTCAGTCAATCTATCAGCTGCACGTACAAAGTCACCATCTTGCACAAGAACGTGCTTACCAACAGCCACAAGGTATTCAATTTTAGTTTTCTCATCGTGTGAAGTTACGTAAATTACTTTCTGTCCACGTTTAGGTTTGTCGAAAGTAATATATCCATCAATATCGGAAATAACAGCAGGATTTTGAGGACGGCGAGCTTCAAATAACTCAGTTACTCGAGGCAAACCTCCCGTAATATCTCTTGTTCTACCCATATCACGTGCTATTTTCACAAGGTCAGTACCAACTCCAACGAAATCATCATTTTCCACTCTCAATTGTGAACGAGAAGGAATATTATATGATTTCAAGATATTGCCCATATCATCCACGATTTCAATCGCAGGAGATTTAGTTCTATCTCTTGTATCAATTACTACTTTAGAAATGTGACCAGTTTGCTCATCATTTACTTCACGGAAAGTTACGTTTTGTACTAAGTCTTTATAACGGACTTTACCTGAAACTTCAGAAATAATAGTTGAGTTATATGGATCCCATTCGTAAATCATTATGCCTTTTTTCACTTTCTCACCATCTTTCACTTTAAGTATTGAGCCATAAGTAGTGTCATAATGAGAAAGTTTTCTATTTGAATCAGCATCAAGCAAGTTAATCACACCGCTTCGAGAAATTACGATATTAGTATCTACACCATTTTCGTCCTCGAAAGAAACAACTTTGATATTTTCAAATTCAATAATACCATCGAATTTAGCAATTACAGAAGATTGTGAAGCTATCAATGATGCAGTACCACCTGTGTGGAATGTACGTAGCGTTAATTGAGTACCAGGCTCACCAATTGATTGTGAAGCAATTGTGCCAACCGCTTCCCCAACATCCACAAATTTACTTGTAGCAAGGTTACGTCCGTAACAATTAACACAAACACCCTGACGAGATTCACAAGTAAGTACAGAGCGAATCCATACTGCTTCCACAGACGATGATTCGATTAAATCAGCTTTCGCTTCATCCACCATATCGCCAGCTTTCACTAAAGGTTTATTAGTAAGTGGGTCAATTACATCACGCAATACAACTCTACCTAAAATACGTTCGCCCAAAGGTTCTTTCACATCTTCACCATCTTTAAGTGCAGTCATTTCCACACCACGGATAGTTTTACAATCTTGATCAGAGATAATTACATCTTGAGCAACATCATGAAGACGACGAGTCAAGTAACCCGCATCGGCTGTTTTCAATGCTGTATCGGCAAGACCTTTACGAGCACCGTGAGTAGAAATGAAATACTCTAAGATAGACAAACCTTCTTTAAAGTTTGAAATGATAGGGTTTTCAATCAACTCGCCAGAAGAACCAGAAAGAGATTTCTTTGGTTTAGCCATCAAACCACGCATACCAGCAAGCTGACGAATCTGCTCTTTAGAACCACGGGCTTGAGAGTCAAGCATCATCCAGAAAGTATTGAATCCTTGTTTATCTGTCGAAAGTTCAGAGTAAAGCTTATCGGCAACTCTGTTTGTCGCAGTTGACCAAGTATCAATAATTTTATTATAACGCTCACCTGCGGAAATTACCCCATTGACATAAGCATCTTCGAATCTATCAATTTTAACCTGAGCATCTTCAATGATTTTAATTTTTTCTTCTGGGATTACCACATCGTGTATAGATACCGACAAGCCACCTTTAGTAGCATAAGTGAAACCAGTTTCTTTCAAATCATCTAAGAATTTAGCAGTTTTATCAAGTCCAGCAGCACGGAAACAGTTACCAATGATTTGACGTAAACGTTTTTTAGTCAAAAGTTCATTGATATAACCCATTTCTTCAGGCACAATTTTATTAAAAATCATTCTACCAGTAGTAGATTCGATAATCGTTCCATTGTGTCTAACTTTAATTTTAGCGTGTAAATCTAATTTGCCAGAATCGTAAGCGATTAGCATTTCGTCATAATCAGAATAAGTCTTATTCTCGCCAGCCACACCAGATTTCACTTTAGTCAAATAGTAAACTCCAAGAACCATATCCTGAGAAGGTACGGCAATTGGGTCACCATTTTGCGTGTGCATAATGTTGTGTGGAGCAAGAATCAAAAGCATTGCTTCCAATTGAGCTTCATAGCTAATTGGTAAATGGACTGCCATTTGGTCACCGTCGAAATCGGCGTTGAAGGCAGTACAAACAAGCGGGTGCAATTGAATAGCTTTACCTTCGATTAATCTCGGTTGGAAAGCTTGAATACCAAGTCTGTGTAAAGTAGGAGCACGGTTAAGCATAACTGGGTGACCTTCTATCACTTTTTCCAATATGTCATATACTTCATTAGTTTTTCTTTCAACTAATTTTTTCGCACTTTTCACAGTCTTAACATGACCACGTTCAATAAGTTTTCTGATAATAAACGGTTTGAAGAGCTCTACAGCCATTTCTTTAGGCATACCGCATTCGTGTATTTTCAACTCAGGACCAACAACGATAACCGAACGACCAGAATAGTCAACACGTTTACCAAGTAAGTTCTGGCGGAAACGACCAGTTTTACCTTTCAAAGTATCTGCAAGAGATTTCAATGCACGTTGCGATTCACTACGAACTGCACGGCGGCTATTATCGAAGAGTGCATCTACTGCTTCTTGAAGCATACGTTTTTCATTTCTAAGAATTACCTCAGGAGCTTTGATATCAATCAATCGTTTCAAACGATTATTACGAATGATAACACGGCGATAAAGGTCATTCAAATCAGAAGTTGCAAAACGTCCACCTTCCAATGGCACAAGAGGGCGTAAATCTGGAGGAGTTACTGGCACTACATCAAGCACCATCCAATCAGGTTGATTAGCCACAACACCATCAGCATTTGGCAAGAATGCAGATAAAATTCTAAGTCTTTTTAATAAATCTTCTTTTTTAGCTTTAGAAGTTTCATTGCGAAGATTTTCTTTAAGTTCTAAGTATTCAGTTGGTGGGTTTACTCTGCGTAGCATTTCTTTAATAGCTTCGCCACCAATAAGAGCAATGAATTTATCTGTATCTTCATCATCTAAATCCAACTCTTCAGCTGGCAATGAATCCAAAACATCTAAATATTGGTCTTCAGTAAGTAAATCTCTTTTCACTAAACCAGTTTTACCTGGTTGCACTACAACATAAGATTCATAGTAAACGATACGCTCGATGTCTTTAGTAGCCATCCCAAGCACACCGCTGATTTTGCTAGGCAATGAACGTAAGAACCAGATATGGACAACTGGCACAGCCAACATAATGTGTCCCATTCTCTCGCGGCGAACAGATTTTTGTGTAACTTCTACACCACATCTATCGCAAACGATACCTTTATATCTAATTCTCTTGTATTTTCCGCAGGCACATTCCCAGTCTCTAATAGGTCCAAATATTTTCTCACAGAACAAACCATCTTTTTCAGGACGGAATGAACGGTAATTAATAGTTTCAGGTTTTGTCACCTCACCTTTTGAACGGTTTAATACCTCATCTGGCGAAGCGATTTTAATCGATATACTCGAAAAACCTCTTTTAGGGATTGATTTGGATTGCATAATGGAACCCCTGTTCTCTTATTTATTTAAAATTTATTATTCAACATTAACATCTAAGCACAAACCTTGCAATTCACGAATCAATACATTGAATGATTCTGGAATACTAGGATCAGGCATATTATCACCTTTAACGATTGCTTCGTACATTTTTGCACGTCCCTGCACGTCATCGGATTTCAAAGTCATCATCTCTTGCAATGTATGAGCAGCTCCATAAGCTTCAAGTGCCCAAACCTCCATCTCTCCTAATCTTTGACCACCAAACTGAGCTTTACCGCCAAGAGGTTGTTGTGTGATTAATGAGTATGGCCCTATAGAACGTGCGTGTAACTTATCCGCAACTAAGTGGGATAGTTTCAGCATATAGATATAACCGATTGTGATTTCCTCGTGGAAAGCATCGCCAGTTCTACCATCGTAAAGAGTGATTTTACCAGAGCGTGGAAGACCAGCTTTTTCTAAGTAATCGCCAACTTCATTCCAACTTGCACCATCAAAGATAGGTGTTGCAAAGTGTACTCCAAGTTTTTGACCTGCCCAACCAAGTGCTGTTTCATAAAGTTGACCCAAGTTCATACGAGAAGGTACACCAAGTGGATTCAATACGATATCCACTGGAGTTCCATCAGGCATAAATGGCATATCTTCAGCTTTAACTATTTTAGATACGATACCTTTATTACCGTGACGACCTGCCATCTTATCCCCAACTTGCAACTTACGTTTCTTAGCAACGTAAACTTTTGCCATTTGTAGGATACCAGGTTGAAGCTCATCTCCAGCAGCAAGTTTATTTTTCTCGCTTCTAAAGTCAGTTTTCACACCCTCACGCACTCTAACATAGTTATTGTGCATATCTTTGATTAAGTCCATATTATCTTCATTAGCAATAATTGGATTGCTAACTTCTAATAATTCAGGTTTTAAAGTACCATTAATGTATTTTTCTTTAACATCGTTTCCAGTAACTGTTGTTCCAGCTCTGAAAACATTAACGTTGTTATTCAATATCATAGATATGATAGTTTCGCCTTCCAAAACTGTAGATATACGAGAAACAAACTCATCATCTACGGCTTTCAAAGCTCTTCTCTCACGGTTGTTAAGTTGCTCTTGGCGTTTTTTCTCATCGCTACGAGCATCTTTATCAGTGTTTACCAATCTACGAGTGAACAATTTAGTATTGATTACCACACCTTTCAAACCAGGAGTAGCTTTCAACGACACATCTTTCACATCGCCAGCCTTATCGCCAAAGATGGCACGAAGTAGTTTTTCTTCTGGAGTTGGATCTGTCTCTCCTTTAGGAGTGATTTTACCAATCAGAATATCGCCTTCTTCGATTTTAGCACCAACACGAACAATACCGTATTCATCTAAATCTTTAGTCGCTTCTTCGCTCACGTTTGGAATCTCGCGAGTGAACTCTTCTTCGCCACGTTTAGTATCACGCACTTGCAATGTGAATTCTTCAATGTGAATAGAAGTGAAGATATCTTCAGATACCATTCTTTCATTGATGATAATCGCATCCTCAAAGTTGTATCCACGCCAAGGCATAAATGCAACCAAAATGTTTTGACCCAGTGCTAATTCGCCCATTTCTGTAGCAGCACCATCGCAAAGTGGCTCACCTTTCACAACTTTCTGTCCAACTCTCACAAGTGGTTTTTGGTTGATACAAGTATCCTGATTCGTACGGAAGAATTTTAGTAATTTGTATGTTTTTGTGCTTGAATAATCAAACCCAGTAATTTTTTCTCTTTCGTTTCTGCTATCTTCATATCTTACACGTATGTAATCAGAAGAAACATACTCAACCACACCATCATTTTCAGCAAGAATTAAAGTACGTGAGTCTTTCGCCGCACGTGCTTCCATACCTGTACCAACAACTGGTGCGTGTGGAATTAATAATGGAACTGCTTGACGTTGCATATTCGAACCCATTAGAGCCCTGTTCGCATCGTCATGCTCCAAGAAAGGTATTAGTGATGATGCTACAGATGTAATTTGATCTGTAGAAACATCCATATAGTTAATCTCATTTGGAGATACCAAAACGAAATCTCCAGAACTACGAGCTTTCACTTTTGGTCCTAAGATATTTCTTTCTTTATCTACAGGTGTATTTGCTGGAACTATGAAACAATCATCTTCTTTTTCAGCTGTTATATATACAATTTTATCAGAAACTTTACCATCTGTCACAATGAAATATGGAGTTTCGATAAAGCCCAAATAATTAATTTTTGCGTGAATTGCCAAAGAAGAAATCAAACCAATGTTTGGTCCCTCTGGAGTTTCAATCGGACATAAACGACCATAGTGAGTATAGTGAACGTCACGAACCTCGAAACCTGCTCTCTCACGAGTAAGACCACCAGGGCCTAATGCAGAAGTACGGCGTTTATGAGTCAATTCACTCAATGGATTCGTTTGATCCATAAATTGAGATAGTTGGTTTGTTCCAAAGAATTGATTTACAACAGAACTAATAGTTCTCGCATTTACCAATTCAGAAGGTGTTAAGTTTTCGCCATCGTGAATGCTTAATCTTTCTTTGATTGTACGAGCCATTCTTGAAAGACCGACATTGAATTGAGAACCTAATTGTTCACCAACAGTACGAACTCTTCTATTACCCAAGTGATCAATATCGTCTCCAGCTAATTTAGCACCGTGAAGATAAATCAAATGTTTAATAATAGAAACGATATCTTCGCGAGTCAAAGTAGTAGTTTCTTGCGGGATACCTAATTTTAATTTGTCATTAATTCTATAACGACCTACTGCACCCAAATCATATCTTTTCGAGTTAAAGAAAAGTTTTTCAAGTAGTGCTTCAGCAGTTTCAATATCTGGAGGATCGCTTGAACGTAATTGTCTATAAATTACTTCCAAAGCGTCTTCTTTTGTTTTAGAAGTATCTTTTGTAAGAGTACGAGCAATTAAAGGCTCATCGGCTGCTTCTTTGTAAGTAAAGATTTTGAATGGAGCGATTTCAGCAGCTTTCAACATTTCAAGCATCTCTTCATCTATCACCATATCGCGAGTAGCAATAATCTCACCTGTGCCTAAGTCAACCACATCAGATGCAATTCTTCTACCGATTAAATCTTCATTCAAATCTTTAGGAGTAACATCTTGCGAAAGGTCGAATAATGCAAGCAATTCTTCATCAGAAGAATAGCCCAAAGCTCTCAACAAAGTTGTAACAGGAAATTTTTTCTTTCTATCAATGTAAGCAAACATTACTTCATTGATGTCAGTAATAAATTCAACCCAAGAGCCACGGAAAGGAATGATACGAGCAGTATAAATTCTCATACCATTTGGGTGCATAGCATCGTCGAAAAATACACCAGGAGAGCGGTGGATTTGACTTACTATAACACGTTCAGCACCATTAATAATGAACGTACCACGAGGAGTCATAGCAGGAATATTACCTAAGTAAACTTCTTGCTCAACTGATTCAATATAATCTTCTGAAGACTTATCAGCTTTGCTGGAAAGTCTCATTTTAGCTTTCAATGGTTTAGAGTATGTTAGCTCTCTTTCACGGCACTCTTCTTCAGAATATTTTGGTTTCTCAATATTATATTCTATAAATTCCAATTGGAAAATAGAAGAAGAATCTTCAATTGGGAAATTTTGCAAGAAAGCAGATTGCAAACCGATGGGACGGCGTTTAGAAGGAGCAATTTCTTCTTGCAAAAAGTCTTTAAATGCTTCAATTTGTATATTCAACAAATCTGGATAAACACCGAAGTCTTCGCTTTCAGCAAAACTTACTCTATTACGCAAACGGATAATCCCGTTGCCCGTTTCAAGTAAATTTACTTTTGCTGAAGTGCCACTTGTGACACCAGCGAACTGTTCTTTGGTTAGTTTGGAATCCACTAAGACCCCCTTAAATTCTAGTTTTATAAAAAAAGGATTTTTTGGACAGCTTTAATTCATATTTTTAAAACTGTCCAAAAAACCCTATTGTGAATTATATTAGATTGAAAATAATTGGCAACATTTCTAAAGTGATGTGTGAAAGAAAAAACAACAAAACACAAATTGGGCTACTCTAAAAAAGAGCAGCCCTAATTGCATTAAATTACTTAAGAGTTACTTTAGCACCAGCTTCTTCAAGTTTTTTCTTAACTTCTTCAGCTTCAGCTTTAGAAACAGCTTCTTTAACTACTTTAGGAGCAGCTTCAACCAAATCTTTAGCTTCTTTCAAGCCAAGACCAGTCAATTCTCTAACTACTTTGATTACGTTCAATTTAGAAGCACCAGCTTCAGTTAATTCAACATCAAATTCAGTTTTTTCTTCAGCAGCAGCAGCTGTTTCGCCACCACCTGCAGCAGCAGCCATCATAACTGGAGCAGCAGCTGTTACACCGAATTTATCTTCTAATGCTTTTTTTAATTCAGAAGCTTCAACCAATGTTAGGTTTGATATTTCTTCTAGTAAAGTTTCTACTTTAGACATTTTATATCCTTTTTCTTTTGTTAATTTTCTAAAAATTTTTAATTATGCAGCGTTGTTCTTTTTAGCGGCTTCTTCAATCACGCCAGCTAAATCTCTCATTACCGCATTGATAGAGCCAACGATACCTGAGATAGGAGATTGCAATGAACCAATGATTCCAGCAATCAAATCTTCTCTTGTAGGCAAAGTAGCAAGTTCTTTCAATTTCGTGCTATCATAGACAATACCTTCTATAACTGCTGCTTTGAAAACTGGTTTTTCAACTTTATCAAAAGATTCTTTAATTATTTTGGCAGCATCCGAAGGATTAGCTGTGCAGAATAAAACTGCAGTTTGCCCAAAATATAAAGCATCTGGAATGTCGAAACCACCAACTTCTTTAGCGGCAATTTGTACAAGAGTATTTTTAGCAACTTGCATTAGAATATTTTTCTCTTTCAACTTTGTACGGAAAGCATTAGTTTCCGCAACTGTCATAGCTTGGCAATTAACCAAGTAAACATAGTTTGCTGATTTAAATTTTTCTACCAAGCCGGCTACAATAACTCTTTTCTGTGCCGTTGTAATCATTATTTACCTTAAACTATAAATGACTTTGCCAAATTTTCCAAGAACAGTAATTGTTCTAGAGAAGCGAAAATATGACAGAGTGCGTAATTTTCAAAAATTAGTCAGCTTTGAATGTTGATTCTACTATTGCGATACTTGGTCCCATAGTAGAGCTAAAGTAAACGCTTTTCACGTATTTACCTTTAGCAGTTGCTGGTTTTGCTCTCATTATTGAGTTGAAGAAAGAGCTAACGTTATCTTTCAATTGATCTACATCAAAAGAAATTTTGCCAACAGCACCAGCAATATTGCCGACTTTGTCCACTCTAAATTCAATTTTACCTGCTTTTAATTCTTTTACTGCTTTCGCAACATCGAAAGTAACGGTGCCGATTTTCGGGTTTGGCATCAAGCCACGAGGGCCTAAGATTCTACCAAGCTTACCGACTTCACCCATGACATCAGGGGTTGCAACCACTACGTCCACATCAGCCCAGCCAGATTTGATTTTCTCAACGTATTCGTCGAGACCAGCATAATCTGCACCTGCGTCCAAAGCTTCTTGATCTTTGGGAGCTTTTGCGAACACTAAGACTCTAACAGTCTTACCAGTACCGTGTGGTAACGATACTGTACCACGCACCATTTGATCGGCCTTACGAGGATCAACCCCTAGCCTAATCGATATTTCGAAAGATTCATCGAACTTTGCAGTTGCATTTTTCTTTACTAAAGCGATTGCATCTTCCACAGAATATTGCACTGCGCTATCGTAAGATTTTGCTAAGGCTTTATACCTTTTTCCTCTTGTTCTCATCTTATCTACTTAAATGTGGTTAATAAAAAATGTGTTACTTAAAATTTAGTCTTTGTACGTAACGCCCATAGAGCGTGCAGTACCTTTAATCATATCAATTGCTGATTCCATAGAATCGCAATTAAGATCATTCATTTTCAGCTTAGCGATTTCTTCGCATTGAGCTTTAGTGATTACGCCAACTTTCTTTTTGTTAGGTTCAGCGGAGCCACTTGCAAGTCCCAATATCTTTTTAATCAAGACTGGAGCTGGTGAAGATTTAATAACAAATGTAAACGATTTATCCGAATAAAATGTTACTAAGGCTGGAACAATCATCCCAGCTTCTTTAGATGTTTTGGCATTGAATTGCTTCACAAATTCCATACCGTTCAAACCTCTTTGACCAAATGCAGGACCTACTGGAGGTGCCATAGTGGCTTCGCCTGCTTTTAGTTGAAGTTTGAAACTTCCCATTATTTTTTTTGCCATTTCGAGCTACTTCTAATGATTACTACAATACTATTTTTTAATGAGTTTCGAACTCAACTTGAGCATAGTCCAAGTCAACTGGTGTTTTTCTTCCGAAAATACCAACTTCTACTTTCAATTTTTGTTTTTCGTTATTTACTTCTTTAACCGAACCACTGAAGCCATTGAATGGACCATCAATAACTTTAACAGGATCGCCAATTTGAAATTGTGTTTCAATTGTTGCAATATCCTTACGTTCTTCAACTCTACCAATGATTTTTTCGATTTCAGCAGGTTGCAATGGCACAGCCACGTTTCTTCTGCCGACAAAACTTACCACAGATGGTAGATTAGTAATAACATCTTTAACTTTCTTATCTAGGATTGCATGGACTAATATATAGCCAGGCAAGAAATTTTTTACTTTAGTGCGTCTTTTGCCATTTCTCACTTCAAACACAGTCTCATTTGGTATCACTACGTCTATGATTCTATCTTCAAGAGAAAGTCTTTTTGATTCGAGTTCAATTGACTGCTTAACTTTTTGCTCGTGGCTAGTATATACCTTAAGTACATACCACTTCAGCTGTGTGGCAAGTAATTCTTCATTCAATGTGTTTGCGCTTTCAATCATCGGAATTCCATTATTATAAGCTAATTAATTCAATCAAGTTGGCAGTTTAGATAAAAATTCATTCTAAGAAATTAGATTACTTAGAATATTTTATCTATAACAAATCCAACTAATGTATCCATTGCTAGCACTATAACAGATAAAATGCCTGTTACTACCAATACTACTATTGTAGATTCTTTCAATTGCTCACGAGAAGACCAACTTACTTTCTTCATTTCCGCAGAAACGTCACCGATAAACTTTTTTATAGAATTAATCATTTCTAATTCTTGCTTCTTATGTTTATGACTAAAGTTTAGACTGTTTCACTTTAAAAAAGTTTCACAAATCTAATTAAATAAAAACCTAATGCAGGGGCAGCAGGACTTGAACCCGCAGCCTACGGTTTTGGAGACCGCCACTCTACCAATTGAGCTATGCCCCTATCTAAATTTAATTTTTGCTAATTGCGAAGAGCTAGCGAGCGGGATTGAACCGCCGACCTCTTCCTTACCAAGGAAGTGCTCTACCGCTGAGCTACACCAGCTTAATTCTGATATACACTTAACAAATTCTAAAAAGAACGTTTTTCAGACACAATCAATTTTGAGTAGGCGTAATGCCACAGAAACTGCGTATCCAAAGAAAAAAAATTGAGACTTGAACCAAATCTCAATTTCTTTTCTTATTATTTTGGAGCGGAAGACGAGACTCGGACTCGCGACCCTTAGCTTGGAAGGCTAATGCTCTACCAACTGAGCTACTTCCGCATTAAAGTATAATTTTTTGAAAACTAAACTTTTTTTGTGCACAGGGTAGGACTTGAACCTACGTAGGGTGTGACCCAACAGATTTACAGTCTGCCCCGTTTGACCGCTTCGGTACCTGTGCTAATTTTCTTTTTTTCGTGCTTTAAAATTAGCTTACAAAAATATGTGTTTTAAAATTAAATTCCAAATACTTTTTACAAATACTTGAATATATTTTGTAATTTCTGCTTATTTCTCACTTTTCACTTTTTGCATATTTCTTTATCTGCTCCACTAAGTTAAAGGAAATAAGACCTTTATCTTGGTTATTTACTCTTTGAAACCAGTTTGAAATAATTTATATTTTTTTTAAACTCTCAACTGAATCAACTTCAATTCCGCCTTAATTATTAAATTTTATTAGTTACCTATCAAATATTCACTCATTTTTGAATAATTAGAACATATATAAGAATAATAATTCTTAATTTGCAAGTCTTAATTTGACAAAAAAATAATTTTATCCAAAATCTAAATAATTCCACAAGGAGTTCTAAATTTATGAGTACTAAAGTTCCAATAACAATGGCTCGCGGAGACGGTATAGGTCCCGAAATTATGGATGTTACGCTTGAAGTCATCCTTGCAGCAGGTGCAAATATTGAAATAGAAGAAATTGAAATTGGCGAGAAAGTTTACTTGCGTGGGATATCTTCGGGTATTGAAGAATCATCTTGGGATTCTTTACTGAAAACTAAAGTATTCTTAAAAGCACCTATTACTACTCCTCAAGGTGGTGGTTTCAAAAGTTTGAACGTAACTGTTAGAAAAACTTTAGGTCTATACGCTAATATTCGCCCCACTTTAAGTTATTTTCCTTACGTTGCTACTAAACATCCTATTATGGATGTAGTAATTGTACGTGAGAATGAAGAAGATTTGTACGCAGGAATTGAGCACAGACAAACTGATGAAGTTTATCAAACTTTGAAATTAATCAGTCGTCCTGGAACTGAAAAAATCGTTCGTTATGCTTTTGAATATGCAAAACAATACGGTCGTAAAAAAGTAACTTGCTTCACTAAAGATAACATTATGAAATTGACTGATGGTCTTTTCCATAAAGTTTTTGATGAGATTGCTGCTGAATATCCTGATATTGAAAATGAACATTGGATAGTTGATATTGGAGCTGCAAAATTAGCTGACACTCCTGAAATTTTTGATGTTATTGTATTACCAAATCTTTATGGCGATATCCTTTCAGATGTTGCTGCTCAAATTGCAGGTTCAGTCGGCCTGGCTGGTTCTTCTAATATTGGCGACCACGGTGCAATGTTTGAAGCTATCCACGGTTCTGCTCCTCGTAGAGCTGGAATGAATATGGCAAATCCATCTGGTTTGCTCTTAGGTGCAATTATGATGCTTAACCATATTGGTCAATCTGATATCGCTGAAAAAGTTCACAACGCTTGGTTACGCACCATAGAAGATGGAGTACATACTTATGATATTTTCAAAGAAGGTATAAGTAAAGAAAAAGTTGGGACTAAAGAATTTGCTCAAGCTATAATTGCAAGAATTGGTCAACAACCAGTTCACTTCAAACCAGTTGTTTATACTGCAAATGATAGACAAGAAATTAAATCTCGTCCATTAGTTCGCCGTACATATAAAAAACAAACTATCGGTGTTGATGTGTTTGTTATGTGGAAAGGTACTCCAAGTGAGTTAGGTGATAAGATTAAAGGATTCGGAAATGACCATTATAGCTTTAGAGTTATTTCTAATCGTGGACAAAAAGTTTATCCTAATGGCAGACCTGAAACATTCATAACAGACCACTCACGTTGCCGTTTCTTAGTTAATGATGGACAATCTAATCCTGAAATGAGCCATAATGAAATTATTGAATTACTTCAAAAATACTCTAATGATGGAATTGACTTTATCAAAATCGAAAATCTTTGTACTTTCGATGGTGAAAAAGGATTTACAGTAATTCAAGGTGAATAATCTAGTTTTACAAATTATTTCTTCTTCGATCTTTACCCCATTTCTGTTCCTAGAAATGGGGTTTTTTGTTTCATATTTTTATATTTGCTTAAGTTTTATTCTTTTTTTACCATAGCTTGTTTTATTTAACAATAATATTTATGCATAGTCAATAAAGTTTTTCAACTTTTCTGTATATTGTTTTTTTTCATAAAGAAATTTGAATATGTCTATATCAAAAATCAAAGTTTTAGTTGTTGAAGATGAAAGTCTCAATGCTATTTTAATGAAAAGAATACTTATCAAAGCTGGCTACGATGTTGTAGTCTCTCAAAATGGCTTAGATGCTTTAAATTTATTAAAAACTACAACTTTTGACGTTATATTAACCGACTGGATGATGCCACTTGTAGATGGTATTGAATTAATTAGAAGAATTAGAACCAATACTCCGCTCTTTCCTTTAATAATAATGTTAACTGCCATTGTTTCAGACGATGCTAGGGAATATTCACTAAAAACTGGTGCTGATGATTTTATCACAAAACCAGTTGATACTAATGAATTACTTGAATCAATAGAAGCTGGTTTATCTAAAAAACATCAAACTGTACCTGTTTTTCAAATTTCTAAAAAACGTAGTACTTTAAAACAAAAACCTGATTTCCCAGTTTTTGTTATAGCAACAAGCACTGGCGGACCTCCAACTTTAATTGAAATATTCCAAAATATTGACCCTAAATTAGGTGTAGCTTACTTTATTGTGCAGCATGGCCCGAAGTGGATGCTTGAAACCTTCGTTCATAGACTTCAAAAAGAGACTATGCTTAAGGTTGTAAACCCTAAAGATGGAACTATAATTGAACCTAAAACTGTATATATTGCTCCAGGCGATGTTCACATGAAAATCAAAGCTAATAGTAAAACTATTGAATTAGTTGATTCACCAAAAATTAATTTTGTAAGACCCGCAGCAGACCCTTTATTTCAATCAGCTGCCGAAGCTTTTGGGGAATATTGCACTGCACTTGTTTTAACTGGTTTAGGTAGTGATGGAGCTATTGGCTCTAAAGAAGTGAGTAATTATGGCGGTACAGTGTTAATTCAAGATCCATTAACTGCTACTGTGGACTCAATGCCTAAATCTATAATTAAAGCTAATATACCTCACAAAATATATGAACTCAAAGATTTGGCAGTTGGAATCAATAAAGAGTCAATGAATATGCTAATAAAGCTAAAGAAAAGTTAACTTTTTATTTCTCAATAATCACGATTTCAGTTCTACGATTTAACTTTCTTCCAAATTCAGTTGTATTAGATGAAATAGGGCTTTTACTTCCGTAACCTTTAACTTTAATTCGATTAGGTGCTATTTTTTTACTGATTAAATATTTACGAACACTTTCCGCTCTTTGCAGTGAAAGTTTGTCATTTGTAAATATAGAACCAATATTATCCGTGTGACCTTCTACTAATATCTTAACTTTTGGTTTGTTTGTCATAAATTCAGTTAATACTTCTAGTTCAGATACTTTCTCAGGCAATTCCGCTTTGCCT
>Ga0163149_10000590_pt1 | contig 48095 bp, 30 predicted proteins | sample OliLakLV19MP5G1_FD_148604 | JGI IMG/M metagenome (GOLD analysis project Ga0163149, IMG submission 148604) | Freshwater microbial mat bacterial communities from Lake Vanda, McMurdo Dry Valleys, Antarctica - Oligotrophic Lake LV.19.MP5.G1 | ecosystem: Environmental > Aquatic > Freshwater > Lake >...
GCATTAGAGCTGTGTCGGTAGTGCTATCAGGACTTAAATAAGGCTCTATCAACGAATCAATATACTCTGCTAACGACATTAACCCGTAAATGCTCAGCACCCACATACCTATCCAAATAAGTAAAGGATAGAACAGAAATGGCCAAAGATTTTTTTCAAATAAAGGAGTAAATGCTCTGAAGCAATTTGTAAATCCTTTTCCAAAATCAGAGAATAATTTCATAGGCTTACATCTTTTCCGGCACTTTAATCCCTAATAAGTGCATTCCGTTTGAAATAATAAGTGCGCACTGCTCAATCAAAGCTAATCTGAATTGTTTTACAGCTTCATTCTCTTCCTTTAAAATAGAATGATCGTGATAGTACCTGCTAAATGTTTTGGTAAGCTCGTATACAAAGTTTGCAATAAGCGCAGGACTATATGTTTTACCGCTTTCTTCAACAACATTTTCAAATTCGTAAATAAATTTAATAAGATCTCTTTCTATTGTATGAATGGTTTTCAGCTCTTTTGAAATAGCAAATGGTATGTTTTGTTCTTTAGCTTTTCTTAAAATAGATTTGATCCTGGCGTGAGTGTATTGTATAAAAGGACCTGTATGCCCGTTAAAGTCAATGCTTTCTTTTGGGTCGAACAACATTTTCTTTTTAGGGTCAACCTTAAGCATAAAATATTTTAAAGCGCCCAAGCCAATAGTTCTGTACAACTCTTCTAACTCATCGTCAGAAAAACCTTCTACCTTTCCTAATTCGGCTGTGGTTTGTTTAGAGGTAGCAAACATTTCATTTAAAAGATCATCGGCATCCACCACGGTTCCTTCGCGACTTTTCATTTTCCCTTCGGGTAATTCTACCATGCCATAGCTTAGGTGGTAACATTCTTTAGCCCATTTATAGCCAAGCTTATCTAATATTAAGAATAGAACTTTAAAGTGGTAATCCTGTTCGTTACCTACCGTATAAATGGCTTGGTTAAGATCGGGAAAATCTTCGAAACGTAAAACGGCGGTGCCAAGATCTTGCGTAATGTAAACACTGGTTCCGTCTGCTCTTAAAACAACTTTTTCATCAAGTCCGTCTGCTGTAAGATCTATTCTTACGCTACCATCCTCTTTTTTTACAAAAACACCTTTTGCCAAGCCATCTGCAACAATATCTTTTCCTTTAATGTATGTTTGGCTTTCATAATAGATCTTATAAAAATCAACGCCTAATGTTTTGTAAGTAACATCAAAGCCTTTGTAAACCCAGGCATTCATCATTTTCCAAAGGTCTACAACTTCTTTATCGTCCAGCTCCCATTTCTGCAACATTTCTTGTGCTTCAATGATTAATGGGGCTTTTTTTTCAGCATCTTCTTTACTTGTTCCTTTAGCAACTAATTCACTTATTTCTTTTTTATAAGCTTTATCAAACTCAACATAATATTTCCCAACTAAATGATCGCCTTTAATTCCTGCAGACTCCGGTGTTTCTCCATTTCCCCATTTTTTCCAGGCCAACATACTTTTACAAATATGAATACCTCTATCGTTCACAATATTTGTTTTGATAACCTTATGTCCGTTTGCTTTTAAAATTTCGGCAACCGAATAACCAAGCAAAATATTTCTGATATGCCCAAGATGTAATGGTTTGTTTGTATTGGGGCTACTGTATTCTAACAATACCGTTCTTCCCGTTGTATTTTCTTTTTTAAAGCCAGTGTATTTCTCGGCGATCACTTGGTTCAAATAATTACACCAATATGAATCGCTAAAACTAATATTCAAAAAACCTTTTACAATATTGAATGCAGAAATATCCGAATTGTTGTTTACTAAATAATTTCCTATCTCGTTGCCAATTTCTTCAGGCTTTTTTCCTGCCTTGCCGGCAGGCAGGTTTGTGTTTTTTGTATAGGCAAATGTTGTTAGTGTATAGTCGCCCTCAAACTCACTTCGCGTTTTTTGAATTGGAATTGGAGAATTAGAAATATTGTACAATTCGCTTAATGCTTTTGTAATGGAAGATTCGAGTATGCTGATGGCCTTGTTCATTTTGTAAAATTAGAAATAATGTACTAATGTTTTAATATTTGTATAAATAAAAAAGGTTCGCTTTGTGGGCGAACCTTTTAAAATAATACGGTTTGTATTAATTTATAATGAGTTTACGCCTTGTTCTTTCTCCATCCGAAACAACTTCGATGTAGTATGAGCCACGGGCATATTCATTCACTTTTACTTTTATCATATCAAATACTCCTTTATCAGAGCAGATCAATCTACCAATGTTATCATAGATCGCGTAATCAAATTTCTTGCCCATATAAGCTATGGTTAACACATCTGAAGATGGGTTAGGGAAGATGAATAACTGATCATTAGGCAATGTTTGTGATTGTAATCCAACACCACCGCAGGCATTAACCGTTTGAGTAAACACTGCAGTTGATGTACATCCGCTAACAATACCTGTTAATGTGTAAGTTGTAGTAACAGTTGGAGAAACAAATATTGGATTAAAGTTAGAACCACCATTCCATGTATAGGTTGTTGCACCGCTTCCTGTTAAGTTAGCTGCATCTCCAATACAAATTGGATTAGAACTTGAAGCAACTGATATAGTTGGATTTGGATTTACACTAACTGATATAGCGGCTGTGTTTGTACAGTTGCTGTTACCACCGGTTACAATATAAGTTGTATTTGTAGCAGGACTCACAGAAATGGATTGTGTGGTTGGACCTGAATTCCAAGTATAAGAACCGGCGCCATTAGCAGTTAAGTTCACATTTTTCCCTACACACATAAGCGTACCTCCCGAAACGGTTACTGTAGGAATATTTACAACACTTACTACAGCAGTTTGAGTTCCGTTACAGTTTCCTAATTTACCTTGAACTGTATAGATCTGGGTTGAAGCTGGCGTTAAAACATTTATGGGGCCTGATAAATTTCCAGGGTTCCAAGTGTAAGTTGCATAACCGGATGCATTCACTGTAGAAGACCCTCCTCCACAAACAGAACTACTGCTTGGCGAAAGAACCAATGCAGGAGCGCTAATGATAGTAATACCAATTGTTGCAGTTCCGTTACAGCCGGAGTTAGTTCCACTCACTGTGTAAACTAAACTAGTAGGAGGCGTAACAGTAATTGCTGCACTATTTAAGTTACCAGGTTGCCATGTATACGTAGTTGCGCCTGTTGCTGATAAACCAACTGTGCCACCGGTACAAATGGTTGGTGTAGTTGCTGCAGGAACTATTGTAATACTTGAGCCAATAGTTACACTTACAGTTTTTGTATTCGCGCAAATGCCATTTTTTCCTTCAACCGTATAAACTGTATTGCTAGCAGGAGATGCCAATAAAGGATTTCCTGTAAAGCCTGTGCTCCAAGAATATGTAGTTGCACCACTAGCCAATAAAGTAGCAGTACCACTTGCGCAAATAGTTTGGTTAGTAACACTTACGTTTGGGGTTAATGTTGCATTAATAGCAACCGACTGTACTTGAAAACAGTTGTTGTTATTTCCTTGCACGGTATATGTTATATTAGCCGTTGGACTTACAACTACACTACTTGTAGTTTGAGCTGTGCTCCAGCTATATGTGCTCGCACCACTTGCAGTTAAGGTTAAGTTTGTACCCGAACAAATATTATTGCTAGAGGTAATTAAAGCAACTGTAGGCTGTATAGAAACGGTTAATGTTTTTACTACAAAATTTGTTACAGTTCCATTATTAGCAGTACAAGTAATTGAATAAGCTCCAGGGCTAGTGAATGTTATATTTGTGTTAGTGCCATTTGGAGCAGAAATTGACGATGGTGGATTAGAGGTCCATGTGTATCCTGCAGCCCCTGTAGTGTTATTGGTAAATGTGTAAGCAGTATTTGTACATGCTAACGACGGATTTGAAACAGACATAGTTGGTGCCGGTAAAAAGATATTGATATTATCTAAATATAGCGCCTGGCCATAATGTCCGCGATTAACAAAATGTGCCATTACATTTGGTTGAAAAGCGGCAATGGATGTAATGTTGATACTGTCGGTTCTCCATTCGGTTGCTGTTGGTATAAATATACTCGCTTGTATAGTTCCCGGTGAAGTAGAAAGTGTTTGCCCACCTTTGCTATAAATCTGAGTTGAGGTAATTCCACAATTAGTAGAAAGCCTAACCTCTAGTGTATCCGAATAAGGATTTTGAGGAGTGATATTGGCTGTGACATCATATTGTTTATAAGCTACATCAAACCTCAGTTTTGCATTTGCCACGTTGCTGAAATTATAGCGCGGCGTACGCATTTCATCTCTGTCGCCTGTAGCATCTTCTTCGTAATCGTTAAACATAGCGCATTTAGCAGAGGCGTTTACAAGAAATCCTCCAATACCTTGTTTAAGCTTCCAAAATAAACTATCGTTATAAACGTTTAGCGGTGTCCAGTTTGTTGGAAGAAATGGTGGCGATGATTGGAAGCCTTCAACTAATGGCAATCCAATTGGTCCTGCAATGGTAATATATGAGTTTTTGATTTTTGCATTGTTTCCGGCGCCATTTGTAACAGTCATAGTTACATTATATGTACCAGGACTCGCATAACTTACAACTGGTGCAGATGAAGTTGAAGTAGCAGGAGTTCCGCCAGGGAAGCTCCATGCCCAAATTTGAGGATTGTATCCTGAACTATCAACAAATGCAATGTTTGTATTAGGACAAGTGTTGCGTGTTAACGTATAGAAATTTGCTAAAGGAGGTGTTGCGGTGTAGCTCGCCGCACATTGCATGGCCGCGAAAGCTTCAATGCGACCTGCCCCCAAAAGGTTAGGCGTAAAAGCTGAGTTAGCTGCTATTGTATAAATATTAGCAGCAGTTGAAGAAATACAATTCAGCACGTCTGTTTGCGTCATCCAAGGGTATTTTGCAAGCATCAAACCAGCTAATCCAGCTACAATAGGACAGGCCATTGAAGTTCCAGACATTTGACCGTAGCCATTATTAGTTGCGTTTGGTAAAGTACTAAAGATGTTACTTCCAGGAGAAGCAATATCAACCCAGGTTCCAAAACAAGAAAAACCTGATTTTACATTATTGCTTGCAACGGCGGCAACGGCGTAAACATTATTATAAGCTGCAGGGTAGTGTAACACGTTGTTATTATCATTTCCGGCAGACACCATAATGATACAGCCTTTGCTCCATGCATAATCAATAATAGATTGAGCAGCAGATGAAGGTGCGCCTGTACCTCCCCATGAACATGAGATCACGCGTGCTTTGGTTTTAGCTGCATAAATAATCCCCTGGTAGCCAAATCCTACAGATGAAGGAGAGTCTCCGTTTTTAGCACATTTAACAGGAATGATCCTGATATTCCAACCTATAGACGAAGCGCCAATTCCATTATTGTTAGTTGCAGCTGCGCAGCCAGAAGTATGTGTTCCGTGATCCATGGCCATATTTGTTGGATTGGTGTTATTATCACCATCCGCCGGATCCCATCCATTCACATCATCTACATATCCGTTTTGATCATCATCAATACTATTCGCTGGAATTTCTCCTGGATTCGTCCAGATATTTGCTGTAAGATCAACGTGAGTTCTTTGAACTGCATTATCAACTATGGCTACAGTAATATTGGTTGTGCCATTAGAAGTACTATTCCAAATATTCCATGCATTAGCCGCGTTGATCTGGTTAAGATGCACAGAAGAGGTATTACCGGCGAGCGTGAAATCATTTGGAGTAATATGTGTTTTTAAAAGCATTACCTTTTCAGCATATTCAACAATACGATTTGAACTCAAATCTGCAATAAGATCATTGATCTTTGCAGCATTAGTGAATTCTAATTGAAGAATGTGTGTAAGACGCATATCGTCATCAGCTTGATAAAACGGTTTATAAGCTTTGGTTATACCATATTTGCCTATTAGGTCTTTTAGAGCAGCAATTTTCTCTAAAGGGAGGTTGTTTGGATCATCCAACCCTATGTTCTTAATTGTACCTGTTCTGAATTTTAGGAATATTTGTCCGTCAACATATTCCGGACTAACATTTTGTGCAGAGCCCATGATAAACAAGCTCAACATGATAAGGGTAAAGATTTTTTTCATTCGATAGGTGTTGTTATGGTGTTAGACTAGTAAAAATAGGTAAAAAAAAGTGTGAATCAAAGTAATGTGTGAGAAAAAGTTGATAAATTTAACAAATGCGGATAGCTGTTATTGATTGCGGTACTAATACGTTTAACCTTCTTGTAGTGGAGCTTAAAAATTCATCGTTTACAAGGGTGCATACATCTAAAATACCAGTTAAACTTGGAGAGGGCGGCATCAATAATAAAGTGATACAGGAAATACCTTTTAAACGAGGTGTTGATGCTTTGATCAAATTTAAGAAAGAGCTCGATAAGCTTAGTGTAGAAGAGGTTTACGCTTTTGCTACTTCTGCAATTAGAGATGCTGAGAATGGAATTGACTTTAAAAATGAAGTTTTAAACCAGTGTGGAATAGAGATAAATATTATTGACGGAAATAAAGAAGCAGAGTTGATTTACAAAGGAAATAAATTAGCAATGGATCTTGGAAATAGACCTTCATTGATAATGGATATAGGTGGAGGTAGCACAGAGTTTATTATTGGAAATAAGGAACATATACTTTGGAAAAAAAGCTACAGGCTAGGCGCTGCAAGAATGTTGGAAAAATTTAAGCCCTCCGATCCAATTACAGAAAAAGAAGCTCAGGAGATATATTCTTATCTTAATGAGGAGCTTAGTGAGATAAAACCATTAATTGATCAATTTAAACCGGTAGAGCTTATTGGTTCATCGGGCGCTTTTGATTCGGTAGTGGAAATGATACATGGGCAATTGGCGGGTGAAAAATTTGAGAAGGAGAAAACAGAATATATTGTTGACCTGAATAATTACCATAAAATAGCAGAAATGGTGATACAGTCTACACTGGCACAACGAAAAATCATAAAGGGTTTAGTTGAAATGCGGGTTGACATGATGGTGGTGTCGTGTTTACTTATTAATTTTACCTTGCAAACATTTAATTTACAAAAAATGCGTGTGTCAACTTACTCATTAAAAGAAGGGGCGCTGCAAGAGATCATAGAAAATAAAGGATTTTAATTATGGCAAAAGTATTGATCATAGATGATGAAAAGGCCATACGCCGTTCTATTCGCGAAATATTGGAATTTGAAAAATACGAAATAGACGAAGCTGAAGATGGAGCGCAAGGCCTTGAATTGGCGTTGAAGAACAATTACGATATTGTGTTGAGCGATATAAAAATGCCAAAGCTAGATGGTATTGAGTTGCTTCAAAAGTTGATCGACGCCCATTGCGAAAGTGCATTGATCATTATGAGCGGCCATGGAAATATTGAAACTGCCGTGGATGCGGTAAAAAAAGGAGCTTACGATTATTTAGCAAAACCTATTGATTTGAATCGCTTGTTAGTTACTATGCGTAATGCCATGCAAAAAAATAGTTTGGTTGAGGAAACAAAAGTATTAAAGAAGAAGATCGCCAAAACCATTGATATGATTGGTGATTCGGGCGCCATTAATAATGTAAAAGATATCATAGAAAAAGTTGCTCCAACCGAAGCACGCGTATTAATTACAGGAAGTAATGGAAGCGGAAAAGAATTGGTTGCTAAATGGATCCACGAAAAAAGCAATCGCGCCGCCGGCCCATTAATAGAAGTAAATTGTGCTGCTATTCCAAGCGAATTAATAGAAAGTGAATTGTTTGGTCACGAAAAAGGCGCATTTACCAGTGCCGTTGCTCAACGTAAGGGAAAATTTGAGTTGGCAGAAGGCGGAACCATTTTTCTAGATGAAATTGGCGATATGAGTTTAAGTGCGCAAGCAAAAGTATTACGCGCTTTACAAGAAAATAAGATCACAAGAGTAGGTGGGGATAAGGAAATTAAAGTCAATGTGCGTGTGATTGCCGCTACAAATAAAGATCTTAAAAAAGAAATTGAAAAAGAAAATTTCCGTGAGGATCTATTTCATCGTTTAAGCGTTATTCCTATTCACGTTCCGGGATTAGATGATCGTAAAGAAGATATTCCTTTATTAACAAAGCATTTTATGGATTTGATCACCGAAGAAATGGGCGTTGCAAAAACTGTTTCTGCCGGCGCAATTGAAGCACTTAAAGCTCGTAAATGGCCTGGAAACATACGTGAGTTCAGAAACGTTATAGAGCGTTTGATCATTTTGGGAAGCAAAGAGATTTCGAAAGAAGACGTGGATAAATTCGGTAAATAAGTTGGCAGTCGGCAGTTTGTAATAAGCAGTTAGAACTTAAAACTGAAACTGGCTAATGCTAGCTTACTTTAAAATCTTCTATCACCAATTGAATGGAAGTTTTTCCATTGAATTCATTTTCCTGAATTTTAAAAGCAATGCTCATTGGTGTTTTATCGTGAAAGAATTTAACGTAATCACCTTTGTCATAAGCGATCGCACTAAAACGGATATTTGGATTTGACTTTTGGAATAACTCCAATTTTAAATGATTCGCACCAACAATTTTGGCCCAACCATTATCGAATACGTTTTTACTTACAAATACCGGCATCATGTTTTCCGGACCATGCGGAGAAAATTGTTTTAAAATGCGTACAAGCTTTTGCGTTATTTCGTGAAATTCAATTTCTGTTTCAATTTGTAATTGCGGAATTAATTGATCATCGCTAATAGATTTGCTTACAACGTCCTCAAAACGCGCGATGAAATCATTCACGTTCTCTTTTTTCATGGTTAAACCCGCAGCAAATTTATGTCCTCCAAATTGTTCTAACAGATCGCTGCATTTTTCAATAGCACTGTATATATCATAATCTCTAACGCTACGAGCACTTCCTGTTGCTTTACCGTCGCTTTCGGTTAAAACAATGGTTGGTTTGTAATATTTTTCAATTAATCTCGACGCAACAATACCAACAACTCCTTTATGCCATTTATCGCTAAATAAAACAGTTGTTTTCCTAAATTCGGTAATAGGATCGTTTTCTAACAAAGCAAAAGCTTCGGTAGTTGTTCCAAGGTCAAGGTCCTTGCGTTGTGTATTTGTATCGTTAATGCCTTTAGCTAATTCATTCGCTTCGTTCTCATCTTCACACACCAATAATTCCACTGCGGCGCTTCCTTGTTTAATACGGCCCGCTGCGTTAATTCGCGGACTCAACACAAACACTATATTAGTAATGGTTATTTCTCGCGCCAATTGATTCATGTTCAATAAGGCTTTTAGTCCCGGCCGCGGATTCGAATTCATTTTTTCCAAACCAAAATGAGCAAGAACACGATTTTCTCCTGTAATAGGAACAATATCTGCGGCAATACTTGTAACAACTAGATCTAAAAAATTATAACAAAGTTGTAGGTCCAAATTATTTTTTCGGCTGTATGCTTCAATTAATTTGAATCCAATACCAGCACCGCTTAATTCTTTGTAAGGGTATTTGCAATCGTGTTGTTTCGGATCCAAAACTGCAATTGCTTCCGGAATTGTTTCTCCGGGCAAATGATGATCGCAAATAATAAAATCGACCTTTAGTTCGTTGGCATAATTTATTTTATCAATAGCTTTTATGCCACAATCTAAGGCTATGATCAACGAAAACCCATTGTCTTTCGCAAAATCAATTCCTTTAAAAGAAATACCGTAACCTTCGCCATAGCGATCTGGAATATAGTAGGCAATTTGATCTGTATGCGCTTTAAAAAATCTATAAACTACGCTTACAGCAGTTGTTCCATCCACGTCATAATCGCCGTAAATAAGAATCTTTTCGTTGTTCGCGATTGCTTTATCAATACGATCAATGGCAACACTCATTCCTTTCATTATAAAGGGATCGTGCAATTGATTTAGCTCGGGCCTAAAAAATGTTTTTATCTCATCATACTCTTTCAAATTTCGCTGATAGAGTAATCTGGCAACAACACGATCTACTTTTAAGATCTCTTGTATTTTAGAAATTTCTTGTACTCCTTTTTTAAGGTCGGATATGTTCCAGCGTTTTTCCAATGGTTAATTATAGCTCTTAACCAATATTATGATATACCGCTTCAATGTCATCGTCTTCTTCCATTTTTTCTATCATAGCCGTTACATCAGCCTCTTGCTCAGGAGTAAGTTCTTTAAAAGTGGTTGGTATATATATTTTACTTGATTCAACAACGTTCATCTTTTTTTCTTCTAACGCGGCCTGCATATTTCCAAAATCGGTAAAGGCAGTTTGAATAATGAAATAATTTTCATCTTCATTGATCTCTTCCAAGCCAAAATCAATTAACTCTAACTCGAGATCATCTTTTTTTAAACCTGCGGCATCAATTTTAAACATTACTTTATGTTCAAACATATAACTAACTGATCCGTTTGTTCCTAGCGACCCTTCAGCACGCGAAAAGTACAAACGCACACTTGCCACTGTGCGAGTAGGGTTATTAGTTGTGCATTCTACTAATACCGGAACACCGTGTGGTGCGTACCCCTCATAAATAATTTCTTCGTAATTGCTGGAGTCTTTTTCGCTTGCACGTTTAATAGCACCATCCACATTTACTTTGGGCATATTAATGGCTTTCGCATTTTGAATGATCATGCGTAAGCGCGAATTTAGATCGGGGTTTGGTCCACCAGCTTTTACGGCTATTGCTATTTCTCTGCCAATTTTCGTAAACGCTTTGGCCATTTTGGCGTAGCGCTTAAACATCGTGGCTTTGCGTTTTTCAAATACTCGTCCCATCTCAATTTACTTTTTATAGTGCAAAATTATAATTTACTCTCAATTAATTGTAAGCTCATTCAATATCTCCGAAAGTTTTTTAGTTAAATTTTTTCGAGAGTATTCTTTTATGGCATCTTCATCACGTATAATTTTTTGGCTTTGAAAAAGCGCTAATACATTCTTTTTTAAGTTGGTGTGATCATTAAAATCACTAATCATTCCTGCTTTTGTTTCTTTTAAAATAAAAGCAACATCGCCATCTACTGGTCCAATGGCAAGCACTGGTGCTCCGGCCGAAAGATATTCAAAGAACTTTCCGGTTAAAATGCTTTTTGCATTTGGCGTTTGATTCACCAATAATAAATTCACACGCGAACGTTGCTGTTCCTCTATCACTTTATCGTGCGGCATGTAATCGATTTTATTCACAAACGATGAAAGTTTATACTCTTCAATACTTTCTTTTACTGCAATATCTAATTTGCCAACCAATTTTATCTCTAAGGAATTTTTAAATGCTTCATTCTCGCTCACCAGTTCGCTCAACACCTTCCAAAGTACTTTAGGATTACGAGTTTTTACCAAGGTGCCAATGTGTGCGATGCTAAATTTTTTATCTTTCTCTATTTTTGTTTTTATAAGATCATCTTCATCATAACCATTGGTAATTACTTTAAATTTTGTGTTTTGGGCATCAATAATTGCAGCAAGTTCATCACTCAATAATTGCCCAACACTTATTACGACATCGCTTTCCAATAAAACTTCTTTTTCTAATCGCTTGTGTTTTTTATCAGCCCAAGAACTTAGTTTTAGGTCTTTATAAAAATCAATATTGGTCCACGGATCTCTAAAATCGGCTATCCACTTTATGTTTGGATGCCTTTGTTTTAAAGCTTTTGCGATTAAATGCATACTGTGTGGTGGACCACTACTTATAATAGCATCAACTTTATGTTGTTGAAGATAATTATTGAGATATTTTACCGAAGGATTGATCCAAAATTTTCGTGCATCAGGAATAAAGAAATTTCCTCGGATCCAAACTGCAAAATTGTTGAGCGAACTAGTTTTTTTACTCTCATTTAAAAAGGCAGCATTTATTCTTTGATCTTTTTTCTGACCAATTAGTTTTTTGTAAGCGTTATAAGGCTCCCAAATGGGTGTTTTAATAACGGTAATGTCTTTTGGAATATCTTTCTCTAAACTTACGTCAATTTCGGGTATTTCTCCGTTCTGGGCGGTATATACAATAGATTCCCATCCAAATTCTCGCAGATACTTCACAAATTTAAGCCATCGTTGAACCCCGGCGCCCCCGCTTGGAGGCCAATAATATGTTAGTATCAGAACGGTTTTCATAAGATTTGTAAAGCTAATCAAAAATGGGTTTTAGGACTATAATTTTGCTCGTTTTTATCTCAATTTGGCTGCATCTGGCGCCTGGTTTAACTTCCAATGGTTTAAGTAATAATTTTATTGGGTTAAAAATCAGCATTTAACACGTTTTAATTAGAAATAATTTTGCTAGGCCAAAAACTGTATCTATCTTTGCCGTCCCTAAAAAAATGTAGTTCTTTGAGTTTTAGGGGCCGAACACAAAAAAAAGTAAAGAAAAAAGCAATTTTTTCACTATTTTTTTTGGATAGTAAAAATATAGTATGTATTTTTGCCACCCGTTTTAAAGGAAACAATAAAACGGTCGTTCTAAAAAAGTATTGAAAAGGAAAGAGTTTATCAGGGGAAAAACTGTGGATATGTGAATTGAAATTGTGAAGTAACTGATAGAGGAAAACTTAGAAGATATAGAGTACAACGTTCATTGAAAAAATATTGATAACCAAAAGATAGCAAGTTTCTCAAGTAAATATTTGAGAATTAAACTAAAGCTCTTGAGCCCGTTAAGGGATGATCTATTACAGACATTCACCTTAAGATGAAAATTAAGGAATCAAACAATTTTTACAACGGAGAGTTTGATCCTGGCTCAGGATGAACGCTAGCGGCAGGCCTAATACATGCAAGTCGAGGGGCAGCGGGAGTAGCAATACTTGCCGGCGACCGGCGCACGGGTGCGTAACACGTATACAATCTACCTTTAACAGGGGGATAGCCCGGAGAAATCCGGATTAATACCCCATAACAACAGAGTCGGCATCGATTTTGTTTGAAAACTACGGTGGTTAGAGATGAGTATGCGTCTGATTAGTTAGTTGGTGAGGTAATGGCTCACCAAGACCACGATCAGTAGGGGATCTGAGAGGATTAACCCCCACACGGATACTGAGACACGGATCCGACTCCTACGGGAGGCAGCAGTAAGGAATATTGGACAATGGGCGAGAGCCTGATCCAGCCATGCCGCGTGCAGGAAGAAGGCGCTATGCGTCGTAAACTGCTTTTACACCGGAGAAAACCCCCTTACGTGTAAGGGGCTGATAGTATGGTGAGAATAAGCATCGGCTAACTTCGTGCCAGCAGCCGCGGTAAGACGAAGGATGCAAGCGTTATCCGGATTCATTGGGTTTAAAGGGAGCGTAGGCGGTCTTATAAGTCAGTGGTGAAATCTCCTCGCTTAACGAGGAAACTGCCATTGATACTGTAGGACTTGAGTATAGTTGCTGTGGGCGGAATATGACATGTAGTGGTGAAATACTTAGAGATGTCATAGAACACCGATTGCGAAGGCAGCTCACAAAACTATAACTGACGCTGAGGCTCGAAAGTGCGGGGATCAAACAGGATTAGATACCCTGGTAGTCCGCACTGTAAACGATGATTACTCGCTGCTAGGAGGCAACTCTTAGTGGCTTAGCGAAAGCGATAAGTAATCCACCTGGGGAGTACGCCGGCAACGGTGAAACTCAAAGGAATTGACGGGGGCCCGCACAAGCGGAGGAGCATGTGGTTTAATTCGATGATACGCGAGGAACCTTACCAGGGCTTGAAAGTTAGTGACCGCTTCTGAAAGGAAGCTTTCCGCAAGGACACGAAACTAGGTGCTGCATGGCTGTCGTCAGCTCGTGCCGTGAGGTGTTGGGTTAAGTCCCGCAACGAGCGCAACCCCTACCATTAGTTGCCAGCGAGTCATGTCGGGGACTCTAGTGGAACTGCCCGCGCAAGCGGTGAGGAAGGTGGGGATGACGTCAAGTCATCACGGCCCTTACGTCCTGGGCTACACACGTGCTACAATGGCTATTACAGAGGGCAGCTACACAGCAATGTGATGCTAATCTTCAAAAATAGTCTCAGTTCGGATTGAAGTCTGCAACTCGACTTCATGAAGCTGGATTCGCTAGTAATCGCGCATCAGCAATGGCGCGGTGAATACGTTCCCGGGCCTTGTACACACCGCCCGTCAAACAATGGAAGTTGGGGGTATCTAAAGTCGGTTGCCGCAAGGCGCCGCCTAGGGTAAAACTGATAACTGGTGTTAAGTCGTAACAAGGTAGCCGTACCGGAAGGTGCGGCTGGAACACCTCCTTTCTGGAGATGTCCCTTGACCTTCTCTCTTTTATTAGAGAGGCGAAAAAGGCGAAGGAGAAATAATTGAATCTCGGTATTGAAAAAGAGATTTGCTACTTTGGTTTATCATAACTTATTCTTAAAGGAGATTTTTAAGAAAGAAGCTGAAATTAAATTCCACCAACCATTTGGTTAGTGTATTTAACGACAGAGCAAAAAAGGATTGACGATTTTTTAAGGATTGACGATTAAAAAGATTGAAGAAATAAAATTCGTAAATCATAAGATCGCACTTCAAGAAAAATTAAAACAGTCTCGTAGCTCAGTTGGTTAGAGCGCTACACTGATAATGTAGAGGTCAGCGGTTCAACTCCGCTCGGGACTACTATAATAAGTTTGGGGGATTAGCTCAGCTGGCTAGAGCGCCTGCCTTGCACGCAGGAGGTCATCGGTTCGACTCCGATATTCTCCACAGATTAAATTAGCGAAAGCTAATTGAATAAGTTCTTTGACATATTGATAAAGACACGAGAGCAAAACGTTCATTAAGTAATTAATGAATTGGTATTGCTAACAACAGACAAAGGTTGAAATATACCTTTGTGAAAACAGAATTAGAAGATGTGAATCTTCTAAATTTAATTTTGAGTAAAATCGAAATAAATTTTAGGTATAAACGAGCAAAAGCGTTTATACCAGTGCTTACAGCACAATAAAAGAAAGTAAATAAGGGCGCATGGAGGATGCCTTGGGTCTTAGAGGCGATGAAGGACGTGATAAGCTGCGATAAGCTTGGGGGATTGGCAAATACAATTTGATCCCAAGATTTCCGAATGGGGCAACCCGGCTGGCTGAAGGCCAGTCAATCCGCAAGGATTGCAAACGCTGTGAACTGAAACATCTAAGTAACAGCAGGAGAAGAAAATAATTTAATGATTACGCAAGTAGTGGCGAGCGAACGCGTAAGAGCCCAAACCAGAGTAATTACGGTTACTTTGGGGTTGTAGGACTACAATGTGGACTTAAGTTGTATAGTAGAACAGGTTTGGAAAGGCCGACCATAGCGGGTGATAGTCCCGTATACGACATACAATTTATACCTAGTAGTATCCTGAGTACTGCGGGGTCGGAGACGCCCTGTAGGAATCTGCCAGCACCATCTGGTAAGGCTAAATACTCCTAAGACACCGATAGTGAACTAGTACTGTGAAGGAAAGGTGAAAAGAACCGCGAACAGCGGAGTGAAATAGAACCTGAAACCATGCGCTTACAAGCGGTTGGAGCCACTACGTGTGGTGACAGCGTGCCTTTTGCATAATGAGCCTACGAGTTGCTCTTTACTGGCAAGGTTAAGCCCTTTAGGGGCGTGAACCGAAGCGAAAGCGAGTCTGAATAGGGCGACATAGTCAGTAGAGGCAGACGCGAAACCTTGTGATCTACCCATGGCCAGGATGAAGTAACAGTAACATGTTATGGAGGTCCGAACTGGTAAGCGTTGAAAAGCTTTCGGATGAGTTGTGGGTAGGGGTGAAAGGCTAATCAAACTGGGAAATAGCTCGTACTCCCCGAAATGCCTTTAGGGGCAGCGTCGAGGTTAAGTCTTATAGAGGTAGAGCTACTGATTGGATGCGGGGGAAGCGATTCCTACCAAGTCCTGACAAACTCCGAATGCTATAAGATATACTCGGCAGTGAGCCCATGGATGCTAAGGTCCATGGACGAGAGAGGGAGAACTCAGATCATCAGCTAAGGTCCCTAAATCTATACTAAGTTGATATAACGTGGTCCGACTGCACTGACAGCCAGGATGTTTGCTTGGAAGCAGCCATTCATTTAAAGAGTGCGTAACAGCTCACTGGTCGAGCGGTTGGGCGTGGATGATACTCGGGCATCAAGTATAGTACCGAAGCTATGAATTTAACACGTCAAGTGTTATCTGGTAGGGGAGCATTCTAACAGCGTTGAAGGAGTCGCGTGAGCACTACTGGAGCGGTTAGAAAAGCAAATGTAGGCATAAGTAACGATAAGAAGTGCGAGAAACACTTCCGCCGATAGACTAAGGTTTCCTGAACAACGATAATCGGTTCAGGGTTAGTCGGGACCTAAGGTGAAGCCGAAGGGCGTAATCGATGGACAACTGGTTAATATTCCAGTACTTGTACCACTGCGATGGAGAGACGAAAAAACGTAAATGCGGCGTACTGACAGAATAGTACGTTAAAGCCCGTAGGGTTACCTTTGGTTGGCAAATCCGCCAGAGGTCTGAAAGGTGATAGTATCCTGAGTCGTCAGACAAGGGAATAAGCATCCAAGTATGTTTCCAAGAAAATCTTCTAAGCTTCAGGTGAGTACAACCCGTACCGCAAACCGACACAGGTAGTCAAGTAGAATATACTAAGGCGCTCGAGTGATCCGTGGCTAAGGAACTAGGCAAATTAACCCCGTAACTTCGGGATAAGGGGTGCCTCGCGCAAGCGAGGCCGCAGAGAAATGGCGGTGGCGACTGTTTAACAAAAACACAGGGCTTTGCGAAAACGAAAGTTGAAGTATAAGGCCTGACACCTGCCCGGTGCTGGAAGGTTAAGAGGAGAGGTTAGTCGCAAGACAAAGCTTTGAATTGAAGCCCCAGTAAACGGCGGCCGTAACTATAACGGTCCTAAGGTAGCGAAATTCCTTGTCGGGTAAGTTCCGACCTGCACGAATGGTGTAACGATCTCCGCTCTGTCTCAGCCACGAGCTCGGTGAAATTGTGGTATCAGTGAAGACGCTGATTACCCGCAACGGGACGGAAAGACCCCATGCACCTTTACTATAGTTTAACATTGATTTCGGGTAAGTGATGTGTAGGATAGGTGGGAGGCTTTGAAGCTGTGGCGCTAGCCATGGTGGAGCCAATGTTGAAATACCACCCTTTACTTACTTGGAGTCTAACTCTTGCAAAAGAGGACATTGTTTGATGGGTAGTTTGACTGGGGTGGTCGCCTCCGAAAGGGTATCGGAGGCTTTCAAAGGTTAGCTCAGTACGCTTGGTAACCGTACTTTAGAGTGCAATAGCATAAGCTAGCTTGACTGTGAGGCCGACAAGCCAAGCAGGGTCGAAAGACGGATATAGTGATCCGGTGGTTCCGCATGGAAGGGCCATCGCTCATAGGATAAAAGGTACGCTGGGGATAACAGGCTGATCCCTCCCAAGAGCTCACATCGACGGGGGGGTTTGGCACCTCGATGTCGGCTCGTCACATCCTGGGGCTGGAGAAGGTCCCAAGGGTTCGGCTGTTCGCCGATTAAAGTGGCACGCGAGCTGGGTTCAGAACGTCGTGAGACAGTTCGGTCCCTATCTGTTGTGGGCGTTAGAAAATTGAGGGGCGCTGACTCTAGTACGAGAGGACCGAGTCGGACGAACCGCTGGTATACCTGTTGTGGAGCTAATCTGCACCGCAGGGTAGCCATGTTCGGATGAGATAAGCGCTGAAAGCATCTAAGTGCGAAACTCACCTCAAGATAAGTTTTCTTTACAAGGATCCTGGAAGATGACCAGGTTGATAGGCTATAGATGTACAGTCAGTAATGGCAAAGTCAAGTAGTACTAATTATCCGTAAGCTTTCTATTGTGTAGCAACACCGCTAACTCGTGTCTTTTTTCAATTTGTTTTTAACGTTAGTTAAAAATTTTGAAAGTTAAAAAGTTAAGAAAGTTATTGAACGATTCGTTCCAACTTTCTGAACTAGATAAACTTTTACAATTTCTAAACTAATTAATCCCTTTATGGCGTCTATTGCGGCGGGGATCACCTCTTCCCATTCCGAACAGAGAAGTTAAGCCCGCCAGCGCAGATGGTACTTGGACTAAATCCTGGGAGAGTATGTCGATGCCAATTTTAAAAAAGAAAAGCCCTATGTAGAAATACATGGGGCTTTTTGATTTTGTAAACCTAAAGTAATCTTAAAAAAACTAAGTGTAGATTCGTTGAAGTGTTGCTAAACTAATTTTCTAACAAACTCCGCTTGAAATTTGGATTTAATTGCACTTTCTGACCTAATATCTCTTATGAGTTCGATTGTTTCCTTGAAGAGTAACTGTTCTGTTTAGTTTTTTATAAAATCCACATTTCCATTTGTAATGGTATAGCTTTGACTGGAAATTGTATCAGTCATGAAAATGAAAGTACATTTGATCTTATCCAAGTAAGGTGATTTTACACCTGAAGTATCAAATGAAGTGATGTTGATGGTTCCTGCTTTTGATGTGTAAATTGTATTTGATGTTCCTGTAAATGTTGCTGAATAATTACCTGATTGGCTTAAAGTAAAAACGCCAACCACAGGAAGAAAATTCAATTTGATAACAGAATAAGGAGTGGTATTAGCGTTTTGCGCCCCAATTGCTCTATTAGGATTATTATTGTACAAATAAACAGCAGGCCCAAATTGATCTGTGTATACTGACCAGTTTTGCCCGTTTACAACTGCCGAAAAAGTACTTCCTGCGGGCGTAGACCCCGTTGTTGCTCCGGTTGTAATTGCCGCGGGTGGAGGAGTTTCATCTTTTTTCTTGCAAGAAAAAATTATAATTGCTATTACTAAAATTGTTGTACTGATTTTAATGGTTGTTTTCATATAGTTATTTTAAAAGTTATAGTTTAATCCAATATTTGCTGTTAATTCATTAAGGGCTTGGGCAGTTGCAATTGTTTTAAGTTTTTGAATGTATGTAGCACTTAAAGATAAATTGAATTTGCCCACTTTTTCGTTTTTCATTTTAGGACTGCAATTTAAAGATAATCGATGATTAAATACTTCGTTGGTTTTAATAGTGTTAGTTAATACCTGGTTGTAGGAACTTCCGATGGTTGCCCTTAATAAATTTTTACAGAATACTTGGCTAATATTTATGTTAGGCCCATAATAAACAATATTAAAACCGGTTAAAATGCTTTTATTGAAATTTAGAACTGTATTTATTGCTGTTTTACTTTTAACAAGTTGTATGGTGTGACCTGCATTTAAATTTGTTACTCTGCTTGGTAGTTTGATATTGGCTGTGGTTCCAAAAGCACCCGGATCAGCAATGGCTCCTTGATCTTGTCCGGTAACTTGGTAATTGCCGGTAAACATTATGTTATGCTTGTGTTTTGTTTTACCAAAACTATAACTTACACTACCCATGCCATTTTGAGATAGTTGATAAAAGTTTAAAGTGTCTAAAGTGTTTCGATAAAAGGGATCTGTTTGAGGTCGTTGTTTAGTGAAGCTGCTAAAGTTGCTATAACTTCCAGTTAAACTCCAATGTTGATCAGGATTATACGAAGCATTAAACGAACCAACCCATCTTTTAGTTGTATTAAGTTTAGAGTTGTCAAGATTATTGCGTTGTAAGCCTGTATTGGTTGAAAGATTTAGTTTTCCTTTGAGTAAAGTAATAGCCGGAGCAATGGTAAAATTTTCAAGGTCGTTATTAAAATAATAAGCGCCTAATGTTTTATAATCCGGATTAACTCTTTCGTAATTGAAGTTAATGCCAAATATTTTGTAGCGGTAACCAATACTGCCTTTATAAGCTGAGAAAAACTGTGAAGTAGCGTTAGGCGTGAACAGCAGGGGTAATTGATTGTGAGATGGTGAATTTATATCAGCTGGTGAATTCAGGTTTCTTGTAAGGCCGCTTAGCGCATATTCAGCTTCAAAGGTTAATGATTTAAGTAAAGTGGTTTTGCCAACAATACTTACAACAGTGTTTTCCATTGGCGTAATGTTGGTGTTTATTGGGGCAAAGGCAAGTGATCGCACATCGTCTTTAGCTGAAAAATAAATTAATTTGATGCCATGGCCGTTTTTTTCATACCCCGCATAGGCACCCCAGCCCATGCGTTTATATGCCATGTTTACGTCAGAATTATTTTCAAAGTCAAACTCTGTGGCTTTTTTAAATCTACCGTATAGTGCGGCGAACTTAAAATTCTTAGGGGTTAATTCAAGTCCGCCGCCTGCAAAAATGTGATTTGCCATTGTATATTGTGAAAAATTCATGGAAGTAATACCTGCATATCCTTTTATCCATTTATAAGTGGGATTAAGGCTTTGAATATTGTATTGTTGGGTATAATTCAATTGATTGTTACTATAACTGAAATTAAAAGGTAGTGTAATTCCTAAAACATTTCCAGTGATGTTTCCATTAATAAAATAAGTGTATGGCTGTCTTCTATCGGGAATGCCACTAGCGTTGTATAATACAGATGTGTAATTTAAACCGCCACTAACTTTAAGCATGTCTTTTTTGCCGATCTTTTCTAGATCTTGCCCATGGACATGAATTGAAGAGACTAAAATCCCCAAGTAAACAATTATATATTTAAGACTTCTGTGCAAACTATTTACTAATTATAAACGCCTTATTTTTAGCGTCAAACTCCGCTATTACCCTTAATAGGTAACTTCCGTTTTGTAAAAACGAAACGTCTACTGGAAGGGTTATAGATATAGCATCGTAAAAATTTTGTTGATAATGTTTATATGGACTAATATCCCAAACTTGTATGCTGGCGTTTTGTTTTTTATAGAACTCAATATAAACGTTGAATTGACCTGTATTAGGATTAGGGTAGAGGCTAAATGTTTTTATTCCATTGGCATTTGTATAATTTGCAATGAGAGAATCGTAAGGAGCAAATCGTACTAGTTTGCTTGTATTGATAATGCAATTACCATAAAATCCTTTCATAGTGATGGAGAAATTTCCTGTATCGCTACAAGCTACAACGGGACTGAACATTGTGCCACCAATTTTGGTAACATTTATTGGCAACACCCATTGAACACTGTCGGGCTTTGGAATACTTACATCAACTAAAACAATTGTATCGCCAAAAATGTTTTTTGTGCTCGCAAGGAATTTCGGAACTGGCAAACTATTTCCTGCGCTTACCGAAACACTGGCTTGTCTTAAACATCCTATACTATCTTTTATAACCACATTGTAGTTTGCAAAAGGAACCCCCGTGTAGGAATTACTGCTTGAAAAAGTAGCCCCATTGTTAATAGAGTATTTGTAAGGTTGAATACCTCCTTTAGCAAAGATCAAAATTGTTCCTGTTGTGTTGTCATTACAACTTCTGTAAGCAATGATTGAATCTTGAATATCGGCTGGAACAATAACTAAAATGGTACCTGTGCCAGCACAAGACCCACTTGTTGCCGTAACAAAATAATTTGTTGTTACAGAATTTGTAACGATCACGGAGTTGCCAGTTTGGCCATTGCTCCAGGAGTAAGAAATTGGAGATAAGGTGCCAATAGCTTGCGCAGTTAAAGTAGTAGGACTAGATTTGCAAACCGTAAAATTATTGTTTGTGCTTAACACAATGGAGTTGGTTTGAATGATATTTACAGAATCTTTTTTGAGACAGCCATTATCCGAATTAAAAACTTCGAGTACGTATTTACCTGATGTAGAAATAACATTAGGATTTGTTATAGTAGAAGTGCTTGGTGTTTTCCACAGCGAAGTACAATTACCTGGTGAGAAAATGGCAGCTAACGACGCTGTATAAATACTACAATTTAACTCAGTATTTGTTGTATTAGTTATTATTGCAGTTGGCGGAGTGTTATTTTGATTTACAAGAGCAACTATTGAGCTATCGCTGCAGTTGTTATCGTTTCGTTTTACTATCAGTTTTAAATTATTGAGTGAAGTAATTGTTGCAGGATTTGGGTAAACTGAGTTGTCAGAAACACTTTTCCAAGTGATCACAACACCGCTTGTATCGGAAGTACCCACTAAATTTACGGTGGGTTGATAACAAGTTACTGTATCAATTGGAGTAAGTGCATTAACGTAGGCGTGTGATGTTATATATCCGTTTGGCGGAATCTTTCCGTTTTTTACAATCACTAAACTACTGTCAGAACAACCAATAAAAGTATCAGTTGCAATAGCATAATAGTTCCCGGAATTTTTAGCGTAATAAGGTGAATTAGTATAGCTTGAACTGATGGTGAATCTATATTTAAAAATAGTATTTGTGTTACTTGATGCAGAAAATAATAAAATTGAATCGGGAATACAGATAACAGTTTGAGGGCTTGTGGGTGCTATAAAAGTTGGTTTTGGTTTTACGTTAACGGTAATAAGCGTACTTGTATTAATACAATTTCCCTTACCGATAACTGTATATGTAGTAGTAGTTGTTGGACTTGCCGCAACAGTTAATCCGCTTGTTGCGCTTAATCCGGTTGCGGGTGACCAGCTATAAGTGTTGGCCCCAAGTCCAGTTAAAATTAAGGGCGCTCCTTCGCAAATAGTGTATGAAAGTGGAGCTCCAGTACTTAATTTAATATACTTACTAATGTATGCTTCTGTGCTTCCAACCGCAGAAATTGTATAGTTATTGCCGCTGGGATCAAAATCCGCTATAGACGAGTATAACCCAGTACAAATAATATCCCCATTCATATCGAGATAAATTGCATTTCCTTTATCGTATCCGGTTCCGCCCATTTCTCCAGCACATAAGAAGTTACCAGATGGATCTAGTCTTGAAATGAAAACATCATCACCACCCAAAGAAGTTAAGTTAAATGTGTTGGTTGTGTGCGGATCAAAATCGGTGGTTCCGCTAAAGCTACCGCAAAGATTTAAATTGCCTTCAGCATCTAAAATAAACGAGAACGGAAGCTCATTTCCGGTATTGCCAATGAGTTTTGCCCATAGGAAATCACCTGCAGGATCAAGTTTAGAAATATAGATGTCGTTAGCACCTGCAGAAGCCAGCGTATATGAGAAAGATGGATTTGGATTGAAGTCTATAGTTCCATTAAATAGCCCTATAGAATATATATTTCCGATAGCATCTACAGAAATTCCCATCGCTATGGCATTACTACTTGCACTTGTAAAAGTGCGGACCGATATAAAATCGCCGTTACCATCAAGTTTAGAAATAAATGCGCTATAACTACTGCCTCCATTTAAGGTATATGTTAAGGGCCCTGGATCAAAATCTATAACATCGGCATAGTAGCCGGCAATATAGATGTTATTAGTTCCGTCAAGAAATAAGGCATTACCGCTATCATCAAATTGACTACCAAAAACCTTTGCCCAAACATAGTTTCCTGAAGAATTTAGTTTGAGGATAAAAATGTCTTTCCAGTTATTCAACGCACTAACTTGTAAATTGGCTGAGCCTGGTCCTGGATCAAAGTCAACATTACCATAAAAGTGCCCTGTAACATATACATTATTCGCAGCGTCTGTTTTAATAGAGTAGGGCACATCAGTAGCGGTATTGCTGCCAACGGCTCTTGCCCAAATAACGTTTCCGTTAGGGTCATATTTACAGATAAATATATCCGCTGATCCCGTTGTTGTTAGCGTTAGAGCACTTGCACTTGGGTCAAAATCGGCGACGCTATTAAAAACACCTGTAAGGAAAATAGCTCCTGCATTATCAAGTGTAATGGCGTATGCCGAAGTTGCCGAAGTTGATCCACCCATTTGTTTGGCCCAAATAAAATTTCCGGATGGATTTAGTTTAACCATGAAAACATCTGAGGATCCAATAGAAGTCAAATTAAAAATACTTGGGCCAGGGTCAAAGTCAACATTGCCCGAAAATTTGCCAGTAAAATAAATGTTGCCCAAGGCATCTGTTACAACTCCAGCTCCCTCGCTTGCGTTTCCGTTAAGTCCTTTTGCCCAACCAAGTTCTTGTTGCGCCGCACTATTAAAGGCGACTGCAAAAAGAAAAACAAATATGTATTTCCAACTCAACATTTAATATTCAATTGTTACCGGTGAACTAATAATGCTTTCGGCTCCATTTACCAAAGCAGCCTTAATTCTGTACTCATAAACATTTCCCATGTTCACTGTTCTATCGGTAAACTGTAAATTTGTGCCCTCTAAAGTTTTTACGATTGTAGGCGCTTCATCTTTTTTTGATCTGTAGATCACGTATTTCTCAACATTTTTTTCGTCATATGCCCATTTAAGATCGATCTTCTTTGCAGTTCTGTCTACTGCAAATGTTATATCCTTTATTTTTTTTCTAAATCCAGTTTCAAATAAAACATCAAGCATTCTTGAAATTGATGTGTTGCCATCTTCATCTGAAGAACTCAATTTATATACATAAGTTTGTCCTGGTTCAGTAAGAGTGTCTATCATTGTGCCAACAGAATCTTTTTGGTTGAAAATATGATATTCTTTAAATTCAACTTCATTTATGGTTTTTTTGAATAGGACTTCTCTACTTACATCGTCGCTATTACTTAATATATATTTTACCGCTATTCCATTTGTTTGTTGACTCACAGAAGCTAATATAGGCTCTTGAGGAGCAATAGTATCCGGACGTTTTACTTCAATGGCATTTGATAAAATCGACGTGTTAAAATTATTGTCGGACGCAGCAATCTTATAGTAGATCTTTTTGCTTAGTGTTTTGAGGTTTAATTTGTTTGTGGCAAATGAATCTGTAATAAATGTATTATTGATCTGAACAAACTCATCTACCAACCTATTTGATTTAAATAATTTATACCCCTGTAAGTCAGCTTCCCTGTTATTAACCCAGCTTATTGTGACTAAGCCTTTTTTATCCACGGTAGCTTTTAATCCTTTGGGAGAAGCAGGAGGGATTGTATCAATAATGTTCGCAAATCTTGCATAGGAGAATAATGTATCATCGTTTTGTAAAACAGCATATACTTTATAGAAATTAAGTTGATCAGGGGAGCGATCGATAAAATTTAAAATGCTTGAGTTTTCAAAGATCATTTTGTAAACTCCGTTGTCTTTATCACTACGCATTAGCATATATTTTTTAGGAAGCGATGTTTCTTTATTGTCTTCCATTCGCCATTTAATGTGCACTGTTTTGTTCTGAACTACTTTAATACTGTCGATTAATGGAATAGAGTTTACATCAGTTATGGAGATAGCAGTAAAGATGTTTGAAGCCTCACCTTCTTCTCCAAAGAAATTAATTCCTTTTACATGATAATAGTATTTTTTATTTGCTTCGCGCATTGTATCGCTATAATGTATGTACTGTTTATTTTTTTCAAACTGAGTGCTTAATAAGATCACTGGAGACATATTTACTTTTTTAAAATTTGTATTGTCTGTTGAGCGATAAATATTATAACCCGAATAATCACTCTTATAATCGACCGCTTTCCAATGTATTGTACAAATTTTGTTGTTGTTTTTTCCTTTAAGATAAGTAATGTTTTTATTTATAGAGAGCTGAGAAGCGTCAACATCCAATGAAAGTATCTGATTTGTGGTTGCGCTCATTGAGTTTGTGTACATGGCAATTTTGTAAGTATACTTTTTTGAGTTATTGATCGAAGAGTCTGCCAAATATAAACCGCAAGCGTTGGCTATCTCTCTGTCAAGATCACATGAGAGTAGCATCATTTCAAACGTCATTTTTTCAAATTTTATTTTTTCTTCCGGTTTTATTTTTTCATTTGTCTTGGTTGGATATAGCATCGTGTATATAAAACCGGTTTTATCTTTATCTTTCCTTACTAATTTCATCCAATTTAACGTGTCGGCTATATGATACGACCTCAAAAGATCTTCTATTAGTACTGAATTTGTCAAAACCCCATTAATATTATCATACCTCACAACTTCTAGTGCTTTAGAAGTTATTTCATCATATGAGGTTTTATTTTTAGGCAATACTCTTAATAGAATCTTGTTTTTTTTTGTAAAGTGTTTTACAAAAATAATGTCGTTTGTTTGCGACACTAGCTTATCGCCTCCAATCAAGATCAATAATAATATGTAAAAAGCAATTCTCATTTAGTTTGATACTGGTGTGCAATTGGTTCCATAGCTAAAGTCATAATTAAAATTACCACCTATCTTGTCAAAAATATTGTAATTGCAGTTAACTGCTCCTGCAAAGTAAATTGGTTTTGGTCCTTTAGCACTCACAACAGCAGCAACTCCGGCGCTAAAAACAGTATAACTAAAATTGCTATTAATTATGCACGGAATTGTTACACCAGCACAGCAGCAATGTCTTGGTCCGCATGCTAAGTGAGTTTGATAGCTGGAAGGGCAATTGCTAGGAAACTTGAAGCTCCCATTAATTGATACGCCACCATTCATTGCTAAATACATATTGCCTTCAGCTAACCACCCATTCATGCCAATTTTCTCTTCACTGCCTTGGCAATGTGCATTCTCTCCGTAATTGGCCATCATCATATCAAACCCTAGATCAAAATTAAATGAACCATTTACCTTGAAAAAGCTCAGTCCAAAACTTCTACTTAAGCTAGATGTTATTCGTGAGCCTGCGCAAAAACCAGAAGCATTTTGAAGTTGTGCTGTATTTCTATTACCAAGTACAGATGCTACGCTGGGGTTCTGAAGAATTTGAGCGGGTGCAGGCATTGGTGGTTCAATTAAATTTCCAACCATAAAGTATGATGGAACGTTGGCGAGGCTGAGGAATTTGATGTTATTTGGTGCACTTGGTTTGCCAACGCATACATACCAAATTTGTGGATCAAAGTGAACTTTAAGGTATCCTGTTCCTGTGATCATATTATATGCATTGATATTTATCTGTGCCAAGGCATCAAATATTTTATTTGGTGCGTCGTAAGTTATCGACATTTTGCCTATCACCGGCGCCTTTGCTCTTTGATTAACTGTAACCATCGAATATACATCACCCGAAAGATTTACAACACCTAATCCGCCGCTGCTTGTGAAATTTACATCTAACATTAGATCTCCGTTAAAAGGCCGTTCGTTTGCAGATGATTTATAACTTACACCGGCTTTTAATCCAAGAGATGTATTTTGTGTAGGCGTATACACCAAAGCATTACCAGCAACACCAGCATAATTTTTATTCAAATTGATCATGTCCAGTTCCGAAGTTTTATTTGGTGACATATGATAGTATAAGCCGCCAATGAGTCTTGTAATTGTTACAGGAAGAGATCCTAATTGAAAAGCAACAGGGACTTTGGCGTCGAGATAATAATATTTATAATTCGGTAAACTTCCAAAACAAACGCTAACGCTTCCTGGGTTATCCATTATTTTTTTGACCGACATATTTAGTGTCCCCATGAATCCATTTCCGTAAATAGGGTCATTTTCTTTAAAGAGTACTGAACCTTGAAGTGTAAACGGGGATGTTTGGAGATCGATACTAAAACCTGTGATACTTACTTTGTCAAATTCCCATTTTGTTTTTGTGTGAGTAACTGGATACTCGCCGTTGAAGTTTTGAGAACTAGTATTGATCTTTCCTTTTAGCAAAACGCCGGTGTTAACGCTTAAACTATTTCCAGATTGTTCCGAAAGATTTAAACCAACATTAAACCCTAGTATTGGAGCGCCTTGATTAATACCTAAAGTAATTTCATTGATGTTAATAGGATAGTTATGCGCCTTCATTTGCCCGCCACCAATATTTTGAAGAGTAAATAAGCCATTTGTAATGTAAGGCGCATCTGTAATTATGGTAAGATTTTGGAAAGCAAGTGAACCTCCATTGGAATTCACTTTTGCACCATCAAAATTTATTAAGCCACATAAATTTGCACTAGGTTTAAAATTTCCGTTTTGAACAAACACATTGATCTTTGAATTATTATTTAAAGAAACTTTGGCACTAAATACATCAAAAGAAATATTATTCGCCGGGTTAATCAAGAAGTTGTAAGTGGTTTGCCCTGTAGTATAACTATGATTTACATCTGCAGTGTACTGTAAAGTCTGGGCGTCACCCATTATTGGAACATTAACACTTCCTTTTAAATGTCCGCTAGTTAGTCTATTTGTTATAAAACCAACGCCTAGTTCATCAATTGAAAATGTCCAACCACTCATGCTGCCTTCAGAAGAATTAAACAAATTATTTACTTGTAAGTTGCCGGTGAATCCCATGTTGTCGATCATCATGTTACTTGCAATGATCTCAGTTTTTTTTCCTGTTTTGGAAACTTCTCTAGGTAATCTTATAGTAAGTGATTTTAAGGAAAATCCTGTCCATGATTGTGGTGTAGCTAAATTTTGGGTAGGATATCCCTGGGGAAAACCAAAGCCAGGAGCATTTGCCAATTCGCTCATGTCAACCGCAGCTTGATCTACTCTAAAACTCCACCCTTTCAATCCGGCAATACAAAATGGTTTTATGTTAACCATTGTTACAAAGTCATGAATGTTTTGGGTGTAAATACTAAAGGAAGCTTTTACAATTGTATCTGTGTTTACAGTACTATCTGGCCTGATCTTACTTTTTGAAAATTCAAAATTCCCAACAAGATTGATCGCTTTAAAACCATTACAATCCCATTCCACCCAATTCTCTCCATTATCAAGTAGGCGTAATCTAACTGTTGGATTTATTTGAATTGTATGTGAACTTGCTAAATATAAACGAGCTTGTTCCCCTCCAACTACTCCGGCAGGATTGAATTTTATTTGACTACCTCTAAAAGCAATCTTCTTTGTAGTGCCTGGAAAATCTATGGCCGCATAGGCACTGAAGTACGCTCCATTCGACTTAAACTTCAATGAATCAACGGCAATTATATATCTCGCCGCTCCAATATCCTTAATGATTCCAAAAGGCAGAGCCACGTTAGAGTCAGGACTTAGCGCGCCTAAGTTTACAAAGTTTTGTGTTTCCTCCACCTGATGAACTACAGAAACTACATGGTTTATTTTGTCGTTATCATACTTAGCAACAAAGGTGTTTGAAGCGGGAGTTACTTTACTGGGTTGAGCGACAGATTGACTTGCCCCAAAATCAAATTGCCCTTTAGCAATTAAATTAAACAGCACGAGTGTGCATATGAGCCAAGTCTTTCTAAACATTTTTAGGTTAATCGGGCATTAAAAATAGAAAAATATGGCCGCACTTACAAAGTTTTTTTTAATCAAAAAATTAAATGTAAACTATTGAAAACCATTAATTTAACAATGCTGTGGGGCTGTTGTATTATAATTGGTTTGCGATGCCTGAAGTCTTTCATCGTTTGAGCAAGCACAATTAACCATAGTCATAGCCTTTAGAAAAAAATTAATTAATGGTTTTATATTTAAAATAGAAATAATTGGTACAAATCTGGTAATCGATTACCAGATTTGTACTATATTTGTTTTATGATTAAAAGAGATATAGAAAAGCTTCTGCGAATATATGCAAGAAGTTTTAGGGCGGTTGCTGTTATTGGCCCAAGACAAAGCGGAAAAACAACTCTGGTAAAAATGGCGTTCCCAAAAAAAACGTATGTTTCCCTTGAAAACACGGATGAGCGATTGTTTGCTTCAGAAGATCCCAGAGGTTTTTTAAATCGGTATAAAAAGAATGGTGCTATTATTGATGAAGCCCAAAGAGTACCCGTTCTATTCAATTATATGCAACAAATTCTTGATGAAACAAAAAAGGAAGGTTTGTTTATTTTGACTGGGAGTAATAATTTTTTATTGCAAGAATCTATCACCCAGTCACTAGCAGGGAGAATTGGCATTATAGATCTTTTGCCGCTTACTTATAATGAAATAAGAGATATAAACGGTAGAGATCTAAGCACAAGTGAATTGTTGCTAAGGGGGTCTTATCCGGAATTATATGACAAAGGCAAAAAAAAAGAGTTCTGGTATCAGTCGTATATTCGAACTTATGTTGAACGCGATGTAAAACAATTAAGAAATATAGATAACACGATCACCTTCAATAAATTTCTGAAACTATGTTCTGGTAGAATTGGGCAGCAATTGAATGTAAGCGCGCTAAGTAACGAGTGTGGTGTGGATGTAAAAACCGTGAATTCATGGTTAGGAATCCTCCAAAGCAGTTACATTATTACCTTACTGCAACCGCATTACGAGAATTTTAATAAGCGTGCTGTAAAAACATCTAAACTGTATTTTGTGGATACTGGTCTTGCTTGTGCATTACTAGGGATTGGTAATGAATCTGAATTGCGAAAATCGTATTTCAAAGGTGCTTTGTTTGAAAATTACATGGTAATGGAATGTATGAAAAAGAAATATAATTCAGGAAGCGCTGTTAGTTTTTACTATTGGAGAAATAATAAAGGAGTGGAGGTTGACTTATTAATTGATAAGGCAGGAAAACTTAGGCCCGTGGAAATGAAATCATCACAAACATTTTCAGAGGATTTTACAAAATCAATAAAGCAATGGAATAATTTTAGCGGCCAAAAAGGAGGCTATATTATTTTTGATGGCGATTCTTATTTTGTTAGATCAGATGGGTTTAAGATTATGAACTGGAGAAAATTCTTTGAGGTGATAAAACTATAATGGTACAAATCTGGTAATCAATTACCAGATTTGTACTAATGCCTTGAAAGGCTTTATTTTAGTGGTGTTTTGGGCTTAAAGGATGTTTAAAATCAGTTGCGGGGGCCTGCCAATAATGGCGTTAGTGTGGTTTATAACGATTGGTCTTTCGATCAAAATAGGATGGCGAGACAAAATTTGCAGCCACACCTCATCTGTAAGCTGTGTTGTAGCATATTTTTCTTGGTAAAGAGATTCCGTTTTGCGAACAACATCAATGGGCTTGCATTTTAATTTTTGTAGGAGCTCTTTTAATTCTTCAACGGATGGAGGGTGGGTAAGATAATTTCGAATTGTAAACTCACAATTGTTTTGCTTAAGAAGATCAACCGCTTGGTTACACCTAGAACAATCGGGATTAAAGTAAATGATCATTAGTTGGTAATTGTATCTTTCAACTGAATATACATTTCGTTAAAACGAGTTCTGCATTTTTCAATAAATTCTTCGGTAATGAGTTTTTTTAAATTCTCAACGTTTTTTACTTCTGCCACTGTAAATTTAAACACTTGCTCCATTGGGCCTGCTTCAAATTTTACAAGGTATTTATCGTTCATTTGAAAAATACTTATGGTGATACTTGCGTGTGGTATGCTATCAATTATCCTCATCTTTTTTGTATTTTTTTAAATTTATTAGGTTTTTAAAAACACCCCAAGGGCTTACATTTCTATCACCATCTTCGTGAATACGACGTTGTATAGCAATGGCAAGATTTATAAAATGTCCTTTTTTAACGCGTATCAATACTTCCTTAGCCTTTTCATCGCCGTTAATAATATTTGCGCATGCTGCCCAGTCAAATGCTTTTTTATCTAGTAAAACACTAAATGCTTTATCATCATCCCAAATGGCGTTTACAAAAGCAGCCAACTCAAAATGTTTATTGTCCATTAAAAACTTGAACGCTTTTTTATCATCACGAACTGCCTCAAGCGTTGCTACTAATTCCTGATAGCCATTAGATAAAAGCCAAGTATAACCTTCGGCATCTTGGTTTACGAACTTAACAAACATGTCTATGGCGTGTGTTGAATAATGTTTCATATGGCTATATTATGTTTTTGCAATGGCATTACGTTCTTTAAAATCTAATTTGCAATCGTAAATTAATTTGCCTGTTGGTTAAATAATTTGGCACCGCATATCTATTTCCTGTAACATCTTGTACCCATGTGTACGATACTGTATTTTGAATTGCTAGTAAATTAAATACTTCTACAAATATCCACATATCTTTTAAGTTATTGAAGGCACTTTTCTTTTTAAATTCTCTATCCTCTTTTAAAATATTAAAGGCAAAACCGGCGTCAACTCTGCGGTAAGGCGGCATCCGAAGGGTTTGCTGATAGCGTTTATGAGTTGGAGGACCAAACGGACGTCCTGTTCCAAATTGAAGGTTTAAATTAAATTTACACCAAGGTAAACTTGGAATATAATCTTGAAAGAACATTCCAAAACTAATTAATTGATCGGTAGGCCGAGGAATATAACCGGGATCAATTTTTACACTATCCGTTTTTACTTGATCAAACGTATAACCTTTTACGATCTCTTCTCCGGCTTTATTATAAAAAAGATAATGAATATTATCGGCCGAATATTCATACGTTCTTAAAATACCAAGCGTGGCCCAACTTTCTACACCTTTTACAAACTCGCCATTGATGCGGAAATCAGCACCTGTTGAATACCCTTTGGTTCGGTTGTTGGCAAAATAACGAATACGCACATTGTCTACCTCATATGCAACAAGATTTTTAAACTCTTTGTAATAGGCGGCCATTATTAATTTGAACGGACGTTTCCACATGTAAAAGTTATAATCGCTTGTTAAAACAAATTGTAAGGATTGCTGTGCTTTTAGTTGGCGATTAATATTACCATCTATATTTCGTAGCTCTCTATAAAAAGGGGGTTGATTATAAATACCACTTGAGAATTTAAATAACCAATCGCGCTTCCAATTTGGTTTAAAGGCCAATGTAACACGTGGCGAAATAACAAGTTGCTCGTTAAAGGTCCAGTAGTTCCCTCTTATACCTGCGGTAAAAATAAACAAACCCGAATCGCGGGTTGTGATAGTTTTATTGTATTGCGTATAGGCTTGCATGCGTGTGCTGGCAATACCAATTTTTGTTTTATAAACATCATTAAGATCAATGGTGGTAGGGCTGTATGGAACAATAAGCCCTGCAGAATCCACCATTTTCCATTCGCTTAATTTGTCGTTAATGTTTTCGAGTTGGTATTTTGCACCCCATAATAATTCACTTTGTTTTTTAAGATATTTTGTGCCCTTGTGTTCAAAATTGTAAACGGTAGCGTTCAAATAATTTCTGCCATTATTTAAAAATGTTCCTACACCGCGGTTATAAGCTACTTGTCCAAAATTTGGTTTGCCTAGATCAGCTTCTAATTGATCAATATAATATTGCCCTTGTACGGTGTACAATTCGCGCTCATCTGCTCGGTAAGCCGAGGAAATGAATTTTAATTTTACACTTGGTTTAGGACGGTAAATTGCACTCACCCCAAGCATGTAAGTTTCGTATTGCATTAATTCTTGGCCGTCAAAATAAACGGTTAAACGCAAAGCTTCTTTAACCGTTCCGAAATTTGTTTGACGTGAAGCTGGGATCACTAAAAATTTATTGCTGGCAATATTACCAAGCATTTCTACTTTAAATTTTGGATTTACATCAAAGGTAATAAAGGTTTGAACGTCCAAAGCGCTTGGCCGATATTCTCCTTTGGTATCAAATGTTTTTAGCAAATAACTATTCGTGCGGTAACGTGCGCCCAAACTCCAAGCCACAAGACGATTATTGGAGATTCCTTCTACTTGTGCATTTCCCCCTAAAAAACTTGCCGATGCATTACCTGCAAATTTTAATGGTTTGCGATACGTTATATCTAAAACACTGCTTAGTTTATCGCCATACTTTGCTTCAAAACCTCCTGCCGAAAAATTAATATTTTGCACCATGTAAGGGTTTGCAAAACTCAAGCCTTCTTGCTGACCACTACGTACTAAAAACGGCCGGTACACTTCAATATCATTTACGTAAATTAAATTCTCGTCAAAATTACCACCACGAACAGTGTAGCCGCTGCTTAATTCGTTGTTGCTGCTCACACCAATTTGTGTTTTAATAATGTCTTCAATATTTCCGGTAACACTAGGTAATTGCAAAAAATTCTTTGGGTCGATATGAATTATTTCTTCAGCTCTTACTTTTGTATCGGTTACTTCTACACCAATAAGTTCATTTTTAAATTTAACCGTTGGAGAAAAAGAAAAAACGTCTCCTTCTTTTAAAAAAACGGTTTCTGTAAATGGGAAATGACTTATTGAATTAAATACAATTGTAATGGAAGCGTTGGCAGGCACTGTTAATTTGTAAAAACCTTTTTCGTTAGAGTAAGTTGAGAATTTAGAATCTTCTTTAACTCCAATGCTGGCATTTTCAACAAAATTACCTTCCGTATCCTTTATGATGCCGGTAACAATGGCTGTTTGGGCAAAAACAGAGCCAAAAAGCAATAGTAGGATGCTAAGGGAATATGTAATGGTTTTTTGCAATAGAATAACAACGAAAATACGGAATATTTATTTTGCAGTACAGGCATTATTAATAAGCCTTTTGTTATATACCTGCAAGTAGGCCTGGCAGTAGCGTTTTTCTGATTCAAAAGGGGAGAAGGTTATGAGACCTTTTTCAAGTATCGAATCTCTTCTATAATTCACAACGTTATTGATGTTGTAATTGATAAGATCAATGGCTAGCGAATCATTTAAAAAATAGTGTCGCGAATCGGTATAATAAACTGCATAACGATTCAACGTATCAGAGTAACTCTTGCCAAAACTAAAAAATGGTTTATTATATCCAACAATATCAAGTACACTCGGCAAAATATCCGATTGCTGAAAAACCTTTCTGTACATACGTTTTAGGCTGTTATCGGGTTTAAAAAAAAGTACAGGAATGGCAAATTGCCCAACATTATTTCTAAAAAATGGGTGGTTACTAATACTGCTGTGATCTGCAACAAGAACAAACAGTGTATTATTATACCAGGCTTGTTTTTTTGCTTCCTTAAAGAACAAACGGATGGCATGATCGGCATAACCTATGCTTTCATGAATTTCAAGGTTTCCTTTTGCAAATTTCTCCTTGTATTTTTCCGGAATTTTATAAGGATGATGCGCGCTTAAGGTAAAAATGGCCGAGTGAAAGGGTTGTTTCATTTCCGTCATTTTTTTTATGCTAAAATTCAAAAATGGCTCATCCCAAATACCCCAAGAGCCATCAAAATCTCCATCATTTGCATATTCCGTTCTTCCAAAATAGGCGTTATAACCGTTCTGTTGTGCATAGCTGTCAAAATTCATAGTTCCATTGGTGCCACCATGAAAGAAAGCGCTTTTATATCCTTCGGCATTTAAAACAGTGGCGAAAGACGGATAAAAATTTGTGGCGTAAGTGCTATTTATAAACGGATCTTCCATTAGTGTAGGCATAGAAGATAAAATGGCCGGAATTCCTTCAATGGATTTATGTCCGTTTGCAAATGCGTTGGTAAAAGTGAGAGAATGATCCATCAAGCTATCCAAAAAGGGCGTGTAACTTCTTAATTTCCCCATCTTGGTGTATTCTTTGGCACAACTCTCCATCATGATCACTACAATATTTAGCTTTTGTAGAGTGTCGTTCTTGTAATGATGAATAGGATTGAAAATGGATTCAGCGTTGGTAATACCAAATTCCAAAATAGTTAACTCCTTTTTTTCAAATGATTTTATAATGGTAAAAGGACTGTTAAGCACCAAGCTGGTATATTGTGTTTTGGTGTATTGGCCGGCATCTACTACGTCGATGGGTATTTTTTGAAAACCGCCTCGAATCCCAAGTAAGGTTAAGGAGCAGGTTAGAAGAAAAACAAGCGTTAAATAAACAATGCTTTTGCCTTTGTAGATATAAACCCTTGCTGAAATTTTAATTTTTTTATAAAGGCGTACTAGTAAAAAAACAAGAACGATAAAGATCAAAAGGAGGTACCAAAAATCTTTGATGTATTGTGGTAAAAGTGTCGACATATCGGTTTGTCCGCCCATTTGATTAAAGATATCGGCCGTAGAACGTTTTTTGATATAAGGGAAGTAAACAATATCAACAAGATTAAAAAGGATAAAAACGCTGTTTGTAAGGGTATAAAGCCATAGCAGTACTCTTTGATAAGTAGCATTGTAAAAAACAGTAACAGGAAGAGCTGAGAATAAAATGAAGAGAGAATTGCAAACCAGAATACTGAATGTATCGAAACGAATTGCGTAAAAATAAATGGTGAGTCGCTCCAAAAAACCAATGTCGCTAAAAAGTGGTTGATTAAAAGCGTAGAAGAATACGCGACAAATAAAGTACGCCAAATAAACCAGCAGCAAACGCTTTACAAGCAAAAATAACTGGGAAAAATAATTATCTAGCACGTTTTAAATTTATGCTAAATTAATTGATTAAATAAAAAAAACCACCGCAAGGGTGGTTTTAATACTATTATTTTGGAGTTGCTGCCGGTGTAGTTTTTGCCGGTTTTTTCTCTCCTGGTAAGCCTTTTTCGTTAATAGCCATTCGCGTACCTGATTTTTTCGGATCGGTAGTTGAACTAGCGTTTGGATTTTTTTCTGCCGTACTTGTTGTAGCTTCAGTAGTATGTGTCGCTTCTCTTTTATCTGTTGGAGCAGTTGTTTTTTTCTTTGTTGGAGTTTGAGTTGGTTGTTGTATTTCTTGTGCGTTTGCAAAATAAAATGCAGCCACTGAGGCAATTGTTAAAGCAAGTTTTTTCATAGTATTAAATTTAAATTAAAGTTACATATTAATTTCAAAAGTCGGGCCAAAGTTAGGAATTTAACTTATTTTAAAAGTTCAAGGGCTTCCTGAATCGATATAAGCTCGTCTTTAAAGGTTGCAATGATGAAAGCATCATTAAATCCTTTGCTTTCCAGTTCTTTACGATACTTCTCAGCGGCGTCATATCCCGGAAAACTACCGGTAGTGAAACGGATATTGCCTGTTGTAGTAGATTGCTTCTCAAGATTTTTGAGGTCTTTGTATTTTTCGTCGGCTGAAGCAACCTGCGCAGGGCGTTTATTAGGACCTAATTGAATTTTGAATAGAACTAGTTTCTTGTTCACAGAACTAAACATTTTATTCTCATTCAAATCCTCTTTATATCCTTTTTCAACCTTAGCTTGCGTTTGACTCATTGGAATACGCTTACCGCCTTTATAAGCCGTTACAAAGGCATCGCTATAGCCTTGGATCACCAAATCGGCACGCACTTGGGCTGCATCTTCAATTGTTTTATAACCTCTTGTTACATATCTGTAAACACTTTCTCCTGATTTAAGTTCTAATACGCCAGCGCTCGTGTTAAATACACTCGAAGAAATCTTGTTTTTAAATGCTCCTAATTGAACACGGTAAACAATATCGTCTGGACCAAAACCTTCGCTTGCGATATTCTCAATATTAGCATTGGCAATGCTAGTTGAGTCTGAACCGGCTTTAAGGTCTTCCATCGCTTTGGTTTCGGCAGCCAATAATTTTTGAACATCTTCTTCACTTAAGCGAGTAATATTTTTTCCTTTTAATTTAGAGATTCCAGCATTAGCGTTACCCATTTTTACAAATTCATCTCGACTCTTCAAAACATTTTTTACTTTATTAAATCTGCCCGAAGTATAAACAACTGTAGTTCCATTTTCTAGAGTAGTTGAGTTAATGTCTCCAATACTTAAAAGGAATGCCATTTCATCGCTTGGTATGGCGCCTTCGTAACGCGCAAGCTCAACTGTGTAAACTTCTTTGTCGAGATCAAATTTTGGTTTATTACTCTTTAATGCAAATGTGTTTCCTATGTATTCCGTGGTCATGTTAGCATCTGTGGAGTCATTCATATACTGATCATACCATTTTTTCCAATACTCATCATTTGCGGCAACACCTTTCGTGTCAACAACCATTCCCTTTGGCGTATTTATTTCATCATCTCTAAAATCTTCTATGCCATCACCGTCGGTGTCTTCAGGGCACCCATCAGAATTTACTTTTACTTCTTTTGGAGTTCCTTGGCAATTATCTTTCATGTCATCAACACCGTCTTTATCGTAATCGCTTTTGTCAAGAGCAAGCCAATCGATAGTAGATGGATCAACAACAGGTTTCTTCTTCTTTTTGATTTTGAGTGGTTTTGCGAGCAAATCGTATTGTAGTGAAATGGATGAGTACGTGAATTTATCTTTATGTTTATTTCCGCCGTTTTCTTTTGTCAACCCATCAATATAGTCGGTGGCAGTGATGTACATTTGGTAATTGAACTTCAGATCAACTCGCTCTGTAATTTTCATTACAATACCTGCACCATACACAGTAGAAAACGATCGCTCAGGGTATTTGCCAAATAAACTCACATTGCTTTCTCTAATGTCGGTCTCATACACATAATCACGTCTTAAATCAATTGCATATTGAGAACCCGTTGCAGTTTCAGGCATATTTTTAATACTTCCATCACTCCAGTAGTAATATGCGTTTCCATTCGCATCTAAAACATCTGTTTTACTCAAGAACTCAAATCCCGATATTCCAATAGTGAAATAGGGCCTTACAATGTATCTATCCGGAATAAAATTTCCAAAATCGTACATCAAGTTAACTCCACCTGCGCGAATCTCTGAAATAAAATTAGAGTTGTTGTATAACGAGCGTTCGTTAGCACCTAGCTTACCAAACATAACATTAAAGTTCAACTGAAGATAGCGAGTAAGTCTTTGCGAAAGATTAAGATCAAAACCCCAACGGGCGGTTAAGGGCGATTGAAGATTCTTACTGTAAAGGTCTCCGTAAAAACCTAAACGACCTGCTCCTAATGAAACTTTAGGCTTCATGGCCTGGGCAGTTGAAACGAAAGCTGAATCAGCCACTGTAGAATCAGCGCTTTCATCTATCCCCTCGTGATATAAACCTTTTGCTTCTACCGTTTGAGTAGGAATAACTTGTGTATTTAGGTTTCCGAATAAGGAATCGCCAACTTTTTCTGGGCCACGAAACTTCGAAAAAGGCTCAGGCTCATTAATATAATACTGAATAAGTTCCTCAGGAGTGAGTTTGTCTAAAGGCGAAGCGGCAGTATCTGTCTGTGCCTTAGCATAGCCGGCAAATAACAGTAGTATAAGAACCGATATCCTTTTGTACATAATTACATGGTAAAAATAGTAAATTTATTTGAACCATTTCTGATTTGTTAGCATTAAAGCTTCCTGAACGGTAACACGCTTAGCACCGTTATAAGCAACCACAAATGCCGAATTGATCGAAGGTCTTATTGTTTCGCGTTGATCACGAGCTTCTTTATACTCATTATGGTTGCCAACCATAAATTTATTTAAGCCTGCTTGCATTTCGCTAATGATATTACCTTTTACACCAAATTTTCTTGATAAAGTACCCGAAGTAACGCTTGAATTACTAAAAGCACCTATTTGAACACGGTAGTTAATACTTCCCGAACGATTTTCGGTGATATTAGTAGCTGTATTTTCAGTATTGTTATTTCCTGTATTTGTAGGAGTTTCAGTAGGAGTAACAGTGTTTGTTGTAACTGCCACTTCGGTATTTGTAGGTGTTGTAACTACTGTGTTTGTAGGAGTTTCTGTCATTGTTGGAGTAGAAGTAGGTGTTTGAGCTATTTCTGCAGAAGGTGTATTAGGTATAGTAACTTTTTGCATAATGAATTTTTTGCTTTGATCATTTGCAAGATAAGAAAACTCACCTGTTAGTTCCACCATCGACACGCTTCTACCACTTAATAAATAAGAGATAGTTATTTCTTCTTGAGAAGGAAGCGTTACCCAAACAAATTTCACTTTACCATCTGCCACTGAGAAAGAACTTTCGGAAGTACCTACTGATTTAGCAGTGTATCCATTTGGAAGATCGTCGCTAAACTTTGCAAACCCTTTAATAGAACCTTTACTTATTTTTAATTCTATTAAATGTTCATCTGGGTTACTTGTTGGCTTAATGTTCCTTAATACTGTAACATTGGCGCCTGGCTCATCATTTAAGCTTGTAGTTGGTGTTGTATTGGCAACTTCCGTGGTTGGCGTACTTGCTACAGTTGGTGTTGTTGCAATTGTAGGTGTACTTGATATAGTAGGTGTTGTGGTTGCTACTGTTGGTGTGCTTGAAGATGTAGTGTTTGTTGGCGTGCTTGTATTTTCGGTTGCTACTGCACCATCGCCGCCTATCATTATCTCTACAGGAGGCATTTCTACAACTTGCTTAGCATTATTTTCTACATAAGAAAACTTACCCGAAACAGATTTAGCGCCCGACATGCTTGCGTCTGCTTTTAATTTGAATTTAATAACAACATCGCTTTCGGTTGGAAGCGCAGGCCAAACCCATTTCGCAAGCCCAGTTGCAAAACTGTAGTTAGCCCCTTTACTATCTACCTCAGTAGCAGTAAAGCCTTCGGGTATTTCTAATTGAAACTTTGCAAATCCGCCAAGACCACCCTTGGTAATCTTCACTTCAATCTCAACCTCCTGGCCCGGTTGCATTGATGTTGGTAAATTGCTTGTGATGCTTATTCCGTCAGCTCCAGAGAAGAGGCTGATTATAAAAAACAGGAATGCATTGAACGTAATAATTAAAAATTTTATCATGTCACTAAAATACCGGTTAATGTAACTCGCGTTTAGAGCATGGTTATCAACTTAGTAACAACGATTTGTTGAATTCAGTAAAGGTTATAAACAACCCGTTCTTCCCCCATCAACAGGTACATTTATACCTGTAATATAGGATGCGGCCGGACTAGCCAAAAACGCTACAGCGCTTGCTATCTCTGATGCTTCAGCGAATCTGCCCATCGGAATTTCGTGCAGCATTTCTTTTTTTACCGTATCATTACTTGCGTTTGTTTTCAACGCCTTATTATCTATGATGTTACTTAAACGCTGTGTTGCTGTGGCTCCCGGTAGTACATTATTAACGGTAATATTGTGCTTTGCTAATTCATTGGCCAATGTTTTTGCCCAATTTGCAACGGCAGCACGAATGGTATTACTAACACCCAAGTTTGGAAGCGGTTGTTTTACAGAAGTTGAAATAATATTAATAATGCGCCCATAACCCAAATTCTTCATCCCTTCAATACACGCTTGAGCTAAAATATGATTGCATATTAAATGCTGATTGAATGCGCTAATAAACTCTTCTGTTTTGGCCATGTTTGCAGGCCCCGCAGCGGGGCCGCCGGTATTATTAATTAAAATATTTACAGGTCCTGTGCGTTGAATGAAAGCCTCAATCAATTCTTTCAACTTTACTTGATCTCCAAAATCAACACATAAATACGAATGCACTTGATTGCCACTTATAGGTAATTCATTCTTTGTTTTTTTCAACGATTCTTCGTTGCGCGCAATTAAAGTTACGTTGCATCCCATAGCTGCAAGTTCCATGGCCACTGCTTTTCCAATGCCCTGTGTGCTTCCGCAAACTACGGCGCGTTTATTTTTAAGATCTAAATTCATATATATAATACGTTAGTGTTCTGTTATTAATTTTAAAACATCCGCCACAATGTCTTGTTCAAAGCCTCTGCTTATCGCGTATTGAAGAACTTTGTAATTCTTCTTGTAAGGTACCTTTTCTTTTGTTTCTCTTAGCTTACGTTCGAGCAATTTTTCAATTGTTTTTCTATAATCAGTGTTGTCTATTTGTTTGAGTGCTTTATTTATAGAATAATCACTTACTTTTTTAAATTTTAATTCGGCCTTAATTTTGTTTTTGCCCCATTGTTTTATTCTAAATTTCCCTCTCGCAAACGTTTCGGCAAAGCGCTCTTCATTCAAATAATTCTCCGAAACTAATACTGCAAGTGCTTCTTCAATATCGCTGGCACTCAATCCATAATCAAACAACTTGCCTCGCGTTTCATAGTGCGCCCTTTCTTGATAAGCACACCAATGTTTTATTTTTTTGAGGGCTTGTGGTAAACTCAGTTTTATTTTACGAACTTTGACAATATCCACGCAGCAAATTTATTTTTTAAACACGAACCATGTCTTCGTTCCCCCCAGATTTTATAAACAGTTTAAAACACATTCTGGGTTTTAATGAAGATGCATTTATAAAAGCACACCAAACACAAGCTCCAACCTCAATTCGCCTCAACCCCTTTAAAAAAACCGGTTTAAATTTTGAAGTTGGCGAAATTGTTCCTTGGGCTAAAGAGGCGTTTTACCTAAAAGAGCGGCCGATTTTTACGTCCGATCCTTTGTTTCATGCGGGCTGCTATTATGTGCAAGAAGCCTCGTCGATGTTTGTTGAGCATGTATTAAAACAGGTGGTGAATTTTGATGAGGAACTTTTTGCCTTGGATATTTGCGCCGCACCCGGAGGAAAATCAACCATTTTAGGTTCGTGTTTGAATAAAAAAAGCGTTTTGGTTTCCAACGAAGTGGTAAAGAATAGGGCAGATGTTTTAGCCTACAATTTGGCCAAGTGGGGGAATTGTAATCATGCCGTTACCAATAGCGAAACACGTTCATTTTCAAAGCTTAAAGGTATTTTTGATATAGTGTTAGTTGATGCTCCTTGCAGTGGAAGTGGCCTGTTCAGAAAGCAAGAAGATGCGGTTAATGAGTGGAGTTTAGATTCCGTTGCCCATTGCAGTTCTCGTCAAAGAGCCATTTTAGCCGATGTTTTGCCTGCTTTGAGGCCGAATGGGCATTTGGTGTATAGTACTTGCAGTTATTCAAGCTCAGAGAACGAAGAGATAGTGAAATGGCTGGTATCTGAACATGGCATGGAGGTTGTTAAAATTGATATTGATCCAAATTGGGGAATTGAAGACACGGGTTTTGGATTTAGATTTTACCCCTATAAAATTCTAGGGGAGGGATTTTTCTGTTGCGTTTTGAAAGTTTCTGCTGAAACTGAATCTATGAACTTGGCTAAAAAGAACACGTTCAAAGAGGCAACAAAAGCCGAAATTCGAGTTCTTGAAAACTTCATAATTCTTGATGATAATCATAAAGTGATCAATCATAATAATGAATTTAAATTATTGAATAATAATTGTTTGCAATTTATCAATTCATGTAAAAGTGAACTTTACTTCAAGTCGGTAGGAACACCCCTAGGTGAGTTAAAACATAACGAATTGATCCCGCATCACTTTTTGGCACTTTCAAATTTTACCAATACATCAATTAATAGCATTGAATTATCTGATAGTGAAGCTATTAAGTACTTAAAAAAGGAGTCTTTTTTACTTCAAAACGCTTCAAAGGGCTTGAAACTCTTTACCAGCAAGGGTTTTGGCCTTGGTTGGGGCAAAAATCTGGATACCCGAATCAACAATTATTTACCCTCCAATTTTCAAATTTTTAATAAGGATCTGGGAACCCTTAAATAGCTTATTTTCCTATATTTACAGCCTATTAAAAAAATGTGTAAATATTTCGATTTTTCTTTTGTTTAAACCGAATTAATAATTAATTTTGCAGTCCCTAAATTTTTGGGGATAGTTCTTTAACATTTAAAGCATTAAAAGCCGAAGTAGCTCAGCTGGTAGAGCTCCTGATTTGTAATCAGGCGGTCGGGGGTTCGAGTCCCTTCTTCGGCTCTTTTTAATTAAAGGGGATATACCAGAGTGGCCAAATGGGACAGACTGTAAATCTGTTGACTTCGTCTTCGGAGGTTCGAATCCTCCTGTCCCCACGGTTATCGATCTTAAAAAAAAATTTAAGATCAAAAAGCGAAAGTAGCTCAATTGGTAGAGCTCCAGCCTTCCAAGCTGGAGGTTGCGGGTTCGAGACCCGTCTTTCGCTCTTTAAAATGTAGGAGAAAAGTGGAGAGAGAAAAGAGATTGTGGTGATTGAAAATAACCGTTTAGTGCGGACGAAACAAGAAAGGCTTGTGTATCACGGCCAATGGAGTTTCGGATGTCCCCAAAGTGAGGGACTTTTCGTGTATCTGAACGTATTGTTCTTTAAAAAATTGAGTTGAAATTGAATTTAGTGTATTGTCACAAAATTCAGAAACAACGTTTGAAAACTTTAACGCTGAGAAAGCAATTTTTGAACGTTCAGGAGGACCATTTTGCTGAACATTTCAAAATTCACTTTCTCAAGGAGCGTGAAATTTTTTAGCCGGAGTTTACTAGTGTAAATGAGGATTAAAAAACTTCGCTGCGACGCCGAGAAAATGAATTTTCAAATGTTCAGGCTGTTGTAGCTCAGTGGTAGAGCACCTCCTTGGTAAGGAGGAGGTCGGCAGTTCAATCCTGCTCAACAGCTCAAAAAATTGAAAAAGAAAATTAGTAGAAAACTAATAATATATAACAACAAAAAGTAAAAAAATAAAACTATGGCAAAAGAAAAATTCGACCGTTCCAAACCACACTTAAACATTGGAACTATTGGTCACGTAGATCACGGCAAAACTACTTTAACTGCAGCTATTACAACTGTTTTAGCAAGTAAAGGTTTAGCAGAAGTTCGCGACTTCTCGTCAATTGATAACGCTCCAGAAGAGAAAGAACGCGGTATTACAATTAATACTTCACACGTTGAGTATTCAACATTAACCCGTCACTACGCTCACGTTGACTGTCCTGGTCACGCCGATTACGTTAAGAACATGGTTACTGGTGCTGCTCAAATGGACGGTGCAATTCTAGTAGTTGCTGCAACCGACGGACCAATGCCACAAACTCGTGAGCATATCCTTCTTGCACGTCAGGTAGGTGTACCTAAAATTGTAGTGTTCATGAACAAAGTTGACATGGTTGATGACTTAGAGTTATTAGACCTTGTTGAAATGGAAATTCGTGAACTATTAACGTTCTATAAATTTGATGGTGTAAACACTCCTATCATTCGTGGTTCAGCTCTTGGTGGATTGAATAGCGATCCAAAATGGGTTGATAAGATCATGGAATTAATGGATGCGGTAGATGCTTTCATTCCAATTCCTCCACGTGAAAAAGATAAGCCATTTTTGATGCCTGTTGAAGACGTGTTCACGATCACTGGTCGTGGTACTGTTGCTACAGGTCGTATCGAAACTGGTGTAATTAACTCTAACGATGCAGTTGATATAATTGGTATGGGCGCTGAGAAATTATCTTCTACTGTAACAGGTGTTGAGATGTTTCGTAAGATCCTTGATTACGGTGAAGCTGGAGATAACGTAGGATTATTATTACGTGGTATCGAGAAAAAAGACATCAAACGTGGAATGGTTATTATTAAGCCAGGAACAGTAAAACCACACGCTAAATTTAAAGCTGAGGTTTACATCTTGAAAAAAGAAGAAGGTGGACGTCATACTCCATTCCAAAATAAATATCGTCCGCAATTCTATTTCCGTACAACCGACGTAACAGGAGAAATTACTCTTGAATCAGGTCGCGAAATGGTAATGCCGGGAGATAACGTAACAATTGAGGTGATGTTAATATCTCCAATTGCGATGGACAAAGGTCTACGTTTCGCTATCCGTGAGGGTGGTCGTACCGTAGGTGCTGGTCAAGTTACTGAGATTTTAGACTAATTGCCATAGTCATAAATATAGGCAAAATGGCTCCCGAAAAAAGGGTAGCCATTTTGCCATTTATAAAGGGTAAAGAAGTTTAAGGAAAACGGGTGTGGTGCAATGGTAGCATACCGGTCTCCAAAACCGTTGATGGGAGTTCGAATCTCTCCACCCGTGCTTGTCCTCAGAAGCCGAAGCGAAAGAGGACGTTAAAAAATTAAAGAAAAAGACATGAGTAAGTTTGGTGATTATATAAGTGAAACAAAGAACGAACTTCTAAACAAAGTTAGTTGGCCAACCTGGACAGAACTTCAGGGAAGTGCCGTGGTGGTAATGATATCATCGGTTATCATCGCGTTGGTGGTATTCTTAATGGATTATGGCTTCGAGAATTTAATGAAGGCCGCTTACAGTTTAGTTAGTTAATAAATTAAAGAATTTAAAATGGCTGAAGTAACCAAAATAGATAACGCAATTAACCGCAAATGGTATGTGGTACGCGCTATCAGTGGGCAAGAGAAGAAGGTAAAGCAATACATTGAGATGGAGATCTCTCGCCTGAAACTAAATGAGTACGTTGCTCAAGTGTTGATTCCAACGGAGAAGATCATTCAGATCCGCAATGGTAAAAAAACCACTAAGGAACGTTCTTTCTATCCTGGATATGTATTGATAGAAGCTGCTCTAAAAGGTGAGATCACTCACATCATTAAGCAAATTACAGGCGTTATTGGTTTCTTAGGCGAAACTAAAGGCGGAGATCCTGTTCCAATGCGCTTAACGGAAGTGAATCGTATTTTAGGCAAGGTTGATGAATTAACTGAGAGCGAAGGAACCATGGCAACAAATTACATGGTTGGCGAATCGGTGAAAGTAATTAACGGTCCATTCAACGGATTCATTGGCATCATTGAAGAAGTAATGGAAGACAAAAAGAAAATTAAAGTTACAGTGAAGATCTTCGGACGTAAACAACCCGTAGAACTAAACTTTGGTGAAGTAGAAAAAGAATAAAAAAATTGAATGGCGTAAATTAAGGTAAGAGTGCTTTGCTGCTTCCAACTCAAAGTAACTAAATTCCGAAAGGAGCCTTAACCAAACCAACAATAACAAAAAATGATCTATAGGTGAGACATTAGATCGTTGAAATAAAATAAATAAAGTAAAACTAAAAGAAATGGCAAAAGAGTTATCAGCAATTGTAAAGTTGCAAATCAAAGGTGGAGCTGCTAACCCATCGCCTCCTATTGGTCCTGCTTTAGGTGCTAAAGGTGTAAACATCATGGAGTTTTGCAAACAGTTCAACGCAAGAACCCAAGATCAACCAGGTAAAATTTTACCTGTAATCATTAATGTTTATACCGATAAGTCGTTTGATTTTGTTATCAAACGTCCGCCTGTTGCAGTTCAAATAAAAGAGGCTACCAAAGTACAAATTGGATCAGCTACGAGCAATCGTAAAAAAGTTGGTTCGATCAGTTGGGATCAGATCAAAAAAATTGCAGAAGATAAAATTGTAGACATGAACTGTTTTACAATGGAATCAGCAATGAGTATGATCGCAGGTACTGCGCGGAGTATGGGTGTAACTGTTTCAGGAAACAAACCTTTCTAAATTAAAATAATTATTAATTAAAAACGCTTTCAAAAAAATGGCAACGTTGACTAAAAAAAGAAAAGCTTCTGAAGCAAAGTATGATGCTGAAAAAGCTTACTCTGTAGTAGACGCTTCAAAAATTGTAAAGGACATTACAACTACAAAATTTGATTCGTCTGTGGATCTTGCGATCCGCTTAGGAGTTGACCCAAGGAAAGCTAATCAAATGGTTCGTGGAACTGTATCATTACCTCACGGAACTGGAAAAATATTGCGCGTATTAGCAATTGTTACTCCGGATAAAGAAGCTGAGGCTAAAGCTGCAGGTGCGGATTTCGTTGGATTAGACGAGTACATCGAGAAAATAAAAGGTGGTTGGACAGATGTTGATGTTATCATCACTATGCCTTCTGTTATGGGTAAAGTTGGTGCTTTAGGACGTGTACTAGGCCCTCGTGGTTTAATGCCAAATCCTAAAACTGGTACTGTAACCATGGACGTAGGTAAAGCTGTAACCGATTCAAAGGGTGGTAAAATTGATTTCAAAGTAGACAAAGCAGGCATCATTCATGCAGCAGTTGGTAAAGCATCTTTTGATGCAGCAAAAATTGCCGACAACGCAAATGAATTGTTACAAGCAGTTATGAAATTGAAACCATCAAGTGCTAAAGGTTCATATGTAAGATCAATTACAATGAGCAGCACTATGAGTCCAGGTATCATCATCGACACCAAATCATTTAATTAAAAACTGCTAAAACTAAAAAAAGCTATGAATAAAGCTGAAAAAACAAAAGTGATAGACGGGTTGGTTAGCGAATTAAACGCTAACAACAAGATCTATTTAGCAGATTGTTCTTCATTAACAGTAGAAAAAGTAAATAATTTCCGCAGAGCTTGTTTCGCAAAAAAGATATCAGTAAAGGTTGTAAAAAACACCTTATTGAAAAAAGCGATCGAGCGCGCAAGCGATTCGCGTTTAGCTGAACTTATACCTGCATTAAAAGGCGAAACTGCTTTGATCTTTACCGATGTGTCAAGCGCACCGGCTAAAGTTATTAAGGAGTTTCGTGGTAAAGCAGGCGTTAAGCCAGTTTTAAAAGCGGCCTTTGTTGAAGAAATGATTTATATGGGCGATAATCAATTAGATGCTTTGGCATCGTTGAAATCGAAAAACGAAATGATAGGAGAGATAATTGGATTATTACAATCTCCGATCCAACGCGTTATTGGTGGCCTAGAAAACAGAAAAAGTGGGGAAGATGCTGCGGCATAATAACCACTAGAAGAG
>Ga0163149_10000591_pt1 | contig 48093 bp, 41 predicted proteins | sample OliLakLV19MP5G1_FD_148604 | JGI IMG/M metagenome (GOLD analysis project Ga0163149, IMG submission 148604) | Freshwater microbial mat bacterial communities from Lake Vanda, McMurdo Dry Valleys, Antarctica - Oligotrophic Lake LV.19.MP5.G1 | ecosystem: Environmental > Aquatic > Freshwater > Lake >...
GGGTGCGCGGGCCAAATATCCAGCAGCACCATGGTGATCGTGAGGACCACCGGACCAAGAATAAGACCGGCGGCACCAAATAACAGCAGGCCGCCGACCACCGAGATGAAGGCGAGCACGGTGTGAAGTTTGAGCCGCTGACCTACCAATAGGGGCCGAAGCAGATTGTCGATGGTGCCGACGACCAGCATGCCCCACAAAATAAGTACCAGGGCTTTCTCCCAGCTTCCCATTGAAAGCAGATAGAGGGCGGCGGGCAGCCAGACGACAAACGCGCCCAACACTGGCACCACGGCGAGCAACGCCATCACCACGCCCCAGAGCAATGGCGAGGGCAGACCCAGCCACCAGAACATCAGTCCGCCCAGGAGACCTTGCACGGCGGAGACGGCCAGCGTGCCATAGATCGTGGCATAAATCGTATCGTCAATCCGGCGAAGCATCCGGTCCATCTCCGGGGCCGAAAGGAACGACAGGGATCGGAGGAACTGGAGTACCGCCAAACGATCACGCAAAAAGAAGAAGAGCAGATAGAAAGTGAGACCCAGACTGATGAGCTGGACCACCGAGCCTTTGACAAGGGCTCCGGCGGTGGCGCTCAGCCAAGTGGTGAAAGTCTTCACGGTTTCAGGCAGATTGATCTGGTGCTCGATCAGGCTGGCGAATTTTGCCAGACGCGGATGCGTGCCGAGGGTTTGTTTCCATTCGTCCGATTGGAAGGTGGTCTCAAGCAGCTCCGTGCCTTTGGTGGCCTGCTGGACGAGTTGCTGTCCCACAAATATCATGGGGACGACGACGATGACGCCGATGACGAGGACGGAGATTGCCGCCGCCAGAGTGCGGTTCCGGAATTTTGATTCGAGCCACTGTTGCAACGGAGTGAACAAGACTGTGAGTGCCACGGCCCAAGCAATGGCGGGCAGGAATGGCGCGGTCAGGCGGTAGCAGAGAAACAGTCCGAGCAGGGTCGCGCCCAGGAGCACTACAATGCGGACGTGGCCGCTGGTCACCCAATCATTCCCGATGGGAGCAGGAATTTGTTTGGTTTTTGATTCGGTCATATTCAGAGGCGCCGGTATGGAAACCGACGCCTGCTTTGCCGCGTAACGGCTCAACCTTCCAAGCCGAAGCCAACTTTGATGGTCACCTGCCAGTGGTGAATCTTACCCTTGGCCAGATTGCCCCGAGTTTCGATCACTTGGAACCAGCAAAGATTTTTCAGAGTTTTGTGCGCGCGTTTGAGGGCTTGCTCCACCGCATCCTCAATGGATTTGGTTGAGGTGCCGGTGAGTTCGATGAGTTTGTAGACTTGGTCTTTCATATTCAGTTTCATTGGTGGGCGCGCCGGTGGAGGCGCGCCCAGGACGATTAATTGCAGCCGCAGTCTTTGTTATATTCCTTGATCGCTTTCTCGACCGCTTCCCGGGTTTCGCCGGTGCGCTTCTGGATGCGGCCCAGCAGCTCGTCGTATTTTCCTTCGGAGTATTGAAGATCGCTGTCAGTGAGCTTGGCCCACTTTTGCTTCAATTTGCCTTTAGTGATGTTCCAGTCGCCTTTGATTTCGAGGGTGGTCATGATGATTCAGTATTGGTTGTTGTTTTGTTTCTCCGTCGGTTTGACGGAAAGTTTTTAGTTGGAGCGGGCACGCAGACTACGCTTCGAGCCGATTTCCTGCCATGGGGCATTACCCACACAGTTGATAGTCACCACCGCACGCGCGGTCGGTCGCGACGCTCAACTGGTCGTGCTCGTATTGCCCAAGAGGTAGAATTTTTGGGTTTTCGCCCAGGCCTGCGCCACCTGCTCCTTCAGCCGGTCCCAGTTCTCCGGCGTGGCGCGGTTCATGGCTTCCCCCATGTTTTTAAACTGCACGCGGGCGCTGTTCATTTGCAGGATGGCGAAATCGCGATTAGAAGCATTTTGCGCAGTGCGGTTGGCCGACAGCGCGTTGATTTGGCCATCGACCCGCGCGGCCAGCCGCGTGAGGCCGGCGAGAAATTCCGAGCGCGCGGCGTAGGTGTGATTTTTGATTTCGGCCCATTCGGCGGATGCGGTTTCTGGAATCACCATGCCGGAAAGCTCAATGGCCGCGACCGGGGCGGGTGGAGCTTCCGAGATCACGATGGAAATAGCCGCATTGGTGGGCGCTAAAATAACCGGGGCATCCGCTGCGTAGCCCGATGCCGAAAAAACGGCCAAAGCGAGCGCCAGGCCAAGGGAGCGTGTACAGTATTTTTGTTTCATACGAGGGTTGGTCTGCTGGTGGGTGAGTCGGCGAACGCGCTTATTCGCTCAGGCGAAAACAGGGCATTCTTTACACCAGCAACATGGCCTCTTCTTGGGCGAGGCACTATGGGGTGTTGCCCCCAGGGCGAACGGCGCGGCCGTTGAGTTAAGACCAGATCCAGACTGAATTCGACGCAGGGCCGGTGTCTTGCCGTATCAGGCCCGAGCGAAGTCGAACGGGTACCGGCCGTGATTGCGCACATTCGCGGCGTCTGCATCAGCCTTCGCGAAGGCTACGGCCCGACAAGCGCTTCGCCCTGCCTCAAGTTCATCCGGCAAGCGCAGCGGGACCAGCCTTCGCCATGGCTATGGCGAACCCTCTGAGTGGCCGCGGCTCCGCAGGACGCTGCCGAGTATCGTTTACGCTCGGTAACGCCCCACCAGCGGAATCCTGTTTCAATTGGCCAATTATCAAGGGACGCCGGTATAACGCGGAGGGCGCGGAGAGCGTGGAGCCTGACGTGATTGCACCCCGAGTCATCCCCGAGCTTCGCGTTAACATGTCTGTTTGGGACGGGCTAATTCCTGCACCCAATGGGCCCGGGATGGTAAAGTAAGTTATTTAGCTGTCGGCTTAGATTTCGGGTGGTGGGTCAGGACTATTTTTCGCCAGGCCCAAAAGCAAACCGGGCTCAGGCAGGTTTGAAGCTGTCTCGCGAAGGATGGGAAGGGGGCGAAGGAATCCGAACAAAATGGCCTTCGTAACCTTCCCATCCTTTGCGAGACAAATTCGGTTTCAAGCGCAGCTCGTTTTCCCTGTCGCCCTCGTTGCACGGGCTGGGCTCAGGATGTCTGGGCATGCGCCAGTCCGATAACAACGAGTCACCAAAGCAGGCATAGACCCCATCGCCGTTCCGTCGAGAACGGGTAAAGTATCATCCCCGCTCCGCCCGTCACAGGCGGCAGATTGAATCTTCCACTTCCATGAATATGCCCCTTTGGCTTCACTCGGCCGAAAATCTATTGGTGAAGCGCGACCTGTTTTTCCTCGCGATTGTCGTCGCCGTCTTCGCGGCCGACGACGCCCGGTAGTCTCCCCTGATTCAATCATGAACTCATCCGCTGCCACTGAACTGAGCGGCTCCGTCCAAAATATCGAAGCGCTCATTCGCGACCTCCGCATCGCGATAATTACCACCGTCGCCGAAGACGGCATGCTGCACACGCGGCCTCTGGCCGTGCAGCGCCATCCCACCCTCGATCAGCTCTGGTTCTTCACCGCCGCCGATTCGGCCAAGGCTGAAGAGATTGGCTCGACCCATGAGGTATCTCTGGGGTTCTTCGATCCCAAGTATGAACGCTATGTGGCAATTTCCGGCACCGCTCAGATCCTCCACGACGTGGCCAAAGCTCAAGAATTGTGGAATCCATGGGTGGAGGTGTGGTTCCCCGGCGGCCCCACCGATCCCATGGTGCGCCTTGTGCAGGTCACGCCACACCGGGCGGAGTATTGGGATGGAAGGTCCCATCGTATGAGCGTCCTCTATCAAGTGGCTCAAGTGGCCCTCGACGGCCGTTCCGGCAGGCCGGAGGGCGGTCACCCCAAGATGAAACTTCCGCTGTGAGCGGGTCACCGGCCGATGAATTTACTGTCGCCCAATCCGTTCAGTCCGCTCCGCCACAGCGTGCCATATGATTACTCTCCGCTGGAAAAAAATGTCACGTGTGCTGTGGCCATCATGGGCGCAGGTGTCACCAGGCGCTGGCTGCCTTGCAGGTGGTCGAGGCAGGATCAGGCATCCTGATCCCGAGGAATTACGGAGTGAACCCAACTCCGTCGCGACTCGGGATAAAATACAATTAACGCTCAGGACGCGTCCGTTCGACTTCGCACAGGACGGCTTGTGCCTGTCGAATGGCCGGAAAGCGCGGAGCCCGACGTGATTTCACCCCGCGTTGTCCTGTGGGCGGGGCTGGTTTTCCCTTCGTGGAAATTCGTGCTGGCCGAGCGAAAGCGCTGGGGCGACGGCTGGTGGTTAGTGGGCAACTTGGGTTTTCTCGCGGAGGATTGGCCCACGCACCACATCAGCGTCCCGAAAGATTTTGACTTTAGGTAGGGGCGGTTGCCCTCAAGCGCCACTCGTGCGAGGCGCGCCGCGCGTGAGTCTGTGGCGCTTGAGGGCAAGCGCCGCTACCGAGGTTGCACTGAATAGGTAGGGCGAACGAGGGCTGCGGATATTTCAAAACCGTGAATCCTGCCGCTACCGAGGTTGCACTGAATAGGTAGGGCGAACCCTCCGGGTGAGCCGCGTCTCGGCGGGGAACATCCTTCGCCAAGGCTACGGCCCGGCAAGCGCTTCGCCCTACCTCAGACCCACCGAGCTGTAACAACTACTGAGGCGCGCAAAATACGGTGACGATAGTGGGTCGGGCGGGACCGCGACGAGTGCACCGCCGCAGCGGCTGGGCGCGCCGCAATTCACGAGTGAAATTCGCCAAACCGGATGGCCCAGCGGTCCGTCCCTACGTGTAATCCTATTTTGCGAGTAGCAGTAAGAGCCTTGGGAGAAATAGTCTTGGGGTAGGGGCGATTGTCCTCAATCGCCCTGCGAACGCCGAGGGCGGTTGGGGGCAACCGCGCCTACCGCTTGTCTGACCAATCAGGCTGCAGTTTTATTGAAAACGCGCGAAAACAATGAGGAGAGGCTTTGGCGAAACGTCGAGGATCGCAGGCTGCGGCAGGCGCTGAAGTAGGTTAACAGCCCATAGTTCATCAGCGCAGGAACTGGCATGATGAAGATTCTTCAAGGGGAGAACCGTTAGTGCCGTACGACGTGCTCTTCAGCGCGTGGCATCCTCCTCACCACATTCCAATCAACCTACTATCAACATGCCTCTAATATTTCCTCTCGCCGCCATCGGTTATTCATTTTTCTACCTCTTGTTCGGCGGCGGACTGGTTGGTGCGGTAATTATTTTCTTCGTCGCCAAAATGCTTCGGCGTTAACGCAGTCGTCCCTTCTGCAACCATGAAATACTCAACCGCAGGATCGACATCGATCTGGATGGCCCCGGCCGACCAGCCCACATTTTCCAGTCTGACTGCCGACCAACGCGCTGATGTTTGTCTTGTGGGCGCAGGGATTGTGGGTCTCACCACCGCTTATTTATTAGGTCGCGCGGGAAAATCCGTGGTCGTCTTGGACGACGGGCCGATTTTTTCCGGGGAAACCGGGCGAACGACCGCGCATCTTTGCACCGCTTTGGACGAGCGCTATTTCGCATTGGAGCGCCTGCACGGCGAAAAAGGCGCGCAACTCGCGGCGGAGAGCCACGCGGCGGCCATCGACGAAATTGAGCGGATTGTTCGCACGGAAAATATCGACTGCGATTTCGAACGCGTGGACGGCTATCTTTTCAACCCGCCCGAGCAGTCAAAGCCGGATGATGAGTTGGAGCGGGAGCTCGCGGCGGCCCGGCGGGCGGGGTTGAGTGAGGTCGAGATCGTGCCGCGCGTTCCGCTCGGTTCCTTCGATACCGGCCACGCCTTGCGCTTTCCCCGTCAGGCCCAGTTTCATCCCCTGAAATACCTGACCGCGCTCGCGCAGGCGATCATCCGGGATGGCGGCCGCATCTTCACGCACACCCATGTGAAGGCGATTAAAGGTGGCACGTCCGCGCAGGTTGAAGCCGGCGACGGACTGGTGGTTACTTGCGATGCCATCGTCGTCGCCACCAATACTCCGGTGAATGACCGCTTGGCCATTCACACCAAACAAGCGGCCTATCGTAGTTTCGTCATTGGTGCCGCCGTGCCATCGGGTACGGTGCCGAAGATACTGGGTTGGGAAACGTCCGATCCCTATCATTATGTGCGGCTGCAAAGCGTGAGCCGCGGAGCATTCCCGGTACCTCATGATATTTTAATCGTCGGAGGTGAGGACCATAAGACGGGGCAGGCCGACGATACGGAAACGCGCTATGCGCGCCTGGAGGCTTGGGCTCGCTCGCGTTTCCCGATGATGGGGCAAGTGCATTTTCGTTGGTCCGGTCAAGTCATTGAACCGGTTGATGGGCTCGCTTTCATCGGCCGCAATCCCCTCGATCACGACAATATCTATGTGGCTACGGGGCATTCCGGCAATGGCATGACTTACGGCATGATCGCCGGCCGGTTGCTCACCGATTTGATCAGCGGCCAATCGAATCCTTGGGCCGCGCTCTACGATCCCTCGCGCGTGACGCTCTCCGCAGTGAAAACGTTTGCCGAAGAAAGCGGCAACATGGCGATGCAATATTCCGACTGGTTGACCGAGGGTGACGTCAAACAAGATGAGCAGGTGCAGATTGGCACCGGAGCCGTGGTGCGGCATGGACTCACGAAGATCGCGATCTACCGCGATCCCAATGGCGAGTTGCACGAGTGCTCGGCGGTTTGTCCCCATCTGGGCGGCATCGTGCGATGGAATCATGCCGAGAAAACTTGGGACTGTCCGTGTCACGGATCGCGTTTTGATGCCTTCGGTCAAGTGCTCAACGGACCGGCCAACAAGAATCTTGAACCAATCGCCGTCCATGTTTCCTAGCACCAACGCCGGAGGCGAAGCGCTCTCTTTCAGTCTAAAGCAGAACCGCCACATATCGGCCGGCTACGGTTGCGAACTTTGGCCCGAACCCGCGCCAGCCGTAGCCGAGGTTTTTCTCCGCTGCACATGAAACTCTCCGCTAACCATCTTAAACGGTACAAACAGATCGCGATGCTTTTTTGGAAGCATGGACGATCCGATCTCGCACGCCAGATGGCGGGCAATAATTCCCTCGACCCACAGGAAATGGAAACCGGGACCACCGGTGCCGCTCCCGAACAACTGGCCACCGATCTCGAAGCCATGGGTCCGACCTTTGTCAAAATCGGCCAAGTGCTCGCCAGCCGTCCCGATCTCCTGCCTCCGCCTTACCTCAAGGCACTCGCGCGTCTCCAAGATGAAGTGAAACCGTTTTCCTTTGAGGAGGCGGAGCAAATTGTCCTGACCGAACTCGGGGTGCGGATTTCCAAGGCATTCTCCCGGTTCGACCCGGAACCCATCGCGGCCGCCTCTTTGGGCCAGGTCCATCGCGCCGCTTTGCGCGACGGCCGCCCCGTGGTGGTCAAAGTGCAACGCCCGGACATCCGCCGGCAGATCGCCGACGATTTTGAAGTCTTGACCGAGATCGCCGCCTTTATGGACGAGCATACCGAAATCGGCCGCCGCCACCGCTTCAAAGTCGTCGTGGAAGAGTTCCGCGCCACCATTCAACAAGAGCTCAATTACGAGCGAGAAGCGCAGAACATGATCGCCGTGGGAAAAAATCTGGCGGAATTCAAATTGATCCAGGTGCCCCAGCCGGTTCTCGATTACAGCACGCGCAGTGTGCTCACCATGGATTATATCGACGGTCAGAAAATCACGGCCCTCGGACACATGGCGCAACTTGATCTGAAGGGTGCACCGCTCGCCGAAGAGCTGTTTCGCGCGTACCTCAAGCAAGTCTTGGTCGACGGCCTTTTTCACGCCGATCCCCATCCGGGAAATGTCTTTGTCACCAGCGATGGCCGGATTGCCCTGCTCGATCTTGGGATGGTCGGACACACCGCTCCGGCCATGCAGGAGCACATGTTGAAAGTGCTCGTCGCGGTCAGCGAAGGGAAAGGGGAGGAGGCTGCCGATGCGGTGGTGCGTATGAGCGAAAAAACCGAAGCCTTCGACCACCATGAATTCCGGCGGCAGATCGGCCACATGGTGGCATCGACGAAGAATCAAGGGCTCAAGGAATTGAATATCGGACGATCGCTCATGGACGTGAGCCGCTTCGCGAGAGACAACGGCCTCTTTGTCCCCAGCGAATTGACGCTCCTCGGGAAAACTCTGCTCCAATTGGATCAGGTCGGGCGCATTCTCGATCCCGAATTCGATCCCAATGCTTCCGTCCGGCACAACGCCGCGAAGCTTGCCTCGACCAGAATGGAACGGGCGGCATCGCAAGGCAGCGTGGTCACCTCCCTCCTGGAAATGAAAGACTTCATGGTGCAGATGCCCTCCCGGTTGAATCGGATCATGGATGCGATCGCCAACGCGGAGTTGGAAGTGAAGGTGAAATCCCCGGATGCCAAAATCGTCGTGGAGGGAATTGAAAAAGTGGCGAACCGGATTACCACCGGCCTGCTCCTCACCGCCTTGATCATCGGCTCGGCGTTGATGATGCGCATCGAGACCCGGTGGCAGTTGTTTGGCTATCCCGGACTGGCGATGATTTGTTTCCTCGGCGCGGGCGTTGGCGCAGTCGTGCTCCTGTACAAAATTACGACCCAGGACCGGCGCAGCCGAAAGGGCCGTCACCCCTAGCCGGGCAGACACCCATTAAAAGAGTGAGCTGGGAAATCTGCGCTGGATGGGACGAATCCGACACCGTCATTGAGTTAAGACCAGAGGCAGACTGAATCCGACGTAGGGCCGGTGTCTCTTTACGGGCCGTAGCCACGGCGATGGCTGACGCATCGGCCGTGATTGCGCTCAATCGCGGCGTCTGCCAGACAGATGCCCTACGGCTCAAGGCCAAAACCGAAAACAGAAACCGGAGTAGAATTAAGCACCCACGGGATTCATCAAGTAATGGGTGGGCGTCGGTTTCCACACCGACGCTCTTTCGCCGATGTGGCAATCGGCGACCACCCACCGGAAACAGCGAGGAACCTGATAACTGGGATACGGCGAACCGGCTTTGACGAAGGCCCGTAGCTCAACTTCACTCAACGGCAGCGGACGAAACCGAGGGGTAACACCCCATATCGTCGGCGGACCTTCGCTGATAGGCTGAGACTGCAATGCGAGAAACAGTGAACGGATCACCGTTCATTATCTTCAGCGCGCCCAATTTTTCAATGCATCCAGAGCATCCAAACTCTGCGGCTGAGTCTGGCCGAAACAACGACACCCCGAACCGGGTGATTGATTCGCTGCGCCGGTTGATCTGGTTTTCCTGCACGCTGCTGGCGGGCCTTTGCCTTCCCGTCTTCGGCGAGGTCAACCGCGTTGCGATCACTCACGCCTACGTCCGGGGAATCGCGGAAAAGGTCGCGGCGGCACCGTACAAGGCGCGGTCAGCGGGACTGCCGGCGTTCTTGCGCGAGATGACTTACGACGACTATCAGCGAATCCAGTTCCGCCATGAGAATGCACTGTGGCGCGCCGACAACCTCCTCTTCACGGCGGAATTTTTTCATCCAGGCAGTCTGCATTCGTCACCGGTTATCGTTAACGAATTCTCGAACGATTATGTGCAGCGCATTCCTTTTGTCCGGACATTTTTCGACTATACCCAAATCCATCTGGGCGGACGGCTGCCCAGTTCGCTGGAATATGCCGGCTTTCGTCTGTTGGATCATTTGAACAAGCCGGATCATTGGGATGAAGTGGTGACGTTTCTCGGCGCGAGCTATTTCCGCGCCTTGGGTAAAGGCCATCGTTATGGTCTTTCGGCGCGCGGACTCGCGCTCAACTCGGGCGGTCCCGACAAGGAAGAATTTCCGGACTTCGTCGAAGTCTGGCTCGGCAAGCCCGAGGCCGGGGATAAATCCATTACCTTTCACGCGCTGCTCGACAGCCCAAGCGTCGCGGGTGCCTACACGTTCGTGCTCACCCCGGGAGACGACACGACCATGGAAGTGAAGGTGACACTTTTTTTCCGGAAGCGCGTGGCGAACGTCGGGCTGGCACCGCTCACGAGCATGTTCTGGTTTGGGGAAAACTCCGCCAGTCGCTTCGGCGATTTCCGCAGCGAGGTGCACGATTCCGACGGCTTACTGGTGGCACCGGAACCAGCGATCCGACTATGGCGACCGTTGACCAACGGAGGCGCGAAACAGATCACCGATTTCTCTGCCGCCACGATCACCGGATTTGGTTTGCTGCAGCGTGATCATGAATTCCGGAATTATGAGGACACCGAGGCTCGCTATGAAATGCGGCCCAGCGCGTGGGTCGAACCCATCGGCTCATGGCCGGCCGGGCTCGTGCGGTTGCTGGAACTGCCGACCAAAAACGAATACGCCGACAACATCGTCGCCTCGTGGATGCTGCTCACACCGCCTGAACCCGGTCAATCGCTGGAATATTCCTACCGAATCCACTGGTCGAGCGCGGTGACCTTTGGCGGGCCGCAGGGCTGGGTGAGCTCCACTCGCCAGACGGTGCAAGTGGAGAGACCGAAGCGCTCTAAATTCGTGATCGATTTCGATCCCGACGGCCTCAAAACCATCCCGGTCAGCGCCAGCGTCACAGCCGAGATCGCGCTGCCGACGGGCGTCAGCGTGTTGGATCAGCGGATCATCCGCAGTGAAGCCAACGGCTCCTGGCGTCTGGCCATTCTGGTGGATGCCCCAAACGTCAACGCACCGGTCGAATTGCGGGCCCGACTGCTGCTCGAGGGCAAACCAGTCACGGAAACATGGGTGAACACCTGGACGCCATGAGCACAGTCACACTTGACCCGTTGGTTTGGGCCGAGGCCTACGAGCGGGTGGAAAACCATTTGCTGGCCTACCGCGTTACCAACCGTTTCCTGCTCACGCAGCTCACCCAGGAAATTCTCCTCGCGGCGTCGGTGCAGCATGTTCTGGCACCGGACCGGTTGCCGGCCGATCTTGCCGCCGAGGAAGTGGCCCGGTCGCTCAATGCCTGGATCGAACGGGTGATCGGTCCCAGCGACGAGACGCCCGTTCGGCGCACCGCGCGGGCCCGGGCCGCGATCTATTTGGCGGATTTGCCCCGGCGCTGGCCGGCCTCGTTTCTCAGCAATCAATCACCGCCGCCGGAACTCCTCGAGCAACTGCGTTCCACCTATGTCGCGGCCGGGCCCGATCTCGAATTTTCCAACATGCAACTGCGGCCGATTGATCTCGGTCCGGTGTCGGGTGCGGCGGACGAAACCTGGCGAGCCTTCGCGAAGTGGCCCATTCTGCATAGCGTGATGACTTGGGGCCTGTTTGCCGGTGTGCTCGGCGCGGCTTTCTATCTGTCGCGTTTCTAGACGGACAGGATCTCTCCGGCGATGAACGAATTTTCCCCGTCCACTGACGCTGCCGTCCACCGCGTGACCCGCCGACGCATGGGCGTGCTGACTTTCGTGGTGTTCATGACGGGCCTGATGACGCTGATCATGGCGGATTTCATCTGGGGCATGCCGATGCGGGGTTGGAACGGCGTGCAACTGTTGCTGTTCGCCGTGCTCTCGGCGCTGATATCTTTTGGGGCGGGGCAGGCGATTTTTGGATTTATCGCGCGCCGGGGAGGAGGCGATCTCTGCCGCCTGACGCGGAGTCTCCCGCCGGAAGAAGAGCCCGATATCCCGCTGGCTCCGACGGCGATCGTGATGCCGATCTTCAACGAGGATGTGGCGCGGGTGTTTGCCGGCCTGCGGGCGATCTACCGCTCCGTCGAACGCACCGGGCAGATCGCGCAATTTGATTTCTACGTGCTGAGTGACTCCACCGATCCGAACAAATTGATCGCGGAAGAAATCGCCTGGGCGGAATCGCGCCGCGAACTCGACGCCACCGGCCGTTTTTTCTACCGCAAGCTCCGCACCGGCACGAACAAGAAGGCGGGGAATATTGCGGACTTTTGCCGCCGCTGGGGGCGGCGCTATCGCTACATGGTCGTGTTGGACGCGGATAGTCTCATGGCGGGGGATCTGCTGGTGCGCCTGGTGCGCCTCATGGAGCGCAACCCCGGGACGGGGATCATTCAAACGGCGCCGAGCTTGGTGCGGGCGGAGACGCTCTACGCCCGCGTCATGCAATTCGCCACGCGGCTTTATGGCCCTGTGTTTCTCGCCGGACTGAACTATTGGCAGCAAGGCGAGGGCAACTACTGGGGCCACAATGCGATCATTCGCGTGGCCCCATTCATGGAGCATTGCGCGCTGCCCAAACTGCCCGGACGTGAGCCCATCGGCGGAAGAATTCTCAGTCACGATTTCGTGGAAGCGGCGCTGCTTCGACGGGCCGGCTGGGCTGTCTGGATGCTGGCGGAGGCTGAGGGAAGTTTCGAGGAGGGCCCGCCCACGTTGATCGATGCGGCGAAGCGGGACCGACGTTGGTGTCAGGGCAATCTCCAGCACGGCCTGTTGTTGTTGGCGCGCGGCCTGCCGACCATCAGCCGGATTCATTTTCTGCTCGGGATCATGTCCTATGCCGCTTCACTTTTTTGGCTGACCTTGTTGCTGCTTGGTTCGCTGATTCTCGTCGGTTTCGGCCGCACGGGTCTGACGTGGGTGCCCAAGCCCGGATTTGCCGCCACGCTCGGCGTCAATCCCGCGGTCCAGTCCGGTGTGTTGGTGGGCATGACGCTGCTGCTGTTGTTCGGCCCGAAGCTGCTGGCGGTCATCGACCTCATTATCCAACGCGGGGGCACCGCCCGTTTCGGCGGCTTCGGCAAAGTGCTCGCGGGGGTTTTCTTGGAATCGCTTTTCTCGGCGCTGCAAGCGCCCATCCTGATGCTCTTGCACGCCAAATTTGTCGTCCTCACCGTGTTGGGCCGCGGAGTCGGCTGGGCGACCCAGCGGCGCGATGGCGAAGGCCGCGTCAACTGGTCCGAGCTGTTCCGCGTCCACGCGGGACACACGGCGTTTGGTTTGGGATGGGCGGCGATTCTGGCTTTCGGCGCGCCTCGCACACTGTTGTGGATGTTGCCCGTCTTGGCGGGCATGATTCTGGCGATTCCCTTTTCCCTGCTGACCAGCCGCACCGAGCTGGGCCGCTGGACGCGGGCCCGGGGATTGTTCTGCACGCCAGAGGAACTTATCCTGCCTGTGGAACTGGCCGAAGTGGAAAAAGAGATCGGGGAAAAAACAGATATCTCCACCCATCAGAATGAGGATGACGGTTTGATTCGTACGGTGCTGGATCCCTACACCAATGCGCTGCATCTCTGTCTGCTCCACGAGCGCTCCGGGCAGACGGACGAGATCAGGCGATATTTTGAGGAGAACCGCGAAAGACTGCTGCACTCGGGTCCGGGTGCACTTCCGGCCCGGGAGAAATCCGCCCTGCTGGCGGATGCCGAATCAATCGACTGGTTGCATCGCGAGCTCTGGCGTAGGCGACCGCAGAATCTTGCGGCCGAATGGCAGGCCGCCTTGCAGCAAAACAAAAAACGCCTCATCAGCGCGTAACCAGAGGCGGTCGGAGGGTTCACCTGCCACGAAGCCGGAGTCTGTTTTCCTGACCTGTGCGGGTTTCACCTGATGGTGCCAGGCCTTGCCAGGGGTTAGAGTGGACAACCAGCACAACTGGGTTCCCCGCCCGATAATTTATTCCATAACACCCTATGAAAAAGAAAACGGTTTCATCCGAAAAGAAATCCGCCGCCGCGATCAAACTTGGCGGCCAACCGGAAAACGACCAAGACGCCCGGGATGCCGGCTTCGCATCCGCCACCGCTCCGCAGGAACTGCAGAAGAAGTCCGACCAAGACCATGACGGATCGAAGCATCCACCGGGCAAGAAGGTTCGGGCCTGAACCGATTTATTTCTTCTGCAGCGAAGCCCGCATCGTCTCGTCAATGGAGAGTCGAGACGGTGACGGTGCACCCTGTGGGTGAGGTTTCACCTGCTCCTATTTTGGCAGGATGCAGATAGACAAAGCCGGAATGATGCCGTCGAACGCGTATTCCCGAATGAGCGGAAGTAAACTCAAAGGTGGTCGTCGATTTCGACATCGGCGTGAGAGCGTCGGGGTGGAACCCGACGCCCGGGCGGGTTTTGCAGCGTGCGTGTAGCCTCGTTTGAGGGCGCAGCCCGAAAACGGGGCCGCCGGACACCGCGCTTTCGCCTGCGGCTCAAACGCGGCTACTCCCGGGGCGGGCCAGCCGCTGAAGTGACCCGGGTTTCAGGATTCATCGCGCATGCCTCTTCAGAGGTGTGCCACTGCGGAGGTGTGCCACTGCGGAGGTGGAACCCGACCTCCGGGCGGGTTTTGCAGCGGGAGTCGGGCGGGGATCAGGATGTCTTAGCTTAGGCTCTGTTCGTTTTTTCGTCCCCCTGAAGTTCAGGTGCGGCGTCAGCGGCAGAGCGAAGACGGTTTTCCCCATGAGCCGGTGAAAACGAATTGCTTGATGGGCTTGCGCTGCCGGGGAGCCAGATCGCGCTCCCGCAGACCGGCCGGTATTTCGTCGGCCTCCGCCCGATAGCCGATGGCCATCGCCGTCCACGCCTCGGCCTGCGGCGGGAGTTGGTAAAGTTCGCGCGCCTTGTCGGGGAGTATCCCGATCATCTGATGAACCGAGAGACTGCGCGCGGTCGCCTCCACTACCAGATTGGCGGAAGCCAGACCGAGATCGTGGACGGCGGCCCGATTGTCTTTCTTGGTTTTGGAAAACTGGTGGCTGACCACACCGAGAACCAGCACCGGCGCGGCTTTCGCCCAATCCTGATTCGCGGGAACCAGACAGGAGAGGAGGCGCTCGTATTCCTCCGGGTTCTCCCGGGTCGCGACAAAATAGGTCCACGGCTGTTCGTTGTAGGAGGAGGCGGACCAACGCGCCGCTTCGAAAAGCGAACAGAGGTCGGCTTCTTGGACCGGACGGTCGGCAAAGCCGTAAGGGCTCCACCGTGCGGCGAGCAGCACGTGGATGGGATGATCGAGCGACGATTGTTTGGCGAGTGGGGCAGTAATGGGAGCGATGATCATTGGGAGGAATGGGTTGAGACTGACGAAATATTTCTGGTTGGCGGGCGATGCGCGTAATTGAAGCCTGCGCGACGCGGCAGGATCGATGAAGGAACTAGCATTTCCACGCGCGCTCTTTACCCAGGTCATAATGTTCAAACGTAGTTTTCAGACTGGTCAGCACTTCGGCGGAGGTTTCCAAGAGCGCACCGAAGCGCGGCTCGTCAACGATGACGACGTCTGCCCGAAGATGAGCAATGAGCTCCGCCAGCTTCCGCTGGATGTTCTGACTGTGCGCGGCTGGGTTGGGTGAGGATTCCTTTGACGAGGTTCGCTTCATGGGATCGGTAAATTGCGTTGGGCGAAATGAGCGGGACAATTTGGGTGCTAGGGACGAGAGGAATCCCGGCTGACAGGAACGTCCGCGGCCGATGGTTCGTTCGCAGGGTTCTTCCATGACATGACGACGATCACGATCGCTCCGATGACCAAAAAGACCAACACGCCAACGACCATCCCGAGGTTTATCTTGCTGGTCCACTTGTGGGAGTTGACGAGTGGTTGAGTGCTGTTTTGGTCGAAGCCCATGATTTTTAAAATAAGCGGATATGAGTGTTGGGATTGATGCGCGTGGATTTCCTCTGCCGCAGCGTGTAAGATCGTTTTGGTGGTTCGTTCGATTGTTTTCTTAGGCGGAATTCATGGACCCGATGAAGTCGGCGCAATTACCCCAGCGGAAATTTTCGGGCAGGAGTATTTTTTGGTCCGTAACCCAACGGCCCGCCTTGACGACCATTTTGCAGACCGTCCAAGTCTTGTCTTCAAAATCAAATTCCCACACGTGGCCCGTGTCGCAGGCTTTAGGGTCGAGCTTGATGTTCTCGGGTAGTTCGATGTTTTCCAGCATCATTGATGATAGCTGAAATTCCGGCGAACCGTCATGGGGTTTAACCCGAATATCCACGCACGTGTGAAGGAGATCGCGAGACCTGTGGCATTCCGCCGCTGTCGCGAAAACTCGACGGAAATATTCCCGCAGTGCCCGTGCTCATGGGGCACATCTGCCGGTTGGCGGTAACGCCGATACGTTCAGATCGGGTTCCGCCGGCTTCGTGGGCTCTAAAACCTCTCCCTCAGGGACTTTGGCCCACCGCCAACCGGCAGATGCGCCCGGGCTCATGGGTCACTTGGCATGGAGTCCTGAGTCTGCCTGCGGTGAGCTGATTGCGGTGAATTTGTCGAATCGGGCATCGGCTTGGATTGAGGTGGGAGCGGCTTTATGCCACGACGGTTTTTGAGTCGGGGTGTAAAACCCATCCCACCAAAGAATGATGTGATGCTGATGGCCTGGGCAGTGTGTGCTCTTGTGCATGAGCCCGGGGCTTGTCTGAGACCGTGAGCCTGTCGAATCGGCTCGGGGGATCTAGGCTCGCGCTAGAGCAGGCGGCCGAACAGGCGGGCGACCCATTCTTTCAGACGGAGCAGCGTTGATCGGCGCTCCCACGTTGGGAGGTCGATCGCATCGGAGGACGCGAGGTCTGCGTCATAGGCGGCCTGCATCTGCTGGGCGAATTCTCGTCCCAGCATTTCCGCGTTGATCTCATCGTTGTCCAGCGCGCTGCGCCAATCCAGATTGCTGGAACCGACGCACGACCAGACACCGTCAACGATGGCGGTCTTCACATGCAACGGGGCTCCCCGCCGCTCGTAAATCTTCACCCCGCCCTTCAGCAACTCCGTGTAGTAGGAGCGTCCCGCATAAAACACCATGGCTGAATCGGACTGGCTGGGCAAAATCAGCCGGACATCCACGCTGCGCGCGGCGGCATCGAGCAGAGCCTTTCGCAGTTGCGGGTCGGGCACAAAATAGGCGTTGGCCAGGTACACCTGTTTTTCCGCATTGGTGATCGCCGCGATGAGTGTCAGGTAGATCAGGCTGAATGGATCATCCGGCGTACTGCCGATTGCGCGGACGATGTCCTTGCCCTGCGGTGCGATCGCGGGGAAATAATCTTTTTTGGCCAGAGGCACGCCGTGCTGCTTGGTCCAGGTTTGCAAAAATAACTTCTGGAATTCGGCGACGACCGGTCCATCGATTTGAATATCCGTATCACGCCAGCCGTTTTTCGCGTCGCTCGGCCCCACGCTTTTCCCGCCGGAGGATCCTCCGGAATAGACGTCGGCGATATTGATGCCGCCGAGGAAAGCCGTGCGTCCATCCACCACGAGCAGCTTGCGGTGATCACGATGGTTGAGGTTCCAACGCACTTTCGCCAAGAAGGGATTAACCGGATTGAACTCGAGCACCTGGATCCCGCCCTGTTTCAGGCGATCAAAATATCCCTTGGCCGTGCCAAGGGCGCCGACGCTGTCGTAGATCAGGTTGACCTGGACGCCGTGCGCCTGCCGCTCAAGCAACGCGTCCGCAAACTGTCGGCCCACTTCACCGGACTCGATGATGTAAGATTCAATGTTGATATGGTCCTTCGCCTGACGGATCGCGGCGAGCATGGCCTCGTAGGTGGCCGGGCCGTCTTGGAGCAGCCCCACCTTGTTGCCGACCACGAGCGGGCTGCCGACGATTTCCTGCTCGAGTGCGATCTGCTTGTCCAAGATATCGAGATCACCGGATTTGCGTTTGAGCTCTGCCACGAGGGCGGCGCTGCGTTGCGCCGAGAGCGGGCCCAGGGCGTTTTCAAATTTTGCGGCCTGCGTGGTGTAACGCTTCGTCAGGAACTGAGTATCCGGCAGAGAAGCGCAACCCGCAGTGAGCAACAGGCAGAGAATCACGGCAGTAATTTTAAGGACGCGAATCATGAGCGATACTGGATGCCTGAATCAGGTTGGTTCCCGATTCAGGATGACGATCTGCCGGGCGAACGGCGGACTCACTCTCCGTGTTTTTGGTCGCGGGTACGCGCCGCTTTCTTCGCACCACGTGAGCGGGCCGGCGATACTTTCTGCCGACCTTGACCGATGGCAGTGTCGCGGGCGGCCTTGCGGCGCACCGTGCTTGTCTGACCCTTGGGTGCACCCAACTTGATGCCGGCCCGGCGCGCTGCAGAAAGGCCAATGGCAATGGCTTGTTTGCGGGAGCGGACATGGCCACTGCCCGCGCGCAACGCATGCATTTCCTCACGCACAAACTCGCCGGCTTGGGTTGACGGGGTTTTTCCCGCACGCGCGTCGTGCCGGGCGTTTTTCAAGGCAATTTCTTTAGGCATGGCTGGGTTTTGATTCCCATTGGGTCCGATACCCCGGAACTTATCGGAGACTGTGAGCCTGTCGAATCGGCTCCGGCTTGGTGGGGAAGTGGCACGGGTCGCCTGACCTGTGAGGGATGGGATCACTGGTCAGGCGACCCCGTGCCACGACAATTGGCCATGAACGAGGGTTGGCATGACTGGGTTGTCATTTCTTCCACCCGTTGAGACCGCAGCCGGCAGATTAATTTTTCGTGCGAAATCCACCCATTAACAAGATGACAAGGCCGATCAACAAAACAAGACCGAGTCCACCGCCGCCAATGGCTGGTCCGCCGAAGTAAAAACCGCCGCCGCCGAATAACAGAGCAAGCACGACTATCAGTAGTAATAGATTCATAGGGGGGTAAGATAGCGCACCCCTGCGGCTGATGCTATGGGGCCTTCACCCCCATGACCGGAAACGGTATCCGGCTACAATTGATAAGTGCCTTTAGTTGTTACAGCTCGGTGGGTCTGCGGTAGGGCGTTACCGAGCGTAAGCGACACTCGGCACAGGCCCGCTGAGCCGCGCTCGATGAACGGTTCCCCCCGGAGGGTTCGCCCTACCTGACGCTCCCTCTCTTCTTTGAGTAATCCCCCAGAAGTCTTTCAGTCGCCGATATGATTCTGCCGGCGCCACGCTCCCCGTTGTTTCGCCCGCTCGAGATCCAACGGCGAGGTCTGTTACCCAAACGTTCGATGCCGCGAAAAGTAGCATGCGCGAAAAGTAGCATCTATTTTACCACGCCCTCGATTGAGAAAGCCGGACAATGGGTCGCTTGTAAGAGATGCCTCTCTTTCGCTTCCGCTGGTTCCTGGTGCTTTGCAGCGTGTTTCTCGCCGCGTTGGGCGCCGATCTCTATTTGCACGGTTCCGCCGCAGCTGCTGTTGGTGCCGCCGCGACCGCCCGCCTGAATGTCGCTGATTTTCTCGGTGCAGCTTCGGCCGGAGAACTGTCGATTGGCACCATTACCTATCGCACGAACCCAGCCGGATTGGCGGATCTCGCGGCGACACGGACGCAGGATGGCAAGACCGCGACGGTGCAAGCGACCGCTCGGCTCACGGATACGGATCTCACTTTGCTTCGTACGCATCATTTTGCCGAGGACGATGCCGCAGCCTTGGCGATCGCGAGACCGGTATCCTGGCGCGCACGCGCGGCCACGATGGTGCATTTCACCATGGTGACACTCGGCCTATTGACGATTTTCGCGGCGGTTCTCCTGGGTGCGAGTTACTTTGTCGCCCGACAAACCTCGCTGTCGTCCCACCAGTTGCGCGCCGCCACCTCGAGCGTCAAATTCTCTGCGGTCGCTGGCTGCGATGAAGCCAAGGACGAAGTTCACGAAGTGGTGGAGTTTCTCAAGGACCCCGCGCGCTTTCGCTCCACGGGCGGTCGGATGCCAAAGGGTGTCCTCCTCGTCGGTCCGCCAGGAACGGGCAAGACCATGCTGGCGAAAGCCGTGGCTGGCGAAGCCAAGGCGCATTTCTACAGTTTGAGCGGTTCTGATTTCGTGGAGCTGTACGTCGGCGTCGGGGCAGCCCGGGTGCGTTCTCTTTTCAAGAAGGCGAGAGAAACCGCGCCGAGCATCATTTTCATCGACGAGATCGATGCCGTGGGTCGCAAGCGTTCCTCGGGCGACGGTGGCGCACAACAGGAACATGATCAAACGCTCAACGCTTTGCTCGTCGCGATGGATGGATTCGATTCGGGTGAGGCGGTGGTGGTCTTCGGCGCCACGAACCGGCCTGATACCATGGACCCCGCGCTGTTGCGCCCCGGCCGTTTTGACCGCCAGGTTTCTGTCAACCTACCCGACCTCGCCGGGCGGACGGCGATTCTTCAGGTGCACGCGAGTGCCGTCAAACTCGACGCGAATGTCGATCTGACGCAGCTCGCCAAAGGTACGCCGGGTTATTCCGGAGCCGATCTGGCCAACTTGCTCAACGAGGGCGCGATTCACGCCGCTCGCTCTCGCCGCGCCACCGTGACGATGGCCGATCTCGACGAGGCTCGCGACAAGATCAACTGGGGCCGCGAATGTCCCCGGGCCTTCACGGACGGCGACAAACGCATCATCGCCTACCACGAAGCCGGCCACGCGCTCGTGCAAGTATTGTCCGGTGACGACACGATGAAGCTGCACAAGGTGACGATCATTCCCCGCGGACGTTCGCTCGGCAGCACGCAGTTCATGCCCGAACGCGATTTGTACAATCAGTCCCATGAGCAACTCATCACTCGGCTCCGCTGCCTGATGGCCGGTCGCGTGGCCGAGGAACTCGCCTTGGGCAGCATCACGAACGGCGCTTCCAGTGACATCCAGGAAGCCACCCGCATCGCGCGCCAGATGGTTTTCGAGTGGGGGATGTCCCCGCTGGGGTTCATGGCGCTGACGCAATCCGAAGGTGAGGCGAAACTCGCCAGCCCCCAGACCCTGCACGAGGCCGAGCACCACGTGAAAACCATCTTGGCGGAAAACTACGCGGCCACGACGGAGATCGTTACCGGGGCCAGAGCGGCACTCGATGCGATCGCGCACGACCTGATCGAGCGCGAAACGATCAGCGGTGATCACGTCCGCCAGACAATTATTTCAATCCAGCAAGCCGCCTGATTTAGCAACCGAACGACCGTTGGGCGCAGGCCCGAGGGAACTGTCTGCCCACGGCGATCCAAACTCATGGTTCGCTTCGCTTGCTCGTCTTGCTCGCCCGTGCCGCCTCGTGCACGGTGTCGCGTTCCGCTTCTTCGGCTCCGGTTTCGAAAAGCTGCTCGGTTATACTGCGGCCCTCGGTATCCTCTTCTTCGCTGGGTGAATCCGGCACTTGGTGTCCACTGAAGACCGGCCCAGTCCGCGTCGGCAGCGTGGGATCAAGGCCCACCTCATCGGGATCAATGCGCGGCTCAGCCAACGGCTCAGCTTCGGTTGGGGCAGCGTCGACCGGAAAATCCAGCAGCGGGGCAGGAACCGCGATCGCGACTGTCGGGCGCCGGTGCCCGGTGGATTGATCGCGGGCAATCGTAACGACACTGCGGACTTTTCCGGCAGAAATATTTTTCTTGTGGGCGGGTTTGTTCATCTGGCTGCGACTATACACCGGAAACGCCGAGAGGAGGCATGGAGTGTTTCCCTACCCGACAAAATAAACTTCGCCGTTGCAGCCGAGGTTGCGGAAGCGATTTGTGATCGCGCGATCATTTTTATACTTCGTCCTTTCTTCGCGGCGTAGGCAAGCCAGACGCCCTGTGCCCGGAAGACGCAGGCAATCGCTGTTTCACCCGGGGTGCGTGCCGATGCCTCCATGGTTGGTATTTGCGTACAACACCCCATTGGCGATCAACGACCTTTCGGGCAATCTGGGCGGATGAAATCTTCCCGCCTTTTGCCCACTCCGCCTTTGCCGTTCAGCGCACGTCCCACGGCATTTCCTGTCCGCCGTATCGTGCTCGACGCACGGGATATCTTTGCCCGGGGCACCCGTTGGCAATCAGGTTCAACGACACCGTTTGCCGCTCCGCCACCGCCAGGGAGGCGACAGGGCATGACGGAGACCGGGTGAGTCGTTGCAGCACCGGCACGCATGGGCATCACGGAACATATCGTCGGGCTTGCCGACGGACTCGGCCACTGGGGTTATGTCATTATTTTTGTGGTGATCGTGCTGGAGTGCCAGCCTCTGTTGGGATTGTTCGTTCCCGGAGAAAGCCTCGTCCTCGTGAGTGGATTTCTGGCGGGCCAAGGCACCTTCGATTTGGAGGCACTCATGGTGACGATCACTTTGGCCGCGATTGTGGGTGACAGCATCGGCTACGAACTTGGGCGAAAATTGGGCTTGAGGTGGCTCGAGCGTCATGGCCGTCGTTTTGGGGTTCGCGAAAAAGAATTGGCGAGGATCGACCGTTTTTTTGTCCGTCACGGCGGGAAGGCCGCTTTCATGGGGCACTTCATGCATCTGTTCCGCTCGCTGATGCCGTTCATGGCGGGAGCCAGCCGCATGCCTTATCGGCGGTTTATATTCAGCAACGCACTGGGCTGCGTGGTGTGGGCCTGCTTGTTTTCCCTGATCGGATATTTCCTCGGCGAGAACTGGAAGTATTTTGAAAAGTGGATTGGACAAGCCGGCGCGATGTTCGGGGGCTTGGTCGTGCTCGTCCTCCTTGCCGGATGGGGGTGGCGGTGGATGCAGGAACACGAGCTTATCGTGCGGAACCAATGGCAGGCGTTTCTGGAGCGACCGTTGGTCGCGGCGGGCCGGCGACGCTTCGCGGCGCAAATAGTGTTTTTGGAAAACCGGCTGACTCCCGGTGGTTACTTGGGGCTGCATCTGACGGTTGGTCTCTTGATCGTGCTGCTGGCGGGGTGGTGGTTCGGCGGGATCGCCGAAGACCTGCTCGCGACCGATCCGTTGATCGCGGTGGATCATCGTCTCGCGCTCTGGTTCAATCAACATGCGACGCCTGCGGTCGCGCGTCTGGCGGAAGCGGTTTCCTTGGCCGGATCGCCGGGCCTGCTGATTTTCGCCAGCCTGACGCTCGCGCTTATTTTTTGGGGACAGCGTGCGTGGTATCGCTTGTTGGCGTTAATCCTCACGCTCGGAGGCGGGGCCTTGCTCAACTTGGCGTTGAAATTTTTCTTTCATCGACCCCGGCCGGAATTCGAGCATCCGCTGGTTTTGACTTCGGGCTACGGTTTTCCCAGTGGCCACATGATGGGCGCAATGATGTTCTATGGCTTTGTCACGGTGCTGGTGGTAAAGCAGCTCAAGCCTTGGCGCTGGCGGACGCTGGTCCCGGTGGTGGCCTTCTTGTTGATCGTGTTGATCGGCTTGTCGCGGATTTATCTGGGTGTCCACTATCTCAGCGATGTACTCGCTGCGGCCGCGGCCGGTCTGGCCTGGCTGGCGTTTTGCCTCACGGGCGTCGAAACCATTGAACAGTGTCACGTGCATCCACGGGTTTCACCCTCCCGGTGAAGCTAGACGGTCACAGGTGATCGGCCGGAGTCGGACGGTGCAGGATCCAGTGCCGGCAGGCCGGGCATAACTCAAAATATAAAAAAAGCCCCGGGCATGCCGGAGCTCTTCGCAAGAGGAGCGAAATCAATCGACGCTTATTGGGCATGGAGAGAAAATCGCTTTTTCAAGAGCACCAATCCGCTCATTCCTGCGCCGATCAGCAAGAGAGTGCTGGCCGTATCAGGGACGCAAACGGGACTAGAGGGTGCGCTGTGTTGGGAGGATTCTTGGGCGGACATTGCGACTGGCAAAATCGCGGCTAGCAAAAATGCCAGGTGTATTCGTGTTTTCATATTTTGGTTTGGTTGCGCGGAAAATGGATTATTTTCCGAAATTGACTGCCTGAAAGTGGGAACGGCAGGTGAGGAGAATGCCGGATATCATCACGCGTTGCTATGGGGTGATCAGGGTAAGCCTTCGATTTGTGATGGACGGATCGCAGGCCGGAATGAGCGGGCTCGTTGAGGCAACGGAGGGCAAATTCCGGGGCATTTACCGTCATTCGGGCCTCATTTGGGGAAGCGTCCGTCAGGGAACCTGCAGCTCGATCGCGTGCTCCAGGAGATCGTCTTGCAACGGTATGGTTGCCCCAGGGATTTCCCGTCCGTCGAGCCTGAGGTAATTCGGCTCAGTTGCGCCAGCGGCGAGCCGGGAGATCGTGATGTGATAAACCGTTTTCCGGTAGCGGTAGTGGACTTTGTAGCTCGGCCACGCGACCGGCAGGCGAGGGGTCAGTCGTAATTTATCACCCTCCAAATTCAGGCCCAGCAGGGTTTCGATGAGCAAGCGATACATCCAGCCCGCTGAGCCGGTATACCACGTCCAGCCGCCCCGGCCGACGTGCGGGGCGACGGCGTAAACATCCGCGGCCACGACGTAAGGTTCCACTTTGTAGGTGGCGATTTGGTCGGCGGTCGCGCCGTGATGAACGGGATTGAGTAACGCGAAGAGTTCCCAGGCGCGTTCGTTTTCCCCCATGAGCGCGAAGGCCATGGTGGTCCAGATCGCGCCATGCGTGTACTGGCCGCCATTCTCGCGCACCCCGGGAATGTAGCCCTTGATGTAACCGGGATTGAGTGACGAGTGATCGAAAGGCGGATCAAATAATTGGATCAACCGATCTTCGCGGCGCACGAGGCGTTGATTCACGGATTGCATCGCCGCGCGCGCGCGGGCGGGATCGCCGGCGCCGCTGATCACCGCCCAACTTTGCGGGAGCGAATCGATCTGGCATTCCGGATTCGTGGCGGAGCCGAGCGGTTCGCCGTTATCAAAGTAGGCGCGGCGATACCACGCGCCGTCCCAGGCGTGGCGCTCGATGTTTTCCTTCAGCAACTGGGCCTGCGCGAGGCAGCGTTCAGCCATCAGGTGATCGTTGCGCGTGCGCGCGAGTTCGGAAAATTGCATGAGCACGTCATAGAGAAAAAAGGCGAGCCAGACGCTTTCGCCCCGGCCGTGGTTGCCCACCCGGTTCATGCCGTCATTCCAGTCGCCGCAGCCGATCAGCGGCAGGCCGTGCTCACCGAATTTCAAACTGCGCTCGATCGCGCGCACGCAATGCTGGTACAGCGTGGCGGATTCCTCGGCACGATTGGGCAGATCGTAATAGGCCTCCTCCTCTGGTTTAACCGGGCGACCTTCGAGAAAGGAAATCTTTTCGTCGAGCACGCCCGTGTCCGCGACACAGGTGACGTAGCGGCAGGTCACATAAGGCAACCAGAGATAATCGTCGGAAAAATGGGTGCGCACGCCGCGGCCGGCCGGGGGATGCCACCAGTGCTGCACGTCGCCCTCGCGGAATTGATGGGCGGCGGCGCGGAGCAAATGTTCGCGGGTGAGCGCAGGCTCGGCGTGCACCAGCGCCATCACGTCTTGCAACTGGTCGCGGAAACCGTAGGCGCCGCCGGATTGATAAAACCCCGTGCGACCCCAAATGCGGCAGCTCAATGTCTGGTAGAGCAACCAACCGTTCGCCATCACGTTCACGGCGGGATCGGGGGTATCGACGTTCACCGCGCCGAGTGTCCGGTTCCAATGGGTCCAGACGCTTTCGAGCGCGACGCGGCTGGCATCGGCACGACGAAAACGATGGACGAGACTCTGCACCTCGGAGCTGGTGCGGCCGACTCCGAGGCGAAAACTCGTTTCGCGTTCCTGTCCATCCGGCAAATCGAAGGCGACCTGGAGGGCACCGCACGGATCGAGTCCCGCGCCGACCCGGCCGGAAAGCCGCGCGCGTTTCAGCGCCGCCGGCTGCGCGAGGCTGCCGTTGCGCCCGATGAATTCCTTGCGATCCCCCGTGAAGGTGCGCGCGGGGTCGTTCACGTCGAGAAACACCACGCGCTCGGAAAATTCCGCGTTGTAATAGTTGCGTGCGAGCAACGCGCCGGTCTTGAGATCCACTTCGGTCTGCACGTGCAGCAGGCTTTTATGCCGCAGGTCGCCGAGCACCCATTCGCAGTAACAGGTCGCAGAGAGGCGGCGCGGACGTCCCGAGATGTTGCGCAATTTCAAGACCGAGAATTTTACCGGGGCATCCATCGCGACATAAACCCACAGCTCGGAGGCGATGCCATTCTCTGTGTGTTCGAATACCGTGTAGCCGAAGCCGTGGCGAATCACATAGGGCGTCGCGCCGCGCGCGGGCAGGGGCGTGGGCGACCAGAAGAGTCCGGTCTGCTCGTCGCGGATGTAGCAGGCTTCACCGGTCGTGTCCCGGATAGGATCGTTGCTCCACGGCGTGAGACGGAATTCATGCGCGTTCTCCGTCCACGTGTAGGCGCTGCCGCTTTCGGAGACGACGGTGCCGAAAGTCGGATTGGCGAGCACGTTGACCCACGGGGCCGGCGTCATCTGTCCGGGTTCGAGCGTGATGACATATTCGTGACCGTCGCGCGTGAAGCCACCGAGTCCATTGTTAAAGATCAACTCTCTGGGTGGAACCGGCATCGGTTCATCGGGCCACACCGTGCGAACGGGAGTCAGGTTGGGGATCAGCGGTTCCAACCCGCTGTGCTGTTCCATTTGCTGCGCCAAGGTGCCCTTTTCATCGTCGAGGACGATTCGCGCCACAGCGAGCAGGAGCACGCGATCTTCCTGGGGAATTTGTTCAAGCCGGCGGACGAAGATGCCGCCCGGTTTGTCGAGCATCTGGGCTTCAATGCCCGAGGCGATCAGGCTGGTGATCGATTCGTGCAGCGACTGGCGGTAAACCGAGACGTCCTCGTTCAGGATCACGAGTTCGACGGTCAGTCCCTTCATCCGCCAGTAGGCGTGGGCCTTGATCAATTGGCGGACGAGCTCGATTTTTCCTTCGTCACTGATGCGCAGCAAAACCAGCGGCGCGTCACCCGAGATACCGTAGCTCCAGAGTCCGTTTTGACCGCGCCGGTTGTTGCGCAACACACCGGGGCTGGCGCGCCGCGCGGGATTGGCGTAGATCAGCGCACCGGCCAGTCCGCCGTAGAGCTGGGCCTCGGCCTCCGTGGCGTTGAGCTGGCGCAAAGTGACCTGGCTGTGGGTCCACGCCAGATCGAAGGCGCGGTCGGCCATGCGGGGGCTGCGATATTTATCGACCAGCGCGAGGGCCGTCTCGCGATTTTCCGTCACGCCCAGCACGAAATCCATGATGGCGGTTTCATGCGGCGGCAAAGTGACCGAGCGGCGCAACGACACGATGGGATCGAGCACGGAGCCGACGGTGTTGGCCAACGGTGCGACGGACTGCAGCGCCGCCGGGTGGGCGAGCGTGCCGCCGCGCCCGACAAAGCGGCTGCGATCGGTTTCACAGGAAATCTCTCCCTGCTCGCCGCCCTGGCCGACCAGGAGATGCAGCAGCCAGGGCGGCTTGCCCTCGGGGGAACTCGCGCGACGCGTGCAAAGCAGCGCGGACGTCGGTGGCATGAATTCCGTTTGAACAAAGAGATTGCTGAACGCCGGATGAGCCGCGTCTGCATCCGGACTCGCGAGCACCACTTCCGCGTAACTGGTCACCTCGATGGTGCGCGCGGCGGAAGAATGGTTGGTGATCGTGATGCGGCGCAACTCCACGTCGTCCTCGGGTGACACGCTGATCTCGGTGTGAATTTCGAGGCCGGTCTGCCGTTGGCGGAACTCCGCGCGCGCCTGCGTGAAGATGGCTTCGTAGCCCTTGGTGGCGCACAAGGTCGGTTGATGGGCGGCGGACCAGAACTCTCCCGTGCCCGTGTCGCGCAGATAAATAAACGTGCCCCAGCAATCGCGCGTCGTGTCTTCGCGCCAGCGGGTGACCGCGAGATCGCGCCAGCGGCTGTAGCCGCCGCCCGCGCTGGTGACGACGACATGATAACGGCCGTTGGACAACAGATGAATCTCCGGAGCGGGGGACGCGGGAGTATTGAAGATTCGCATCACGCTGCCGCCTTCCCCCGTCAGCGTGCGCGTTTCCTCCAGTTTCAAATCCTCCGCGAACACACTCGCGGCGGTCTGTGGTACCCGCTCCTGCAACAGCAGCTCCGCCGCCTTGAGCATCGGGCAGGCGAGGAAGCGCCGGGGCATCGGGGCGTCGCGCAGCAGATGGACGAGCGCGAGCAAACTCATTCCCTGATGATGCACCATGTAGGAGCGGATGACGGCACAGGGTTCGTCGGGCGGCAGCCGCGAGGGCGTGTAATCAATCGCTTCGTAGAAACCGTAGTGGCCGGTGCGGCCCTCGGCGGCGAGGCGTTGCAAATTTTCGCACGCGGCCACGGGTGCCACCATCAGCGCCATGGCGCTGGCATAGGGAGCAATCACGAGGCCCTCGGCCAGGCCGCGTTTCAACCCCAGGCCCGGCACGCCGAACGCGCGGTATTGGTAGTTGAGGTGAACGTCGGTCAGGTTGTAGCCGGATTCGGAGATGCCCCACGGCACACCGCAGAGCTGACCGTATTCGATCTGTTGGCGGACCGCCGCCTCGCAGGTGTGCGCGAGTAACGTGTTTTCGTAACTCGGCATGACGAGCATCGGCATGAGATATTCAAACATCGAGCCGCTCCAGGAGACCAAAATCGGACTGCCCTGCGACGTGACGAGCAGACGCCCGAGAGAAAACCAGTGGTCCTGCGAAATCTGGCCGAGCGCGATGGCGACGTAGCTGCATAAGCGCGCTTCCGAGGCCAGCAGATCGTAGAAGCCGGTGTCCCATCGGCGATCAGTGACGTTGTAGCCGGTGCAAAACAGATCCCGCGCCGGGTTGAAGAGAAAAGTGAAATCCATCGCGGCCAGCGCGTCGCATTCCTGCGCCAGGGTTTCCAAGGTGCGCAGACGCTGCCGGGCATACTCTCCGGCCTCGTCGAGGTGGCGTGCGAGTTCCCCGTCGGCTGCACCGGTCCCAAGGACCGGATCGGGTGACCGTTCCCACGCGCCAAGTTCCCGCAAGGTGGTCGCATGGTCGAGCTGGGCGAGTTTCAACTCCAGCCGTTCGCTCCGGCCCAGCGTGGGTAAGGCGAGCCACGGGGCGAGCGCGAGCAGGTCCGCGATGTGCTCTTCGCAATTCTGCTTCAGCGTCCGGCTCCAGCCTTTGAGTTCCTCGCCCTCGTTCGCCAAGGTGTTCGTGATCGTGCCTGCCTGCTCCTTCGTTCTTTCCAGCAAGGCAAACGCGGCGCGCAGACCCAAAGGGTTTTTCTCCAATTCGATTTCGAGTTTGGCCAGCGCGGCATTTTCCTTGGTCAACGTTTGGAGAACCCGCACGGTGTCGATCAGGCCGGCAAAAATTTGTGGCGTGTAGATCGGCTCGTTGGCCTGCTCTCGCAATCCGGCGCCGAGCGTCAGCAAATGCCCCGCCAGATTTCCGCTGTCGACGCTCGACACATAGAGCGGGAGGAGGGGCTGGAGTGTGCGGGTGTCATACCAATTGTAGAAATGTCCGCGATGCCGCTCGAGGCGTTGCATGGTGGCGAGCGTGTTTTGTGTGCGTTGGATCAGGCCGCCGGTGGCGAGATAACCGAAATCCTTGGCGGCGAGATTGGCCAGCAAGGCGAGGCCTAGATTCGTGGGCGAGGTTCGCATCGCGATCACCGGAGCGGGCGCTTCCTGAAAGTTATCCGGCGGCAGCCAATTCTCTTGGGCGGTCACAAATGTCTCGAAAAAATACCACGTCTGGCGGGCGGTGTGGCGGAGGAAAATCGCCTGCCCGGTCGTCAACTCCGGCGTCGAGGATTTGATGGGCCGGCTGATCCGCCAAGCGATTCCCGGTGCCGCCAGCCACAGGCCAAGGGTCGGCAGGGCTAAAAATAATTGCGCCGGTTGAAGATAAACCAGCAGGCCTCCGCTCAGCAGGGCGACGGCCGGGGCGATCCACATCGTGGCAAAAAAGCTGCCGAGACTCGCGTGGGTTTTCCGCTCGGCATCGCTGGAAGTCTGCCATTCGAGGAGCCGTTGGCGCGTGATCAGCAACCGCACCAACGTCCGGCCGATGGCGTCGAGACTGATAAAGGCATCGTATGGCAGAAAAGTCAGCGTGAGGAAAACTTGTGCGAGTTGCCGGCCGCCCGCCCGGGTCACTGTTTTCCCGTGCATCGCCCACGGCAAATCGATCGGTTTTTGAAAGAGCGCGACCCACGCGGACAATATTCCCGGGAGAGAGATGAGCGTCAGCACCAGCAGCCCCCCCAAGCCGCCGAGACCCGGGAGCAGCAGCCAATGCCCCAGCAAGAAGACCAGCAGGGCAACGGGGACGAGACTGCGCCGCAAGTTGTCGAAGATTTTCCATTGCGAGAGCTGGGAAAGCGGATTGGCCATGCGCCGCGCATCCGGACCGGGGACTCGCGGCAGGAGCCATTGCGTGATTTGCCAATCGCCGCGAATCCAGCGGTGGCGCCGGTCGATGTCCACGTTGTAGCGCGAGGGATATTCCTCGTAGAATTCCACATCGCTCACGAGGGCGGAGCGGGCATGGCAGGATTCCAGCAAGTCATGACTGAGAATCGTGTTCTCAGGAAAACGTCCGGCCAAGGCGCGCTCGAAGGAATCGACTTCGTAGATGCCTTTGCCGATAAAGGAGCCTTCGTGGAAGACATCCTGATACACATCGGACACGGCGCGTGTGTAAGGATCGATGCCCGCATCGCCGCCGAAAAGCCGAACGAACCACGAGCGCCGTGAGCTGGGCAGACTCACGCCGACGCGCGGTTGGAGAATGCTGTAGCCGGCGGTGACAATTCCGCGCGTGGCATCGAACACCGGCCGATTCAGCGGATGCGCCATCGTGCCCACGAGTTGCCGGGCGGAGTCGCGCGGCAACTGCGTATCGGTGTCGAGCGTGATGACGTACTTAATTTCGGGTAAGACGGCGGTCTCGCCCACGATCGCGGAAAAGCAGCCGCCCGCCCCGCCGCGGAGGAGCGCGTTGAATTCCGTGAGTTTGCCGCGTTTGCGCTCGTAGCCCATCCAGACTTTCTCACCGGCATTCCAGCGGCGAGGGCGATGAAACAAAAAGAAAAGATTCCGCGCGGCGGACAGATATTTCCGATTGAGCATTTCGATCCCAGCCTGCGCGCGCTGCAGGAGTGCCTGATCGGTCGGGAGTGTTGCCTCCGGGGCGTCGCGAAAATCCGTCAACAAGGCGAAGTGCAGATGCGCATCGCGGTTGGCGAGATGATGGATTTCCAAGGACTCGATGAGGCGGTCCACACTGGCCGGGCTGGTGAGCATCGTGGGCACGACCACCATCGTGCGACATTCGGGCGTGATCCCGGAGGAAAAATCCAGACGTGGCAGCAGGCGCGGTGTCACGAGCAGATTGGCCAGCCAGTTCATGAGCGCCACGGCCAGTTGGCTGGAGCAGAGGCAAAAAACGAGCGTGAATACAATGAGCCGCCACCCCGCCAGCTCGTGCGCGCGGGCCAGTTGAAAATAGCCCAAGGTGGCGAGCAGGGTCAGCAGCGCGATGCCGCCGACATAAAAGGCCAGAGGGAAGCGGTGGATGCTGCGCTCGAGGAAGGTTCTCCAGGGCCAGCGGACCTTGGCCTCGCGCCCCAAGGAGCTATCGCCCTGGTCGATCAGGTGGAAGCCGACATGGGCGGTGCGGTCGTCGCGGCCTTTTTGCTTGGTACACTCCACGGCGCGATTAATGGCGCGTCGCGCGATGTCCGCTTCGGAGAGCCGGCTGTGTCGCGCAAGAAACTCCACCGAATGCCGGTAGCGGTCGCGCGTCGCAAAATCCATCGTACGGTAAACGTCCGCCGGGTCGGTGCGCAACGTCCTCTCGACTAGACTCAGGCTTTCCACGAATTCCTTCCAGTCCATGGCGCTGAGGAAGCGCAGGCTGGCGATACTGTGACTGACGGAAACCTGGTCGGCGGCCTGACTTTGACTTTCCTGCTGGACGAGCTGTTCGATGGACAGCCCTTCCTCGGCCAACCGTTGTTCCAGCCAGCTGCGGGCCAGATGCAGCACGGGGCTTTGGCGTGAGAGGCGCTGGCAAAATTCGGCCACGAATGAACTCGTAAGCGGTGGTTCGGATTTCGCCAGATCCGCCACTACGATGACGAGGCGGGACGAATTTTTTTCCACCATCTCCTGCAAGCGATCCACCCAGACATCGGCGAGATCGCGATCTTCGCGCGCGAAGGTCAGCCGGGTGGTGATGCGCTGGAGATTTTCAATCAACCCGAGGCGCAGCATAATGGGAATCGCCCACAGCTCGCCCAGTTTCAAGGCAGCCACCGTTTGGTACGCGGCGATGAAGGCGCGGAGCGGTTCCGCATCAATCTGTGCATCCACGTGCGGGATCAATTCGAGCACGAGGTCGTACACACGCGGCAAGCCGGCGGAAGGACCAGTAAGCAGCCGGGGCAATTCGCGGCTGTAGCCTTTGGGCAGATGGCGCCGCGCAATTTGGATCTGCTCTTCGATCAGGTAGAAATTATCGAGCAACCATTCGGCGGCGGGCGTGATGCGCCGGCTGGGATCGACCGCGAGGGTCGCGCGGTTGAAGGAGCGCAAGACGTCTTCGTTCTGGCCCAGACGGTCGAGCAGGCGGTTGGGGCCAGGTCCGGTGACAACCTGGTGATTGCTCGCAAGGGCGTGCGCATGCCGGGCCAGTTGTTCGACACTGAACAACTCGGCGCGCAACGGCGGCTCACTCGCCCGAGGACCCGCTGGGAGGCCCACCCAGGTTTGCCAGCGTAAGGGGAATGAACGGGTTTGCATGTGGTGTTTTGCTTTCCGCCTGAGAGTCCAGTTCTAGTCCGGCCCGCTGGATCTCAACCTGCAGGCAACCGTGCTTTACTGGGAAGTTCTCGAAGCAGATCGATCCGGCTTAGCCGGCCACTACCACGTTTTTCTCTCTGGGCAGGACGCAGGAGGTGCGGAAAACATTAAGGCGAAACTCGCTGGCGTTGTGGGGTATCATTGGAGGAAGAGTGTGCTCAATTGCACCGAATAATCATATGGGGTGTAGTTCGTAGATGAGCATCGTCGCCCGGAACTCACACAACGGGATGTTTCGCAAGATTGCGTCGTGGTAGGTAGCGCGCTAGTCGCGCTACGTGGTAGGTAGCGCGCTGGTCGCGCTACGTTGCGAGGCAAGCTCGCAACCTACGGTATATCGCAACCTACGGCTTCGGCGTTTCGTGGTAGGTAGCGCGCTGGTCGCGCTACGTTGCGAGCTACGTTGCGAGACAAGCTCGCAACCTACGGTATATCGCAAGCTACGGCTCTGGCGTTTCGTGGTAGGTAGCGCGCTGGTCGCGCTACGTTGCGAGACTAGCTCGCAACCTACGGTATATTGCAACCTACGGCTCTGGAGTTTCGTGGTAGGTAGCGCGCTGGTCGCGCTACGTTGCGAGGCAAGCTCGCAACCTACGGTATATCGCAACCTACGGCTTCGGCGTTTCGTGGTAGGTAGCGCGCTGGTCGCGCTACGTTGCGAGACAAGCTCGCAACCTACGGTATATCGCAACCTACGGCTCTGGAGTTTCGTGGTAGGTAGCGCGCTGGTCGCGCTACGTTGCGAGACGAACTCGCAACCTACGGTATATTGCAACCTACGGCTTTGGCGTTTCGTGGTAGGTAGCGCGCTGGTCGCGCTACGTTGCGAGGCAAGCTCGCAACCTACGGTATATCGCAACCTACGGCTTTGGCGTTTCGTGGTAGGTAGCGCGCTGGTCGCGCTACGTTGCGAGACAAGCTCGCAACCTACGGTATATCGCAACCTACGGCTTCGGCGTTTCGTGGTAGGTAGCGCGCTGGTCGCGCTACGTTGCGAGACAAGCTCGCAACCTACGGTATATCGCAAGCTACGGCTCTGGCGTTTCGTGGTAGGTAGCGCGCTGGTCGCGCTACGTTGCGAGGCAAGCTCGCAACCTACGGTATATTGCAACCTACGGCTCTGGAGTTTCGTGGTAGGTAGCGCGCTGGTCGCGCTACGTTGCGAGACGAACTCGCAACCTACGGTATATTGCAACCTACGGCTCTACGTCCCGACACAGGGCCGGCCCTACCATCCGTATTCTATCGATAATTGGGATTACACCCCATAGCTCGGGTCGGTTTTTGGGCGCATGCTGCCGCTGTCGTAAAATTATGAATTCAATTTCCTCACTCACCGGGGCGCACCTGCGCACCTACCAAACCATCTTACAACATCCGCTCTCGCATAATTTGCCGTGGCGCGATGTTCGCTCCCTACTGGAGAAACTCGGTCAAGTGACCGAAGAACCCAACGGCAACTTGAAGGTGATGCGCCACGGGCAAAGGCTCGTGTTGCGTCCGCCTCGCACGAAGGACGTGGCCGAGAACGATGAGGTTATGGCCCTGCGCCACTTTCTCGCCCGATCAGACTCGGCTGCACCTGCCCTCGGTGAATCTGTCGGAAAAACACTGTTGGTGATCGATCATCATGAGGCCCGTATCTTTCGTTTAAATATGGATGGTGCCGTCATGCAGCAGATCGTGCCGGCCAATCCCGAGGAGTTTTCCCGGGGCAAAGAGAGACCGGACCCGAACAGCTACTTCCCAACGGTGGTGAAAGCATTGCAGTCAGCCGAAGAGATTCTCATCTTCGGTCGAGGAACAGGCAAAAGCTGTGAAATGGACCAGTTTGTCGCGTGGACGAACAATCATTATCCGGAATTGGCCGCGCGAATTGTCGGAGCGCTGGTCGTGGATGAAAAGCACATGACCGAGGATCAGTTGATCGCCAAGGCCCGGGAATTTTACGCGACCCCCGTCTCGCTCCGCGCATGAGAACCATGAAGGCGGTCAATATCTATAAGTACGGTGGCCCCGACGTGCTCGTGTATGAAGACGCCCCGCGGCCGCATCCGGGCGAGGGCGAGGTGTTGGTGCGGGTGCACGCCGCCGGGATCAATCCGGTGGATTGGAAAATTCGCGAAGGTCACCTCAAGGAAATGCTCAAGCACACGTTTCCCCTCGTGCTCGGCTGGGATGTGTCCGGGGTGGTCGAAGTCCTCGGCCCCGGCGTCAAACGGTTTAAGGTGGGCGACGAAATTTTCAGCCGTCCCGATATTTCCCGCGATGGAGCCTACGCGGAGTATATCGTCATCCGGGAATCCGAAATGGCGCTGAAGCCCAAAACGCTCGATCATATTCACGCAGCGGCGCTGCCCCTCGCCGGATTGACGGCTTGGCAAACGCTCTTCGATGCGGGCGGATTGTCAGCGGGCCAGCGGGTGCTGATCCACGGAGCTGCCGGCGGGGTCGGGCACCTCGCGGTGCAACTGGCGAAATGGAAAGGCGCGCACGTTATCGGCACGGCGTCGGAAAAGAATCATGATTTTCTGCGGAAGCTCGGGGTTGATCAGGTGATCGTTTACCAGACTGTACGCTTCGAGGAGGCGGTGCAGCCCGTCGATGTGGTGCTCGATACGATGGGCGGGGAAGTGCAAACGCGCTCATGGAAGGTGCTTCGGCGCGGGGGCATTTTGGTTTCGATTGCCAGCCCGCCCTCAGCGGAGGACGCGGCGGCTCACGGAGCGCGGCAGGCCTTTGTGTTTACCCAGCCCAACGCCGCGCAACTGGTGGAGATTGCCCAATTGGCCGATGAAGAAAAACTCAAGGCGATCGTGGAAACCATTTTGCCCCTCTCCGACGCCACCCGCGGCCAGGAACTCAGTCAGCGCGCCCACACGCGCGGCAAAATCGTGCTGCGCGTGGTTTAAAATAAAATCGGCGTTGACCCGGACGCTCCTTCCCATGGCCGTAAAATTCCAGGACTACTACGAAACGTTGGGCGTGGCCCGTGCCGCCACTGCGGACGAAATCAAACTGGCTTTCCGCAAACTCGCGCGCATCCATCATCCCGATGTCGCCAAGGACAAGGTGGCCGGCGAAGTGAAATTCAAGGAGATCAACGAGGCTTACGAAGTGTTGAGCGATCCGGAGAAAAGAAAACGCTACGACGAACTCGGCGCCAATTGGCAGGACGACGGACGCGGAGGTTCTGCTCCCGGCAGCGGTCACCGCAGTCGCGCCCACGCGCCGCAGGGCGAGACGGATTTCGAGTTCGGCGGCACAGGCTTCAGTGATTTTTTCGAATCATTCTTCAGCGACCGTCAGGGTGGCTTTGCTTCCTCGCGCCGGGCGGCTGCGCGCGGAGGGGAACCGGAGGAGGGATTCGTTCATCCGGGACGCGACATCGAGGCCGATCTGCTGGTCACCCTCGAGGAAGCTTTGCGCGGATCGCAGCGCAAAGTTACGTTGCGCCGTCCCGACATGGACGGAGCGGCCGAGCGCACGAATACTTATCAGGTGAAAATTCCACCCGGGATGCGCGAGGGCCAGCGCATCCGGCTCGCCGGCCAAGGCGGCCCGGGTCACGGCGGCGCGCCCGCCGGCGACTTGTATCTGCGCGTGCGTTTTGCGCGGCATCCGGATCTCAGCGTGAAAGGAGATGATATTTATTGCGCCCTCGCGCTTGCGCCGTGGGAGGCCGTCCTCGGGGTGAAGGCAAAAATCCCGACGCTCGGCAGTGAACTCACGCTGCGGATCGCCCCCGGCACCGTCGCCGGTACGCAGTTGCGGGTGCGCGGGCAGGGCTTGCCGCGCGAGGCTGGCAGTCGTGGCGATCTCTACGCCACCGTGCACCTTGAGGTTCCGGCCGCGGTGTCGGACGAGGAACGCGGGCTTTGGGAAAAACTGGCCACAACTTCGACCTTCAATCCGAGGACATCCTCATGACGAATTTCGTTTTTTATGTTAACCCGGTGGTGACGCTCGTCTGCGTGCCTGCCGGTACGCCTGCACTCTATTCCCTTACCACCGCCGCCGAGCTTACCGGTGTGCATCCGGACTTGCTGGGGCAATATTGCCGACTCGGCTTGCTCGGCGCTGAGCGGGCCGCGAAAAAGCCCGAGCCCACCTTCGACGACAACGCGCTCTACGAAATCCGCCGCATCGAACATTGCCGCCGGCACCACGGGGTAAACCTACAGGCGCTGCCGTTGCTCTGCGACCTGTGGCGCGAAGTCGAGCAACTGCAAACCGAACTCCGCTTCCGCCGCGGACCGTGAGCGATTGAGGATCGCGCAATAGACTGACGCGCCGGGGGCGACGCGTCTCCAACCAGAGGCATCCGCTTCGGAGTGATAGGGAGCTGCGGCGCCCTCGCCGCAGGCCGTGAATGAGCAAGCCGCAAAGTCAGCATCAGCGTTCGCGGGCACAGCAGTGCTGAACTGAATGGCGCTAAAATAAGGAGGTTGGTCGTCATTCTACCATGCATGATCATGCCAGCTATTTTGCATGAGAAATGTAGGGCCGGCCCTTGTGGCCGTGCCGCAGGGCGCACCCGAGACGGCACCCTACTAAATTCAGCTGCAAACCAAAACAGACGAAACGTGAATCATTCACGACCACCGGCCTTATCTTAGCGCCATTCAGTGCTGAACTCTTCTATTGTTGCTGGTCACTGGTTTCGCGGCATCACGTCTGGATAGGGGCCGAGAAACCTCTCGCCGTTGAAGTGGATCATATGATCTGGATCCTCGGCGATCCATACTTCCGATTCCCACGCAATCTGCGATACGTACTTCTGCATCGAACGGCGGGTTTCAAAAGCAGTGACAAAAACCAAGCCCGCCTTGCAGCCGGCAAACAAATCCTTGAGCTCCTTCCGGCGCTTGCCATCCACATGTCCGACGCTGGTTACCGTTTCGATGAGCAATAACCAATTTTTGTCAGTGTAGTGGACAATGACATCTGGTGTTTTGGAAGCGGAGTCCAAGATGACACCCAACGCCGTGAGGTTTTGCGTATTCGAGTTGGCCGACTTGCTTTCCGTGTCGCCGATGTAGAGCACTACGCCCCCGGGAGCGAAGGCTGGGCAAAACTTTTCGATGATCGCTTTGATGAGCGGGTTTTGACCACCAGGTGAGAGCGCGATCTGCGAGCCGTTGGGCAAGATCACAGGGATGCGGACAAGGTCACGTTTTCGGGCAATTTCGTGTTTGAGGGTTTCACGGCTGGCGAGATAGATCTGCAAGGCAGATTTCCATTCGTGGGTTCCGAACTTGCGTAGGAGCGCGAGGGCAGTCGGTTCAATCTGATACGCCGTTTTATCGCTAGTGGTCGGGCGGCTGGGATTGTCAGGATTCTTGAGAACCAATCCCTCGGCTACGAAGAAATGTATAGCTTTCTTGCGCACCATTTCTCGGGTGTTTGGTTTGTATTTAATTTCGTATGAACCAGTGAGGAATTCGATAATCGGAGTTATTCCAAGAAGCGGCGATTGAGCGTCAGTCCATGGTGCATTGGGCTGAAGATCCAATAGTGCGAGCAGAGTGCAAGCGGCGCTCTTGTTGCGCTGTTGTGACCCAAATTGCAAGGCGGTGAGCGCCTCGATTGATTCTGCTAGCCGTCGTTTCCGTGCGGCTGTTTTACGGTTGGGTTTATTGACTGGCATGAAGGTGTTTGGTGACAAGTTGGTCGATCTTGTCCTGAGTGAGGTCTAGGTTTTTCATTTCACGACCAATCGCACACAGCATGTTACGCTCAGGATACGCTAATGCCCTCAAATCGGTGGCGTTCACCTGGGTGTGGCCGCTGAAGCGACGAAAATACTGATCAACCACGGTGGAGTTCAGGAAGGCGTAGAGGCCAACAGCCAGCGTGCGCTCCAAGCCGCGTCCACCCGCATGGAAGTAGTTCAGGTGGTTTTCAAAGCCGACCCATTTTGTCTTCACATCGTCCGGATCGAACAGGCACGCCACGAGGCGGCGTCGCTCTTCCTTGGAAGTAAAGCGTTTCGTGAGCAGATACACGCCGGTGGGTACGAGCCAGGGACGGGTTTCCTCGTTGTCGAGGATGGCATTGGGTTTGCGGGCTTCGAGCTTTGGCCAATGCACGGTGCCACCGTTGAAGTGGCAGGGATAAAGGAGAGGTACGGTGCCTCGTCCCGGTTCTTTTCGCAGCGCATCCTTGAGCCTGAAATCAACAACGCGTCCAGTGGAGACGGTCACGCCCAGTGATGCGAGACTCGTACTAAGCCCATCCATGGTTTTCTTTGCAGTTGCGTGGCCCTTGGTCGATGGGATGTGGATGAATTTTTCGGCATCGTGCGGGTGAACGATTTCAGTAAAGGGAAAGACGGTCTCGGCAATTTCGCTGCCATGCTCGCCGCTGCTGCTGGAAACGATCATTTCGCGGGGTTGGTGGCGGCCTTTCACCGCGTGAAAAATTATGTTTTCCTGCAATACGCTGTCGTTGCGGAAGGTGGCTTGGCGGGATTCAAAAATATGGAGGCGACGTAACTCGAGTTGATTCAGAAAGTCTTTGCGAAAGGACCGGAAGTAGGGGCCATTGCAAAAACTCCGCGGCGTAATGCCGACGAGTTGTCCAGCTGGGGCAAGCAACCGCTGAATGAGGGCGATGAAGCCGGTGTAGAGGTTACTGGTTTCAACGCCGGCGGAACGAAGGGCGTGTCTTTCCGCCGAGTTGGTGCCGATTTTTCGATAGGGCGGATTCGCGATGGCGGCGTCGAAGACCGGAGGAGTTTCCCCGAACATATCGCCGGCAAGCCGCGCCGACATCTCTTGAATGAAGTCTGAGGTATGGATGGTGAACGTGAAACGAATTCCGGCATCGGAGCAGCGTTGTTCGCACTCGACCATGGTTGCGGAAAGAGAACCCATGATTTCCGGATCGAGTTCGTAAAGGGTCGCTTCGATGGTGCGCACGCCGTCGTTTTTTTCACAGCACCGTGTGACGAAAGCCAAGGTGAGCGCGCCTGCCCCCGCACCTGCATCAAGCAACCTAACTATCCGTGGAAGCGGGCCAAACATTGCAGCCATGAAGTCGGCCACAGGCGAGGCGGTGAGGAACTGCCCAAGTTCCTCCTGCCTTTCTCGTGGGTTTTCTATGGCTGCAATTTTCATGCCTTCATTTCACAAGGTGAGTTCCGGCTCACCAGCAAACAAAAGTGGCAGAGATGATCGAATAAGCAGTTTTAAATATCCCAGAAAATCATCGAGAATATCTGCCCGAAAGGTTGGCGCAGTGTAGGTCGGGTGATCGCGGTCGAAGTAGGCGAGCAGACGCGCCAGTTCAGCTTGGAAAGTCTCAAAAGTCGCAGGGAAATCGGGCGGTACCATGGGTGATGGGCAGGACAACCCAAAGCGATTCGCGCGGCAAGACTTTCGACGGCCGAAATTTCACCTGCTGGTGATGGGTGACGACGGCTTCCTTGCCGATCCAGTTGAGTGTGGGCATCGCGATCAGGAAGTGAACGAAGCCGCCAATCCAGGGTAAGTCATACGACACGGCGCCGACAGATCCGGGGATTTAACTGATCGGACGGCGAGGGAGAGCTTTTCGAAAACGGGGTGGGAGGTGCGGGCCATGGGGGTAGCAGGGAAAGGCAAACTGCCGGCAGGCCCGTGAAAAACCAAGCGGTATGTGCGGAAAATCTTCAGCCTCACACCCGGCAGGCCGGGGCAACCTCAATGTTTGAAGTTAAGATTGGGTTACTACAGCAAGTGTCGAAAGGGGGAGGCCGGTCAGCGTGTTTCTCTCGTTCTCGTTCTCTTTCTCGGGCCGGATGGTGCGGCCAGGCGAACGAGGAATGAGTATGAGAGCGAGAATGAGGAGTAGGACGAATTTCCTCGCAAGGTGGATTTATACGGGGGAAATCCCGGGGCGTTTTCTAGGTACACCCGGCATCGGGTAACACCCCATGGCTCCGCCGTGGGCTTTGGTCATATACTCTATGCGCAGAGCACTGGGAACGTTCCCTCGTGGGAGGGTCGGACAATGCTCCACCCATGACGACTATGCTTAGCCCAAACCAAACACTTTTCGGGGTCATACCCACCGCCCTACAACACCCGGGCCAACAGGCTCCGGGTCAGCACCCATCTACCGGCGTGGTCCGGCGACGGTCAACCTGCTAGGAGCTGTTTCATTGCGCCTTTCCATTTTAGTTTACCCGTTGGGCGATTGGTCAAGTCACTCCAAACTGAGCTGGTGCGGGAGGGTTGCGTCATGAACCGGCAGGGTGCCACTCCTGCGATGAGGCTGTTTGCCGAATGTCTCATGGCCTATGAGACCAAGGCCGGTCCTGTGCTCGCGGGCAACAAGCCGCCGGCGGTTTTGGTCTGCGATAAACTGCGTTTGCCGCTCGCGACCCTCATGGGGAACGCTGGCTATCGGGCGCTGTTGGCGCGCGCGCTGACGCTGGCCAAGGCGGAGACTCCGTGGCCGAGCGAGGTGGTGATCAAACCGGACGGTTCGCTCGGCGGCTGGGAAACTCTGGAAGCGCAAGACGATCCGCAGGAAATGGCGGAGGCGGGCGTGGTTTTGATCGCCCAATTGCTTGACCTGCTGACGAGTTTTATCGGCGAAGATCTGATGCTCCGCCAAGTCTACGAGGTCTGGCCGACCGTTCAACTTCCCCAAGGGGATTCAATCGCGCAGAGAAAAAAATGAAAACACTAAATAAAATCAACGTGGCCAAAAGCGCTTTGCCCAGAAAAGTCGTGAGCCGTCCGGCCAAGATCGCGATCAGACAACTGCCCACCGGCGTGCGCGGCCTCGATGAAATCATGGGTGGCGGGCTGCCCGAATTCTCCTTCAATATCATCGCGGGCGCACCGGGTTGCGGCAAAACCACACTCGCTCATCAGATCATGTTCGCTAATGCGACCCCGCGGAAACCGGCGCTCTTCTTCACCGTCCTGGGCGAACCCGCCCTGAAAATGCTGCGCCATCAGCAGCAATATTCCTTCTTCGATCCGACGCAGTTGAACCGGAGCATCCGCTTTATCAACTTGAGCAGCGCCTTGCTGAAAAATGGCCTGCGCGGGGTCGTGGAGGAAATCACCAGGGAAGTGGAGGCGTCCAGCCCCGCCATCGTGGTGGTGGATTCCTACCGCAACGTGACGCGCAAAACCATCGCCGAAGAAAACGAACTGGATCTCCAGGCTTTCGTTCAGCGCCTCGTCCTGCTCCTGACCAGTTGGCAGGCCACCACGTTTATGGTCGGCGAATATGCCGAGGCGGAGATGCGCGACAATCCCGTGTTCACCGTGGCCGACGGCATTTTCTGGCTCTCCCAAAATGTGGAACGAAATTCCGTGGTGAGAAAATTGCAGATCATCAAATCGCGGGGACAGGGCTCGGTGCCCGGCTTGCACACGATCCGGATCACGGCCGACGGGCTGCAAGCCTACTCGCGCACCTTGGGTCTGTTGCAGGAAAAAGTCAGACCGGCCAAACGGCGGCGGCTTTCCAGTGGGATTCCCGAACTGGATAAAATGCTGGGCGGGGGAATTCTCGAAGGCGACAGCCTGCTCGTGGCCGGACCTTCGGGGACGGGAAAATCGGCGCTGGCCACGCAGTTTCTCGCGGAGGGTCTGCGCCACGGAGAGGCGGGCGTCGCGGCGATTTTCGAGGAACGCCCGGAGGGTTACACGGCGCGGGCCGGCACCCTGGGAATGGATCTGCGGACGCCGCAGAAAAACAAAATGCTTGAAATGCTCTACCTGCGTCCGTTGGACCTGTCGGTGGATGAAACGATGCAGGAAATTCTGGATGCGGTGAAAAGACTCAAGGCCAAACGGCTGGTGATCGATTCGCTGGTGGGCTTTGAGATGGCCTTGGCCCCCGGTTTCCGGGAGGACTTCCAAGAATCGCTCTACCGCATGATCGCGGCGTTGACCGGCGCGGGCGTGACGATCTTCACCACGGTCGAGACCGCGGATACCTTTAACGAGATGTCTTTCAGTCATTACACGATTTCATTCCTCACCGATGATATCCTCCGGCTGCGTTACGTGGAGATCGAAGGTCAGCTGCGCAAAGTGATTACCGTGGTCAAAATGCGCGGCGGCAACCACAGCAAGGACATTCGCGAATACATCATCGGGGACAAAGGCGTCGCCATCATCGGGCCGCGCCAGGAGCAGTATGCGCGGTTAACCACCGGCCTGCCGGATCGCATCGGCCAGATCAAGGAACTCGCCCCGGAGCCGAAGGCGAAGTAGGGGCGGAAGTTTCAAAGCAAACCTGACCCATGGACGCAAAAATTTTATCCGCCCCAGTTCACCCGATTCCCGAGCTGTCAGGCGTTGGTCTGGCAATCGTGGAGCATGCACCCATGCCCATGGCCTTGGTGGAGGGCCCGAGCCACATTGTGCGCCAGATGAATTTCGCTTTTTGCCGACTGATGGCGGATCGCACCTTGCCTCCCATTGGCAAATCTTTCGGCGATCTGCCGGAATATCGTTCATGGCTGCCGGTGCTCGACCGCGTCTACCTCACGGGGAAAGCCGAAAGCTTCACCGAAGAGCAGCTCTTTGAGCGTCCGGCGATTTTTTGGACGTATACGCTGTGGCCCATCGTATCCGACGGTCACCCCGGGGGCGTCATGATTCAAGTGGCCGAGGCGACCAAGCAGCAAAAGCAGGCGGTGGCGATCAACGAGGCGCTGGTGCTCGGCTCGGTGCACCAGCATGAGCTCACGGAAATTGCCGAGACGCTGAATACGAAACTCAAGGCGGAGATCTCCGAACGCAAATTGATCGAAACAGCGCTCCGGGAAAGCGAGGACGCGTTGCGGACCAGCCGGGAGGAAATCGCGCAGCATGCCAAGATTTTGGAAAACCTAGTCGCCGTGCGCACGGCGGAACTGCGCGCCACGAACCAAAATTTGGAAGCCTTCGTGAATTCCATCGCGCATGATTTGCGCGCGCCCCTGCGCTCCATGCAGGGCTTTGCCGCGCTGCTGTCCGAGGACACCGAAACGGTTTTGAGCGAAAGCGGCCGGGATTTTGTTCAGCGGATCGACCATTCCGCGCAGTTCATGGACGCCTTGTTGAAGGACCTGCTCGCCTTCAGTCACATCAGTCAGCATCCCGTCAAGCTGGCGGTGGTGAATCTGGAGACGGTCGTCGGCTCCGTGCTCTCCCGGTTGCAAAATGAAATCCGGGATACGAATGCTTGTGTGGAATGTTCCGGGCCCTGGCCGGAGGTGCTGGCGGACGAGCCGGTTTTGAACCAGGTCTTGTTTAATCTGACCAGCAATGCCTTGAAGTTCATCCGGCCAGACGTCCTCCCGTTGTTGCGACTGCGGGCGGAAGAAGGCGAAGCGTGCAATCGTGTCTGGGTGGAGGATAACGGCGTGGGCATCGAGCCTGAGTTCCACGAGCAGATTTTCCGGCTTTTTATCCGACTGAACCGGGGGAAGTATCCAGGTACGGGTGCCGGTCTGGCGATGGTGAAAAAGGGAGTGGAGCGAATGGGTGGTCGAATGGGTGTGGAATCGACGCCCGGCCAAGGTAGCCGCTTCTGGATCGAGCTGGCCAAAGCAGGCGCAGCGGAGGCGGACCGGCCAGATGCAGCGCTCCGCTCATAAGTGGGGCCCACGCCTACCATCACGAATGATTCACGAATGCCGAAAAAGCTGCGGCCGGGGCGCAGCCTCGATTGAGGGAGCAGCGCAGGCATTTGCCGCGTGCGGGTAGCCTCGTTTGAGGACGCAGCAAGAAAACGGGGCCGCCAGACACCGCGCTTTCGTCTGCGGCTAAAACGCGGCTACACTCCGGCACTCCGCGCGCCCGCTTGTGCCTCGTAGCCTTGGCGCTAGAGGACTAGCCTTGGCGAAGGATGGTTCCGCTGAGCCGCGCCCAATGGGCGGCACACCCGGAGGGTTCGCCCTACCTGATGACTTGGTCTCAGCGTTGGGAGATTATAATAACTACCGGTCGGGCCACGGCGTGATGCGTGCGAAACTTCTGGGGTGGACACCTAATGGTTATTCCCGATGCGCAGGCGTATTTTCGGCACGCCTTAATTCACGCAATTACCTTCCCCCCTTCATGAACAAAGGAGCCCTTTCCGTTTCCGAGCTGCGCTACCGCCGGCTCTTTGAGTCGGCCCATGATGGCATTCTACTGCTCGACCCCGTGACCCGCCGGATCATCGAGGCGAATCCGTTCATGGAAAACATCCTGGGCTACGACCGTGCCGAGTTGCTCGGCAAAGAACTTTTCGAAATCGGGCTGCCGCAGAATCAGACCGCCAGTCAGGCCGCCTTTCAGGAGCTGCTCGCCAACGGTCAGATCCGCTACGAAAATCTGCCTTTGCAGACGAAGAGTGGCCAGCGGGTCGAGGTGGAATTCGTCAGCAATCTTTATCCGGAAGGCACCCAGCAGATTATCCAGTGCAACGTGCGCGACATCACCGTCCGGAAGCAGCTGGAAAATTCCCTGCGTGACGCCGATTTGAAATTATCCCGGCATGCGGCCGAGTTGGAGAATCTCGTGAATGTGCGCACGGCCGAGCTCCGGCAAAGCAATCAGCAACTGGAAAGATTTATCTATTCCATCGCGCACGATTTGCGCGCCCCGCTGCGCAGCATGCAGGGGTTTGCCCAGCTCCTGGTGTTGGAGCACGCGGAGCGCTTGTCCCAGCCGGGCCGGGATTGCACGAAGCGAATCATGAAAGCCGCGCAAATGATGGACCAATTGCTGGTGGATTTGCTGGAATTCAGCCTGGTCAGTAAACAGGAAATGCAATTGGCACCCGTGGCGTTGGAGACCGTGGTGCAGAGCGCGCTCACTGGGTGCGAAAACGAGATTATCGAAAGCGAGGCCCAGATTGAAAGCCATTCGCCGTGGCCGGCGGTGGTCGCCCACGCGACCACGTTGCGCCAAGTGTTGGTGAACCTGATCGGGAACGCCGTGAAATTCGTCGCCGGTAAACCACCGCAGGTGCAACTCCGTTCCGAGGAGCGTCCGAATGGGATTGTGCGAATTTGGGTGGAGGATAACGGCATCGGCATTCCCATGGAATTTCATGAACGAATCTTCCAGGTGTTTCAACGCCTGCACACCACCTCGTATGCCGGCACCGGCATCGGGCTCGCGATTGTGCAAAAGGGGATGGATCGGATGAGCGGGCGCGTGGGCTTGGACTCCACTCCCGGTGAGGGCAGCCGGTTCTGGATCGAATTACCCAAAGCCCCGTCTGAGACGGAACGAGGCAGTCCCGAGCTGCGAGTCGAGAGGCCAGAGCCAGACCATACGGTGAATCCACACAAAATCACGCATACCAGCTCTGAGGATCGGGCTCTCAGCTCTCGACTCTCGACTCTGGACTCACGACTGCATAGTTCCGTCTGAGACAATCACCGCCCAGTAACGCGTCATCACCTTATGATCATTGATAATCCCATTATTCTGGCCGTCGATGACGACGATTGTGCGTCGTCGCTGGTCAGCACGGTGTTCGAACGAGCTGGCTTGGTGCAGCCGATCCAATTCGCGCGCGACGGCATGGAGGCGATTGATTACCTGAGTGGCACGGGCGCTTACAGTGATCGTGTGCAGTATCCTTTTCCCACCATCGTGCTGCTCGATCTGAACATGCCGCGAAAAAACGGCTTCGAGGTGCTGGCGTGGATTCGCCAGCAACCCGGATTGAAACGACTGCATGTCTATGTCCTGAGCTCATCGAGTCAGGAGGAAGATATCCGGCGCTGTTATGATTTGGGGGCGAGTTCGTATCTGGTCAAACCCGGCAATCTGGAAGGGTTGATGAATCAGGCGAGATGTCTGCTCGCGTGGCTCAAGCTCAGCCACATATCGCCAGTGGCGTGAGGGGGCCTTGGACTATGGTTTGAAGTGAGTGTTGATGAGACGATTCGTTGGTCCGAGGTAGGGCGAGGCGTCCCTGCCGAGCCGAGGGATGAACGGCTCACCCGGAGGGTTCGCCCTACCAAAGAGACAAGGTGAACTTGAGGGTGAGCGCAATTCCGCCGCGAATCGGGATAAAATACATTTAACGCGGAGGACGAGGAGAGCGCGGAGCCTGACGTGATTTCACTCCGCGTTATCCCGTAGGCTGGGCTTGTTTTCCATTCGTGTCTATTCGTGTGATTAGTGGGAAAACTCCGGGGCTGCTCAGAGGATTGGCCCACGAATCACACGAATGATTCACGAATGCCGAAAAGCTGCGGCCGGGGCGCAGCCTCGATTGAGGGATCCGCGCAGGCCCTGCGGAGGTGGAACCCGACCTCCGGGCGGGTTTTGCCTCGTGCGGGTAGCCTCGTTTGAGGGCGCAGCCCGAAAACGGAGCCGCCAGACACCGCGCTTTCGCCTGCGGCTCAAACGCGGCTACACTCCGGCACTCCGCGCGCCCGGCTTGTCCGTCGTAGCCTTGGCGAAGTCGGAAGGTCGCGCCTCCCCATGGCGGGTAACACTCCATAGCGCGCTCGCGCTATCCGGAGTATTTTCTGCTTCTATGATCAAGAATCCACTGAACAACTCCATGGAATCAATCGTCGCCGCGCTCGTGACTCCGGGGCAGGGCATCCTCGCGGCGGATGAAAGTTTGCCGACCATCGGCAAAAGATTCACCGCCCACCAAATTGCTTCGACGGAAGCCAGTCGTCAGGCCTATCGGGAACTTTTGTTCACGACGCCCGGCCTGAATGAATTTATCAGCGGCGTGATTTTGTTCGATGAAACGATGCGGCAACGCACCAGCAGTGGGACGCCGCTTCCCGAGATTCTCACCCGGCACGGCATGGTGACGGGCATCAAGGTGGATGCGGGCACGGTGGCGCTGGCGGGATTTCCCGAGGAAAAAATCACGCAGGGGCTCGACGGGTTGCGCGAAAGATTGGTGGCGTACCGGACACTCGGGGCGCGCTTCACGAAATGGCGCGCGGTGCTTGCCATCGGTGACCAATTGCCGACGACCGGAGCCATTCGGGCCAATGCGCACACGCTGGCCCGCTTTGCCGCGCTGAGCCAGGAAGCCGGCTTGGTGCCGATCGTGGAGCCGGAAGTTTTACTGGACGGCAACCACACGCTCGCTCGCTGCGAAGAGGTCTTGGCGGAAACCTTGCAAACCGTGTTTGCGGCGCTCCTCGAACAACGAGTCGATCTGAAGACCATGTTACTGAAGTCGAGCATGGTGTTGCCGGGGAAAGAGTGTCCGCGGCGCGAAGACTTGGCGACGGTGGCTGCAGCCACGATCCACTGTTTGCGGCGGACGGTGCCGGCGGCGGTGCCGGGCATCGTGTTTCTCTCCGGGGGGCAAAGTGACGTGGCGGCGACGGAATGTTTGGACGCGATCTGCAAGACCCGAGACCTGCAATGGAACTTGAGTTTTTCGTATGGTCGCGCGCTGCAGGACGCCGCGTTGAAAACCTGGCAGGGCTTGCCGGCGAACGTGGCGAAGGCGCAAGCGGCGCTGCTCCATCGCGCCCGGTGCAACGGTCTCGCGGTGCAAGGCAAGTATTCGATCGCGGCGGAAAGCGCGGCCGCGTGAAGGGTGGATGTCTCGCGAAGGATTCGAAGGGAACGCAGGGCTCCGGTCTGCCAGATTAAGGTCTTCACTCGGTCGTAGATGGTGCGCTCGCCGCACCACGTTGCTTTTGAGTCGGGGTGTAAAACCCCCTCCCACCTAAAAAT
>Ga0163149_10000594_pt1 | contig 47818 bp, 50 predicted proteins | sample OliLakLV19MP5G1_FD_148604 | JGI IMG/M metagenome (GOLD analysis project Ga0163149, IMG submission 148604) | Freshwater microbial mat bacterial communities from Lake Vanda, McMurdo Dry Valleys, Antarctica - Oligotrophic Lake LV.19.MP5.G1 | ecosystem: Environmental > Aquatic > Freshwater > Lake >...
AAATTAATGAAAAACAAAAAACCATTATCATTCCAAAAATAAAAGATTATTTCAAAGGAGATTTGAAAGGTAAAAAAATTGCCTTATGGGGATTAGCGTTCAAGCCTGATACAGATGATATTCGTGAAGCACCAGCATTGTATTTAATCGAAGAATTATTAAAAGCTGGAGCAACTGTTACTGCTTACGATCCAGAAGCAATGAACAATGTCAGACAGTTGATTGGCGACAAAATTACTTATGCGATGGACGAATATGATGCTTTGCGTAATGCAGATGCATTGTTGATTGCAACCGAATGGAGTTTATTCCGCACACCTGATTTCGATAAAGTATCTTCTCTATTAAAAAATAAAGTCATTTTTGATGGAAGAAATTTATATGGAATAGATCAAATGAAAGAACTTGGATATTTCTATTCAAGCATTGGAAGAGAAATTGTGAAAGGTTAAATAGGGAAATGGTTTATTAAGTCGAATCAGGCTTTACCCATTTAACCCAATAACTAAATTAAATATTTAACTAAAACATGAAAAGAATATTAATAACAGGAGCTGCAGGATTTTTAGGTTCACACCTTTGTGATCGCTTCATCAAAGAAGGATATCACGTGATAGGTATGGATAATCTAATAACAGGAGATTTGAAAAACATCGAACACTTGATGAAACTCGAGCACTTCGAATTTTATCATCACGATGTTTCTAAATTTGTTTTTGTACCAGGTGAATTGGATTACATCCTTCACTTTGCATCCCCTGCATCTCCAATTGATTATTTAAAAATTCCAATTCAAACTTTAAAAGTAAGTTCATTGGGGACGCATAATTTATTAGGATTAGCAAGAGTTAAAAAAGCAAGAATTTTAGTTGCATCCACTTCCGAAGTATATGGAGATCCAATTGTTCATCCGCAAACAGAAGAATACTGGGGTAATGTAAATCCTGTTGGTCCGCGTGGAGTATATGATGAAGCTAAACGTTTCATGGAAGCAATGACCATGGCATATCATACTTATCACGGAGTGGAGACACGCATCATCCGAATTTTTAATACTTATGGTCCGCGCATGCGACTGAATGACGGACGTGTATTGCCTGCATTTATCGGACAAGCATTGCGTGGCGAGGACTTAACCATGTTTGGTGATGGTTCACAAACACGCTCCTTTTGTTATGTAGATGATTTAGTAGAAGGCATTTATCGTTTATTGATGAGCGATTATGTTCAACCTGTTAACATTGGTAATCCAAGTGAAATCACCATCAAAGAATTTGGTGAAGAAATTATCAAACTCACAGGAACAAAACAAAAATTGATTTCAAAACCTTTGCCTCAAGATGATCCGAAACAACGCAAGCCGGACATTACAAAAGCAATAGCAATTTTAGGATGGGAGCCAAAAGTAGGAAGAGCAGAAGGATTAAAAATTACTTACGACTATTTTAAATCGCTTTCGAAAGAAGAATTAAATAAAACAGAACACAGAAGTTTTAATTAAATGTATAAATTAAACCGAACAGCATTTAAAGCAGGCACTGTTGAAGAGACAAGTAACCATGCAGTATATTACCGAACGCTCACATGGCAAGAACGTTTTAAAATTGCTATGTACTTAAACTCAATTGCATTTAAATTGATTGACACCAAAGAAATAAAAATGAATAAAAACTATTTCACAGTTAAATCAAGAAATTAATGGGAAATATCTTTTATGATGATTTCAGAGATTTTATTCAAGCATTAAACGAGAATCAAGTTGACTATTTACTCGTTGGAGGATATTCAGTAATATACCATGGATACTCAAGAACAACAGGTGATATGGATATATGGGTAAAAAGAGATGAAGTTAATTATCTTAAATTAGTGAGTGCATTCAATAAATTCGGATTACCGGTATTTGATATGAGTCAAATTAATTTTTTAAGTCATGAAACATGGGATGTATTTTCTTTTGGCACCCCTCCCGTGTGTATAGATATATTAGTAAAAGTTAAAGGATTAGATTTTGATGAATGTTTTAAATCATCACAATTTTTTGAAGATGATGGCTTAAAAGTTCGGACAATTAACTACAATCATTTAATTGTAGCAAAAAAATCGGCAAATAGACCAAAAGATATTGATGATATAAATAATTTAACAAAATGAGTTTAGAATATTTTTCACACGAAACAGCCATCATTGATGAAGGTTGCAAAATTGGGAAAGGAAGCAAAATCTGGCACTTCTCTCATATTATGCCCAATTGTACCTTGGGAGAGAATTGCAACATCGGACAAAATGTGGTGATTTCTCCAGAAGTTGTTTTAGGGAAAAATGTAAAAGTGCAAAACAATGTCTCAATTTATACGGGTGTAACTTGTGCTGATGATGTTTTTCTAGGACCGTCAATGGTTTTTACAAATGTGATTAATCCGCGCAGTGCTATCAATCGCAAAAATGAATATGCAAAAACTTATGTTGGCAAAGGAGCTACCATTGGTGCAAATGCTACCATCGTATGCGGACATGATATTGGAGAATATGCTTTTATCGGAGCAGGAGCCGTTGTTACAAAAAATGTTCAGCCTTTTTCATTATGGGTTGGAAATCCAGCAAAGCAAATGGGATGGATTAGTGAATACGGACATCGTTTAAAATTTGATTCGGATGGAATTGCAATTTGTATGGAAAGTAAAGAGCAATACAAGTTGGAAAATGGTAAAGTAATTAAACTATGAGTAAAATTAAGTTCGCAGTAATAGGTCAAGGACATATTGGTAAACGACATGCTGAAATGGTTCGAAGAAATTCAGAAGCCGAATTAGTTGCTGTATGTGACGCTCTTCCACTTGACAAATTAAACTTAGGTGATTTAAAAGAAAAGTTTTATTCTTCACCAGAAGAATTATTAGCCGCTCATCCTGAAGTAGAAGTTGTAAATATTTGTACTCCCAACGGATTGCATGCAAAACATTCTTTACTAGCATTAGAAGCGGAAAAACATATCGTATGTGAAAAACCAATGGCTCTCTCCAAAGCAGATTGTGAAGCAATAATTTTCAAAGGATTACAAGTTAACAAAACTGTTTTTTGTGTAATGCAAAATCGTTTTTCGCCACCATCGGTTTGGTTAAAAAAAATAGTAGAAGAAAAAACTATTGGCGATGTGTATATGGTTCAGCTGAATTGCTATTGGAATAGAGATGACCGCTATTACAAAAAGGGTGGTTGGAAAGGAACACAAGAACTGGATGGTGGAACATTGTTTACCCAATTCTCGCACTGGATTGATTTGCTATATTGGATGTTTGGCGATGTGAAAGATATTCAAGCAAAATTCAAGGACTTTAATCATTCTAATTTAACGGAGTTTGAAGATAGTGGATTTGTAAATTTCAATTTCGTAAATGGTGGAATGGGAAGTATTAATTACTCCACTGCCGTTTGGGATAGCAATTTAGAAAGCAGCATCACCATTGTTGGAAGCAAAGGAAGTGTGAAAGTAGGTGGACAATACATGGATCAGGTAGAACATTGCAACATTAAAGATTACACTTTACCAAATCTTGATCCAACCAATGAAGCAAATGATTATGGAACATACAAAGGTTCTGCAAACAATCACCCCCAAGTAATTTCAAATGTAATTGACACACTAAAAGGAAGAACTACATTAACTACAAATGCAATGGAAGGATTAAAAGTAGTTGATATTATTGAACGAATTTATTCACTAAGAAATACAGATAGAAAATCATAAAATTATGATCAACAAAATTAAAAACAAGGAAGCAAAAATCGCAGTAATCGGATTAGGATATGTTGGATTACCAATTGCTTTGGCATTCGCTAAAAAAGCAAAAGTGATAGGATTCGACATCAACGAAGAACGTGTAAAGATGATGCAAAACAACATTGATCCTTCGCAAGAATTGTCTTCAAAAGATTTTGAAGGATGCGATATTGAATTCACTGCTTCGATCGATATTCTAAAATCAGCTAACTTTTTTATCGTTGCAGTCCCAACTCCAATTGACGAACACAATTTACCCGACCTGAAACCTTTACTTGGTGCATCCCGCTCCGTAGGAAAAGCATTAAAAAAAGGCGATTACGTAGTTTACGAATCTACTGTTTATCCAGGCTGTACAGAAGAAGATTGCATTCCTGTGCTAGAAGAAATATCCGGTTTAAAATTTAAAACTGATTTCAAAGTTGGATATTCTCCAGAAAGAATCAATCCGGGCGATAAAGAACATACCATTACTAAAATTTTAAAAGTGGTTTCTGGTTGTGATGATGAATCATTGGAAGTAATTGCTGAAACATATAAAATTATTGTTGAACCTGGTGTTCACAAAGCATCATCTATCAAAGTTGCTGAGGCTGCTAAAATTATTGAAAATACTCAACGCGATGTAAATATTGCATTGATGAATGAACTATCTATCATCTTCAGTCGTATAGGAATTAATACCTACGATGTATTAGAAGCAGCTGGAACAAAATGGAATTTCTTGAAATTTTCTCCAGGCTTAGTTGGAGGACATTGCATTGGTGTTGACCCTTACTATTTAACTTATAAAGCAGAAGAATTAGGATATCATGCTAGAGTAATCAATTCAGGACGATATGTAAATGATTCGATGGGCTTTTACGTTGCAAAACAAACTGTAAAGAAAATTATTGCCGCAAAAAAGAATTTAACTGAATCGCGGGTATTAGTTATGGGTGCTACATTTAAAGAAAATGTAAGCGATGTTAGAAATTCAAAAGTATCGGATGTTATCAAAGAATTTAAATCTTTTGGTGTACATGTTGATGTTGTTGATCCTTATGCTGACTCATCCGAATTACTACATGAGTATGGTTTTGAATTGGCAAAATCTGTTGGAAAAGGATACGATGCAGTTGTTGTTGCAGTAAACCACAAAGAATACATTAGCCTTGATGAAGCCTACTACAAATCTATTCTTTCTGATGGAGGAATATTAGTGGATGTAAAAGGTATTCTAAGAGGCAAAATCAAAAATTTGACTTACTGGAGCCTTTAGGTTACAAATTACTAATCAAAACCAATTTACGAATCAGTGTTCGCTAAAAATAAAATAAAAACAGTTGCATTCATACTCCTCTCTTCTGTGTTTTTGCTTTCATTTAAAGCATCTAGCAAAAAGATAATTGGTCACTGGACTACAAATGTTGATTTGTATGATGTGAAAGTAAATGATACGTTAATTTTTACTAAAATAAAGTATACTGATAAACTATATCAATGGGCTGGTGCGTTAGCAGGAATAGAACTTGCTCCTGATAAAACATTTTCTGAATATCATAATATACTGTGTAGCTCAGAAAGCAGCCCGATTAGCTTTAGCAAAGAAAAATGGACTTTACACAATGATTTACTTACGATTATTGGCAAGGACAGAGAAACAAAATGGAGAATTATGAATGTGACCAATAAAAAGTTGACTGTTGTAATTTTAAAATAAATAAAAATGAGCAAAAAAATATTAATAACAGGAGCTGCCGGATTTATTGGCTCACACGTTGTTCGTTTATTCGTAAATAAATATCCAAATTACCAAATCATAAATTTGGATAAGCTAACTTATGCTGGAAATCTAAATAACATAAAAGACATTGAAAACAAACCTAATTATTCGTTTGTAAAAGGAGATATTACGGATGCTGATTTTATTAATGAACTTTTCACACTTCACAAATTTGACGGAGTAATTCATTTAGCTGCTGAAAGTCATGTAGACAGAAGTATTTCCAATCCATTGGAATTTGTAATGACAAATGTCATCGGAACTGTAAATTTATTAAATGCAGCAAAAAGTTCATGGCTAGCTCCCTCTCCTTCGGGGAGGGCTGGGGAGGGGTCTCCCCGTTTTTATCATGTTTCTACAGATGAAGTGTATGGAACCCTGGGAGAAACAGGAATGTTTACAGAAACAACAGCATACGACCCACACAGTCCATACTCAGCATCCAAAGCCAGCTCCGACCATTTTGTAAGAGCCTATCATGATACTTATGGAATGGATGTAGTTATTTCGAATTGCTCTAACAATTATGGAAGCCACCATTTCCCTGAAAAACTAATCCCACTTTCTATTCACAACATCAAAAACAATAAATCAATTCCTATATATGGAAAGGGAGAAAATATTCGTGATTGGTTATGGGTGGAGGATCATGCAAGAGCAATCGATGTTATTTATCATGCAGCAAAAACGGGAACAACATACAACATTGGTGGCCATAATGAATGGACAAATATTGATTTGATACAATTGCTATGTAAAATCATGGACAAAAAATTAAATCGTGCTGAAGGGGAATCTGCTAAGCTAATCACCTTTGTAAAAGACAGAGCAGGTCATGATTTGCGTTATGCGATTGACTCCACCAAACTTCAAAAAGAATTAGGCTGGGTTCCATCCTTACAATTTGAAGAAGGATTAGAAAAAACAGTGGATTGGTATTTATCAAACGAAGATTGGCTGAACAATGTAACATCGGGAGATTACAAAAAATATTACGAAAACCAATATACAAAAAGATAAATCTTCCGTTTTTTACTTTTGAATTATAATTTTTAACTTTATATGTACTCTACTCCATTTCATACCATCGATTTATCAACCAAAACTTTTTTAGTTACAGGTGGAGCAGGATTTATTGGCTCTAACATAGTTGAATACCTTATTAAGTATCACGCTAAAAAAGTTGTTGTTTTGGATAATCTGGCAACAGGATCTGAAACGAATATAAAACCTTATTTATCGCTTCCGAATTTTCAATTTATCAAAGGAGATATATGCAATATAGATGATTGCAATAAAGCCTGTATTGGAATAGATTATATATTTCATGAAGCTGCATTAGGCTCTGTTCCTCGTTCCATTAAAAATCCGATTGCAACTCACAATGTAAACGCAACAGGGTTTATAAACGTTTTAATTGCAGCTCGAGATGCTAATATCAAACGTATTGTTTATGCAAGCTCTTCATCTGTTTATGGCGATAGTAAAATTTTACCGAAAGTAGAAAATCAAATTGGGAAACAACTTTCTCCTTATGCCGTTTCAAAAATGACCAATGAATTGTATGGCGAAATTTTTGCAAAGACCTACAACATGGAAATTATTGGGTTACGCTACTTTAATATTTTCGGTCCACGACAAAATCCTCAAGGTGAATACGCGGCTGCAATCCCTTTATTTATTAATTCACTATTAACAAACACCGCTCCTACAATCAATGGGGATGGAGAGCAAACCCGCGACTTTACTTTTGTTTCCAATGCTGTTCAAGCAAATATAAAAGCCATGCTCGAACAAAATATAAAAACTGAAGGGACAGTATTTAACATTGCAGTTGGTGAACGTGTTTCACTAAATCAACTAATTGATATTTTAAAAAAGCTAATCGGAACAACTATTCAACAGACTTATAGAGCAGATAGACATGGAGATGTACGCGATTCATTAGCAGATATTTCAAAAGCAGCAACCGCTTTAAATTATCAACCAAAAGTAAAAATTGAAGAAGGGTTGAAGTATACACTTGCTTGGTTTAAATCACAATAGAATAAAATTGATTCGTTATTTGCAATATGGGACTCTTTAATATCTTCAATAAAAAGCATAAACGACTTTCTACACCTGTAGATTTGTCGGTACTAAATACCGATATACACTCCCATTTTATTCCGGGAATTGACGATGGAGCAAAAACGATGGAAGATAGCTTAATGATGATTTCTGAATTGCAGAAATTAGGTTACAAAAAGGTTATTACATCACCACATACCATGAGTGATTTCTATCGCAACACCACAGAGATCATTTTAAGTGGCAGAGACAATGTAAAACAAGCTCTAAAAGAATCAGAAGTAAATATTGAATTCGATGCTATTTCTGAGTATTATCTGGATTACGATTTTGAAAAAAAACTGGATGATGGTCCGCTATTAACGTTTGGTAACAACTATTTGTTATTCGAAATTTCTTATATGAACCCGCCAGACAATATTTATCACATTATTTTTAAAATGCAGCTGCTTGGGTACAAACCTGTATTGGCGCACCCTGAACGCTATAACTTCTGGCACAAAGAGTTTGAAAAGTATGAAGAATTTATCGACAAAGGTGTTTTGCTTCAACTCAATATCAATTCACTTACAGGTTATTATTCACCAGCAACAAAAAAGATAGCCGAACAAATGATTGACAAGAACATGATTTCATTTGTTGGAACAGATTGTCACCACATGGGTCACATCAATTTGATTAAGGAAGTAATTTATGATCCATATTTAGAAAAACTAATTAACAGCTCAACATTACTAAACAAAACCCTATAACTTAAGATGAAAAAAATAATCTTCATTTTTATCCTTTTTATATTCATTTACTCTTGCTCATCCGATCCGAAGAAAGCAGAAGTAGAAACCATTATTCCAAAAACGGAGGAGCTTGTAGCAATTATAAGCTATGAGGTCGTAGGCAGCCTGCCACATGACCAATCAGCATATACCGAAGGTTTGTTTTTTCACAACAAACAGATTTATGAAAGTACCGGAGCACCAGATGGCCAACCACAATACGAAACAGTGATTGGCATTTTGGATACAACAAAAGGGAAATTGGATGCAAAAATAGATTTGGGTAGAACTTATTTTGGAGAAGGCGCTGTAATTTTAAATGATAAAATTTATCAACTAACATACAAGAATCAAATTGGATTTGTTTATGATGCTAAAACCTTTAAACAGATCAGCAGGTTCAGTTACAAAAACACAGAAGGCTGGGGAATGACTACTGATGGAAATTCCTTAATTATGAGTGATGGCACCAATGTTTTAACTTACCTGGATCCGGCAACCTTGCAGCCAACAAAAACAATTAATGTAACCAATGCAGGATATGCAGAAGACAAGATAAACGAATTAGAATATGTAGATGGATACATTTACGCAAACATTTGGACAAAAAATTATATCATTAAAATCGACTTAACAACAGGAAAAGTAGTTGGAGTGATGGATTGCTCTCAACTGACAGACGAAGCCCATCGCGCTAATCCAGAATCAGATGTATTAAATGGAATTGCTTATGACCCAGCAACAAAAAGGATGTTTGTTACAGGTAAAATGTTTCCGAAAGTATATGTTTTGAAATTGAAATAAATTATCCTTTTAATGGCCGAGCGTAAGCAATCACATCTTTATCAGTAATTATTTTATCACATAAAATAATCAAGCGCTCCACTACGTTTCTGAATTCACGGATATTTCCTGTCCAATTGATTTTCTGTAACTCTTTTATTGCATCTTTAGAAAAACTTTTGCCTGGCATACCATGATCTTCACAAATCATTTTTAAGAAATGTTCTGCTAACAATGGAATATCTTCTTTGCGTTCATTCAACGATGGCACATGAATTAAGATAACACTTAAGCGGTGGTATAAATCTTCACGGAAATTTCCGGCAGCAATTTCTTTTTGCAGATCCTTGTTGGTTGCAGCCACCACACGCACATTTACTTTTATTTCTTTCTCTCCTCCTACTCTGGTAATTTTGTTTTCCTGTAAAGCACGTAATACTTTGGCTTGCGCAGAAAGACTCATATCACCAATCTCATCCATGAACAATGTACCACCCTCAGCTTGCTCAAATTTTCCTTTACGTTGATTTATAGCAGATGTGAAAGCGCCTTTTTCGTGACCGAACAATTCACTTTCTATCAATTCACTTGGAATGGCAGCACAATTTACTTCAATCAAAGGAGCATTAGCACGGTTGCTTTTCTCGTGCAGCCAACGAGCCACCAATTCTTTTCCGCTTCCGTTCCCCCCCGTTATCAAAACTCTTGCATCTGTCGGAGCTACGCGTTCGATCATTTCCTGAATCTGTTGAATTCCTTTTGATTCACCTACCATGTCAAAGGTCTTGCTCACCTTTTTCTTCAACACTTTCGTCTCCGTAACCAAAGTAGATTTATCCATTGCATTACGGATGGTAACCAATAAACGATTTAAGTCCAAAGGTTTCGCGATAAAATCAAAAGCTCCTTTTTTTACTGCTTCAACGGCTGTTTCAATATTCCCGTGCCCGGATATCATAACAATAGGTGTGTCAGATGACAATTGCATGATTTTATCTAACGCTTCAATCCCGTCCATTTTTGGCATCTTTATATCACACAATACAATATCATATTTCTCCTTTTGAATCATCGCGACTCCTTCTAGTCCGTCAGATGCTTCATCTACGAGATATTTTTCATATTCCAAAATTTCACGCAATGTTTTACGGATACTTTTTTCGTCATCAATGATTAATATTTTTGCCATCTCTATTTGAGTTAAATGTTATAATTTTCCTTCCAATACTTCGTAAATCACTCCTTCTTTTAAAGAGTAAGTTGATAAACGCATTTGTTCTATTTCGAGCGAACGAATTACAAAATGAACAATAATACTCGAAACCACAATCATATCCACACGCATCGCAACCAACCCCTTCATTTCCAATCGTTCCAAATTGGTAGATTTTAATATTTCTTCATAAATGGTTGCACACTCCCCTAAATCAAATGTGAATTCTGTTGTATCATCCAACATTTGAGTTGAATAAAAACGATGTACGATCATTTCAGCAAGTGAATCAAAAGAACCAGAAGAACCGATGAGTTCTGTAATCGGATATTCTTTTATGGCTTCAAAAAGTGGTTGCAATTCAGTGAATAAATGATCTACAAAAATATTAATTTCAGATAGCTTGATCGGATCTGAAGGTGGAAACATTTCCAACAAACGAGCTGCACCTAATAAAAAACTTTGTTTCCAAAAAATTTGACTTTTGTTTGCAATTATAAACTCAGTGCTTCCACCACCAATATCAATAATCAAAGAAGCTTGTTCTGACATTTTAACGGCTGAACGTACACCATAATAAATCAACTCTGCCTCTCTATCTCCTGAAATCACCTGAATGTCGATGCCTGTTAGAGCTTTTACCTTTTCCACAAACTCAGCCCCATTGGAAGCTCCTCGGATTGCTGAAGTAGCAAAGGCATAAATTTTATCTGCCGTATATTTTTGTGTAGAAGCAAAGTGTGTTTTAAACGCTTCTATACCTCTATCGAATGCTACATCAGCAATAAAACCTTTGTTCATTCCACCTTCAGCAAGTTTTACAGAAATCTTGGCTTGAAATATAGGCAAATACGTTTTATCGGAATTTACTTCTACAATAAGTAAATTAAAGGTGTTAGTTCCTAAATCGATAACGGCAATCTTCATAAAAAAGTAGCATTTAAAGCTACAAGATATGAAAATATTAGGACTCTATAAATTGCAGATCAGCCTTTATAAAACAGCCACTTGCCAAGCTCTTTCCAGCTTACTTTTTTACCATACATTAAAATTCCTGTACGGTAAATACGAGCTGCTAACCAAGTTGTGAAAAGGAAGCCCAATATCAAAAAAACCATTGAAAGGGCAATTTCCCAAGCAGGGACACCAAAAGGAAGGCGAACCATCATTACAACAGGTGAAGTAAAAGGTATCATAGAAAACCAAACTGCTAAAGAGCCTTGCGGATCTTGCATTACTGTTTGAGCAATCCCAAAAGAGAAAATGAGCGGAATGGTAATGGGCAACATAAACTGATTGGTATCAGCTTCGCTATCAACAGCAGCTCCAATTGCAGCAAACATTGCACTATACATTAAATAACCTGCTAAAAAATAAAATAAGAAACACAATAACATAGATGCCATATCAACCGATTTGAAATCGTTCCACAACTGAGTCATTTCATTCGGCTCTTCATTTTTACCCATGTTTTCATAATCCAAATTCTCCCCTATTTTTATAACTTGTTCTTTGGCTTGAATCTGCTTCATATCAATATCTTTCAATACTGTAGCTGCAGCAAAACTATACAAGGTTGTAGATAAAATCACCCACAATAAAAACTGAGTCAATCCAACTAAAGCAACACCAACAATTTTTCCCATCATCAATTGAAATGGTTTAACAGATGACAAAATCACTTCGACAATACGACTCGTTTTCTCTTCCATCACACCTCTCATCACCTGAACACCATACATGAAAATAAAAAAGTAAATCATAACTGCAGCAACCAAACCAATCCCCATATACAAACCAGTGTTGGTGTTTTTTTCGTTTCCTACTTCATCCAACTGCTTAGTAAACATCTTGATTGTTGATTTTTCTTTCGCGTCTTTAATGAAATCAATATTGACATTATTCTTAGCCAACATTACTTCATACAACATTTTATTTAAGCTATACTCTATGTGTTGCTGACTAGCATTACTTAATTGCTTTTTAAAAAGTAACTGTATTCCTTTTTGCCCACCATTCAAAACGTTTTTAGGAATCCATAAAATAGCATCGTAATCGGTATCAAAAAAACCATCACGGGCCTGCTGAATAGTAATTGGTGGGTAATCAAAATGAACAATGTCTTTTTCTGGAATCAAATCGGTAAATAAAAAACTTTCGTCTATAACTTCTATTTTTTGTTTCTCCGACTTTTGCATCGACAACCAAATAGGAATAATCATAATTCCTACCATCAAAATAGGACCAAGCAAAGTAATCAGAATAAAAGATTTTTTCTTTACTCTGGACAGATATTCACGTTTGATAATTAGAAGTATCTTATTCATTTATTAAAATTTGAACCTTTTTATTTTTTTGACTTTTCTGCTTTTGACGTAAAAATTTTATTCCGTAAAATTACTTTGCGTCCCTAAAGCATTTCCTTCACTTACTTTTTTAATAAAAATATCATTCATGCTTGGCACTAACTCTTTAAAAGAATGAATTTCCACAGCAGATAAAATGGATGAAAGCAATTGATTGGAAGTACTTCCTGGTGTTAATTGAATCTGAGCTTTGCAAATTTCGCCTTCTACCGAATGTTCACCCAGCTTTCCATACGTCCACAACGAATTTGTAAAACCCATCATATTGCCTGTAAACTCAATTTCAATAACATTTGATTTGTTTTCCTTGCGAATATCTTTCACCGAACCATCCACAATTTTTTTAGAACGATTGATCAATGCAATATTATCACACAATTCCTCTACCGAACCCATATTGTGTGTAGAAAATAAAATAGTAGAACCTTGCTTTTTTAAATTTAAAATTTCATTCTTGATTAAATTTGCATTGATAGGGTCGAAGCCACTAAATGGCTCATCTAGTATTAGCAGCTTAGGTTCGTGCATCACAGTTACAATAAACTGAACCTTTTGTTGCATCCCTTTTGAGAGTTCTTCTACTTTTTTATTCCACCACGCATCCATCTCAAATTTCTCAAACCAATATTTTAATTTTTTCTTTGCTTCAGCTTTTTTCATCCCCTTCAACTGAGCCAAATACAAAGCTTGCTCACCCACTTCCATTTTTTTATACAGTCCACGCTCCTCAGGCAAATAACCGATCTGCTCCACATGCTTGGAAGATAATTTTTCATTTTCGAAAAATATTTCTCCGCTATCCGGACCGGTAATTTGATTAATGATTCTAATTAAGGAAGTTTTCCCGGCACCATTCGGACCTAGCAATCCGAAAACACTTTGAGCTGGAATGTCTAATGAAACATCATCCAATGCGGTATGGGATGCATATTTTTTAACAATATTTTTTGCCGATAATATATTCATATTAATCAAAATACTGTTTCATGCGTTCGAAAAAACCTTTGTCTTTTTTAGTTGGATTTGGCTTGAAATTTTCCGCTTCTTTTAAATCTTCTAAAATTTTCTTTTCTTCTTTTGATAAATGTTGAGGGGTCCAAACATTGATATTTACTAATATATCACCACGACCATAAGTATTTATATCGGGCAATCCTTTTCCTTTTAAACGAAGTACTTTCCCACTTTGTGTTCCAGCATCTACTTTCACTTTTGCTTTTCCATCAATTGTTGGCACTTCAATATTTGTTCCCAAAGCAGCATCTGAATAACTTACAAAATGATCGTAAAATAAATTCATTCCATCACGCTTCAAGTGTTCGTGTTCTATTTCTTCAATCACCACAATTAAATCACCTGCAACACCTCCGCGAGCTCCCATGTTTCCTTTTCCTGCAACCGACAATTGCATTGCTTCAGCAACGCCTCCAGGAATATTGATGCTGATTACATCTTCATCACGCACAATCCCATCGCCATTACATGGTGAACATTTATCGGTAATTGTTTGTCCTTCACCTCCGCAACTCGGGCAAGTGCTTGTAGTTTGCATTGCGCCCAAAATGGTGTTGGTGATTCTGGAAACTTGTCCCGCACCTTTACAAGTAGAACAAGTATTAAATGCAGAACCATTTTTTGCTCCACTTCCACTGCATGTTTTACAAGCAACGTATTTATTTACTTTAATTTTTTTCTCTACGCCATTTGCAATCTCCGTTAAATCCATTTTCACTTTCACCCGCAAATTCGAGCCGCGATTTACTCTTCGTCCACCTCGACCACTTCTTCCACCGCCTCCAAAGTGTCCACCAAAAACATCTCCAAACTGACTGAAGATATCATCCATGTTCATTCCGCCAAACCCTTGTCCGCCTCCACCACCGTAGCCACCATTATTACCCATTCCGGCATGACCATATTGATCGTACTTTTGTTTCTTTTCGGAATTGCTTAATATTTCGTAGGCTTCAGCTGCTTCTTTGAATTTTTCTTCAGCTGCTTTATCTCCAGGATTTTTATCCGGATGATATTTAATCGCCATCTTACGATATGCCTTTTTTACTTCATCAGCATTCGCACCTTTTTGAATTTCTAATATATCGTAAAAATCTCTCTTAGCCATTTTGTTAATTGAAAATTGAAAAATTGGAAAACTGAAAAATTAATTTCCGATGATCACTTTCGCAAAGCGAATTATTTTTCCGTTTAAACTATATCCCTTTTCTAATTCCTCCACAACCTTACCTTTCAAGTCGTCAGAAGGAGCAGGAATATTTGTAATCGCTTCATGAATATCTGCATCAAATGCTTCTCCAACAGTTTTCATTTCAGATAAGCCTTTTTGAGTTAAGGATGTTTTCAATTTAGAAAAAATTAAATTTACCCCATCATTCACAGCCTTCACATCTGTTGTTTCATTATTCGATTTGATTGCTCTTTCAAAATCATCCAACACAGGAAGTATGCTTTTAAAAACATCTTCTCCTGCCGATTGCATCATCTCTACTTTTTCTTTTGCAGTTCGTTTTCTAAAATTATCAAACTCCGAGTACAAACGAATATATTTATCATTAATCTCATCAGCTTTTGTTTTTAATTCTGCTAACTGTTTATCCTTTTCATCAACAGCATTTGTCTCGTCCTGATGAGTTTGTTCTTCGTTTTGTTCGTTCACAATATCACTTTCCGGTGTGCTCATTTTCTTAAATATATTTTTAATTTTTTTCATTGAATTTATAACAGACCAAACCTCTCAAATTATTTGCCATCAAAGATAATAAGACAATTTGACATAATTTATGAAATAAAAAAGACAGAACTATGAAAGTCCTGTCTTTTTTGCCAAAAATGTATAATTATCTGCAGACCTTTCGGGCTTTCTTGGTCAAATAAAAAGTGACCGACTCCAACTTTTTCTTAATAAAAGCATCTCCTGATTTTATGTTAACGACTAATCCTTGAAAAACAATTTTTTCGGGTGGATTCTTACCTGCTTTACGCAAAGCTTCATTAATCTGTCCGCCAATTGTAGGTCCGGCATAACCTGGAAACAATGAAATTACACCATCATTATAAACCGCTATTTCCCAAGCAACAACAGAGCAATCATTTTGTCCTTTGCCTCCTCTAAAAATAGATAAATTGGGTATTTTTTTTAATGAATCAATTGCAATGGTATCACCGCCTTTATAGCAGTTCAAATACAATCCTAAAGTATCTTTTTGGGAATAAGAATCTATAGCAATAACTTATAGACAGAAAACAAAAGAATTTTGTCATTGAAGGACTACTTGGTAAAATTAAACTCTGTTCTCCGGTTCAACTGATGTTCAATTTCTGAGCAATCCACTCCGTTTTTACACCTGTTTTTGATTTGAGTTTCGCCAAAACCTTTTGCTTTCAAGCGACTCTTTTCAATCCCTTGCAAAATAAAATATTCCATTACTTTTTGAGCTCTTTTTTCAGACAAAGTTATGTTATATGCATCTTCTCCTTTTGCATCCGTATGACTATTTATTGATAGTTTCAGACTTTTATTTTCCGACATTGCAGCAATTATTTTGTCTAACTTTTCAATCGACTCAGGCTTGACATCAGAAGAATTTGGGTCGTAATACACATTCTCATTTACAGTTAATTTTGCATCTTTAGAAGCGCCAAAATTCTTTATTTTTAAGCTTGTGTCCTCCTCTTTTTCACGAACAAGTGTTGCTAACTCGATTGGCAACAATTCATAGCTAAATCCTTTTTTTGTTTTGTTGAACGAACGAATAATTGTCCCATCAGGCCTTGCTGCATACAATTGTCCATCTTTTATTTTTGTATCATCTTCAACCAAAACGTTAATCTTATAGGACTTATCTGAACTCAATTCAGTAAATTTAAAATCACCATAATTATCCGTTATGGTTGTCTGAATCTCTTGATCATTCTCATCTTGCAAAACCACTTTTTGATTGGCCACGGGTTGATTACGGCCTTTCCCTGTCATCAATTTCCCAGCATAATCAATTTTAACTGACCCTTGCGAACCACCTGATTTAGCAGCAATTTTTACTGACACCGGTTCCATCTTAATTACTTCCACTGCACCTGTTTTTATATTCACCACTTCAACTTGAATATCTTTGATTACAAAATCCTCACCTGGCAAAAACTTTTTCAGAAGAGCTATTGTTTCATCACTTAGTGCGTAGGTTGTGTTTTTACAGACAGTGGTACCGGATGGATTTCTTTTTTTATCCATATTAGAAAACTCACAGTCGTAAGAAACCAACTTGGTATTGCTTTTTGCAGCATTTCTGTTAATGACAGTCATGGTAGGATATTTAAGAATATCTTCAACGGAAGCATAATCTCCGCTACCAAAACCGCCTATACGAACCTCTACATCACTTTGTGAAAAAAGAGAAGCTGTTGTCAGAAAAGAAATGAAAAATAAAAAATATCTTAATTGCATTGTCATACTATTCATGAAAATATTTACCAAAGCTAAAAAAAATCAATTAGCTAATACCAATTGAAACATAAAAACACCTTTTCTTAAAACCTCACCTCTTTCCTCTCCTTGTCCAAGGGACTCCTTCGGAGAAGAAAGAGAGGAGGTATTGAATATTTTATATTTCAATTAGCTTTAAAATAAAAAGACAGAACCCAATCGAATTCTGTCTTTCATCCTATTAATATAAATTTACTTTATAAGCTTTTTAAGTTCATTTTCTAATCCTGCTCCTCTCAAAACATCTGATTTAGCAAGGATAATTCCATTTTCATCAATCAGATATCCTGCAGGAATTGAGTTTACACCATAAATGGCAGCGCCTTTTGATTGCCATCCACCTAAATCACTAACATGATTTTCCCAAATCAAACCATCTTTTGCAATAGCATTGATCCAAGCTTGTTTTTGTTGATCCAATGAAACGCTATAAACGGTAAATCCTTTTGCTTTTTTACTAAATTTTTGGTCTTTGTATTTGTTGTAAGTCGCTACAACATTAGGATTTTCTTTGCGACAAGGTCCACACCAAGAGGCCCAAAAATCGATTAATACAATCTTCCCTTTTAAGGAAGAAAGAGGAATCTCTTTACCTTCGGGGCTCATAAAGGCCAGTTCAGGCGCCTTATTTCCTACGTTAGTTCCGATAACTTCCTGCACAGGAGCAGAAGTATTTTTAATAAATCCGAATGCTATAACCGATACGGCTGCAAGGATGAGTACAATGTTTAATTTTTTCATGATTACAATATTACAAATTAATTTGGCTACTTCCTTACAATTTGCGCACCAAGTTTTTGTAAACGGATATCAATGTTCTGGTAACCTCTGTCAATCTGTTCTATATTGTGAATTGTACTTTTCCCGTTAGCCGAAAGTGCTGCTATCAACAAGGAAACACCTGCACGAATATCAGGAGATGTCATGGAAATGCCTTTTAGCTGGTGTTCGCGGTTTAAACCGATTACTGTGGCACGGTGTGGATCGCAAAGAATGATTTGAGCTCCCATGTCTATTACCTTATCTACGAAAAACAAACGGCTTTCAAACATCTTTTGATGAATCATTACTGCTCCCTTTGCTTGAGTGGCTACAACTAATATTATACTCAACAAATCCGGAGTAAAACCTGGCCAAATGGCATCGGAAATGGTTAAAATGGAACCATCAATAAAGGTATCAATCTCGTAATTTTCCTGCGAAGGAATGTAAATATCATCCCCTCTTCGCTCCAATTTAATCCCTAGTCGCTGAAATACACTAGGAATCACTCCCAACTCATCAAATTGCACATCTTTAATAGTAATTTCCGATTGTGTCATTGCTGCTAAACCAATGAAACTTCCTACTTCAATCATATCCGGCAACATTCTATGCGTTGTTCCACCCAAATACTCTACTCCGTCAATAACCAATAAATTAGAGCCAATTCCTTTGATTTTTGCTCCCATCCTATTCAACATTTTACACAATTGCTGAATGTATGGCTCACAAGCTGCATTATAAATGGTAGTCGTTCCTTTTGCCAAAACAGCTGCCATCAATATATTAGCTGTTCCCGTTACAGATGCTTCATCTAATAGCATGTAACACCCTTTTAAATTTTTTGCTTCTACTTTATAAAAGTCGTTAGCTTCATCATAAATAAATTTAGCCCCTAAGTTTTGAAAACCTATAAAGTGTGTATCCAATCTTCTTCGTCCGATTTTATCACCACCCGGCTTTGGAATATATCCTTTTCCAAATCTTGACAACAATGGACCAACAATCATAATAGACCCTCTTAAGCTTCCGCCTTTCTTTTTAAATTCAGCCGAATTCAAATAATCCACATCCACATTATCTGCCTGAAAGGTATATTCTTCGTGTCCTGTTTTCTCAATTTTTACTCCTAAATCTTGAAGCAAGTCAATGAGTTTATTTACATCAATAATATCTGGAATATTTTGTATAACTACCTTTTCTGGAGTTAATAAAACAGCGCAAAGTATCTGCAATGCCTCATTTTTGGCGCCTTGTGGGGTAATTTCGCCTTTTAATTTTTGTCCACCAATGATTTCGAATACGCTCATATTATTAAGTTAAATAGGTTAGTAAGTTAAATAAGTTAAAAGGGCTTAATAACTAATACGAAGTAAGTGTTTAATGAAGGAAATCAGTAAAGATTAAAGGGGTTTTTACCAACTAGGGATTGTTAATAGCGAGGAGGGAATGTTACGGAGCGTCATTGCGAGGAACGAAGCAATCTTTCATAATAATGAGAATAGTCTCCATTGGGCAAGATTGCTTCGTTCCTCGCAATGACGACTCTATACAACATCTTCTTTCCTTAGAATGACCTAAACAAAAAGCACCTTTCAAATTACGAAAGATGCTTTTAAAATAAAGTGGTTATATAAGTTTAGAAAGAAAATCAGCGAAAATTTTTGTTTTCAGCCAAATCCGCGTTCCTATTAAAAAGGTTTTCTCTTAAAGTTCTGGTTATTACTCTTGTGATGGCGGTGACCATTATTTTTACCACCGTTGTTATTTTGTTTTTTCTTATTGTCTCTGCCGGCAGCATTTTGATTACTTGTAGGACGAGGAACAAAAGTTTGAGTGCTTCTCAACAATGAAATATCTGCTAATTTTAATTGTCCTTTCGAAAGCTCTTCCAATTGCTTTAAAATCACCTCATCGTTCACCGAATCACGATTCCAGGTCAAATAAGAACGTTTCATCAAGTTAGCAATTTGCTCCACCAAAGCATCTTTTTCTGCTCCATCAGGATATTCTTTTCCTTTTGCGATAATACGTTCTACCGTTTTACCATAATGTTTATAACGAATATCGTTACTTGGATAAGCTACTCTATCGGGTTTGGTTTGAAACGTTTCTGCAGTAGGCATTGGATAGGGAGAATCCACATCCAATTTAAAATCAGAAATAATAAAAATATGATCCCAAAGCTTGTGCTTAAAATCTGTTACATCACGCAAGTGCGGGTTTAATTGTCCCATTACATCAATAATAGCACGAGCTACTTTGTTGCGTTCTTCACGATCTTTCACTGTCATCGCAAAGTCAATCATTTTTTGAATGTTTCTGCCGTATTCGGGGATAATCATCTTTGGCAGACTAGTATTATAATCCATTTCCATCTCCATGTAATAATATTTTATTAGCGCTAAGCTTGTTGGTAGTATAAATCTATTGAGAGTTCAAATATAGGGATTTTTATGAAAACAAATGCTATAATATATGATTTATAGAACTGAATAATCTTATTTACTTTTTAATTTATATAAGTATGTACATTTTGCCATATTTTTCCATCCCCCATTAAGCCATATGTAATGGATTTCACCATAAATCCTTCATCATAAAATTCTTCGCGTTCAATCATTCTTCTGTTCACCATATAATACACCCAAATCATATCTTTTTCCCCATTTACATATGACCCCATGGACATAACTTGCTTGTATTTATTATACGTCTTCCAAACACTATCTTTTTTATTGTTTCTATAAAATCCTTCTTCACAAATATATTTCTTCTTTTCTGGATACCAATAATGTACATATCTACCTTCCAAACTGTCATTGTTATAATTTTTTATCTGCGCCAACTTTCCAAATGAAACTTTGTCATAAGTTGAGTTTGTATCAAGATAAATAGATTTCCATTCTCCAGTTTTCATTCCATTGGAATAATTTCCTTCATGTTTTAAAAAGTCATGTCCTAAATCTACTCCTCTAAAGGCTTCAATCCAAAAACCTTCCTTCGCTCCACTTACATATTCTCCTTCTGCGAAACAGTCGCTGCACCTCCCTTTCTCCTTCCAAATTCCATTTTTCTTTCCAAGATGATAATTACCAGAAGATTTATAATAAATCATTCCACAGTCTCCCGCAATTCTCCAAGTAATTTCTACCCAAAAGCCTTCTTTTTTGTTATCAAGATATTTCCCTCCACCAATTATTTCTCCTTTAGTGTTTTTAAAAACAAAATTGCCTTCTCTTTTTCCATTAACTATTTCTCCTTCTTGTAAAAGCTCACTCTCAGTTGCATAGGGAGCTGGACACGTTTTCTCTTTATTATAGAAATGCCCTGTATACAAACTATCATTTTTATAATATAACTCTGACTTACAAACAAGTTGATTCAACTCAACTTCCTGAGCAGAAATTGAAATTTGGAAAAGATAAATTATACAGAAAATTAAAAAAACTCTTAGGCTCATTTTCACAATATCAAGGTCTAATTTACAACAATCCGTGCTCATTTCCAATAGAGCCAATGACTTCCGTTTTTATCAACAAATACTCATAAAATTTTCCTTTTTTTATATGATAGATTTTGTTAAATTTGCGTTCCGTTAAAAATTCTCGCGCTTCGACTAAGCTCAGGGTGATAAATCGAGATGACAAAGCGGAATGAATAATAAATTTAGTTTTTTATGAAAATATTAGTTTGTATTAGTAATGTGCCCGACACAACTACAAAAATTGCTTTTTCAGCCGACAATGCCACTTTTAATACTGCCGGTGTTCAGTTTGTGATCAACCCTTATGACGAATGGTATGCTTTGGTGCGTGCTCTCGAGTTAAAAGAAGCACAAGGTGGAAATGTAACCATCATTCACGTTGGTGCTGCCGACAGTGAAGCAACTATCCGTAAAGGATTAGCAATTGGTGCAGACGATGCAGTGCGTATTGATGCAGAACCAAATGACGCTTTTGCTGTGGCTGAACAAATTGCAGCTTATGCTAAAGACAAAGGATTTGATTTAATTATGGCAGGTAAAGAAACCATTTCTTACAACGGCTCCATGGTTGGAGCAATGTTGGCTGAATTAATGAATTTACCATATATCTCTTTAGCTACTAAATTAGAAGTTACTGCAGGTGTTGCAACAATCGAACATGATATTGATGGTGGAACAGAAGTATTGGAATGTCCTTTACCATTAGTACTTTCGGCAAACAAAGGAATGGCAGAACAACGCATTCCAAACATGAAAGGAATTATGAGTGCTAGAACAAAACCATTAACGGTTGTTCCTGCTGCAAGTGCAGATAAATTAACAAGCATTTCTAATTATACTTTATCTGCAGGGAGAGTAGATTGTAAATACATTGATGCTGCTCATCCAGAACAATTAATTGAGTTGCTACACACTCAAGCAAAAGTTATTTAACACGGGATCTCACGAATAAGACTAGAAATACTAATGAACAGATACCGTGTCGGAGCACGGTATGACGAGCTAAAAAATAAAAAAATATGTCAGTACTTATTTATACAGAAATAGCAAAAGGCAAAGTAAAAAAATCTTCTTTGGAAGCAGTGAATTACGGAAGTCGAATTGCAAAACAACTAAATACAACTGCAACGGCTGTTGTAATTGGTGATGCTGATTTGAGCGACTTAGGAAAAGCTGGTGCTCAAAAAGTATTACGATTAAAAAACGATAAGCTTGCGAGTTTAAACGGACAATACATTACTGCTGCTGTTGAACAAGCAGCTACTGCAGAAGGTTCAATTGTAATTGTTTTTGCTCACGATTTTACTGGAAAAGAAGTTGCTCCTCGTTTGGCTGCAAAATTAAAAGCAGGAATTGTTGCTGGTGCAGTTGATAATCCAACAATTGCAGGCGATTCATTTTCTGTAAAGAAAAATGTATTTTCAGGAAAAGCAGTTGCAACGTATGCTATAAAATCTGCAAAAAAAGTAATCTCTATTTTACCAAATTCATTTCCTGTTGAACTAAATGGTTCATCTGTTGACGCAACCGATTTTGCAGTAAACTTAGATGCGGTAAATTCTCCAATAAAAGTAAAAGAAGTGAAAAAAGTTTCGGGTGAATTAAACTTACCGGATGCTGAATTGGTAGTATCTGCTGGTCGCGGAATGAAAGGTCCTGAAAATTGGGGAATGATTGAAGAATTAGCAAAAGAATTGGGAGCAGCAACTGCTTGTTCTCGTCCGGTTGCTGATATGCACTGGCGTCCACACCACGAACATGTTGGTCAAACAGGTGTTGCTATTCGTCCTAATTTATACATTGCAATTGGAATTTCCGGAGCCATCCAACATTTGGCAGGAGTAAATGGAAGCAAAACAATTGTGGTAATTAATTCAGATAAAGATTGTCCTTTCTTCAAATCAGCAGATTATGGAATTGTAGGCGATGCATTTGAAGTAGTTCCGAAATTAATTGAAGCAGTAAAACATTTTAAAGCAAATAAAAATTAAAGACCTCTCCCCTTTATCTCCTCTCCTCAAGAGAGGGGGTGTTAGGTGAAAAACGTAAAACTATTTTTCCATTATTTGGAAATGTTTTTACAAAAACGAAATGACACATTAGAAAATTAATAGTATTTTCCTTATATTTACTCTGCGTTCTCTGCGTCTTCTTTGCGAGCTCTGCGGTTAAAAGATTGTCACATTGAAAAAAGTAAAATTAGAAATAGTAGGTTTATCTTATAGTCAAACTCAAACGGGTGCGTATGCATTGGTGTTGGGTGAGACAAAAGGAAAACGCAGGCTACCCATTATCATTGGCGGATTTGAGGCGCAAGCAATTGCAATCGAATTAGAAAAAATGACTCCTAGTCGCCCACTTACTCACGATTTATTCAAAAGTTTTGCAGAAGGATTTAACATCAATGTAAAAGAAGTAATCATTTACAATTTGGTGGAGGGAATATTTTTTGCAAAATTAATTACACATAATGGCGAAAAAGAAGTAGAAATTGATGCACGCACTTCCGATGCAATTGCTTTAGCCGTTCGATTTAATTGTCCTATTAACACTTACGAATTTATACTTTCACAAGCAGGAATTTTATTGGATGATGATGCTATTTCCGGAGCGGAAGCAGTATTAGAAAAAGAAGATTTGATTGAAGTAGAAGAATCCGATTACCTAAAAAAATCCACAGAAGAATTAAAACAATTGCTTGAAATAGCTTTGAGTGATGAAGATTACGAAAAAGCTTCTCGTATCCGCGATGAATTGAACAATCGCAAAAAATCATAAGTCCATCTTTTAAAACAAGAACTCAATGAGCATTAAGAGTCGTCTTACATTGATGAGTTTCCTGCAATTTTTTGTTTGGGGAGCATGGCTTATTACCATTGGAAATTATTGGTTTGGAACAAAACAATGGAGCGGAGCCGAATTTGGCGCTATATTTTCAACACTTGGACTCTCTTCTATTTTAATGCCTGCTTTAACTGGAATCATTGCCGACAAATGGATGAATGCAGAAAAATTATATGGCATTTTGCATATTATGGGAGGCTTGATACTTTGTTTTATTCCTCAAGTTAACAACCCAAGCACTTTTTTTTGGGTCATGTTTATGGCAATGTTATGTTATATGCCAACCATATCGTTATCAAACTCCATTGCTTATACTATTTTAAAAAACAACAATTATGATGTAGTGAAAGTGTTTCCGCCCATTCGTGTTTGGGGAACCATCGGATTTATTGTTGCTATGTGGATAACCAATCTTTCTGGAAATAAAGCATCTGCTAATATGTTTTATATTTCAGCTGCCGCTGCAATAGCATTGGGGATTTATTCTTTCTTATTACCAAAATGTCCTCCACAAAAACTTATTTCAAAAGACTCTACCTTGTCACAAAAATTAGGGTTAGATGCCTTCAAACTTTTTGGCACTTATAAAATTGCATTGTTTTTTGTATTCTCTATGTTTTTAGGTGCCGCATTGCAACTAACGAATATGTATGGAGATACTTTCCTTTCAGATTTTTCAAAAGTGCCTGAATACTCCACGTCCTTTGTTGTAAAATATTCAACAGTAATCATGTCGATTTCTCAGATTTCTGAAACCTTATTCATTCTTGCCATTCCCTTTTTCCTAAAAAGATTCGGGATCAAACAAGTAATGTTATTTTCAATGTTCGCCTGGGTGTTACGTTTTGGTTTGTTTGCTTTTGGCGATCCTTCAGGAGGATTGTGGATGATTATTATGTCTTGTATTGTTTATGGAATGGCATTCGACTTCTTTAATATTTCAGGATCTTTATTTATAGAAACTACTACAGATTCTAAAATCCGTTCCAGCGCACAAGGCTTATTTATGATGATGTGTAATGGTTTCGGAGCCGTATTTGGCAGTTATGTGAGCGGTTGGATAATTGACGCTTATTTTACAGTAAACGGTGAAAAAGATTGGCAACCTATTTGGCTTTCCTTTTCTGCTTATGCTTTGGTTATTGCCATCGCCTTCGCTCTCCTTTTCAAGCACAAACACAATCCAAAAGAGTTGGAAAACGTTAGTCATTAAGCACCCTCTTTTAGTTAATATTTTGTGAATATCCTCCTTTGACGAACTCCAAAAACAAGTCAAAATCAGCCTATCTTTACTCAACAATTTAGCTTATACTGAGCTAAAAAAACTAAACTATTTCTTATGGCATTTCTGACAAGTTATTGGTGGATTATAGTAATTGTATTAATGATTGTACTTTACAAAGTAATCCTTCGTATTTTATTTGGTATGGTTATCATCCCTGAAGACAGAATTGGATTAGTAACAAAAAAGTTTGTGCTTTTTGGGGAACACAAAGAACTAAGTGATAGTAGAATGGTTGCTACAAAAGGAGAAGCTGGATTTCAAGCAAAAACATTAGCTCCAGGCTTGTATTTCGGAATGTGGGTTTGGCAATATGAAATTACTCAACAAGCATTTATTGTTATTCCACAAGGAAAAATTGGATTGGTACTTTCGATAGATGGAGATGAAATTCCAACCGGTGCAATCCTTGGTCGCAAAATAGAATGTGATAATTTTCAGGATGCCGCAAAATTTTTAACAGGTGGTGGACAAAAAGGTAGACAAGCAGCATACATTACAGCAGGTTCCTATCGTATCAACACTTTGCTTTTTTCTGTTAGCGAAGTGGATATGATACAGATTCACGAAAGTATGGTTGGAGTAGTTACAACATTGGATGGCTCTCCTATCGAAGGCGGACAAATTGCCGGTAAATTTATTGATGGACATAATAATTTTCAGGATTTTGATTTATTTCTAAAAAATAATGGAAACAGAGGTTTGCAGCCACAGATAGTTTTAGCCGGTTCTTACAACATTAATCCTTGGGCGGTTCAAATAGAAGAAATTCCAATGACAGAAATTCCTATTGGACACGTGGGTGTTGTTATTTCTTATATTGGATTAGAAGGAAAAGATACCAGTGGCAGCGAATTCAAACATGGAAACATTTTTGAAAAAGGCCACAAAGGTGTGTGGAATGAGCCTTACGGTCCAGGTAAATATCCTTTGAATAAATATATTATGAAAGTGGAATTAGTTCCGACAACCAACTTAGTTTTGAATTGGGCGAATGCACGAAGTGAATCTCACAGTTTGGATAAAAATTTATCTACCATTACCGTTCGTTCAAAAGACGGCTTCCCTTTTAATTTAGATGTTGCACAGATTATTCATATTCCATCCTCTGAAGCACCAAAAGTAATTGCCCGTTTTGGAAATATGAACAACTTAGTTTCTCAGGTATTAGAACCTACTATCGGAAATTATTTCAGAAACTCTGCACAGGACAGTGACGTGATCTCTTTCTTGGGAACACGTAAAGAACGTCAGCAATCAGCAAAAGAACACATCTCAAAAGTTTTGGAGCAATACAACGTAAATGCGGTGGATACTTTAATCGGAGACATTGTTCCTCCTGCATCATTAATGAAAACTTTAACCGATAGAAAAATTGCACAAGAGGAAGAGTTGACGTTTGAAACACAAAAGAAAGCACAGGAAAAGCGCCAGGGAGTTGAAAAGGAAACTGCAATTGCAGACATGCAAAAAGAAATTGTTAAAGCTCAGCAAAGTGTGGAAATTGCTGAACGCACTGCAAACGCTACCGTTAAGAAGGCAGAAGGAGATGCAACAAGTATTAAACTAAAGATCCAGGCTGAAGCAGAAACAATAAAGATGCGTGCACTAGCCGATTCGGAAGCGACCCGATTAAATGCAAATGCAGATGCAGAAAAAATTTCGGTAACAGGTAATGCCGAAGCAGGAAAAATTTTAGCAATCGGTAAATCAACTGCTGAAGCATATCAGTTAGCTGTTGGTGCAATGGGTGGCGACAACTTTACAAAATACAAGATCACCGAAGAAATTGGTAAAGGAAAAATAAAGATCATCCCGGAAGTACTCATCAATGGAAGTGGCGGAGAAGCAAATCCAATGAATGGTTTACTTGGATTGAAATTAATGGAAATGATTGATGCCACTAAAAAAAATGAAGGTGGCGATGATTTGAAAAAAGATACGACTCCTAAAAAATAGATAATTAAGAGATGAAACAATACCACGATTTAATGCGCCATGTTTTGGACAAAGGCGCAACTAAAACAGACAGAACAGGAACAGGAACTGTTAGTGTTTTCGGATACCAAATGCGTTATGATCTGCAAGAAGGCTTCCCGATGATGACTACAAAAAAAGTGCACATGAAATCCATTTTGCATGAATTGCTATGGTTCTTAAAAGGCGATACCAATATCAAATATTTAAAAGATAATGGTGTAAGCATTTGGGATGAATGGGCAGATGAAAACGGAAATCTTGGTCCTGTTTATGGTTCACAATGGCGCAGTTGGCCTGCAGCAGATGGCCGTCACATCGACCAGATTACACAAGTAATCAATCAAATAAAAAATACACCCGATAGCAGACGAATGATTGTGAGTGCTTGGAATGTTGGAGAAATCGATAAGATGAAATTGCCTCCTTGTCATGCTTTCTTTCAATTTTATGTTGCAGATGGAAAATTAAGTTGTCAATTGTATCAACGAAGTGCAGACATTTTTTTAGGTGTTCCTTTTAACATTGCATCCTACGCCATTTTAACAATGATGGTAGCGCAAGTTTGTAATTTACAAGCAGGAGAATTTATTCATACACTTGGTGATGCTCATTTGTATTCGAATCACATCGAACAAGCAAATTTGCAATTATCACGAGACTTCCGAAAACTTCCAACATTAAAAATAAATCCGGAAGTGAAAGATATTTTCGGATTTAAGTTTGAAGATTTTGCATTGGAAGGTTACGACCCACATCCACATATTAAAGCAGCTGTTGCAGTATAAACAAGTTCAAAGTTTAAAGTTAGAGAGTTTAAAGTTTTGTTCTTTAATTCCAACTTTGAACGTTGAACGTTGAACTAATTTTTATGATCTCAATTATAGTCGCAGTAGCCAACAACAACGTCATTGGGAAAGACAATACATTAATTTGGCATTTACCTGCCGACATGAAATTTTTCAAAGAAAAAACTACCGGCCATTGCATTATCACAGGAAGAAAAAACTATGAATCCATTCCTGATAAATTTCGACCATTACCAAATCGCACCAATATTGTTATTACGCGCCAAAAAGAGTATGCTGCTCCTGGAGCAATTGTTGTGAACTCTATCGAAGAAGCTATTGCAAAAGCAAAAGAAACAGCGGATGAGGAGATTTTTATCATTGGTGGTGCCGAAATATACAAGCAATCCATGCATCTTGTAAATCGAATTTATCTCACTAAAATCAACCATAATTTTGTAGGAGATGCTTTTTTTCCGGAGCTATTAAACTTTCAATGGAAACTTACGTCAGAGACTAAAGGCATATTGGACGAGAAGAACAAATACGAATACGATTTTCTTACTTTCGATAAAATTGCTTAAATTTGGTTCTCGACTTCGCTCGAACTGACAAATTCAAAAAGGGTCAAACTGACAAATTCAAAAAAGGTTCGAATTGACAAGTAAACACGAAAAACTAAACACTACTCACAATGAAATTCAAAACAATTCAACTTTTTACTACAATTGCTTTTATCGCAATTACTTCACTTGTTTACACAGGTTGTAAAAAAGAAGATCCTAAGCCTAAAAATGCAAATGCAGCTGCAGATAACTCAAATGCAGAAAGTGCTTTTGCAGGAATCTGGAAACAAATTAGTACTGTAACAGATAGTTCAAATGCTTTACGCTCACCAGCTACAGGTTGTGCAAGTGCTTCTATCACTCCTTTTGATTTAGTTACATGGCCAAAAACTGTAACTATTAATTTCGGAACAACAAACTGTATGGGTTCTGACGGAAACAACAGAAGAGGTATTATCACAGCTGTATTTACTGGTCCATATTTAGATTCAGGAAGCGTTATCACAGTAACTCTTAGCAATTATTACCACAACGATTATTATATCCAAGGGACACAAACTATTACCAACAAAGGGAATAACGCTGCTGGACACTTGGTTTTCAACGTAGTTGTAAGTGGTGCAACGGTTACTCATCCTACAGATGGTCGTTCTAGTTCATGGAACACAAATCAGGATCGTGAATTTTATGCCGGTTATACTACCAACTTCAATATTTTTGATGATGTGTATCTAATAAGAGGTTCAGCAAATGGCGTTTCAATGGAAGGGGAATCATACAGTATTGTAACCAATTCTGATTTACAAGTAAATGTTGGTTGCCACTGGATTGTAAAAGGCAATTTCACTTTAACGCTAGCGAGCTACCCAACATATCCAATTGTGTTTGATTACGGAACAGGGGTATGCGATGGTAATGCTACTGCTGTTTTGGATGGCACCACTTACAATATTTATATGTACTAGAAACATATAAATCTTTTCATAAAAAAATCCTCTCCGAAAACCGGAGAGGATTTTTTTATGAAATTTTAATTTCTTAAGCAACCTTCAACTTATTCAAAGTTGATTTTTTCAATTTATCTTTTGCGTAACGCAATGTTACATTTAATTCTTTGATTGCTGGATCTGAAGGTGTATCAAACATCATATCCATCATGATGGCTTCACATATCGAACGCAAACCACGTGCTCCTAATTTAAATTCCATTGCTTTCTCAACTATAAAATCCAAGACCCCTTTTTCGAATTTAATTTTCACACCATCCATATCAAACAAATGTGTGTATTGTTTAATCAAAGCATTTTTAGGTTCATTTAAGATGCGCAACAATGTATCTGCATCCAAAGGATTCAAGTAGGTCAATACTGGTAAACGTCCAATTAATTCTGGAATCAAACCGAAGCTTTTTAAATCTTGCGGAGAAACATATTGTAATAAATTTTCCTTGTCTACATTTTCAACTTCTTTATTTACAGAATAGCCGATAGCCTGAGTACTCAATCTACTTCCGATATTTCTGGTGATCCCATCAAAAGCTCCACCACAAATAAATAAAATATTTTTTGTGTTCACCTGAATCATCTTTTGCTCCGGATGTTTTCTTCCACCTTGAGGTGGAACACCAACAACCGAACCTTCCAACAATTTCAATAATCCTTGCTGAACACCTTCTCCTGAAACATCACGTGTAATGGATGGATTATCACTCTTACGGGCAATTTTATCAATCTCATCAATAAATACAATTCCACGTTCAGCAGCAGCCACATCAAAATCCGCAGCTTGTAACAAACGAGATAAAATACTTTCTACATCTTCTCCTACATATCCAGCTTCCGTTAAAACTGTAGCATCTGCAATACAAAAAGGAACATTCAATACTTTAGCAATGGTACGGGCAAGAAGTGTTTTTCCTGTTCCTGTCTCTCCTACCATAATTACATTCGACTTATCTACTTCAATCTCGTCTTTGGCTGTCGTTTTTGTTTGACTTAATATCAAACGTTTGTAATGATTATAAACGGCTACTGAAAGTACTTTTTTTGCATCATCTTGTCCGATGATATATTCATCCAAATGTTTTTTAATCTCAATGGGCTTCATCAATTGAACCGCACTAAAAGTAGAGCTCGTTTTAGAACCTATTTCATCCTTCACAATTGTTTGCGCTTGTGTTACACAGTGATTACAGATATGTCCGGTTATCCCAGCAATCAACACATCTGTATCCTTCTTTGTGCGACCACAAAACGAACATTTTATTTCTTTTTCTTCTTTTGCCATTATTGTTTCAGTAGACAGTAATATACGTGTAATTCTTTGCTAACTGTCATCCCGTGCCACGACACGGGATCTCATCATTGAAAGCAGATATTCTAAAAAGCAGATGCCGTGTCGGAGCACGGCATGACTACTATAGAAAAATATTTTGCTCCAATTTTTTTTATTTTGATTTGATTAAAACTTCATCTACCATACCGTATGATTTAGCTTCTTCAGCAGTCATCCAGTAATCGCGATCACTGTCAGCCCATACTTTCTCGTATGTTTGTCCGCTATGAGTAGCAATAATATCATACAATTCCTTTTTCAATTTTTGAATTTCACGAGCAGTGATTTCGATATCGGAAGCTTGTCCTTCTGCTCCACCCAAAGGTTGGTGAATCATCACACGTGCATGTTTCAAAGCAGCACGTTTTCCTTTTGCTCCTGCACACATCAATACTGCACCCATTGAAGCTGCCATACCTGTACAAATTGTGGCTACATCCGGAGTTATGTATTGCATGGTATCATAAATCCCTAAACCTGCATAAACAGAGCCACCCGGACTGTTCAAATAAATCTGAATATCTTTTTTACCATCTACTGATTGCAAGAACAATAACTGAGCTTGAATAATATTTGCTACCTGATCATCGATACCTGTACCTAAAAAGATAACACGATCCATCATCAAACGAGAAAAAACGTCCATTTGAGTAACGTTTAATTGACGCTCTTCAATAATGTATGGAGTAACATTTGAAATATTGTGTTTTGTGTATGAATCAAATGTATTTCCACTGATTCCTTTGTGCTTTACAGCGTATTTTCTGAATTCGTTGTCGTTAAACATAGATTTTGGTTTAAAAGGTTTTTAAATACTGTTACAATGTACAAACAAAACTCATTTCCTAAAAATTATTTGTCCTATTATGTATGATTTCTTGGTTCTCGACTCCGCTCGAAGTGACTATACAACAAGCATTGCGTATAAAAAGTTTATGCTTTTTTAAAGAAATCGTCATAAGCCACTTCTTTGTTCTCCAATGTGAATTTGGTCTTGAACAACTCCATCACTTTTTGTCCGTACAATTTCTCATACAACTTCTTAGCCTCTTCCTGGTTAGAAAGCACGCGTTGCGCTGTTTGATTCAATTCCTCATCACCCATCGGGCCTTGACCCATTTGAGCAAATTGCTGAAGGATCAATTCTTTTGTATGATCTACAACTTCGTCTTTAGTAACTTCAAGATTGTTTTCTTTGATAATTTTGTTCTCGATCAACTGCCATTTTAGTCCTTTTGAATAGTTCTCGAATTCTGAATCTACTTGTTCAAATGTTACAGGCTTTTCATTTGCTGCAACTATCCATCTTTTCAAAAATTCTGTAGGTAAGTTAAAATTAACTTTGTTCATCAAATGTTCCACAACATCGTTATAAAATTTACGTTCGCTGTCATTCACAAACATATTCGCTAATTCATCTTTGATTTTAGCTTTGAATTCTTCTTCAGTAGAAATAGTTCCTTCACCATAAATTTTATTAAAAAATTCTTGGTTGATTTCAGCTGCTGCCAAACGACTAACACCCTTAACGGTAAATTGCAATTTGCAATTCAAGCTTTCTGCCTTTTCTTTATCGATACCAAGCAAAGCAGCTAAATCAGTAGCATTTTCTGAAATCGTATTCGCTTCAAGCACTACTTTATCATCATTCTTTAATCCGATTAACGCTTTTTTAGTTGCTTCATCTTTTACTCTGTCTAAAAATAATGAACCTGTTTTAAAAATGCCACCAGCAACAATTTCTCCATTTGCATCCAATTCAACAAAATCACCATTTAATAAATCAGCGTCTCCAGAAACTTCTACGTTCTCTACTTTCCCGTAACGTTTAGCGATATCCGTAACGTATTTGTTTACCAAGTCATCATCAATTTTAACAGTTTGGTAAACGAATTTATCTTTCGGAGAAAGGTCAACATTGAATTTAGGAGCTAAACCCATTTCGTAAAGAAATTCGAATTCTTGTTGGTTGTCCCAATCAATCACGCTATCCGCCTTTGGCAATGGATTACCCAATACTTCAATTTTGTTTTCGTGTAAATAAGTATACAACGAATCGCTTAATAGCTTATTAATCTCTTCAACCATGATGGACTTTCCGTACATTTTTTTAATCATGCCTGTTGGCACTTTTCCCGGACGGAAACCTGGTATAGAAGCTTTTTTCTGATAATCTTTTAATGCAGTTTCCACTTTAGGCAAATAATCATTTGCTACCACTTTCACTTTTAATACTGCGTTTAATTCGTCAATGTTTTCTTGAATGATGTTCATTGTAATTTATATTTGATTGATATTAAATTTGTCTGTTTTGTAAAGGGACACAAAAATAAGAATTTTATGCCTAGATTATATAAAATAAGCCAATAAACCTCTCCTTTTTCAAAGAGAGGTCTGGGTGAGATTTGCATAAAGGGTTATTTTATGTAATCTCAGTATTTGAGGACTTTTTAAGGCAAAAAAAGTCCCGTTTTATTGAAAAAACGGGACTTTTTAGGTAAATTATAGATGATTATAATTATGCTAATCTTACGTTAACAGCATTTAAACCTTTTTTGCCTTCTTGAACTTCAAAAAGAACTTCGTCATTCTGACGGATTTCTTCTTTCAATCCTGACACGTGAACAAAAAATTCTTCACCTGAGTCATTTGCTTTAATAAAACCAAATCCTTTTGTTTCATTAAAAAACTTTACAATTCCATTTTTCATTTTTGATAATAATATTTTGATTAATAATTACTGCAAAGATACACTAAATAAATGGTAAAGGGTGAAATATTTTGATTTTACAGCATTTTAGGGGGAAACTCAACAAAAATCAGCTAATTTCCAGGTTAATTACCCTTCAATTAGTCTTTTGAAAGTCCTTTCAATGTATTTTTCAGTAGGCAATAGGGATCTTTGAATTCTTCTTGCATAAAAGATGCTGTCCATAATTTCACGTTGCTTTTCTTCAACTAGTTCCTTTTGATAAACTATAATTTGTTTCTGTTTTCGGGTTATTTGTAAGGTTCTGAAAACAATAATTGTAATAAGGGCGACAGAAAATGCAACAATCGCAATAAGCCAGATGAGAATATTTTGACGTTTTTTCTCAGCTTTTGCTACGAATTCCTTCTTTTCTTGTTCGGCTTTTAAGGCATCCTGCTTTTTTTCGAATTCATAAGTCATCTCATGCCGTATAATTTCTTTATTTTTTTCTTCATTATAAAGACCGTCCTTTGCATCAGAATAGCGTTCATAATAATGAATCGATTTTTTATACTCACCTTTTGATTCATATAGTTTACTAAGCTCCTCATAGGTATTTACCAAATGATGTTGATAGCCTATTAAGGTATCAATTTCTAATGCTTCTAAATAATATTTTTCTGAAATACCGTATTTCTTTTGTGTCGAATAAATCCCGGCAATATTTCCCAAATTAATTGTTAAACTTCTTTTATCCCCAATTTCTTTCGCCAAGTTCATTGCTTGGAAATCAAAGTCCAATGCTAAATTAAAGAGTGAATCCCGAGCAACTGAACGGCTACTTTTCTCAGCTAATTGCTTGTATACAATACCAATATTACCTAATTGATTCATCTTTCCATCCACATTTCCAATTTCTTCGTTGATTTTTATGCTTTTGTTATAACAATCTAATGCCTTTTTATAATCTCCTCTATCTGAATACACCAATCCTATCATACCTAAATGACGTGCCATACCAGATTTATTTCCAATCTCTTCATCAATTGAAAATGCTTTGAAATAATACTCAAGTGCTTTTTGGCTATCTTTTTGACTATTATAAACTAATCCAAGATTTCCAAAAACTGTAGAAATCATATTCTTGTTTTTTAGTTCTTTAGCCATTTTTAACGACTTAAAAAAACTGGATAAAGCATCTGGAAAGTTGCCTTTATAATAATTTACCAAGCCACTATTTGAGCAAGAAGATGCTATTCCTTTTTTATTGCCCAGTAGTTCGTCAATTTTCAAGGACTTATTAAAATAATCAAGAGCATTAGAGTAATCGCCTTTATTCATATACACGACACCCAAATTTCCATAACGTTTCGCTTTTCCGGCTTTATCATTAATTTCTTCATCTATTTTTAATGCTTTAGATAAATTATCCAGTGCATTCACATAGTCGCCTTGCTCTTTACACAAAACACCAATATTATTGAAGGCTGTAGCTTTTTTATTTAACAAAAGTGAATCGCTATATTTTACGTTATCGGAAGACAACAGTTGATCAGACAGGCTAATTACACTATTGGCGTAACGAAATGCTTCATGATACATTCCTATATTTATAAACTCTCGAGACACCGTATTTAAATAATTCATTTTGGATGTATCCGTTTTTTCGATCGCGATAAGAGAAAGCAATGAATCAATTTTTCTATTTTGAGCACAACAAGTTTCAGCAGTTGTTGCTAACAACACTCCAATTAAAATAACATACAATCGCAGTTTCACAAACATTCTAATGCTCCTTTAAGCGAATTAAATTTTTGTTAATATATTTTTCTGTTGGCAATAACGATTGCTGAATGCGTTTAGCATAATAAATACTATCCAACACTTCACGTTGCTTTTCCTCCACTACTACTTTTTGTTGTTCAATGATTTGTTTTTGCTGACGAGTTAAACGTAGAGATCTAAAAACAATGATTGCAACAATTGCAACCGCAAGTGCCACAATGGACAGGAGCCAGAAAAAAATGTTTTGTCTTTTTCTATCCGTTTCTGCTAATGCTTCTTTTTTATCTAGTAACGTTTTGCTCGCAACTTCCTTTTTATCGAACTCATAATTCATTTCATGCTTAGTAATTTCATTATTTTTCTCTTCATTAAAGAGTGAATCTTTTGATTGAGAATACAGCTTAATGTGCTTCAATGAATTTTTATAATCACCTTTCAGATAATACAATTCACCTAATCCCTCGTGCATTTCTTTTATTTGACTAAGAGAACCGAGAGTTGAATCTAGGGATAAGGCTTTTAAAAAATATCGCTCTGCTTCCTTATAATTTTTCTGAGCTATATGAATACTAGCGATGTTTGAGTAATTCATGGCTTCACCAAATAGATTACCTTGATCTTTCTCTAACGATAAAGATTCCAAAAAATAGGCCATTGCCTTCTCGTATTCTCCTTTCAACTGGTCGTAAGGCGTACCAGATTTCAATGCTGAATCAGCCAGATTTTGAAAGGCAGAACCAACTGAAATTAAATTATTTGCTGTTTCAAAATCATTCCCCAACTGTTTGGAGGTAGAAAGTGCCATCATAGAGTATTCTAATTGTTTGTAAGCGTCCCCTTTCTTACTATACACAATAGCTATATTTCTGAGATCAATTGACATATCATATTTGTTACCTAATTTCCTTCCCACTTTTAATGACTTTAAATAATACTCTATGGCTTTTTCATACTGCTTCTGATCCGAATAGATATTACCAATATTTCCCAAAATATTTCCAACCGCTCTTTCTTGATTGAGGGACTCACTTAATTTTAAAGCTTTCAGTTGATATTCCAGGGCTTTAGGATAATTGCTTTGTCCAAAATATGCATTACCGATTTCTCCTATTGATTTTGCCTTTGCAATTCTCACCTGTCTTAATGTTACAGGATTGTTTGTTTCAGCTTCAATCTGTTCCCATATTTTTAGCGCGGTAGTATTGTAGCCAAGTGCTATATAAAAATTGCCTTTATCAAAATTAAAAACTCCTAAAAGGTAATTGGATTTAGCAATTCCTTTCAGCCAACCTTTTTCTTTGGTTCCTATATTAATTTTCTCGGCCAATTTAAGAGCTTGCGAGCTACAAATGATTGCTGTATCTAAATTGCCCCACAATTCAATAGCGAGTTGATTAAGATGATTTACTTTATTCGTATCTGCCTTATCCTTTTTTAATAGAAAAATGAGGGAGTCTGCAACTGGAGTTTGCGAACATAGTAGTTGAACTAAAAATAGTCCCAACATAAGTAAAAAAATAGCACTTTGTTTCTTTTTCATTCTTTGCTAAAATAAGAAAATGCACTGAATTAATCGTATGAAATAATTATATTCGCTGATAGAAATTTCAAAAAACAAATGAGAAATCATTTTTATGTATTGATTTATTTATTAATTCTTTCAACTTTTAGTTGTGCTCAACAAAATGTAATCGATTCACTTCTTCTCCAAATTAAATCAGGAGCTGCTGACACAAACAGAGTAATCTATTTGTGCGATTTAGCCTGGGAATACAAAAACATTGGGAAATATGATACTGCTATCTATTATAGCGAAACAGGCTATACTTTAGCTGAAAAAATAGATTACAAAACTGGAGTTGCTTCTGCTTATAATACTTTGGGAGTAATCTATCAAATACATGGCAATTACTCAGAGGCACTTAACTATTTTTTTAAAACACTGAAGATTGCGGAAGAAACCGGAAACAAAAGTCGCATGCAAGCAACACTAGGAAACATAGGAGTTGTGTATAAAAAAAAAGGTGACTATCCTAAATCATTGGATTACTATTACAAAGCCTTAAAAATAGCTGAAGAAATAGGCCACAAAGATGGTATTGCCGTTTGGATTTCAAACATTGGAAACATTCATACACGTATTGGAAACTATGATAAAGCTTTGGTAAACTATTTCAAGGCATTAAAATTAGCTGAACAAAATGGTAATAAAGAATCGCAATCAACTAATCACGGAAACATTGGAAGTGTTTATTTATACCAGGAAAATTATCCGAAAACGTTAGAGCATTTTTCTAAAGCACTTAAACTGAGTGAAGAATTAGGCGACAAACAAGCAGTTGCAATTCATGTGGGGAATATTGGAAATGTCTATTTTAAACAAAAGGAATTCGATCAAGCATTGGATTACTTTTTTAAAACGTTAAAACAACGAGAAGAACTTGGAGACAAAGAATTAACTGCAACTACTTTAGATAATATAGGAGCAACCTATTTAGAATTAAAAAAATATGTGGAAGCAGAAAAATAGTTACTCGAAAGCTTAAAGTTAAATAAAACTACAGGAGTGCTTGAAGGAGAAATGCAAACCGAAAACACCCTTAGTATGCTTTATACAAAAACCAATCGTTTCCAGCTGGCGCTTGAGCATTATAGAAATTCAATGAGTATAAAAGATACCTTGTTTAACATAGAGAAGAATTCAGAAGTTACTCGAAAAGAAATGAATTATGAGTTTGATAAAAAGGAAGCTGTTGCAGAAGCCGTACATAAGAAAGAATTGGAGAACCAGCAAGCAATTGCTAACGAAAAAAGCCGCAAACAAAGTATTATTACTTGGTCGGTGATCTTCGGATTTATATTAGTTGCGACTTTTGCTGCGTTCATTTTCAGTTCCTTACGCACCACTAGAAAGCAGAAAAAAATCATTGAACTACAAAAAGAACAAGTAGAAAAGCAAAAACAAATTGTTGAAAATCATCAAAAAGAAATTATCGATAGTATCACTTATGCTAGGCGAATTCAGAATTCTTTATTGCCAACAGAAAAATATATTGAGAAAAACATTAAACGATTGAAGAAAAGATGATAAAAAAAGGAGCTAAAAAAGCTCCTTTTTTTGTGCGGATGAAGGGACTTCCTTCGGCTTCGCTCTGGACAGGCTTCTCGTGAATGTGTAGAACGAAAAAATCCCGAAGATTCGGGATTTTTTTGTGCGGATGAAGGGACTTCCTTCGGCTTCGCTCTGGACAGGCTTCTCGTGAATGTGTAGAACGAAAAAATCCCGAAGATTCGGGATTTTTTTGTGCGGATGAAGGGACTCGAACCCCCACGCCTTTCGGCACCAGATCCTAAGTCTGGCGCGGCTGCCATTACGCCACATCCGCATAATTCTATTCAATCGGACGGCAAATATATGCTTTTTATTTTAACGGGAATAGCTTTTTTGCATTTTTAAAATCCATAACCTTTTGCCCTGTTTGTCCGTTTAATAGTAGGATTTTAAAACAAACCACCTCTCCTACTTTATGAAACATCTTATACTCTCTGCCTACCTTTTTTTATCTACAACATCACTAATTTTTTCCCAATCAAACTCCGAAAAAGAGCTGGATTCGCTAAAAAAAGTGCTTTCTACAGCCCAATTTGACACATTAAAAGTTAAAGTCCTTAATCAAATTAATATCCGATATGCCAATGTAGGCGAGAATGAAAAAGGCCTGGAATACTCAAAAAAAGCTTTAAAAATAGCACTTGAGTCAAAAGATACATTAGGAATTGGTGAAAGTTATAACTGCATTGCCAACAACTATCTGCGTATTGGAAAATACGACAAGGCACTTGAAAACTCGCTCTTTGCGATTAAATATTATGATGCTATTAAGAATCAAAAAGGGTTAGCAAATTGCAAAGTTTCAGTTGGGGTTATATACTACTATCAGAAAGATTACGACAAAGCTATTGTCTATTACAGTCAAGCGATTGTAATATTTAAAGGACTAGATTTAAAAAAAGGAATGGCAGGATGCTACAATAATGTTGGCGAAATATACCGACTACAAAAAAAGTATGCTTTAGCGTTAGAATGTTTTAAGGAGTCTCAAAAGTTAAATGAAAGTATAAAAAATCAAAAAGGCATTGCAACAGCCTATGGAAATTTGGGTAATGTTTACTATGATTTAAAGAACTACGAAAAGGCTCTTGATCATTATCTGAAATCCATCAAAATAAAAGAAGAGGTAGGCAACAAGCAAGGCTTGGCCTTAACCCTAAACAATGTGGGCTCAATTTATATTATCCGACAAGACTTCAACAAAGCAAACCTCTATTCTATGCGGAGTTTAGAGCTTGCAAAATCAATTGAGTCGAAAGAAGATATAAAACAAGCTTATAAAAATTTAGCGGAAATAAATTACAAATTGGCAAATTATAAAGTTGCTTATGAGTTTAATGAAGCCTATAATATAATTAAAGACTCCCTTTTTCTAAATCAAAGCAATGAAGATGTGCACGAAATGCAAGCAAAATATGAAACAGAAACAAAAGAATTGGCGATCAAATCGCTTGAAAAAGACAAGGCACTTGGAAACTCGCTACTAGAGGAAGAAAAAAAATCGAAATATATTTTTGCTTTATTTTTTGTTCTGGTATGCATCGTTGGAATCGTTTTATGGCGGGGATATCGCTCCAAGCAAAAAATAAATAAGTTGCTTGAAAACAAAAACAGTGAAATAGAATTGCAAAAAACATTTGTAGAGGAAAAAAATAAAGATATTACAGACAGTATCCGATATGCACAAAGAATTCAAGAAGCAACCTTACCGCCAGACGAATTAATTAACACATTGCTTCCTAACTCATTCATTTTATACAAACCGAAAGACATTGTAAGCGGTGATTTTTATTGGTTGGAGCAATGGGGCAAAGAAACACTTCTTGCAGCAGTAGATTGCACAGGCCATGGTGTGCCAGGCGCCTTTATGAGCATTGTGGCGGCCAACTTATTAAATGAAGCTGTAATTGAGCATGGATTAACACAACCTGCTGCTATTTTAAACAGTGTAAGAAAAGGGTTAGGGAAAATTTTACGTAAAAAACAAGATGATGCTCAAGTGACAGATGGGATGGATGCAGCTCTTGTAGCAATCAATTTTTCAGAAAATAAGCTGGAATTTTCAGGTGCTTACAATCCACTGTGGATTATTCGACAAGGAGAGTTTACTGAAATAAAAGGCGACAAAACACCAATTGGTGTTGGGATGCATGATGAAGACAAACCCTTTACAAATACAGTTATTCAGCTGCAAAAAGGGGATTGTATTTATTTGTTTACAGATGGATATGCTGACCAGTTTGGAGGGGAAAGAGGAAAAAAATTCAAATACAGTAGCTTAAAGAAGCTACTGATAGAAAATTATCAATTACCAATCAATGAACAAAAAACTTTATTGAATAAAACGATTGAAAATTGGAGAGGAAAACTTGAACAGGTAGACGATATTCTAATAATTGGTGTCAAAATATAGCTCCATTGCCAATCTATCAACATCCGTTGATAACATAATTAGCAAGGTTATTAATAAAGTTTTATTTTTGTTCCTCAATTTAGAATATGCTTTCAATAGACCCAAAAGAAGTTACTACAGCCGTTTTACATAGCTATTTACTAGGTGCAGTTGCCCCTCGTCCAATCGCGTTTGCTAGCACTATCGACAAAGACGGGAATCCCAATTTGGCTCCATTTAGCTTCTTCAACGTGTTTAGTGCCAATCCTCCAATTGCAATCTTTTCACCGGCAAGAAGCGGAAGAACGGGGATTACTAAACATACTTACAACAATATCAAGGAAGTGCCGGAAGTGGTTATTAATGTTGTAAATTTTGATATGGTTCAGCAAGTGAGCTTGGCTAGTACAGAATACCCAAAAGGCACCAACGAGTTTGTTAAGTCAGGATTCACACAATTAGCTTCTCAAAAGGTAAAGCCATTCCGCGTAAAAGAATCTCCTGCTCAACTCGAATGCATTGTTAAACAAGTAATAGAACTGGGCGATAAAGGCGGTGCTGGAAACCTTATTATTTGTGAGGTAGTACTGATTCATGTCAATGAAAATGTATTGGATGCTAACAAGCAAATTGACCCCAATAAGATTGATTTAGTGGCTCGTATGGGAGGTAATTGGTACAGCAGAACCAATGGAGATGCTCTTTTTGAAGTGACAAAACCCTTGTTAAATTTAGGTATCGGGGTGGATCAAATCCCTGCATATATTCGCAATTCAGGCATATTGACAGGGAATAACCTTGGACAACTAGGAAATATTGAGAAGCTCCCTACAGAAACCGAGGTAAATGAGTTTAAAAATTCATCCGATTTTAAGAACATAACTAAAGAAAATGCCCATTCAGAAGCAAAGAAATTACTAGATACTAACAATGTAGAAAACGCATGGAAAGTATTATTATCTTTCGGACAGTAAATTGAATCAACAGAAAATAACTATATAAACAAAAAGCAAAATGGACATCACTGGGATCTTAAAAGTAAAAAGCGAAGCGCAACAAATTTCTGACAAATTCAGAAAAAGAGAATTTGTTTTAACCGACAATTCTTCTCAATACCCTCAACACATTTCTTTTCAATTAACTCAAGATAAATGTGGTTTAATTGACAATTATGCTGTTGGCTCTGAAATTAAAGTTCATTTTAATTTACGTGGACGCGAATGGACTAGTCCGAAAAACGAAATTAAATATTTCAATACTTTAGAAGCGTGGAGAATTGAAGGAAGCACTGCTGGTGCAAATACTTCTTCTTCAAATGAAATGAGTGGTGTTGCAGAAACTTTTACTGCTACAACGCAAGAAGATGATCTTCCTTTCTAAAAGAAAATCAAATTATAAAAAAAGCGTATCGGGCAATTTTTGCTCTGTACGCTTTTTTTTATTTAATCTATTCCTTCTTACCTTTTTTAATTTTTCATGTTCAACTTCCAAACTAAGTAGTGATACCAAATCAATTTCAAAAACATATACTCCGGCTAAACCATCCGATTCGTTAACTATCATTGTTAACGCTACAAATTTAAGTGAAGACATGAGTACACTTTCCTCAAATGATGATGAACTGGCACTGTTTCTATATTCCTACAAAGATTCAATCATTTATGAATCACCGCTTTTTTCAAGCTATTTTGTTTTGAATAAAACCAAAATGACGGATACACTTTATTTTAATGGAATAAAAAAAGTATTGCACAAAGACCTCATCTTATTTATGATTGAAATGGATACAGAACAAAAAGTTGAATCGATAGAAATGCAAATCCGTAAAAATTACAACAACCTAATAAAAGCATGTCGAGAAAAAAATTACACACTGATTGAAATGTATCTTGATGACAATGATATACTAGGAGTGAAAGTTCTAAAAGATTTTAAACAAGAAACAACACTAGAAATAAGTGATATCCAGAGAATGGATAGATACAATTATCAAATCACTTTGAAATAGATTTAGTACATCACCTGGTCATCGTCCATGGACTTAGTATCCAACGAATCGCGCAAGCCATTACCTAAGAGAACAAAGGCCAATACCATAAACATAATTGCTAGTCCTGGAAGAAATGCTAAATAAGGAGCATCACCAATAATATAACCACGGTGAGCACTAATCATTGCTCCCCAAGAAGCTGTTGGCGGCTGTGCACCAATTCCTAAAAAGCTTAAACCTGCTTCTATCAAAATAGCGGAAGCAAAATTTGCAGCAGAAATTACAATCACAGGTCCCATTACATTTGGTAACACGTGACGCATAATTATTCTATAGTTGGTAAAACCCAATGCTCTGCCCGCTTCTATAAATTCTTTTTCGCGCAAACTCATCACTTGTCCACGTATAACCCGCGCTACCTCCACCCACATCGTTAATCCAACTGCAACAAACACTTGCCAAAACCCTTTTCCTAAAGCCAATGTGATTGCAATAACTAACAATAAGGTAGGAATGGACCAAACCACATTTATTATCCAAACAATTACATCATCAACTCTTCCTCTGTAGAATCCTGCCAAGGCTCCCATTAAAATTCCGATTACTACAGAAATAAAAACAGAAACAAATCCAACCGAAAAAGAAACTCGTGTACCAATAATCAATCTGCTTAACAAATCTCTTCCTGCAGGATCGGTACCTAAAATATATTTCCGGGTAACGATATAATTTTTTTCGATTTCTGCTTGTAATTCTTTTACCGTTTTTCTGATTTTGGTATTGCTACCAAATTCATAAAATTCAGTATAGCCCAGTTCAACATTATTTACAATTGGTGTATTGTAATCAATTGCATATATAGCATCTGCAAGATTGTATCTGATGTCTGTCCCTTGTCGCTTTTCGTCACCTGTATATTCACGAATCACAATATCATTTCCTTCATAATGATAATCTGAAAACGGAATAGATCTAAAATTGCTGATTTCTCCATAAATCATTTTATAAAAGAAATTCACATCATGTGATGCTTCATTTTTACGAGTTTGAAGCATCTGAACTTTAAACCCAGGAGGTTTCTTAGAAAGTTCTAAAAGCTGATCGTTTGCATCGGGAGTAGAATCGGGTGTGATTGCAAAACCCAAAATGGCCATAAGCATACACAAACCAATTACCACCAAACCAAACATAGCAAGCTTATTTTTTTTCAAGCGCTGCCAAGCGAAGTAGGAAAGAGAATGTGAGTATTTATCGTCTTTTTTAGCCATTCATTAGTTTGTTTTGCGCCCTTTCCACTCATACTTCCCAATCGAACCTAGTAATCCAACTATAACTACATAAACCATATAAATGATTTGTTCGGGAATAAAAAACACCAAAAAGGTTTTCTTTTTAAAGAAAGATGCGGATAAAAATAATAACAAAAAGTCAATAAAGCATTTAATTCCGATAAGAATAAGACAAATTCCTATAAAAGACTGATGGAAAGGGGTTTTTGCTAAATAAAACGCTCCAATTACAGGAACAAACACCAGATAGGCGTTAAACAGGTAAATTAACAGCGAAACCCTTTTAGTATCTGCATTTAAAACAAAAAAGCCCTTTGATGCCCATCTTTTTCGCTGCTGAAAAAATTGTCCAATTGTTTCCTTCGCTTTTGTATACACAATTGCCTGTTCATTTTTCAAAAAATGCACTTTCCCCGGATATCTCTTGTCAATTTTATACATCAACAACACATCATCCCCTGAAGCTTTTTTATCTTCCATATCAAATCCATTTACATCCTTGAACACGTTTTTTGTAAATGCCAGATTTGCTCCATTGCACATAATTGCTTTTTTGAAATACAAAGAAGCACCTCCACAGGTAATGAGTGCCATAAATTCCAGACTTTGCATTTTTTCAAAAACAGATTTTTCATTGTAAAATGCAAGGGGTGCGACAATCATTTTTGCTTCCGATTTTTTGTAGAATGAAACAATTGATGAAATCCAATTCGCTCCCATAACACAATCAGCATCCGTTGTCACAATCAATTCACCACATGAAATATCGATAGCAGAAGCAATCGCTTGTTTCTTTCCAATAGTATTATCGGGCAGTTTCAGGCATTTGATGATTGCATTTTTAGTTGCATAAGCACTGATGATTTCTATAGTTGCATCAGTAGAATGATCATCTACCACCAGTATTTCTAATTTTTCTTTTGGATAATTTTGAGCAAGAATTGCATCCAAACATTTTTTCAAATTCGTTTCTTCGTTTCGAGCAGCAATAATTATACTTACGGCAACTGAAGTATTCAAAACTAAATTAGAATCATTCAATCGATTCCAACCATAGCAATAACTTCCTATCAAAATGAAATAGCTGATGCATAAAAATGCCCCTATAGAAACCAATATCCAAAACAGCACTTCCATTATTGACTTTTAAAGAATTTTAATTTACGAACGAATACCATTCCAATCAAGGCAGGAACAGCTAGATTAACAATCCATAAAAACAAAGAGGCTGCTAAAATAGGCGCATGAGTAGTAGAAATAGTTCCAAAAAAATAAATAGCCACACCCGACCGAACAGCAATTTCTGTTAATGCAAAAGTAGGAATAACCGATGTTACAAAAAAGGTAAGTGCAATAAGGGAAAAAACAATTGTTGCTCCGCCATTTATTCCGAATACTTTTAGTGCCAAATAATATTGAATAGAAAACACAATGTACCTTAATATGGAAAGATTAAAAGCAACATTCATGTTTTTAGAACTATGCAACTTAAAAGGGTCGATGTATTTTTTAAATCTTGAAAGGTTTTGATTTTTCAATACGGTGAATACAATCATAGCAAGCACAACCAATAGAACAAAAATGAATAACAAGAGATTTGTAGATATAAATTGTTCCGTTTGAAAAAAATCATAATACTTTTTTTCCAGCAAAAAGAAAGCGAGAACACCTGCAATAACTGTAACCAAGAGTTGCAACACACTTCCAATTAAACTCATAATTGTTGCTTGAATTTTGTCTGCTTTTTCTAAAAAAAATATTCTGCCTGCAAACTCACCTACTCTGTTTGGTGTAAAAATGCTGACAGTAACACCCAACAAAACACCTTTAAGTGAAGATTTAAAATCAATTATTTCCAAGGGCGCTATCAATAACTTCCATTTAAAAGCTTCTATTCCCCAATTCACAAACATTAAAATAAGAATAGCGATTGTGAATAACCAATTGTTTTTAGAAAACAAAGTTGGCAAGTCCAGTATCAGTGGTGCACCGCTTAATTTATCATAGATATAATAAAATGAAAAGAATAAAATGGCCGACTTAATAAAAAGACTTATAACTTTGTAGAAAGGCTTATTTTGGGATGCAATCATTCTCCAACAATATTAATAAAAAGAGGCCGAATAATACTATTAAATACAACTCTTAAAAAAACAATTTGAGCAGCACCGATAAAATAATTTTGGGTATCGACCCGGGAACCAATATTATGGGATATGGACTCATTCATATCAAAGGAACAAAAATGAATTTGGTGGTTATGGGCGTGTTGCGTTTAGAAAAAGTGACAGACCCTGCTTTAAAATTAAAAAAAATATTTGACAGAGTGGTTTCATTAATTGATGAGTACAAACCGGATGAGTTGGCAATTGAGGCGCCTTTTTTTGGTAAAAATGTGCAGTCGATGCTAAAGCTAGGAAGAGCACAAGGAGTTGCCATTGCTGGCGCTTTATCGCGAGATCTTACTATAAACGAATATTCCCCAAAAAAAATAAAACAATCTATTACAGGCAGCGGAAATGCATCTAAAGAGCAAGTTGCTGCTATGCTTAAATCTTTGCTTGATTTTAAAGAAACACCTGAATTTTTGGATGCTACGGATGGATTGGCTGCTGCAGTTTGCCATCATTTTCAGCGTAAACCTGGTTCTGCAAAAAAAACGTATACAGGCTGGAAAGCCTTTTTAGCAGACAATCCTAGCAAGAAGGGTTAGTTTATTAAAAGGGTTCCACAAAGGTTATACTGAGCTGAGATCAATTACTCGGCCTGCCCATCAAGTCGTCACACTTAGCGGAGTAGAAGTGTTCGCTTCAGTAATTACAATTTCGATTTTATTTTTTCAGCCATTTCGGCTAACTCTTCCCCAGTAGGTTTAATTTTGGGTTGAGTAAAATTCACATCATTTGCAGTATTCATTGGAACTAAATGAATGTGTGCATGCGGTACTTCTAAGCCAATAACCGCTACTCCAATCCTTTTGCAGGGAACAGCAGCTTTTTGTGCTTTTGCAATTTTTTTAGCAAACAACATCATAGCTGAAAGTTCAGCATCCTCCATATCAAATATGTAATCGGTTTCTTTTTTGGGAACAACCAGAATATGCCCATGAACAAGAGGAAAAACATCTAAAAATGCTAAAAACTGGTCGTTTTCGGCAATTTTATAGCACGGAATTTCTCCTTGAATTATTTTTGTAAAGATGCTTGACATGAATTAGCGGGAAAGTTCAACAATTTCAAACTTTACAACACCCGAAGGAACTGTAATAT
>Ga0163149_10000604_pt1 | contig 47533 bp, 48 predicted proteins | sample OliLakLV19MP5G1_FD_148604 | JGI IMG/M metagenome (GOLD analysis project Ga0163149, IMG submission 148604) | Freshwater microbial mat bacterial communities from Lake Vanda, McMurdo Dry Valleys, Antarctica - Oligotrophic Lake LV.19.MP5.G1 | ecosystem: Environmental > Aquatic > Freshwater > Lake >...
GCCCAGTCCATTGCGTCAAATGGTGAAGGTGGGCGGGCCGCTCAAGTACCACAAAACGTTTGATAACCGGCTGACTCGCTGGCCGACGCCGGCTGCGAGTAAGCCGCGAACTCGATTTGCTCTTCAAACGGCCGCTGCAACACCGTCAGCAGTTTTTCAAACGGCGCGTAATCAGCGAGATTTACCGCAGCCGCCAGCGCTTCCTCGACTTTATGGTTGCGCGGGATATACACCGGATTCACGGCGCGCATCGCCTGCGCACGTTTTTCCGGTGCGACTGATTCCGCGTTCTGGCGCGCGCGCCAGCGTGGCAGCCAGGCGTCGAGCGCGGCGTCATCAGCATAGAGCTTGCGCAACCAGCCTTCACGTGATGCATCGGCGGCTTCGGCGGTATCCGATAGACGGCGGAAGGCCTGCGTGAAATCGACGTTCTGGCCTTGCATGGTCGTCAGAAAATCCGTAGCCAGCGCGAAGTCATCAGCCGCGTCGCGCGTCAGCCCCAGCTTCTGCCGCATGCCCTGCAGCCAGTAATGCTGATATCGCGCCAGAAAACCTTCCAGCACCTCCATCGCCTGCGCGACCGCTTTGTCCTGATCCTTATTTTGCTCATCAGCCAACAATGGCAGCAAAGCCTCGGCCAGCCGTGACAGATTCCAGTTCGCAATCAGCGGCTGGTTCACATAGGCATAACGCCCCTGTTCGTCGATGGAACTGAACACCGTCGCCGGGTTGTAGTGGTCCATGAACGCACAGGGCCCGTAGTCGATGGTTTCACCGGACAGCGTCATGTTGTCGGTGTTCATCACACCGTGAATGAAGCCGACGTTCATCCAGCGCGCGATCAGCGCCGCCTGCCGTTCGCAGACTGCTTTCAGCAAACCGAGGTAAGCATCGGGCTGGCCCTTGAGCTCCGGGTAATGGCGGTTGATCGTGTAGTCGGCGAGTTTTTTCAGCAGCACCATGTCTCCACGCACCGTGACGAACTGGAAAGTGCCGACACGGATATGACTGGCTGCGACGCGGGTCAGCACCGCACCGGGCAGATTGCGTTCACGGCGCACGAATTCGCCGGTGGTCACTGCCGCCAAGGCGCGCGTGGTCGGAATGCCCAGCGCGTGCATCGCCTCGCCGATGATGTACTCGCGCAGCACCGGGCCCAGCGCGGCCTTGCCGTCACCGCCACGCGAAAAGGGAGTGCGGCCGGAACCTTTGAACGCGACATCGCGGCGCTGGCCGTGTCTGTCGATGACTTCACCCAGCAGCAGCGCGCGGCCGTCGCCGAGTTGCGGCGAGAAGCCGCCGAACTGGTGGCCGGCGTAGGCAAGGGCGATGGTTTTGGTACTTTCCGGTAACTGGTTACCGGAGAAAATCAGAGTGCCTTCAGCAGAATCCAGCGCCTTGGCGTCGAGCCCTAACTCCTCGGCCAGCGCATGGTTGAGTTTCACCAGCTTCGACGCAGGTGCCTCGGCCGCCTGCCACGGCACGTATAGCCCCTCCAGATCGCGGGCGTAAGTGTTGTCGAAAGCAAAAATCCCTGTGGCAGATTTGGTTACGGCATTCATGGCGACATGATAGTCCATACAACACGCCGACAATCATCAGCGGGTTGTAGCCCGTATGGAGCACAGCGGATTACGGGAAGGTTGGTCTTGGTTCCCGTATTTCACTTCGTTTCATACGGGCTACGCTTATGCTTCGGTTCGGATCAATGTCCGGGGCTGATGATCAGACAATCGCTTCAGCAACCCGGGCATCAGCGGCACCAGATCAACAAACGCGGTGCTGTGCGCGGCCAGCACAAAAACCGCGAGCGGCAAAGTGCCGGGGTTCTGCTGATACTGCATGTTTTGATCGGCGGTGATGAACGCGTCGTATTTCGACGAGGCCAGTTTCAGCAGTTCACCGTTTTTTGACGCCTGCCCAGCCTGCCCGTTGTACTGACTCAACTTCATGCCCCTCAAGCAAGCGGGTAAGGCGCCTCGGCAAGGATTCATCAAGCAGCAGGCGCATGCTCGGGGGCGGCCTCGCGTGCCAGTTCCAGCGCGGTCACGGCCTGCTCGCGCGAAACGGACGGATAATCCTCAAGGAACTGATCCAGACTTTCGCCGGCCTTAAGGCAATCAAACAGATTTTTCAGCGGCACACGTGTAGCGGTAAATACCGGGACGCCGCCCTGAATGTCGGGATCGCGGTGAATCACAGCCTGGCTCATAAACACCTCCGATGCAGGGCATCATAGCGCGAATCAATTTCAATAAATCCCGAAAGCCGCAGCACGGACAGCATCGTAAAAACATAATAAAAACAATTGCTTATAAAGTCCAGGCGGTGTGGTGATCCAGTCATCTCAAAACACCACCACGCTGCGTATCGACTCGCCAGAGTGCATCAGATCAAATCCCTTGTTGATATCTTCCAGCTTCAACTTGTGCGTAATCAGGTCATCAATGTTGATCTTGCCGTCCATGTACCAGTCAACAATTTTCGGCACATCGCGCCGACCCTTGGCACCGCCAAAGGCCGTGCCTTTCCACACGCGACCGGTGACGAGCTGGAACGGGCGGGTCTTGATTTCCTGTCCTGCTCCGGCGACGCCGATGATCACCGACACGCCCCAGCCTTTGTGACAACACTCCAGCGCCTGGCGCATCACGTCGACATTGCCGATACATTCAAAGCTGTAATCCGCGCCGCCCTTCGTGAGATTCACCAGGTACGGCACCAGATCGCCTTCAACTTCCTTCGGATTCACAAAATGGGTCATGCCGAATTTTTCGGCGAGCAACTTGCGTGAGGGATTGAGATCGACGCCGACGATCATGTTGGCGCCGGCGAGCCGCGCGCCCTGGATCACATTGAGGCCGATGCCGCCGAGGCCGAACACCACCACATTCGCACCGGGTTCGACTTTGGCGGTGTTGATCACTGCGCCGATACCGGTGGTGACGCCACAGCCGATGTAACAGACCTTGTCAAAGGGCGCATCCTCACGGATTTTTGCCAGCGCGATTTCCGGCACCACGGTGTAATTGGCGAAGGTCGAGGTGCCCATGTAATGGAACACCTTCTTGCCGCCCACCGAAAAACGACTGCTGCCGTCGGGCATCACGCCCTGACCTTGCGTCACGCGGATCGCCTGGCACAGGTTGGTCTTGCCGCTCAAGCAGTATTCACACTGCCGGCATTCCGGGGTGTACAGCGGAATCACATGATCGCCCTTTTTCAGGCTGGTCACGCCCGGCCCGATATCGACCACCACGCCTGCGCCTTCGTGGCCGAGGATCGCCGGGAAAAGACCCTCGGGATCGGCACCGGAGCGGGTGAATTCGTCAGTATGGCAAATGCCGGTGGCCTTGATTTCGACCAGCACTTCACCGGCGCGCGGGCCGTCGAGGTCCACAGTTTCGATGGTGAGCGGCGCACCGGCTTTGTGCGCGACCGCAGCTCTGGTTTTCATGTGCCTGTCCTTTTCATTCCTGAGTCTCCCGGTTTACGAAAACTGTTGTTACGGACATGGGAGCCATCATTTGGGGGTAGACTAGTATTCTAGTATGGCATCATCACCCTCAACCGCCGCATCGCCCGCTTACCGCGGCCGCTTCGCACCCTCGCCCACCGGACCGCTGCATTTCGGCTCACTGGTGACTGCTGTCGGCAGTTATCTGGACGCCAAATCCCACAAGGGCATATGGCTGGTGCGCATGGAAGACATCGACCAGCAACGCAATGTGCCGGGTGCAGCCGATGCGATTCTGCACACCCTGAAAGCGCTGGGCATGTCCTGGGACGAAACCGTGCTGTATCAGGGGACGCGCACCGATGCCTACCAGGCAGCGCTGGCCAAACTGAAAAAACGCAAACTGGTGTATCCCTGCGCCTGCAGCCGCCGCGAAATCGCCGATTCCGCGGTGAGCGGTATCGACGGCCCGGTGTATACCGGCACCTGCCGCAAAGGCTTGCTGGCGGGCCGCGCGACCCGCGCTGAACGGGTGCTGACCGAAGGCGCACTCATCGAATTCAAGGACGCCATCCAGGGCAGGGTCGCCCACAACCTCGAACGCCAGATCGGCGATTTTGTGCTGAAACGCGCCGACGGGCCCTACGCCTATCAACTCGCGGTGGTGGTGGACGATGCGATGCAGGGTATTACCGATGTCGTGCGCGGCGCCGACCTGCTGGACTCGACGCTGCGGCAGATTTATTTGCAGCAATTGCTCGGTTTTGCGACGCCGCGTTATGCCCACCTGCCGGTGGCCGTCAATGTTGTCGGCGAAAAACTCTCCAAGCAGACACTGGCAGCACCCATCGACCCCGCCTCTCCGGTGCCGGTACTGAACGCTGCACTGATCTTCCTCGGTCAGGACAGCGTGGACTGCTCTCCGCAGGACACAAAAACATTCTGGAAGCAGGCCATTGCCGGATGGCGCATGGCCCGTGTGCCGCAGATGCGCGCCAGCCTCGCTCCGGCACTGCCCTGAACCAATTCCAAAATCAGGGTCAAAACGTTAACCGCGGATGAATGCCGATTAACGCCGATAAAATCAAGAACGCCGAAGAACACCCGCTGAACCGACAGGATTAATAAATTTTTATTGCACGCATTCGGCGCATTTTTCTGATTCGGGCTGATCTGCGTTCATCGGCGGTTTAATTTGATCTGGTTTTTCCGTCCGCCATACCTAGCTTATTTTTTTGTCGCGAAACGCAGCAATCGCCTACGCGTCATAACCCAGTTCACCCAGAATAGCCGCGTTGTCCTCACCCACCGGCCGCGGCGGTGTGTCAGCGCACGGAGCCGGTGGCAGACCGCGCCCGGGGTTTCGCGCGTCCCAGGGCCAAATCGTCGCCGTCGCACTCATGAAGTAATTGTTAACAGGCTCTAGTATTTCCCGGGGCGGAATACTTCGACTTCGGAGAGTAGCAGGCGTACCGAAAAATTCGGCGCGAATTCCTGCAGCACATGCCCGGCGATAGCTTCGGCAACATCCCGTTCGCAGACGATCTTCATTTCGATGGTGCGGTCAGTGTCCCCGGTGCCGTCACGGCTTCGCACGCCATCATCCGCATAACTCGCCCCGCGCACCTCGTGAACGGTATAACCATGGGCGCCGAAGCGGCCGACCGCAGCGGTCAGCCGCTGCTCCAGAACAAACTCGGCAATGATGGTCAACTGGCAACGTCGGTGGGTAGCCGCGCTCATAAGGCCCCTCCCAATCTGGCGAGCAATGGAATATTGACAAAAACATTGAACGGAAAAGTCACTGCCAGCGCCGCCGATATGCCCAGCGCCGGATTGGCTTCAGGCACCGCCATGCGCATGGCCGCGGGTGCGGCGATATAGGAGGCGCTGGCCATCAATATGCCGAACACCACGGCACCTCCGGCAGACAGTCCAAGCATCCATGCGCCGCAGAGCAAACCCAAAACGCCAAATACCGCGGGCGTTACAACACCGAAGCAGACAAGGCGCCATCCAGCCCTGCGCAAATCCGGGAATCGCCCGCCGACAACAAGTCCGAGTTCAAGCAAATAGAGCGCAAGCACGCCGCGAAAAAGGTCGCTGAACAGGGGTTTCAGTGATGCGTATCCGTCGCCTCCGGCAATGAAACCGACCAAAATCCCTCCGGCCAGCAGCACGATACCCTTGTTCACCGCGACTTCGCGCAGCACCGTGGAACCGCCCAGACTGCCTGCCCTCGCCAGCAGCACACCGGCGATGATTCCCGGCGCCTCCATCAGCGCAAGCAGAACCGGCATGAAACTCTCTACTGCGACGCCGCGACGTTCGAGGAAAGCAACGGCGATGGCAAAAGTCACAACCGACACCGAGCCATAATGCGCGGCAACGCTCGCCGCATCGGCACGTGCCAGTCCGACCAGATGCCGCAGCAGCGGAAACACCATGAACGGCACGGCAAAGCCAAGGACAACGGCTGTGGCAGCCGGCCATGCCAGACCGGCCAGAGGCTGATGGGACAGCTCGACACCACCCTTCAGGCCGATGGCAAGCAGCAGGTAGATCGACAGCGCTTCGTAGACCGGCTCAGGAAAACGCAGATCCGACCGCGCCAGTCTTGCGGCAACACCCAATGCAAACAGCAGTATCAGCGGATCTATCATCCGGGCTCTTTGTTATATGACACGCTGCGCGCGCAACGCGGCAATGGCTTTGGCATCGTATCCGAGCTCACCGAGTATCGCATCACTGTCCGCGCCCACCGATCGCGGCGGTGTGTCGGCGCGTGGACCGTCATGTGCATAGGTGAAGGGTGACAGCGGCACCTTGAGGTCCTTGACGAAGCCGGTGGCAGACGGCGGGAAACTGTGGAACAACCCGCGTGATTCGGTTTGCACTTCCGCCATGCATTCGGGAATAGTGCGCACACGCCCGGCCGGCGCGCCGGCTTTGTTGAACAGCGGTTCCCATTCCGCCGCTGTTTTGGTCATCAGTTTTTCCTGCATCAGCGCGCGTAACGCCGGGATGTTGTCGCGGCGCGCGGGGCTGGTGGCGAAGCGCGGATCGTCGTTGAGCCCCGTCAGCCCCAGCGTCTTCAGCAGTCCCTGGTGCTGATGTTCCTCGTTGATGGCAAAGGCGATCAGACCGTCAGCGGTGTTGAAGGTGGTTGATGCCGGCGAGCGACTCGCCGCATCGTTTCCGCCCTGTTTCGGCGCAGCACCCGTGTTCATGTAGGCGGTCACTACCGACGCCATCAGGATGATGTTGGTGTCGAGCATCGACAGGTCGATGTACTGGCCTTTGCCGGTGCGCTGTTTTTGATACAGCGCAGCCGACACCGCATAAGCCGCAGCCAGCCCGGTGGAGTAATCAATGATCGGCGGACCGGCTTTCAGCGGACCGCTCTCTTTGGTGCCGGTCACGCTCATGAAGCCGGACCAGGCCTGGATTACGCTGTCGTAGGCGGGATGACTCTGTTTGGGCCCGGTATTGCCGTAGGCGGTGATCGACATGAACACCACCTCGGGGTTGACCGCTTTTACAGCCTCATAACCGATGCCACGTTTTTCAGCGGAGCCGCTGCGCAGGTTCTGCACCACGACATCGCACTCTGCGGCGAGTTTCAGGAAAATGTCACGGCCTTCGGGCTTGTTCAGATCCAGCGCCAGGAAACGTTTGTTTGACGACTGGGTCATGAAACCCAGTGACAGGCCCTGCTGGCCGAAGGAAGGATCGGACTCGGTGCGCCAGCGCACCGTTTCGCCCCGGCCCGGCGGCTCGATCTTGATGACTTCCGCGCCAAGCAGCGCCAGCTGATAAGCGCAGAACGGCCCCGCCAGCACGCGTGTCAGGTCAAGTACTTTAATACCGGCAAATGCCCGTTGATCGCCGGCCTGGTCTCCGGCTCTTTGATTCGCTGCCATGATGTGCGCTCCGTAAAAACCCGGAAGCATCATAACAAGGCGCCCGGTGGCGCCGGGACGGCAGTTCACATTGCGCTAGCGCGTGGTGCCGACCTGCAGCGGCCGCGATTTTTCAGCGGCCACACGAACGAGCAGTTCACGAATCTGTGGCACCGCTTCCTGCGCCGCTTCTTCACCCGCGGCGAGGTTGGCGATCTTCTGCGAAAAATCAGTAATGCGGGTGCGGATGGTCTGTGGCCTGATCACGATGTCGGCCTTGTCAGCGGACACGCCGCGCCATGACACATCGACCGCGATGACGATATCGGCGCCCATGTCGCGCGCAACCGACGCCGGCAGGCGGTTCGCCACGCCGCCGTCGACATATTCGGTGCCGCGGATCAGCACCGGCCAGAACAGCTTGGGCACACTGGCTGAAGCGCGTACTGCCATGCCAGTATTGCCGCGGTTGAAAATCACCATGCGGTTGCTTGCGCGTTCAGCGACCACCGCGGCAAACGGTTTCTGCAGAGCCTCGATCGGGCGGTTGCGCACAGTTTGATTGATGTATTGCTGCAATCGCCCGCCTTCGATCATTCCAGGGCCAAACAGCGTGAAATCAATCAGGTCGTCGTCCTCGATTTTGAGTGCTGCCGCTTTCAGTTCGGCGGCACGCATGCCACCAGCGTGCAACGCGGCAACCACTGCACCGGAGCTGACACCGACGATGACATCCGCCTCAATGCCGGCATCTTCAAGTGCCTTCAGCACACCGACATGGGCAAAGCCGCGCGAGCCGCCCGCACCCAGCACCAATCCGATGACCGGCCGTGCCGCAGTCGTGCGCACCGGCGGCGCGGCATGCGGTGCATCGGCCGCGGTGTAATTGACCGGCGCGGTGGCGCAGCCGGCGAGGATGCTGACGGTCAGGGAAGCGAGGATTTTTTTGCTGAGGCTACGCATGGGTCGAGTGTGTGACTGACTCTCAGTTGGCGTCAAGGTTCCCGTCGCAGCGGGCGGATGGCTCGAACGGGAAGCGGATGAACGAGACCGAGTCTACATGCATTAACCAATTTGGTCGTGATTGGTTGTGTCGTGATTGGTTGTTGCCATGCTGCGGCAAACCCGACAAAATCCGCAGTCGTTGTTACGGTTTCAATAAAAACACAACCGTTTCTGAGAGGAGATCAAGCATGAATTTCATTCGCAATTTCACCCTGTTACTCGCTGCATCGCTGGGCTGGGGCACGGTACCCGCAAGTGCCGCCAGCCAAGACTACCCCAACCGCCCGATCCGCCTGATCATACCCAATGCCGCCGGCAGTTCGGTCGACACGCTGGGCAGGATTTTCGCCAATGCACTCACCGTCACCGCCGGCCAGCAAGTGGTTGTCGACAACCGCGCCGGCGCCGGCGGCCTGATCGGCATGGAAATCGGCAAGGACGCCAACCCCGACGGCTACACGCTGATATCAGCCTCCACAGCAGCCATGGTCATCGGCCCGCACATTCATAAAAAACTGCCCTTCGATCCGCTGAAGGATTACGAATTCATTTCGCTGTTCGGCATCACCCCCAACATCCTCGTGGTCAATCCCTCACTCCCGGTAAAAACCGTCAAGGATCTGCTGGACTACAACAAGTCACGGGGCGGCAAGGTCAATATGGCCTCCGCTGGTGTAGGCTCGCAAAGCCATCTCGCCGGCGTCATGTTCATGAAACTCGGCAATACTCAGTCGCTGCATGTTCCCTACAAGGGCGGTGGTGCATCGGTGGCAGCAACGGTGGCCGGTGAATCGCAATGGACTATCACCCCGGCACCTGCGGTTGCAGGGATGATCAAGGCAGGCAAGTTGCGCGCAGTGGCCCACACGCTGACGAAGAAATCTGCACTGCTGGGTGACTTGCCGGCGGTGGCCGACACCATAAAAGGCTATCAGTACGGCGGCTGGGGCGGCCTGCTTGCGCCGCGTAACACGCCCAAGCCGATAATCGCCAAGTTGCACCAGTTGCTGGTAAAAACCACAGAGGACGCTGATTTCAAAATAAACTTTGAACGGCAGATGACGGAAATAGCAACCAACACACCGGAAGCATTCCGCAAGTTTGTCGCTGACGAAATCAAGGAAATGGGGCCAGTAGTCAAGGAAGCAGGTCTGCAGACGTTCTGATCAGCAACCGGCGTAAAAAAGGGCGGCTGCGGCCGCCCTTTTGCTTTTTTATTGCTCTCCGCATGAGTTACCCTTTGCTCGCAGTCATCGCCGCCGCAAGTTCACCCTGCTTCGCCGACAGCGTTTTCAGCCAGCGCTGACCACCAAAAGTAAAGCCTATCCAGTAGCCCAGTTCCACCAGTTCCGGTTCGCTGAATTCGGCGCGCAAGGACACCCACATCGCATCATCCGCCTGATTCGGGTCGTACATGATGGCATCGGCATAGCGCAGCGCGATTTTTTCGCGCTGCGTGAATTTTGCGGATTTCTCGTACTGCATCAGTTCCGCCATTTTGCTGTCAGACTCCCGCGCGGACCGCGCGGTTCCCTGATTGCTTCAGTAACCGCATTCGATGGTGAAGGCGACATAGGCGCGCAACATTTCCTTGAGGTCGTGTTCAACAATACCGGCGCCGTTGTCGAATAGCATCTCCCGTGTCTGCGTGAATGAGCGCATTACATCCGGCTGGTGCGCGCGGATAGCCTGGTTTTCCGGTCCCGGGCGACCCGCGGCGATGGCCTCATCCAGCCAACGGTGGATCTGCGGGTCCGATACCTTATCGGGTGTCACATAACTGATGCGCGCCATTGCTGAGCTCCTTTACTGAACAGTTTTTTGGTTTTCGAATTAATCACCGCGTTAAAACAACGACGCGTTAAAATCGCAGCTCATAGATTACCGCCGACCATTTTGGTAGTGAAGACTTTTTGCAATGTTCAGAAAAAACCAAAATGGCCCGCATTGATCCATTAATCCATTAATCCATTAATCCATAAATCATTACCCGCCTGAATTCAAAAGCATGGAGTACATTGCTTGAAAGCCCTGATCGTCAAAGAACACGGACCACTGGAAAACCTGCTGCTGGAGGATGCGCCTGATCCCGTGCCGGGCCCCGGCGAAGTGCTGGTGGATGTGCATGCCGCCAGCGTTAACTTCCCTGACCTGCTGGTCATCGGCGGCACTTACCAGGTATTGCCGAAACGACCCTTCAGCCCCGGCAAGGACATGGCCGGCGTGGTCGCCGCGGTCGGTGCAGGCGTCACGACCTGCAAACCCGGCGATCGCGTCGCCGCCCAGCATGAGTACGGCGGTTATGCCCAGCGCTGCGTGGTGCTGCAGCACAACTGCTATTCGATGCCGGATGCGATGAGTTACGCCGATGCCGCGGCGATGGGCATTGCTTATCCGACAGCGCATTTCGCGCTGGTCGAACGCGGCCAGTACCAGCCGGGTGAAACTGTGCTGATCAACGGCGCCGCCGGCGGCGTCGGCATTGCCACCATCCAGGTCGCGAAAGCACTCGGCGCCACCGTGGTGGCCAGCGTCAGCAGCGCGGAAAAAGCCGCCCTGGCAAAACAGATGGGCGCCGACCATGTGGTGCGCACCGATGTGCCGAATCTGCGTGACGCCTTCCGTGACCAGGTGCTCGCCGCCGTCGGCAAACGCGGCATCGACATCATCGTCGATCCGGTCGGTGGCGATGTGTTCGATGCCAGCCTGCGCGTGATCGCGTGGTCGGGGCGACTGATCATCGTCGGTTTTGCCGAAGGCCGCATCCCCGAAGTGAAAGCCGGCTACCTGCTGGTGAAAAACATTTCACTGATCGGCCTGCAGTACAGCGCCTACCGCGACCGCCAGCCGGAAAAAGTGCGGCGCGTGCAGCGCGAACTGTTCGACTGGTACGCCGCCGGCAAAATCAAACCGCATGTGATGGCCGCGTACCCGCTGGCGCAATATCAGGATGCCTTGCGCGCCGTGCGCGACCGCAAGGTGGTGGGCAAAGTCGTGATCATGACCCGGCAATAGGAGTTACATCCAAAGATATCATATAAGTATTTGTTTTTAAACGATATTAAATCCTGTGTTGGCTCGGCTCATAATGCCACGCACAGCGTAGACAATAGACACTTTTCCAGAATCTCCCGCCATGCAAAATCCCGAAGCCGTCTAACGGCCGGTGGACTCCAGCGCCTGGGCGCTGAAAATGGGTGCATCCATCGGTTTTGCCTTCGCACCGATTGACGGCGCAGCGCTCGACGAACCGGTACGCGCTGCAGACGGCCGCATTTACGAAGACAAGGCAAGGCGGCGCGACTCTCCCGCCAGCGACGCGGTAGAGTAATAAAGTCAGGCCTACTTCAGCATCAGCGGAATACCGCTGAGAATCAGGATCGCGCACACCACGCGGCGGAACGTGGTTTCGCTCATGCCGGTGTGAATGCGGTCACCAAGAAAAATACCCAGCAGCATGAACGGCAGCGCCGCGGCGAACAGCAGCAGCGATTCGCGGCCGAATTCGCCGACCGCGAAATAACCAATGCCGCGCACCACCGCCAGCGTCATCATCAGCGCCGCCAGCGTGCCGCGGAACTGTTCCTTGGTGACGCGGATCGCATCCATGTAGATGGCGAAAAAAATGCTCGCCATGGTGCCGAAGATGGTGCCCACCGCACCGGCGAGGAAACTGGCAGCCGTGGCCACACCGGGTGGCGGCTTGCGTGCCTCCCCTTTTCCCCGCATCTGCCACAGCGCATACAGCCCGTATCCGCTGACCAGCACACCGAGGCCGCGCGCCAGCAGTGCTGCATCCAGCACCTTGAACAGATAAAGCCCCAGCGCAATGCCCAGCGTGCACGACGGCAGAATGCGCAGGATCAGCGCCATCGACACATGTTTGCGATCCTTGCCGAACAGTGTCGCCGACGATGAAATCGTCAGCAGCGTCCACACCGGCACCAGCACTTTCAGCGGAATCACCAGCGCCAGCAGCGGCATCGCGGCAAAGCCGCCGAAACCGGTGCTGCCGCGCAAGGCGTAACTTGCGACCAGTACCACGATGCAATAAGCCGCTTCCAGCGGGGTCAGCGCGATCATCTGCAGTTCCAAGTCTGTTTTATTTTACGTCTGCAACCAGTTGCAGTTCGATCAAGCGCATCACTTCCGTTGCTGCAGACTGGGCTTCTTCACGCGTCAGCGCTTCCGCAGCGTCGGCATCACGCTTGCGGATTGCCGACAGCATTGCGCGCAGTCCCTTGACGCTCTCCTTCGAGCGCGTGGTGGAACGCTGCGGGTGTGACAGGCCCAGCGCGCGCCAGCGCCAGATACGGGCATGCAATGTGCCGAGCATGGAGGACAGCGTTTCGCTGCCGGCGCCAGCGAACAACACATCGTAGAAACGGTTCTTGGTTTCGAGCACTTCCTGCGCGTCGCCGCGCTCGTAAGCGCCGACCACCACGTCCAGCGCCTGCGCCAGGCGTTTGATGTCGGCGTCGCCCGCATGCTGCACGAACAGCCGCGCCGCCAACCCTTCCAGCACCGCGCGTATGGTGTAGAGATCCTTGGCTTCGGCCAGCGACAGCGCGCGCACCACCGGCCCCTTGTTCGGCACGTTGGCAATCAGGCCCTCGGTTTCGAGCTGGCGTAGCGCCTCGCGGATGACAGTGCGCGACACACCCATCATTTCCGTCAGCTCGCGCTCGGTCAGCCTTGCGCCCGGCGCCAGCCGCCCGTCGATGATCGCGCGGCGCAGGCCATCCAGCACCTGCAATCGCAGGGGAGCTGCAAGTTTATGAATTTCATCGAGTTTTGGCGGACTCATGCGCTGCTCACAGTTCCTCATTGACCCAGACCGTAATACCGTAATACGATATTACGCTATAACGCGCCCGGCAAGCGCTTTCCGCGCCCTGATTTGCCGCGCTTTACTTCTGCATCACCCAACAACAGTGTGAGGAGCACGCATTCATGAACACCCCCGTCAAAGTCGGCATCGTCGGTCTCGGCCGCTGGGCCAAAGTCCTGACCCGCGCTGCCAAACAGTCCGACAAAATCCAGATCGTCGCCGGTTACAGCCGCTCGCAGGAGAAGCGCGATGCCTTCGCCAAAGAGATGGGCGTGCCTGCGCTACCGGACATGCAGGCGATGTTGACCAATCCGGAAATCAAGGGCGTGGTGCTGACGGTGCCCAACGAGCAACATCTGCCGATGGCGGAAATGGTCGCCAAGGCCGGCAAACATGTCTACACCGAAAAACCGATTTCGCAGACGCTGGAAGACGGCCTGAAAATTGCCGCGCTGGAAAAACAGCACGGCATCACCGTCACCGTCGGCCACAGCGCGCGGTTGATGGCCGGCATCCGCATCATCAAGGAAAAAATCGACGCCGGCGAACTCGGTCGCGTCGCCTTCATGGAAGCGAATTTCTCCAATGAGCGCGCACTCGAACTGACGCCGCAGACCTGGCGCTGGTACAAGGATCGCGCCCCCGGCGGCCCGCTGTCACAACTGGCCATCCACCAGTTCGACGTATTGCACATGCTCGGCGGCGAGGTGCAGGAAGTCTCCTCGATGGCCTCCAAGCTGTCGCCGGTCGGCGCCGAAGTTGACGACCAGTCGATGACACTGGTGCGTTTCAAGGACGGCAAACTCGGTTACGTCGGCTCGTGCTGGACCTCACCCGGCATTTTCGCAGTGCGCGTGTTCGGCGCCAAGGGCCTGATGCATTACGAAATCGATTTCGGCACCTGGGATACGCCGCACCTGCTGCATAACAACTCCGTGCTCTACATCCAGCGCGGCAAGGACGGCTGGGCGAAGCGCGAAGACATCAAGCTGCCGGAAAGCGATATGTTCCGCGCCGAACTCGAAGCCTTTGCCGGCAGCTGCCTGTCGGGAAAACAGAACGAGCTGACGGCGCACAACGGCAACGTCGCCGTGGCGATGACCAATGCTGCGCTGAAGTCGATCGACCGCAAGGGCCTCTGTGTCAGCATCGACGAAGTGATGAGCGACGCCCGCGCAAAAAATGATGCGAAACGCGCAGCGTAAAAACAGTTTAACCGCCGATAAACGCCGATGCGCGCCGATTACAAACTGAGCTGCTTGGCTTCATCTGCGTTAGTCGGCATTTATCGGCGGTAAAAAAAGGATTTTCAACATGTTACCCAGTCGCTACTTCATAGACCTGACGCAACCTGAAATCGCCGGTCAGCTTAAACGCAACCCACTGGTGATCCTGCCCGCAGGCAGCGTCGAACAGCACGGGCCGCACCTGCCCACCGGCACCGACATCTACGCTGCCAACGTGATCGGCCACGCAGTTGCTGAACGCATGGACGGCCTGGTGCTGCCGGGCGGGCCGCTGGGCGTGACGCCGATGCACATGCCCTTTGAGGGCACGATCACGCTGACGCCCGATACCTATCAGCGCGTCGTAACCGAAACCTGCGCTTCCACCGCGCAGCACGGCGCGAAACGCCTGCTGATCCTCAACTGGCATGAAGGCAACATCCCGTCGCTGGCGATTGCCTCTGAGAAGCTCCATCGCGAAGTCGGTATGAACGTGATCGTGGTGCAGGCCTGCTATGTCGCGGCCGAACTCTACGGCCACGACTGCGGGGGGCTGACCCACGGCGGTGAAATCGAGGCACTGGCCGTGCTCGCCTATCAACCGGAGCTGGTGCACCTCGACCGCATCGAGTATTCGTCGGACCATGGGCACGGTCGCAAGTGGGACCGCCTGCGCCGCACCCGCAGTTACCAGCCTGTCCTGCGCGACATCAAGACCATCGCCGCCACCGGCTGGTACGGCGCACCGGAACACGCCACCGCGGCCAAGGGCCTGAAAATGCTCAACGACATCGCTGATGCGATCGCCAAGGAATGCGGCGAAATCTTTGCGCTGCTCGACGAAGCCCAGGGCGGCACGGCAGAAATAAAACATCTGAAGATCGCAGGCTAAGAAATCGCCCCCTCACCCAGCCTCCCCCTGAGGGAGGGGCTGAACAAAGATCAATTGCGCTAACGCGCAATCGATCAGGAGTTTGTAATCCATGGCCAAAGTCCTTACCCAAGCACAAGCCAAAAGCATGGGCCTGCCCGGCCGCAAATCACTGGAAATCGTGTCCGGTGAAAAAGGCGCGCACGCGGTCACGCTGCGGCTGGTGGAAATCCCGCCGGTCAAACCCGAGGACAGCCCACGCGGCCGGCATTTTCATCAGGGTTTCGAGGAATGTATTTTCGTGATGTCCGGTGAAGGCTGCACCGAGGCCGACAGTGGAAATTACCCGCTGCAAGCCGGCGACACCATCCTGATCCCGTCCGGAGAAAAACACGCTACCCGCAACACCGGCAGCGAGCCTCTGGTGCTGCTGTGTTTTTTCCCGGTGGCCGACATTGCGCACCGCACGCAGGAAACTGCAGCCCCCAAACCCTAGCCACAGAGTTCACAGAGGGCACAGAGAACTGCGAAAAAACCATCCTGACAAAGGCTTGACGGTTTTCTCTGTGCTCTCTGTGCCCTCTGTGGCTAAAAAAGGTTTTAAGTCATGACCATAGACGTCCTTTGCCTGCGCCCCGAAGCTGATTTCACCCGCGTCGGCGTCACCCCGCCGAAAAACATCAACATTGCCTACCGCAAGCCCGATGACGCCGATCTGCCCGCGCTGATGAAGGAGGCGCGTGCAGTGATCATGCCCGCGGTCGGCCCCAAGCTGCCGGCTGCGCTGTTTGAAGGAACGACACTGAAAGTTGTACAGATCACCGGCGCCGGCGTCGACCGCCTCGATGAAGCCGCACTAAAGAAATTCGGTATCCCGGTCGCCAATGTCCCGGGCGGCAGCAACACCGCCCTGGCCGAATACACGACGGCCTGCGCCTCGGTGCTGCTGCGACGTTTCGCCTGGGCTGACGCCGAAATCAAGAAAGGCAACTACGTCGCTTTCCGCAACCGGATGATGGCCGACAACCTCGCCGGCATCGACGGCGCCACGGTTGGCGTAGTCGGCATGGGCGTGATCGGCATCGCCGTTGCCGAAGCTTTTCACCGCATCGGCTGCAAGATTGTTTATTTCGATCCGGTGCTGAAGGACAAAACAAAGGCTGAGGCGATGAGCGCCCGCAGCATGACGCTCGACGAACTGCTGAAAGCGTCCGATGTGGTCACGCTGCATGTGCCGCTGCTGCCCGCCACCACCAATCTGATCGGCGTCAAACAATTGGCGTTGATGAAACCCGAAGCCGTGCTGATCAACGGCGCACGCGGCGGTGTGGTCGACGAGGCCGCGCTGGCGCAGGCATTGACCGAAAAACGCATTGCCGGCGCGGCCGTTGATGTCTACAGCATTGAGCCCGCGCCCGCTGAAAATCCGTTGCTGCAACTGCAGGGGGAAGCCGCCTCGCGGCTGCTGCTGACGCCCCATGTGGCCGGGGTCACCCGCCAGTCAGCGGCCTTCCTGTTCAAAGTCTCCTGGGAAAACGTCCAGAATGTGCTGAGCGGCGGTACGGTCGCGCACCGCGTCTACTAAAATAGCGGGCTACCGGCGGCGCACTACGCTGCCGTCTCAGGAGGAGCCCCGTTGAAACCCAGCAAGAAACTCGGCATCGCCGTCATCGGCGCCGGCCGTATCGGCACGCTGCGCGCGCGCCTGTCTGCCAAACATCCTTCCGTGGGATTTCTGGCCATTGCCGACCAGGATCCGGCACGTGCCGAAGCACTGGCCAAAACCACCGGCGCCGATGTGCATTCTGCCAACAACTTTGAAATGATCGAACGCCCGGAAGTGACCGCGGTGTTCGTCTCGACGCCAGAGGGCGAACATGCCGCGCCGATCAAGCGCGCGCTTGAACTCGGCAAGCCGGTACTGGTGGAAAAGCCGATCGCGCTGGCGCTGCGCGACGCCGAAGACATCCTTGCCACGCTCAAGGCCACCGGCGGCAATCTGCGCGTCGGCTACAGCCGCCGCTACAAAGAATGTTATCTGCGCGCCAAGGAACAGATGATCCAGGGCCGGTTGGGCCGCGTCACCGGTGGCCTCGCCCGGGTCTACAACTCGCGCGCCCAGGCCTTCTCCATCCTCAAACGCGATCCGCACGCAACACCAGTGCTGGATGTGCTGACCTATTACGTCGACCTGATGTGCTGGTTCCTCGAAGGCAACCCGCCGGTGGAAGTGGTCGCCCGCGGCCAGCACGGCATTTTCAAGGAAGCCGGTTACAGCGCGCATGACGTGACCTGGGCCATCGTCACTTTTGCCGATGGCGCGGTGATCAACTTCGGCGTCAGTTACGCGCTGCCGGCGAAGTATCCGACGCTGGGCCAGTCCGATCGCGTGGAGTTATTAGGCACCGCAGGCACGATGATCATCGACGACGACCACATGGACCATGTGCTGTATTCGGACAAAGGCATCCCGCACGCCTATGTGCCGGACCACGCGGTCAACATGGCCTTCCTCGGCAGCAATACCGCCGGCGACTGGGCGGTGGGGGATTTCTGGGGACCGCTGGGCAATGAAACCCGCGCCTGGCTCGACCATCTGGCCACCGGTAGCCCGACCGTGCACACCACGCCGCAGCAGGCAATGGTCAATCTGCAGACCACCATCGCCATCGAGCGCTCGGCGCGCGACGGCAAACCGGTACGCCTGCCGCTGGAAACCTGAACTATCGATGTTTTCGAAAAACATGACAATCTGGGCAGGGGCGTGTTTTTGACATCATTTATGGAACTTTCAATAATCACGATCAAGCTGGAGAAGAACCATGTTTCGAGCTGTATTTCGAGCAGTACTCTCTGTCTCTGCCATCACCCTCGCCGCCGCCGCGCCGGCGCAGGATTACCCCAACCGCCCGGTACGGGTGATCTCGCCCAACCCGCCCGGCGGCGCCAATGACACCATCGGCCGCATCATCGCCCTCAAGCTCGGCGAAGTGCTGGGCCAGCCGATGGTGATCGACAACCGTGGCGGTGCCGGCGGCACTTTGGGTGCGGAAATCGCCGCGCAAGCCAATCCCGACGGTTACACGCTGCTCGCCGGCTCGGTATCGACGCACTCGTTCTCGCCGGCACTGAAAGCCAAGCTCAATTACGACCCGGTGAAGGATTTCACACCGATTTCGCTGTTCGCGATTTCGCAGAACCTGCTGGTGACCAATCCGTCGCTGAAGGTCGCCACCGTCAGAGAACTGGTGGCATTGGCCAAATCAAAAGGGAAGTCACTGAACTACGCCTCCGGTGGCACCGGCTCGACCAGCCATTACGCCATTGCGCTGTTCGTGTACCGCGCCGGCATCAACAAGGAAACGGTGCATATCCCGTACAAGGGCGGCGCGCCGTCGGTCGCCGCGACCATGTCCGGCGAAACGCAGTTTTATTTCGGCCCGATGGCGAGCATGACTTCTCAGGTACAGGCCGGCAAATTGAAAGCCATCGCGGTCGGCGGCATCAAACGTTCACCCACCCTGCCCGACGTGCCGACCGTTGCTGAAGCCGGCATACCGACCTACCAGTCCTTCGGCTGGTTCGGCCTGCTGGCGCCGGCCAGAACACCCCGGTCGATCATCACCCGCCTCCATGCAGCGACGGTGCAAGCCGTGAACGCCCCCGACATCGGCCAGAAATTCCTGCAACTGGGCGTTGATCCGGTGCACAACACGCCGGAAGAATTCGGCCGCTTCGTCGCCGATCAACTGGTGCGCTACAAGGCGGCGGTCAAGGAACTCGGCATCCAGGCCGACTGAATAACAGGAACTGCGCGGTATAAATCGAACACGCTACTCGATGCATTTGGGTGGCACAAACCAACAGCGCGGGTTTTCAACTGCGCGAGCGCATCAACCGCGCGAGTCCTTTCAGCTGCGCGAGCGCATCAATCGCGCGAATCCTTTCAACTGCGCGAGCGCATCAACCGCGCAAGTCCTTTCCAGCCGCGCGAAAGCAGTAATCGCGCAATTCCTTTTCAATCGCGCAAAACCTGTTCACCCCGGTGGCCAGCGCATCGGCCGTCCGGCAAGGATGTGCAGGTGCAGATGGAACACCGACTGCCCGACATCGGCGCCGTTGTTGACGATCAACCGGAAGGCATCATCGACTCCCAATTGTCGCGCCACCTTCCCGGCCGCCAGCAACAGATGCCCGAGCAGTGCCTGGTCGGCATCCTGCGCATCGGCCAGTCGCGGAATCTCCTGCTTCGGTATCACCAGGACATGGATCGGCGCCTGGGGATTGATATCGCGGAACGCGAGGCACCGATCGTCCTCGTAGACGATATCCGCGGGAATTTCCCGCCGGATAATTTTGCCGAAAATGGTCGTCATCAGTTGCTCCCTGGTCCGGCGGTCATCCGGCTTTGAGATTCAGTGTGGTCCATTCCAGCAGGCTTTCGATGACGGCATCGACCGCCTGCGCGAGTGCCCGTGCCGCGCCCTCGGCATCCGGCCCCGCGGGCTGATCCGCATTGAACGTGCGCTGGGCTTGCAGCGTGCGGCTGGCCAGATTGACCAGTGTCACCCGCACCCTGACCGTCACCTGGCTGCGGTCGGCGGCGGCGAAGGTCTGGCTGAAATCCTCGATTTCAATCTGCAGCGCATAGTCGGCACGCGCCCCGCCGCCCACGACCGGCATGGCAGCGGCGAAACGGCTGCGCACGCGCTGGGTAAACAAAGCTGCCGGAGAGTCCACCCAGCGACTTTGCGCGTAGATCTGCGGACGTGCGGCATCCAGATAGGCCAGGCGGTACACGATGCCCTGGGTGTCGAGCAAGGACGGCGCCACCACTGCCGGCACCATCAGCGTCGCCCTGGTGCCGGGAACCGCCTGCACATGGGCAGGCTGCGGCCCGAGATCGTAGTTGACGACGGGTTCCCGCGCCGGCGGCCCGATCGAGCAGGCGTTAAGCAGCAGGGCCAGTGGCAGGATCCCGGCATAAATGGCCGGCCTGATGATCGAGGCAATGGTGATCGATGCAAAACTGGTGTGCGTCATGGTTTGCTCCCGCGTTGCAAGGTGAAGCCCGCTTCGCCGGGGCCGGAGGGCGGGCGTTCGCGCCCGTATACCAGGGTTGCAGGCTGGTCATTGAGTTCGGTCAACAGCCGGTCCAGGTTGCGCGAGTTGCGCGTCATCTCATCGAGCAGCATGTTGATCCGCGGCAGCGATTCCGCCATGACTGTCGTGGACACCGACTGGGTCGACCCACCCACCTGTTCCGCGCTTTTTGCGACGCGTTCGAGCGCGCCGGCATGCTGCTTCAGTTCGCGCGACAGTTCGGTCAGCTCGGCGAACATCGTATCGGCACGCGCCAGTGCCTTGCGTGCGTCGGTGGTGAGCGCGGGCATTTCGCTGGCGGCCGGCCCGAGTGCCTGCACCAGCGCAGCAGCACGTGTCGACACCGCCTCCAGGCTGGCCAGAGTGCGGATGAGCTGGGCCTGGTTCTTGTCCCCGAGCAGCAGGTTCATTCTCCGCACCACCTCGTTCACCTCGGTCAGCAAATCCTTGCCGGACCCGGTCAAATCGTCGAGAAACGAGGGGCGCACGGGAATCCGTGCCTGCTTGTCGGAGGAGGGCGTCATCAACTCCGTTTTTTTACCGTCATCGTCCAGCATCACGTAGGCCAGTCCGGTTACACCCTGCGAACCCAGCTGCGCTGTGGTGCTGCGGGTAATCGGGGTGCCGGCACGCACGGCGATGCGCACCAGAATGAGCCGGACATCTTCCGGATCGAAGGCAATACCCTCCACCTTGCCCACCTCTACGCCGCGCAGCCGCACCGGGGCCTGGATGTTCAGGCCCGACACGGTGTGTTTCGATTCGAGAACGTAGGTTACGCGCTCGTAGTTTTCACCTGAGAGCCACATCACCGCGACGATCACCCCCGCCCCCAGCAGTGCCGTGAACAAACCGGCGGCGAGTGCGTATGCCTTGTTTTCCATGCTAAATCCCCTGATCCTTCACATCGGACTGCTCCGGGCTGCGTGCTTGCGGCCGCTGGGCATTGATATCGGTCACCAGATCCTTGACGGCCTCCAGTGCGCGCTGCCCGCGTTCGCCCTGGAAAAAATTGCAGATGAACTTGTGTGTATAGCCGGCAATCTCGCGCACGCTGCCGATTGCGATCACCTGCTGGTCGCACAGCACGGCCACGCGGTCCGACAGCGAGACCAGTGTATCGAGATCGTGCGTCACCATCACCACGGTCAGACCCAGCTCGCGCCGCAACTCGGCGATCAGCGTGACAAAACTCTCGCTGCGGTCGGGATCGAGCCCGGCCGTGGGCTCGTCGAGAAACAGCAGTTCCGGCTCGAGCGAGAGTGCGCGGGCAAGCGCGATGCGCTTCACCATGCCACCGGAGAGTTCGGACGGCATCTTCGCCGCATGATGCCGCTCGATGCCCACCATGTCGAGTTTCAGCATCACCAGATCACGAATGAACTCTTCGTCGAGCGCCTTCATCTCGCGCAGCGGCAGCGCAATGTTGTCGTAAACGGTCAGCGCGGAAAACAGCGCTCCCTGCTGGAACAGCATGCCCCAGCGGCTGCGCAACTGCCGCAGTTCCTCGGCATCACCGTCGTGTAGCAGCCGGCCAAATACGAGCACTTCGCCGCGCGCCGGCCGCTCCAGTCCCAGCATCTGGCGCAGCAGCGTGGTCTTGCCGCTGCCCGAACCGCCGACCAGCGACAACACTTCTCCGCGATGCACGCAGAGATTCAGGTCGCGGTGCACGACCTGTGCCCCGAACTGGGTCCAGAGATGACGGATTTCGATAATGCAATCCGTGCTCACCCGAAACTCCCGACGTCGGAAAACATCACCGCGAACACAGCGTCGACAACAATGACAACGGTGATTGCGGTCACCACGGAACTGGTCGTACCCTGTCCCAGGCTTTCGGTATTGGCCTCGATGCGCAGTCCGAAGTGACAGGCCACCAGCGCGATGAGCGCACCGAACACGACGCCCTTGCCCAGGCCCAGCCACAGGTTGGCAAGCGGTACGGCGTCCGGCAGGCTGGACAGGAAAAAGCGGTAACCCATGCCCAGTTGAATATCGGCTGCCACCATGCCGCCGAACAGCGCAACGGCGTCAGTCCAGAGAATGATCAGCGGCATCGCTATCGCCAGCGCGATGATCTTGGGCAGCACCAGCCGCACGGTATGCGGGATGCCCATCACCTGCATCGCGTCCAGCTCCTCGGTCACGCGCATGACACCCAATTGCGCCGTCATCGCCGATCCGGAGCGGCCCGCGATCAGGATCGCAGCGAGCACCGGACCCAGCTCGCGGATAATGGATACGCCCAGCAGATTGATGATGAAAATGTCGGCGCCGTAAGCGCGCAGTTGCGCCGCGGTCAGATAGGACAACACCACGCCCACCAGGAAGCCGACCAGTGCCGTGATGCCGAGCGCCTGGGCGCCGATATGGTAAATATTGGCCGAGATCTCGCGCCACGGGATGCGTTGTGGCCGGCGCGCGAGATCGATCGCGTCGAGCACGACGCCACCCAGCAGCGATGCCGCGGCGATGAGGTGATCGGCCAGCGCGAGCACCCCGCCGCCGAGAAATGCGATGGACGTCCGCCAATCCCGGTGTGGCGCGGATGTCATCACCTCCGGCGGGATCGACAGGCGCGCAAACATGGCTTCGTGTTCCGGTCGCAGTGCCAGCCGCGCGGCCCGGCGCCGGCCCCAGGCGCGCCACAACAGCAGCGCCCCGGCATGATCCATGGCCGCCACCGAGCGCAGGTCCCAGGCGGCATCCGCCGCGCAGTCGCGCAGGCCCTGGCTGAGATCGCGTAGCAGCGGCACCAGCGAGCGCAGGTTCCAGGCACCGGTCAGCTCAACCAGCGGTTTACCGTCAGGCCCTGTCGACAGACGGATTGCCGGGGTCAGTCCCGGCTGAGAAACAGCTTCTGGCATACCTTCTGTTAGTGTCCGCCAACTTGTTGGTCTGGGCGTTTCCCGGTGTTACTTCCCTGATTAGGAAACGTTTTTAGTGCTTTTGATGCTATTAGCAAGTGCCCGATAAGTCAAAGTAAGTCCCAAACAGCGAAAATTCCGCAAAATTGCTGCGATGCAATAAATATTTCAGCCGAACCCTTGACATGCTGTCGGACGCCCTTATAATTCAAATTGTGCGGTGCAATATAAACGCACCCGGAAATTTAAGCCTCAAGCGTAAGTAATTATTAATTTATTGTTTTTAAAGGAGATTTAAAATGTATCAGACTCCCGAGCAACTTATTGCGATGAACAAAGCAAATCTGGAATCCGCCATGCGTTTCGCTGGTGTGGCGATCGAGGGCGCAGAGCGCATGATCGAGTTGCAACTGAAGGCCGCTAAGACCGCGTTTGCCGACAGCATCGAAAGCGCGAAAGCGCTGGCCGCCGTCAAGGATTTTCAGCAATTCGCTGCGCTGAAAGACAACATGGCGCAACCGACGCTGGAAAAAGCCACCGCCTACGCCAAAAGCGTCTACGACCTGACATCCGAAACCCAGGCCGAATTCAGCAAGCTGGTTGAAGCAAAGGTTGCCGACTTCAACAAAGAAGTCGTCACCACGCTGGACAAGATGGTGAAGTCCGCCCCGGCCGGTTCCGAAGTCGGCGTTGCTGCCGTCAAATCGGCGATCGCCTCGGTCAATGCCGCATACGACAACCTGACGAAAGTCGGCAAGCAATTCGCGCAAGCCACCCAGTCGAACCTGGAAGCCGCTGCTTCGCAAGCGACCGCCACGGTGAAAAAAGCTTCAAAGAAGTAAGCAAACAGCAGTTCCGCAAAAAAAGCCCCCGGAAATCTCCGGGGGCTTTTTTTCGCGGGGCACCTGACAAATTATCATTCACCCTTCGACAAGTTCAGGGTTTCCGCTCCAAATTCATCATTCATCATTCCGCGCTGGAATTCAAGCCGGTATCCACGGGAAACCCTGGCTGCTGACCCCCGACTGCAGAAACGCAATTGCCGCCGCGACCTGTGCGCCATTGCCGCGCACGCCCAACTCGATAAACCTTTCGGGGGAGACCCGCGGCAGGCTGAACACCTTGAGCTGCGGATAGGCGCGCAGGCATTCGTTCATCAGATCGATCAACTGGCTCTCCCCCGCCTCACGGACAATGATCGCCGCTTCCACCGCGCGTTCAGTGCCGGCATGCGCGTAATGGGTATCGAGCACCCAAGCCAGCATCGGCCATGCCATCTCCGGGAAACCGGGCAGAAAATGATGGCTGCGGAAACTGAATCCGGGGATGCGGTTATACGGATTGGGGATGATCACCGCACCCTCGGGGAATTCGCCCATCATCAGCCGCTGCGGTGTGTCGCCCTTGGCATCGTCGCGGAACCGCCCGCGGATTTCCGCCTCGGCATCGGGATGCAGCCTCAGCGCGACATCTGCTGCTGCCGCAGCACTTTGCCGCGTATGGTCGTCGGGGGTCGCACCGATGCCGCCGAAACTGAACACCACGTCGCTGCCGGCAAAGGTCCGGCGCAGCGTCGCCGCAATCAGTTGCGGATCATCGCCCAGGTACTGCGCCCAGGACAGCTCAATGCCGCGTTCCGCCAGTGTGGCTATGGCCTTGGCCAGATGTTTGTCCTGGCGTTTGCCGGAGAGGATTTCATCACCGATGATGATGGCGCCGAATTTCATGACTCTGCCCCGTTCAGACGCACGGTTGCCAGACGACCCCGGGGAGGCGCCAGCGCCCGCAACGCCAGGTTGATCAACTGTGGATGTAGCTTTCGAGCTGCTGGATGGTCAGCTGCTGCTCGGCGATGACTTCTTTCACCAGGTCGCCGATGGATAACACGCCTTTGACCTTGCCGCCTTCGAGCACCGGCAAGTGGCGGATGCGTTTGCTGCTCATCACCGCCATGCATTCATCCACCGTCTGCTTCGGCCCGACACAGACCACCTTGTCAGACATGATCTCGCGCACCTGCAGATCATGTGATGACTTGCCGAGCAGGATGACCTTGCGTGCATAGTCGCGCTCGGACAGGATGCCGCGCAGCGCATCGCCCTGCATCACCAGCAGGGCACCGACATTTTTTTCCGCCATCAGCTTCAGTGCGCCGAACACGCTGCTTTCGGGGGTGACCGACCACACACCGCCGCCTTTGACCTGCAACAGCTGGCTGACCGTTTTCATGAGTCCCTCCTCCGGAAGATGCCGATTAACTGCGGACGATTAACTACGGCTAATTAACTGCGGCCGACCTGCAATGACCGGCCGGGGAATCAGTCTAGCCAATTTTTACGCCGGGGTGTAGCGCCGCATGCAGCCTCTCATTCGCCGCTGATTGCTCCGGCTTTCTGCAGCAGGTTCTGTGCCATGCGGATGTTGGCAATGTCCACCAGGCGGCCGTCGACCTGCACCGCTCCCTTGCCTTCGCGGGCGGCCTGCGCCATGGCTTCCATGATGCGGCGCGCTTTGCTCACTTCCTCGGCGGACGGGCTGAATACCCCATTCGCCGCCTCGATCTGGGTCGGGTGTATGGCCCATTTTCCCTCATATCCCAATGCCGCCACACGCCGCGCCGCGGCCAGATACCCCTCCGGATCCTTGAAGTCGCCATACGGCCCGTCGATCGGCCGCAGCCCGTAAGCACGGCAGGCCACCAGCAGGCGCACCTGCGCCGCATGCCAGGGATCGGCCTGATGAAACTCGCGTTTGCCCTCGGCGTCGCGGTCCGACAACACGCCGTATTCCGGATGCAGACCGCCGATAATCGTCGTGCGTGCCCGGGTCGATGCGGCAAAGTCGCCGGAACCAAAAGCCAGCGCCTCCAGCCGGCGGCTGGATTGCGCGATCGCCTCGACGTTGGCCATGCCCAGCGCGGTTTCAATCAGCACCTCGAAACCGATGCGTCTGTCGTTACCCTTTCCGCGCCCCCGCCCCTGCTCGATCTGGGTCACCAGCATGTCCAGCGCATACACATCCGCCGGCACGCCGACTTTCGGGATCACCAGCATGTCCAGCCGCGGACATTGTTCGACCAGATCAACGACATCGCGGTACATGTAATGCGTATCGAGGCCGTTGATGCGCACCGCCATCACCTTGCGCCCCCAGTCAACCTCGTTCAGCGCAGCAACGACATTTTTGCGCGCCTGCGGTTTGTCGTCCGGTGCCACCGCGTCCTCGAGATCAAGAAATATCACGTCGGCCGCCGACTGCGCCGCTTTCTCAAACAAGGCGGGATTGACGCCGGGAACCGCCAGCTCGGAGCGGGTCAGCCGTGGTGTTGCGGATTCGGGTTGGGTAAAACTCATGATGATTTCCAGTCCATTCAGGTTGTTGTGGTGCCCGACATGGCTTCGATGACGGTAATCAGTGCCGCCAGGTCATCGTGACCACGGCCCTGTCCCATCAGCGCATTGATCTGCTGCATTACCGCAGCCCCCCCGGGCGATGCAATGCCGGCCTCGCGCGCCAGCTCCAGCACGATGCCCAGATCCTTGTGATACAGCCGGGTGTCGATTCCATTGGCGAAGTTGCGCTCCACCATGCGTTTGCCGAAGAGTTCCATGACGCGGCTGGCGGCGACACCGCCGAGCATCACTTCACGCACTTTCGCGACATCAGCACCGAGCCGGCCGGCGAGGTGCAGCGACTCGGCCACGCCCTGGGTCGCCACCAGCAATGCCAGCTGGTTGCAGGCCTTGGTGATCTGTCCTGCGCCGCTGTCGCCGACGCGAGTGATGGTTTTGCCCATGCATGCGAACAGCGGCTTGATGCGTTCAAACACTTCCGGCGTGCCGCCCGCCATGATCGACAGCGTCGCCTGTTCGGCGCCCATCGGCCCGCCGGACACCGGCGCGTCAAGCATGTCTATAGCTTTCGCCGCCAGCACCTGCGCCACCTTGCGCGCAACGGCCGGCGAAATGGTTTCCATGTCGACCACCACGCTGCCGCGTTTGGCGCCTTCGATGATGCCGCCCGGTCCGGTCACCACCGCCTCGAAATCACTGGACGCCGTGACCATCGTGAACACCACTTCCGAGGCCGCGGCCAGTGCCGCCGGCGAGTCATAACGCGTGGCTCCTGCCGTCACCAGTGGCACCGCGCTGTCGCCACGCCGCGCCCAGACACCAAGGCGGTGTCCGCCTTTCATCAGGTGCTGCGCCATGTGGCGCCCCATCGCGCCCAGTCCGATGAATCCAACGTTCACAGATGCTCCCTTGTCATGATGCGCCGATCCAGCCGAAAGCCATGATCAGCGGCAATGTCACCCAGAACAGTATCGTACTCCAGCCGATCAGCAGTGCTGCAGCCGCCGAATCGAGCTTGAAACGGTCGGCCAGCAGCAGCGCGGTCATCATCGCCGGCGTCGTCGCCTCGACCACCGCCGCATACTGCGCTTCGCCCGTCGGCGTATACATCAGCGGCGCGATCAGCCAGACGACGAACGGCGTCAGCAGCAGCTTGACTCCGGTGGTGGCGAGGATTTCGCCTCGAGGCACCAGATTGCGCCACGGGATGGTCATGCCGAGCACGAACAGGATCACCGGGATCGTCGCCTGGCCGATGAAGCGCGTCGCATTGACCAGCGGCTCGTAGGTGAGCCCCAGCTGCTGGCAGGCGAAGCCGAGCAGGAAGGCCCAGATCGGCGGCATTTTCAGCATCACCCCGATCACCGAAGGCTGCGCCGCTTCGCGGTCATGCGAACCGAGCCGCGTGGCGATCCACACACCCAGCGTCCACACCAGCGGCATCGTCATCAGCATGTCGTTGAACACCGCATAACGGATCGCCTCGGCGCCGAAAAAAAACACCAGCACCGGCGCGCCGATGTTGAAGGTGTTGCCAAACATGCCACCGAGCAGCAGCGCGGCTCGCGTCTGGTCGGTGAGCCGCGGCCACAGCGACAGCCGGTAGAGCATCAGGTAGAGGATGCCACCTGAAACCAGCGACGCGATGCCGACCAGCAGCGGCACTGACAGCAGGTTGCGGTCGACCGGTGTGGTCGCCGCCACCGCGAACAGGATGCAGGGATAAAACAGGTACATCACCAGCCGGTTCAGACTGCTGCGCATCTGTTCGACGTCGGTATCCGGGAAAAAACGCGCCCACAACGCACCCGCCGCCACCAGCAGCGACAGTGGCAACATCACCTGCACCATCAGGTCGACCAGTTGAACGGCGAAATTCATGCTTGCATCCGGCAAGTGCCGCGGCACCATTAAAAATTCAATAAAATCAATAACTTATTAACAAGCACCCATCATCACCCGCGGCGCACTTCGGGATTCAGCAGATTGGGCGGCAGCTCACCGTGCAATGCCGCCACCAGGTTCTGCGCGGCCAGCATGGCCATCGCCTTGCGCGTGGCTTCGGTGGAACTGCCGATGTGCGGCGCGAGCACGACGTTGTCCAGCATGAAAAAATCCGGATTGGGTTTGGGCTCGTTTTCATACACGTCGAGCCCGGCGCCGCGGATGGTGCCGTTTTTCAAAGCAGCCACCAGCGCCGCATCATCAACCACGCCACCGCGCGTGGAATTGATCAGGATCGCCGACGGTTTCATTTTCGCCAGTTGCGCCGCGCCGATCAGGTGATGCGTGGCCGGTGAGTACGGCACCTGGAGCACGATGAAATCAGACTGCGCCAGCAGTTCGTCGAACGACACATAAGCCGCGTTCGCCTTGTGTTCCAGTTCCGGCGCAATGCGATTGCGATTGTGATAAAGCACTTTCATGTCAAAACCTGCAGCGCGGCGCGCAATCGCCTGGCCGATGCGGCCCATGCCGACGATGCCCAGCGTCGCATGGTGCACGTCGACACCGAGCCACTGCTTCAGCCGCCAGCCGGTCCATTCGCCATGGCGGACGCGCCGTTCGACCTCGGTGATGCGCCGCGCAGCACCCAGCATCAGCGTCCACGCCAGATCTGCCGTACTGTCGTCGAGTACGCCGGGTGTATTGGTCGCCAGCACACCACGCGTGGTGCACGCCGGCACGTCGATGTTGTTGTAACCGACGGCGATGTTGGCCACGGCTTGCAGTGCCGGCGCCGCAGCCAGCAGCGCAGCGTCAACGCGATCAGTGAGACAGCACATCAGCCCCTCGCAGCCAGCCAGCGCCTTGCCCAGCGCCTCCGGCGCGTACGGCACATCGTCCTGGTTATCCAGCACTTCGCAGTGCTGGCGCAGGTAGTCCAGGGTTTCATCGAAGACTTCACGGGTCACCAGGACGCGGGGTTTGCGGTTTGTGGTCATGTTGATTTGAGCGATTCAAAAAGATTTACTGGAATTGCGCCAGCCAGCGTGCGACGTGCAGCAGGCGGGCATCGCTCATGCGCGGCCCCACCAGTTGCACGCCCAGCGGCAAACCGTTGGCGCCATGCAGCAGCGGCACATTGATCCCCGGCATGCCGCAGAAGGTCCACAGCGTACAGAAAGCCGGGTCACCGGTCGACCCCAGGCCATGCGGCGCGGTGCCTGCGACGGAAGGTGTCAGAATGGCATCGTATTGCGCATACAAATCCCTGAACAACGCATCGACCCGCGGCATCTGCGCCAGTGCGAACTGGTAATCGGCAACGGACACAGCGCGCCCGCGCTCAATCTGTCCGCGCAAGGACGCCGACAAGCGGTCTTTGCCGTCGCGCCACTCCGCGTCAAAATTCGCGGCGATTTCGGCCTCCATCACGGCACGCTGCCAGTTCCAGGCTGACGCCGCGGCAGCAGGCATCGCCACTTCGGTCACGCTGTCGCCCAAACGGTCGATCAGGCGCGCATACGCCGCGCGTGTATCGTCCGTCACATCACTCCAGCGCACTGTCCTGACAAAAGCCAGTCGCGGCGGCACAGCAGAGTCTGCCGCATTGAAGTCGATTGCTTGCCCCATTAATTGCGCCGCCAACAATGCCGCATCATCCACGGTGCGCGCGAACACGCCGATCTGGTCCAGCGACTGCGACTGGCGCAACACGCCGGCGCGCGGGATCAGGCCGGACGTTGGTTTGTAACCGTAAACACCGCAAAACGCCGCGGGCCGGATCACCGAGCCATTGGTCTGCGTGCCCACCGCCAGCGGCACCATGCCGGCGGCGACCGCGGCAGCGGAACCGCTGGATGAACCGCCGGGCGTATGTTCAGGGTGATGCGGGTTGCGGGTTTTTCCCGGTGCGTAAGTGGCGAGTTCGGTGGTTACCGTCTTGCCGAAGATGATCGCCCCCGCGTTGCGCAACCCCGTGATGATCGCTGCATCACTCGCTGGCCGGCGCCCGGCATGCAGCACCGTGCCGTTTTCGGTGGGCATGTCCGCGGTATCGATGATGTCCTTGATGCCGACCGGTATGCCGTGCAGCGCGCCCAGGGGCAGCCCCGCAACACGGTGGCGATCGGCGGCGCGCGCCTGCGCCAGCACCTGTTCAGGATCAAGCCAGGCCCAGGCCTGCACTTCCGGCTCACGGTCGGCGATGCGCGCAAGACAGCTCTGTGTTATCGCTTCCACAGTAAAAACCCCGGCGCGCAGACCCTGCGCGAGCGCGGTCGCTGACAGCGAGTGCAGCGGCTCGCGCGAGGGGTCAGGCATGCCGGGGCAAGCGCGCGTTTACCTGTAGAGGGTCTGCGGCAACCAGAGGCCGATGCCCGGGAACGTGTAGAGCAGCACCAGCGCAATCACCTGGATGACCATGAACGGCATCATGCCAAGGAAAATCTGGTTCAGCGTCACGTGTTTGGGCGCCACGCCTTTCAGATAAAACGCCGCCATCGCGACCGGCGGCGACAGGAACGCCGTCTGCAGGTTCAGCGCGACCAGCAGCCCGAAGAACAGCGGATCAATGCCGAACTTGGGCAGCAGCGGAATGAAAATCGGCATGAATATGACGATGATCTCGGTCCACTCCAGCGGCCAGCCGAGAATGAAAATAATGCATTGGGCGAGAATCATGAACTGGATCGGCGTCAGTCCCAGCGACAGCACCCAGTGCTCGATGATCTCCTGGCCGCCGAGCAGCGCAAACGCCGCCGAAAAAATCGCCGAGCCGACAAACAACCAGCACACCATGGCGCTGGTTTTGGCGGTCAGGAACGAGGATTCCTTGACGATCACCCCCAGTTCTTTCACGGTAGTGCCGACCGCGCCAAAACCCGGATTGCCGCGTTGATGCGCGATATAACGGTACGCTGCAGCCAGCACAAAACCGCCGAAAGCACCCACCGCAGCCGCCTCGGTGGGCGTGGCAAAACCGAACACGATTGAGCCGAGCACCGCGATTATCATCACCGACAGCGGGAAAAATGAACCCAGCAGCATTTTGAAAATCTCGAATCGCTGCCAGGTCCACAGCGCATAAATGCCTGCGATCAGCACTGCGCCGATACCAAACATGGCCCAGAACCAGGTCGGCGCCGGTCGCGCCTCCGCAACCTTGGCCGCTACCGGTTCCGCTTCCACAGGTGCCGGTGCTGCGACTTGCGCCGGCTTGTCATTAGCCGCCGGCGGTTCCTGCAGTCCCGTCTCGGCGGGCTTTTCTGCCGTACTCTCGACAGGAGGTTCCTGCAAACCGGTACTCTCCGGCGCACCCACCAAGCCGGTTTCCTCCTTGATATCGGCAGCAAATGAACCGCCGGCCTCGACCAGGCCCTCAGTGCTCGCCTCCTGTACCGGCGCGGTGACGGCGCTGTAGGTCAATGCCAGCACACCGGCAATCGCCAGTGCCGGCAACAGCGACAGGAACAACTGGCCCAGCGCCGTGCGTTTCGCCACGCCGGACGTGCCGCCCAGCGCACGAACCAGCCCCAGTGACGCGTTACGGCCACGCGCGGCCAACGCTTTGGCAAATGCCGGCAACTCGACATGGCGTTCGCTTTCGGGCAGCGGCGGCATCAGGCTGGGCTTGATCATCGCCAGCACGATCACGTAACCAACATAAAGCCCCGCCAGCATCAGGCCGGGGAAAAATGCACCGGCGTACAACTGCACCACGGAAACGCCGGCGGTGGCACCATAAACAATCAGCAGTACCGAAGGCGGAATCAGGATGCCCAGACAACCGCCGGCAGTCACTGAACCTGCGGCGATCTGCGTGTGGTAACCGGCGCGCAGCATCGCCGGCATCGCCAGCAGGCCCATCAACGTCACCACCGCACCAACGATGCCGGTGGCGGTGGCAAAAATCGCACAGGTGATGATGGTGGCCACAGCCAGCGAACCGGGCAACCGCGCCATCGCCAGGTGCAGGCTCTTGAACAGCCGGTCGATCAGCGCCGCGCGCTCAACCAGGTAACCCATGAACACGAACAACGGCACAGCGATCAGCACGTCGTTCGACATCACGCCGTAGGCGCGCTGCACCATCAGATCCAGCACCTGTCGCACCGCCAGATCCGGATCAACGCTGCGATAGAAAAACCACGCAAACAACACGCCCATGCCCATCAGCGTGAAGGCTGTCGGGAAACCGAGCATGATCGCCACCACCACCAGCCCGAGCATCAGCAGACCGAGACTGCCGTTGGTCATGTTGGTCCACGGCGTCAGGAAAACCACCGGGATCACGATCATCGCCATGATCGTAAAACCGAACCACAGCTCCTTGCGTATCCTGATCATCGTCCGGCTCCGGCCTTGGCAGCAACCTCGACATCCTCGGCGTGGACCATTTCCTTCAGCTTGTCGACGTCAACTTCCTCAACGTCTTCCCCGCGCGACGGCCAGTAACCCTGACGTATGCAAACAATGCAGCGCACGATTTCAACCATGCCCTGCAGCAGCAGGATGAGGCCCGCCAGCGGAATGACCGTTTTGAACGGATAGACTGGCGGGCCATCCGCGGTAATGTTCGAATGCTCGTTGATGGCCCAGGACTCGGCGGCGTAGAAATATCCGGCGTAAGTCAGCGCAATGACGCCGGGCACAAAAAACACGATATACAGCAGCAGATCCAGCGAAGCCTGGGTCCGCGGCCGGAAAAAACTGTACAGCACGTCGCCGCGGACATGCCCGTTCTTGGACAGGGTATAGGCGCCGGCCATCATGAACAATGTGCCGTAGAGCATGATCATCGCGTCGAACGCCCAGGCGTGGGGATTGTCGAGAGCGTATCGCGAAAAAACTTCCCAGGAAATCAGCAGCGTCAGCGCGACGATCAGCCACGAAAAGGTCTGTCCGACGAAGGTGCTGAGCTTGTCAATAAACAGCAGGAGTTTCTGCATGAGCCGTCACTTCCATTGATGCATTCGCTGCGAATGCCGCCGTTCCGAAAAAAAACACCATCCGGGGCTACCGGATGGTGTGTGGTCTGGCTGTAAAACGTTCCGCGTCAGGACTTCTTGGCCGGCGCGGTCTTCTTGCCGAAATAATGGTTGTAAGCCATCCGGCGGTTGACGTTGGTATCGAGATCCCAGCGTACGGCGCGCGCGGCGAATTTCCTCTGCGACTCCTCGATTTCGCGGAACAGCGCGTTGTCCTTGCGCTTGGCTACAGCGGCGTCGTAGCCGGTGAGCTGCGCCTGCAGCACGGCATCAGGGGTCTTGTAGAACTTGACGCCCTGCTTTTCCTGCATCTCGATGTAATCCTGCGAATAGCGATTCACCGCTTTCCACGACATGTCAGACGAAGCCGCTTCGACGGCGTTTTCGATGATCGACTTCATCTTCGCGGGCAGCGCGTCAAACTTGGTCTTGTTGAACATGATCTCGAACTGCTCGGCGTTCTGGTGGAAGCTTTGCAGCATGCACACCTTGGACACGTCCGGGAACCCGAGCAGGCGGTCGGAAGAGGCGTTGTTGAATTCCGCCGCATCCAGCAGGCCGCGGTCCATCGCCGGCACGATTTCGCCGCCCGGCAGCGCATTCACCGAGACACCCATCGCCGTAAACACGTCAATCGAGATACCCACCGTGCGGAACTTGAGGCCTTTCATGTCCTGCACCTTGGTCACCGGCTTCTTGAACCAGCCCAGCGGCTGGGTCGGCATCGGCCCGTACGGGAACGACACCACGTTGGCGTTGATCGAGGCGTAGAGCTTGACCAGCAGTTCCTTGCCGCCGCCGTACTTGTGCCAGGCCAGCAGCTGATTCGCATCCATGCCATAGGCCGGGCCCGAACCCCACAGCGCCAGTGCATTCTGCTTGCCGTAGTGATAGACCAGCACGCCGTGGCCGCCGTCGAGTGTGCCCTTGGACACCGCGTCGAGCAGGCCAAACGCCGGCACCACTGCACCGGCCGGCAGCACCTCGATCTTGAGGTCACCGCCGGTCATGTCATTGACCTTCTTGGCAAAATCCAGCGCATATTCGTGGAAGATATCCTTGGCGGGCCAGGTGCTTTGCCAGCGCATGGTGATCGGACCCGCTTGCGCCTTCGCGATCATCGGGAAACCGGCGATTGCCGCGCCAGTCGTTGCCGCCGCCGCTCCGGTCAAAAACTTGCGCCGGGTCGGGCTGGCTTCTTTTTGCTTAACTTCCTGTTTCTTAATCATTTTTCTCCTCCAGATCACAATGACGACACGAAACCGCAACGGGTACGTGCAAGCGCGTTGTTGATTGAATTCATTTACACGCGCCCGTTACAACATGGGGAAATCACCAACGAACCACAAATTTTGTACTTTTTTGTACGACAGACAGTGAACTACGCGGATCCTCGGATTTCGCCATGTGCAAGGCGATATTGTGTGCAGGCCATCCTAGCGCCCGAAGCCGCCGAAATCAAGCCTGACATCCAAGTCGGCGGTGGCCGATTTTAATGTGCGAACACTTACAGAATTCTGACTGCCTCCAGACCTAGCAATGGCTGTAAAGCCCCCCGTGCCGCACCAGCCATTTTTCCCCTTCCACGGCAACCAGCACGACCGCGGCACAGGCAAAGCAGAGACCCAGTTCCAAGGGGGGTAAGGGTGCGGTATCAAAAATCCGGTTAAGCGCCGGGTTATAAATCAGCAATAGCTGCAGCGCAACAGTCAACCCCACCGTGACGGCCAGGGACTGATTCGACAGAATTCCAATGGTTAAAAGAGACTCGCGGTCGGAACGGATCACCATCACATGTGCAAGCTGGGCGAAGGTCAGCGCCGTGAACACCATCGTCTGCCAGTGCGTGGCGCCGTTTGCAATGCCCCAATACTGCAAACCGAGCACCAACCCGCTCATCAGGGCCCCGACCCACAGGATGTGCTGCCACATGCCGCGTGCGAAAATGGTCTCGCCGGGCGGGCGCGGCGGGCGCTGCATGATGCCGCGTTCCGCCGGCTCCGCGGTCAGCGCGAGCCCCGGCAGGCCGTCGGTGACCAGGTTCACCCAGAGTATGTGCAACGGCAGCAGCGGCAGCGGCAAACCGAGAAACGGCGCCAGGAATATCAGCAACACTTCCGCCAGATTCGTCGTCAACACGTATTTGATGAAGCGACGGATGTTGTCAAAAATGCGCCGCCCGCCGCGTACCGCTGCGACGATGGTCGAGAAATTGTCATCGAGCAACACCATATCGGAAGCCTCGCGCGCCACGTCGGTGCCGCCCCGCCCCATCGCCACACCGATGTCGGCGCGCTTCAGCGCCGGCGCGTCATTGACGCCGTCGCCGGTCATGGCGACAAACTGTCCCTGAGCCTGCAGCGCTTCGACGACCCGGATTTTCTGCGCGGGATCCACGCGCGCATAGACCCGCGTCTGCAACACGCGGGCACCGAGCGCCGCGTCGTCCAGCGCCGCCAGTTCGCGGCCGGTGATCACCGCATCATCGTCTCCAGCAATGCCCAGCCGTCGCGCGATCGCCCGCGCCGTCGCTGGATGATCGCCAGTGATCATCACTGGTGTGATGCCTGCAGAACGGCAGATTGCCACGGCTGCCGCAGCCTCCGCGCGCGGCGGATCAATCAGGCCGACCATACCGATGAAAACCATTTCGTTCTCCGCGGCATCCGGATCATTGAGATCCGGAACGCCGTTCCAGCGCCGGCAGGCTACCGCCAGCACGCGCAGGCCAGCGGCAGCCATCGCAGCGGCAGCGGTTTCCAGTGCCGTGCGATCCATCGTTACAACCCCTTCCGCAACCAGCGTCTGCGTACAGCGCGATAACACGGCTTCGGGAGCCCCTTTGGTGAAGGCCATCACGCCATCGGCGCCCGCATGAAAAGTTGTCATGCGCATGCGGGTCGAATCAAAAGCCAGTTCCGCCAGCCGCGGCGCGTCACGCTCCAGCGTCTCCCGGGGAAAACCGGCACGTTGTGCAGCAACATGCAAAGCCACCTCGGTGGGATCGCCCGCTGCGCCGCCATCGGCGTCGCCCGTTGCATCGTTGCAAAGCGCGATCGCCGTAAACAACCGTTCGGCCACCCTGCCCGCCGCCTGCTCCAGCGCAACCAGTTGGCCACCGACCAGGCAGGATTCGACGCGCATCCGGTTCTCGGTCAGCGTGCCGGTTTTGTCGGAACAGATATAAGTAATGGAACCCAGCGTTTCAACGCTGGGCAACCGCCGCATCAGCGCCTGATGCTCAACCATGCGATAAGCACCCAGCGCAAGAGCAATCGTCACCACCGCTGGCAATGCCTCGGGAATCGCCGCCACGGCCAGACTGACCGCGGTGAGCAGCATCAGCACCGGTGGCTCGCCGCGCAGGAGTCCGGCAACAAAAATAACCGTGCAAACCAGCAGCACAAAAATCGCCAGCTTTTTACCGAAGGCCGCCAGCCGTTTCTGCAGCGGCGTCCTGGAATCTTCACCCGCAGCAAGCAACGCCGCGATGTGGCCCAGCTCGGTCTCCATGCCGGTGGCAACGACCATGCCGCGGCCACGGCCGTAAGTGATGATCGTGCCCTTGTAGGCCATGTTGCGCCGGTCACCGAGCGCGGCATCAGCATCCGCCAGCGCAGCAGCGTCCTTGTCCACTGGCACCGACTCACCGGTCAATGCTGCTTCCTCGACCCGCATGCGCACCGCCTCGATCAGGCGCAGATCGGCGGGAACCATATTGCCCGCCTCCAGCAGCACGATGTCACCGGGCACCAGCTCACGCGCCGGCATCACGGTGCGTTGTCCGTCGCGCACGGCTGTGGCAGTCGGCGCAGCAATGCGCCGCAATGCCGCCATTGCCTTCGCCGCGCGGTACTCCTGCATGAAACCAATGACGGCATTGAGTACCAGGATCGTCACGATAGCCAGTGTGTCTGCAATGTCGCCGACGATGCCCGACAGCACGGCAGCGGCGAGCAGCACCAGAATCATGAAGTCCGTGAACTGGTCGAGCAGGATGCGCCACGGCCCGCGCTGGTGACCCTCCTGCAGCTGATTGGGTCCGACCCGCGCCAGACGCAACGCCGCCTCACCAGTCGCCAGCCCGTGCACCGGATCTGTAGTCAGTACAGCCGACGCCTGTGCGGCATCCATGGCATGCCATTGCTGCGATTGTCGCGGCGCAGCCATCAACCGCCCTCAGCCGCCGAAGAAAAACAGAAACACGACATTGGTGCCAAAGACCCAGATCATCAACAGGCTAATCCAGCCGACCGTGCCAAACAACCTGCCGGTGGGCTTGTACAACAGCCCGGCGATGGCCAGCCCCGTCATCACCAGCGCCGAGAGCGCGGATACATGAGGCGCAACGCCTGATTAAAGAAACGACCTCGCGCAACGCGAATATCGGTGTGGCCACGATGCTCCGGTGACGATGCGGAATCCATTCCACCATCGCCCGGCGGACGCGATGAGCAGGATTTTAATTCGGCCGGGCGCCATGTGATTTGACCCACATCAACTGCCGGGCCAAATGCACCTGATGCTTCTTTTCGGGTTGCGTCAGACCTGCGGGGCCACAGGTTTCTTTGATTGCACCAGGAATTGGCCTAGCAGATCGATCGGCACCGGAAACACAATGGTTGAACTCTTGTCTCCGGCAATTGCGCCCAGTGTCTGCAGATAGCGCAACTGCATCGCTTCGGGTTGCCGCGACAACATCTGTGCTGCTTGCAGCAGTTTTTCTGCAGCCTGTAACTCACCCTCAGCATGAATTATTTTGGCGCGCCGCGTGCGCTCCGCCTCGGCCTGTTGTGCGATCGCACGCACCATCGACGGATCGATATCGACGTGTTTGATTTCCACAGTCGCGACCTTGATACCCCAGGCATCGGTCTGCGCATCCAGGCTCTGTTGAATATCGATGTTGAGCTTGTCACGTTCAGCAAGCATCTCGTCTAGCTCATGTTTGCCCAGTACCGCGCGCAACGTGGTCTGCGCCAGCTGACTGGTCGCTTCGAAGAAATTTACGACCTGGATGATCGCTTTCTCCGGGTCGATTACGCGGAAATACACCACCGCATTGACCTTGACCGAAACGTTATCGCGTGAAATGACATCCTGGCTCGGCACATCCATCACCACGGTGCGCAGATCCACACGCACCATCTGCTGGATTCCGGGAATGATAACGATGAGACCCGGACCTTTTACGTTCCAGAAACGCCCCAGCATGAAAACGACACCGCGCTCATATTCGCGCAGAATGCGCAGCGTCGACACCACCAATACCAGCAGCGCAACTACCAGACCCGCGTAGCCAAATTCCCAGATCATTTGTTGTTACCTCCTTGGTTATCAGGCTCGACGACCAGAGTCAGGCCCATTCTGGATGTCACGCGCAATGGCTGGCCGCGCTGCAACGCCCCGGTACTGGTTGCGCGCCAGCGTTCCCCCGCCACGCGCACCCAACCTTCTTTTTCGAAATCTTCCAGTGCCACACCCTGCGCACCGATCAACTCTTCGCTGCCGCTGACCACGGGACGTTTGCGCGCCCTGAGCGCGAGCGCCACCGTCACGAATACCAATCCGGAACTCACCACACCCAGTGTAACTATGAAAGGCAGCGGCAATGCATAGGAACCGGAGGTATCGCCATCAAACAACACGATTGCACCGATGGTCAGCGCCACCGCACCGCCGATACCCAGAATGCCAAAACTCGGCAAAAACGCTTCAGCGACGATAAATGCCACCCCCAGCAGGATCAGTCCCAGTCCGGTGTAATTGATGGGCAGCAACTGGAAGGCGAATGCCGCCAGCAATAGGCAGATCGCGCCAACCACGCCCGGCCCGACAGCACCCGGAGTGGAAAATTCGATGATCAAACCGTATATGCCGATCATCATCAGGATCAGCGCCATGCCGGGATTGGCAATCACCGCCAGCAGTTCACTGCGCCAATCCGGATCCAGCGCAATGGTTTCAGCCTGCGCGGTCGTCAGCGTGCGTTCGATGCCCTGCACGGTGACCTTGCGTCCGTCGATTTTTTTCAACAATGCCGGCACATCCTGCGCCACAACATCGATCACTTTGCGTTGCAGGGCCTCCTCTGCCGGCAGGCTGACCGCCTGCCGCACCGCCTCTTCTGCCCACTCCACATTGCGCCCGCGCAGTTGCGCCAGTCCACGGATGTAGGCAGCGGCATCATTGACCATCTTGGCCTTCATTGTGTCTTCCGGTGGTGCCGCCGACGCTTTTTTCGCCTTGCGGCCCCCCGCCTTCCTCTCCTCTTGGTCTTCGGTGACAGTGGGTTTCGGCGCAGACGAACCGGGTATGCCGATCGCCACCGGAGTCGCGGCACCCAAATTGGTACCCGGGGCCATGGCAGCAATATGGCTGGCGTACAGGATGTAGGTGCCGGCACTTGCCGCGCGCGCGCCGCTGGGCGCGACGTACGTGGCTACGGGCACGGGCGACGACAGAATTTCCTTAATAATGCTGCGCATCGCCATATCGAGCCCGCCGGGGGTATCCATTTTGAGCACCACCAGCGTCGCGTTGCGCTCCGCTGCTTTGCGGATACCGCGTACCGCGTAATCAGCAGTGGCCGGACTCACCGCACCATTGAGCGATAGTACGAACACCGGTCCGGACACACCGGACGCACTTGGCACACCAGTTGCTGCAACGGCGAGCGCAGCACATGCCATGCTCATCCACAGTGCTGCGCGCCAAAACCGGAAATCGTTCATGCCGGTTGGACACACTGCGTCGGCGGGTGTTCGCCGCGGGTTGAAGCCGGACCAGGCAGCGTAGCGTTCCACCGCTTCTGAAAATATATAACCCTTTGATTTAACATATTATTTTATGGGAGCAACAGGATGTGCACGCGGTATGGTCCGTGGGCGCCCAGCGTGACGGTCTGCTCGATGTCCGCGGTACGCGACGGACCGGAGATGAAATTCACCGCACGCGGCATTGCACCGCGCTCTGCGCGCAACAACGCCCAGGCGTCTTCCATGCCGGTGACGATGCGGCTACGCAGAACCACCGCGATATGGGTTTCCGGCAACAGGCTGGCCGCAGGCGGCGTATCAGGCCCCGAACACATCATCAGGGTGCCGGTTTCGGCGATCGCACAAAAGGCGCCGGTGATGCCGATCAGATCATCACCACGCGCGGCACGGGTTTCGACTTTCAATCCCTCGGCCGCCCAGTCCAGCGCGGCAAACTCCGGCCAGCACACGCCCGCCATCGGCAGGTTCAGCCCGCGCAGATAACGCGCCACTGCGGCAGGAATCTCCGCAACCGTTTTGACTTCATCGATGGTCGTCGCCAGATTCAGCGCTCGATCACGAAAGCGCGCCTCGATATCGGCATCGACCTGAGGCCGCGGTCCCTGCGGATGTGCCGCAATATATTGCGCCACCGCCTCCCGCTCGTCGCTGCGCACCGTGACTGCCCTGCCCTGTGCGGTGCGGATGCGGGTGAGGATGTTGGCGCGCGCAGACATTTTGTTTCAGGATTGAGGAATGAGGATTGCGGATTGAGAAAAGGTTGCCGGGATGGCCACAGCCCGGCGCAGACCTCGTTTTGCCTCAATCCTCAATCCTAAATCCTCCATCCTAGTTACCCCAGCGTCGGCATGTTGAAGCCGCCGGACACGGCCTTGTCATCCGGCCAGCGCGTGGTCACCACCTTGCCCCGGGTGTAAAAACGCACGCCCTCGGGACCATGCACATGCTGGTCTCCGAACAGCGAATTGCGCCAGCCGCCGAAAGAGTAATAGGCAATCGGCACCGGGATCGGCACGTTGACGCCGACCATGCCAACTTCAATCTCGCGCTCGAAACGCCGCGCCGCGCCGCCGGAACGGGTAAATACCGCCGTGCCATTGGCATAGGGATTGGCATTGATCAGCCGGATCGCCTCGTCCAGCGACTTCACGCGCAGCACCACCAGCACCGGGCCGAAAATCTCGTCCTGGTAAATCGTCATGTCGGGACGCACATGATCGAACAGCGAGGCGCCGATGAAAAAACCCTCTTCATGGCCTGCGACCTTGATGCCACGGCCATCGAGCACCAGCTTCGCGCCGGCGGCCACGCCCTGATCGACATAGCTTGAAATCTTGTCGCGGTGCACCCGGCTGATCACCGGCCCCATGTCGGCGTCCTTCTGCTGCCCCGCACCGATTTTGAGTTTGCTGGCCGCCGCTTTGAGCTTGGCCACCAACTGGTCGGCAACCTCCTCCACCGCCACCACCGCGGAGATCGCCATGCAGCGCTCACCGGCAGAACCATAGGCAGCACCGATCAGTCCGTCTGCAGCAAAATCAAGATCGGCATCGGCCAGCACCACGGCATGATTTTTTGCCCCGCCCAGCGCCTGCACGCGTTTACCTTCTTTGGCACAGGTCTCATAGATATATTTTGCGATCGGCGTTGAACCGACAAAGGAAACTGCTTTCACCTGCGGGTGATGCAGCAAGGCATCCACCGCCTCCTTGTCACCGTGTACGACGTTGAGCACACCGTTGGGCAATCCCGCTTCCGTAAACAGCGCCGCCATGCGCATCGACGCCGACGGCACTTTTTCCGAGGGCTTCAGCACGAAGGTATTGCCGCAGGCGATGGCCACCGGGAACATCCACAGCGGCACCATTACCGGAAAATTGAACGGCGTGATCCCTACACACACGCCCAGCGGCTGGCGCAACGAATGGGTATCGACGCCGGTGCCGACATCCTCGCTCATCTCGCCCTTCAGCAGATGCGGGATGCCCATTGCGAATTCGACCACCTCGATGCCGCGCTGCACCGAGCCGGCAGCGTCGGCCAGCGTCTTGCCGTGTTCTTCGGTCACCAGTTGCGCCAGTTCGGCGCGATGCGCGTCCAGCAGTTCGCGGTAACGCATGAGGATGCGCGCGCGGCGCAGCGGCGGCGTGTCGCGCCAGGCCGGGAACGCGCGCTGCGCCGAAGCGACGGCCATATCAATGTCCTTCGTATTCGCCAGCGGCACCTGACGGATGATTTGACCGGTCGCCGGATTGGTCACACCCGCGCTGCGGGTTGAAGTTGCGGGCTGCGCCTTGCCATCAATCCACAAGGACACGGCGGCCACGGTATTCATGTCTGCTGGTTTGTTCATGCTTTCTCCAAAACCCTAAAATCTTTTAGCCACAGAGGACACAGAGTTCACAGAGAAAACCCTGAACAGCCTCTTGTTTTTGAATTCCTCTGTGCTCTCAGTGCCCTCTGTGGCTCAAGCCTTTGACTTTGCCTTGTTGTACAACTCCCGAAACGTCCTGCCCTCTGGCGCCGGGAAATCACGCCGGTCGGTCCAGCCGCCGCCGAAGGGCAGGCTGCGGATCATACCCTGCTGATTCGCCATCGCTTTCAGCGCGCGCACCTTGATGCGGGTCATCAGTCCGTACAAGGCCGGATGCTGCGCCAGCCAGCCCCACAACCTGAGGGCGGCAACCTCATGCCAGGGCTTCAAACCCTGTTCGAACTGGCGCTCGCGAAGTTTGCGCAGCAGATCCGGCAGCGGAATTTTTACCGGACAGGCGACGCTGCACTGACCGCACAGCGTCGATGCGTTGGGCAAATCTTTCGCGTTCTCCAGTCCGATGTAAGTCGGCGTCAGGATCGAACCCATCGGCCCCGGATAGACCCAGCCGTAAGCATGGCCGCCGACGCTCTGGTACACCGGGCAATGATTCATGCAGGCGCCACAGCGGATACAGCGCAACATTTCCTGCATGTCGCTGCCGATCAGCTTGGTGCGCCCCGCATCGACCAGGATCACATGAAAATGTTCCGGCCCGTCGAGATCGCCGGCGCGGCGCGGACCGGTGGTCACCGAAATGTAATTGGTGATGCTCTGGCCCGTGCCGTGGCGCGGCAGCAGGCGCAGCAGCGTGGTCACATCCTCCAGCGTCGGCACCACCTTCTCGATACCGGTGATCGCGACGTGCACTTTCGGCAAGGTCGTCACCATCCGTCCATTGCCCTCATTGGTGACAATCAGTGTTGATCCGGTTTCGGCAATGATGAAATTAGCACCCGACACGCCCATGTCCGCCGACAGGAAATGCGGCCGCAGTTTTTCGCGCGCCTCGCGGCACAGCGCCGGAATATCAGTCAGCCGCGGCGCATTGTGTTTTTCGGCGAACAGGTCCGACACTTCATCGCGGGTCTTGTGCACCACCGGCGCGACAATATGCGATGGCGGTTCATTGGCCAGTTGCAGAATGTATTCACCGAGGTCGGTTTCGATGACCTCCAGCCCGGCCCCGATCAGGGCGTCATTCAGCCCGCATTCCTCGGTCACCATCGATTTTGACTTGATGACCTTGCGCACGCCATGCTGCGCGGCGATTTCATTGACGATGCGGTTGACGTCCTCGTGGGTTTCCGCCCAGTGCACCACCGTGCCCTGTGCGATCGCATTGCGCTCGAAGGTATCCAGCCAAACATCCAGGTTGGCCAGAGCCCGGTCGCGGATGGCAGTGGCGGCGTCGCGGATGTCCTGAAAATTGTCCAGTTCGGCCACCCGGTCGGCCCGGCCTTTGACAAAATTTCCCTGCAACCTCTTCAAGGCGCCTTGCAAGCGGACGTCGGCCAGCTTGGCGCCGGCGCGGGCCTTGAAGTGCATGGAGGTAATTTGCATGGCCGTCAGTATAACTGGGCCTGAACAGAGGCCCCCCTCCCTTTCTGGTACGCATTTTGCGAGCATACAAGCATGAAAATCATGCTGGTCGACGAATCCCCGGAACGCTCGCTCTACCTGCGCATGACGCTGGAGCGGCTGGGGCACACCATCGTCGGCGACGTCAAAGGCGAACTGGTCGTGGCCTCACCCGTCTACAAACAGCACTTCAACCTTGCCACCGGGCAATGCGTCGAGGATGCATCAGTAAGCGTGGGAGTATTTTCCGCGCGTGTAGTCAACGACATAGTGGAGATTGAAGCCTGATGAACGCCCCCGAAAGCCGCCCACCCTTCCCCCCGTTCACCCGTGAAACAGCGATGCAGAAAAAGCGCAAGGCCGAAGACGGATGGAACTCCCGTGATCCGGTGGCGGTATTGCTGGCCTATACCCCCGACACCATCTGGCGCAATCGCGCCGAATTCCCCGTGGGCCGTGAAGCAGTGGTCGGCTTCCTCACGCGCAAATGGGCGAAGGAGCTCGAATGCCGTTTGATCAAAGAGCTATGGGCTTTCGACGAAAACCGCATCGCCGTGCGCTTTGCCTACGAATGGCGCGACGATTCCGGACAATGGTATCGCTCGTATGGCAACGAGAACTGGGAATTCGCAGCCAACGGCCTGATGCACCGGCGCTACGCCAGTATCAACGACCTGCCGATCAAAGCAGCAGACCGCAAATACTTCTGGCCACATGGGCGCCGCCCTGACGATCATCCGGGACTGTCTGACCTCGGCCTCCAAGCCCCCTCCCTTTCTTATTCCCTCTCCCCGTAAAAACGGGGAGAGGGGACTTAAAACATTTACGACCACAATTATCCCCTCACCCTGCTGCGCTGACGCCATGCGATGATTCACGCATGGATGCCAAACAGTTAACCGGCTACATCAAGGAAATCGGTCGCGGCAAAAACGCTGCCCGTGACCTGTCGCGTGAAGATGCAAAAGCGCTCTTCACCGCCATCCTCAACGACGAAATTCCGCCGCTGCAACTCGGCGCTATCCTGATCGCCCTGCGCATCAAGGGCGAGTCGCTGGAAGAACTCGCCGGATTCCTCGATGCCTGTGAAGCCTCCTATCCGCACCTCAAGGCACCCGCCGGCACCGTGCCTTTGGTCATTCCCAGCTACAACGGCGCGCGGCAACTGCCCAATCTGACCCCCCTGCTTGCATCACTGGTTGCCCGCGAAGGCGTGCCGGTATTGGTGCATGGCGTACCAGACGATCCGGGCCGTGTCACCACGCTGGAAATTTTTGCCGCGATGGGCATTGCTCCGGCACGCGATCTGAATGAGGCCGAAAGCCAGCTCGCCTCACGCCAACTGGCGGTCCTCAGTATCGACACCCTGGCACCACAACTGGCACGCGTACTGAAACTGCGCCGCGACATCGGCCTGCGCAGCTCCGGCCACACGCTGGTTAAAATGCTGCAACCCTTCACCACCCAGGCGGTGCGCCTGGTCAGCGTCACCCATCCCGAATACCTGGATCGGATGCGGGCGTTTTTTACCGGATTTTCCAGTCATGCGCTGCTGCTGCGTGGCGCCGAAGGTGAAGCCGTGGCACATCCGCGGCGGGAACCGGTGATTGAGTGGCTGGATGGAAAGACTGCTGAAGTCTGGCGGGCTGTTGCCGAGGAAAATCCGGAACTGCCGGATGGACGGGATGCGGCAGTGACGGCGGCGTGGATCAAGGATGCGCTGGCCAGGAAATGTCCGATTCCAAACGCAATAGCACATCAAGTAACCTGCTCTGTTAGAACACATGTCGGTGAGGTGACTCGGTGCAAAACCGAGTAATATTTTCGAAGTTTGTTCCCCGATTTCAAAGAGGAGGGTTTGGTTTCCGGAGCAATGCAAGTTCAGCCTCAGAGTTACCCAACGAGATGAAGCAAGCGTAGCCCGTATGCAACGAAGTGAAATACGGGATTACATAATCCTGTAATCCGCGGAGTTTATCCTGATGGTGTTGCAGGGCTCCTTGCAGGCTACGACAAACTATAATCGGCCGATCAGCCCGTCGCTCTTCCCCGACAGCCCGCGCACAAGGGCGCGATAATCACAGCGCCCCCAAGGGGACTTCTTTCAGTGCGCATTGCGCCAGATGCGATTCATGCGGCGCAATGCCCGTTGGTTATTGCGCCCTACTCCTGCCGCTCTTTTTACTGGCTACTCCAGAGAATCAGCCGCTCGCTCTTCCGCCAACCACAGCGGCACAGAATTTCATAAAATAGCGGCGCACCCCACAACCACCGAGGTTCCACAAGATGATCATCGACTCACAGGTCCACGCCTACGAAGCCAACACCCCGAAACGCCCCTGGCTGACCAAACCAAACTGGCCTGCGAGTGCCACCGGCGACGAGATGGTCGCGGCCTTTGACAGGCTGGGCATCGACGGCGCCATTTTCATTTCCTCGTTTTCGATGTACGGCTACGACGCCAGTTATGCGGTGGAAGTGCAAAAGGCGCACCCGGGGCGCTTCGGCATCGTCAAACCGGTGGACCCTGACCGTCCCGATGTCGAGGACGTCATCGCTGACTGGAAAAAAACACCGGGCACGGTGGGCATCCGCGTCATCCTGAAAAAAGACGGCGGCCGCGATCCTGACGATCCAAAGCTGGATATCATTCTGCGCGCAGCGGTGCGCCATGACTTCCCGGTGAACATCCTGTGCTGGGGCAATCTTGATGCCGGTACCAAACTGATCGACCAGCATCCCGAGACGCGATTCATCCTCGACCACCTCGGCATCATGCAACCCCACGACCCTTCCGCTCTGGCAGCGGAGCCCTGGGCCGATCTGCCCAAAGTACTGGAACTGGCAAAACGCCCGAACCTGGTGATCAAGGTCAGCGGCGCCTGCACGCTGTCGCGGAAGCCTTATCCCTTCCCCGATATTTGGGATCCGCTGGCGCGTGTGTTCGACGCCTGGGGCTTCGAGCGCTGCCTGTGGGGGACAGACTGGACACGCGCCTTTGCCGTCGTCAACTACGAGCAGGCGGTCGAGCCGTTCCGATTGACGGATCGGATCAGTGACAGCGAACGGGCTATGCTGATGGGCGGCGCATGCGCCAAAACCTATCGCTGGACACCGAAAAAAACGTAGCCCGTAAGAAGCGAAGCGGATTACGGGGACAAAATCCCCGCATTTCACTGCGCTCCATGCGGGCTACGGTTTCTAATTGGATGTTTTCCCTGCCAGCACTTCCGCCACATGCAGCACTTGCGTCGTCTGATCCCCGCGCCGGCGCAGCCGGCCTTCGATGTTCAGCATGCAGCCCAGGTC
>Ga0163149_10000605_pt1 | contig 47458 bp, 44 predicted proteins | sample OliLakLV19MP5G1_FD_148604 | JGI IMG/M metagenome (GOLD analysis project Ga0163149, IMG submission 148604) | Freshwater microbial mat bacterial communities from Lake Vanda, McMurdo Dry Valleys, Antarctica - Oligotrophic Lake LV.19.MP5.G1 | ecosystem: Environmental > Aquatic > Freshwater > Lake >...
CTGCAGCCTCCTGATCGCGAGGTGGTTTTTTTGCCGGGCGTGTCTTGGCCGCCGGCGCGGCTTCGGCCACTGCTGCCGGGCGTGGCAACTCGGCCGCCGGGGGTTTCGCCTTCAGCGGCCGCGGCATGACCACTGCCGAGGCGGCGATCTCGGCCTGCCGTTTCGCCTCCGCTTCCGCGTCTTGGACCGCACCACGCAAGGCGACGGCGACGACCAGGATCAGTGCGACTGACAGCGCAGTGGCCAGCGGCGGCCGGCGCATGACCAGGGCGCGGGCGGTATGCCCGGCACGGGCGATTTTCCCCATCATTGCCGCGGCATGAACTTCGGCGGCGCCGGGTTTACGCCGTGGCGGGCGCGCGGGGGCAGGTTCGGTGCCCAGCGCATAAACCTCGTGTTCGCGCACGTGTTTGTCGGTGCGCGCGCCCTCGAAGCTGAACAGGTGTGCGTAATCCGGCGACAGCGCCGAAACCACCTCGAAACCACCTCGTAGTACGAGCGGGAGGCCAGCACCTGGTTGATGGCAGCGAAACTCATCACCCGCTGCGCGACATTGATGCCGTCGCCGATGATGTTCGGCTGGCCGTTGATGTCCTTCACCAGCCGCACCGGCCCGAGGTTGACGCCGATGCGCAGGCGCAGTGTTTCATCGCTGCGCTCGGCCAGTGCGTCGCGCAGCGCCAGTCCGAGGAACAGGCCGTCCTCAGGATCCCCGAGGAAACTGATTGCCGCGCCATCGCCGGTGTCGAGGATGATGCGGTCCTTGCCCGGCACGTCCGCCAGTGCCTGCGCCAGCAGCAGGTTGAACTGTTCCTTGGCACGCATCTGCTCCGCCACCGACTTCTTCGAATATTCGACGATGTCGATGAACGCGACGCAGCAGACGAAGGTGCGGTTGTCGTTGCCCATTGCCGGGTTGTGGTGCTCAGTTTCCCTAATATCTTTTATCTTATTTGATGCGCATGCCGGGCTGGGCGCCGGAATCGGGTGACAGCAGCCAGAGGCCGGGGACGTCGCCGCTGGCGGCGAGAACCATGCCTTCGGACATGCCGAATTTCATTTTGCGCGGCGCGAGGTTGGCGACCACTACCGTCAGCCGGCCTTTCAGTGTTTCCGGATCGTAGGCGGCCTTGATGCCGGCGAAGACCTGTTTGGTGCCCAGGGCGCCGACGTCCAGCGTCAGTTTCAGCAGCTTGTCCGCACCTTCGACATGTTCGGCGTTGGCGATTTTTGCGATGCGCAGGTCGATCTTGGTGAAGTCGTCGATTGAAATAAGCGCATCAGCGCCACTAATCCCCCCTCTCCCGTCGGGAGAGGGGCCGGGGGTGAGGGATTGAGGAGGCATCTGCAAGGAGGATGAGGAGGCATCTGCAAGGAGGATTTTTCCATGATGGTATTCCAGAGTTTTTCCAGTACAGATTCGGTTTGCTGCAGAACTTCGTTGTTCCAGAAGCGGATGACCTGGATGCCGGACTTCAGTAAGGCGGCGGTACGGGCATCGTCTTTGGGTTTTTCATCCTGATGTTGTGATCCGTCCAGTTCGATGGCCAGTTTCAGTTCGTCGCAATAAAAATCAAGGATGTAGTTGGCGCCGGCCAGTGCGACCGGGTGCTGTCTGCGGAATTTGTGATCGGCCAGGCGCAGGTTGCGCAGCAGGCTCCAGATCAGTTGTTCGGCATCGGTCTGTTCCTGCCGCAGTTGGCGGGCAAAAACCAGCAGGTCTTCGGGAACGGGGGGCTTTTTCGCGGGCTTTCCCTCACCCCCCGCCCCTCTCCCGGTGGGAGAGGGGGGCTTCATGGTTTCCTTGTTGGCTTCGGTCAGCGCGGCGATTTGTTTTACATCGACGCGGGTCATCAGATGTTTGTATTCGTTGATCTTATGATCGTTAAAGCGGTACTTGGCAGACGCATGCTCCCAAGTTGAAGCTTCAACGTTCAGGAATTTTTCGACTTGTTCCGCAAGCAGAGGAAGAACTGGCTTCAGGTATATCGTCAAGACTCTGAATGCTTCGAGGCTGACGGTACATATCTGTTGAACAGAGTCCCGGGTGCCGTGAAACTTTACTTTTTCCCATGGGGCTTGAACAGCCAAAAATCCATTGACCTCATCGGTAAGGCGCATTATTTCGCGCAGCGCTTTGCCAAACTCTCGTTGTTCGTAAAAAGACTTAATGAGCTCTCTTTGCGACCAAATATCCGCGAGTATTGCTCTTTCCAAGTCTGATTTTTGGTCTGAGACTTTTCCAAGTTTCCCTTCAAAAAACTTTGTAATAAATGGGGCGGTTCGGCTCGCAATATTGATGTATTTTCCCACCAGGTCACTATTCACCCGCGCTACAAAGTCATCCAGATTCAGATCCAGGTCTTCCATCGTCGAATTCAGTTTCGCCGCGTAGTAATAACGCAGCCATTCCGGATTCAAGCCCTGCTGGATGTAACTCTCGGCGGTGATGAAGGTGCCGCGCGACTTGGACATTTTTTCGCCGTTCACGGTCAGGAAGCCGTGGGCGAATACTTTTGATGGTGTGCGGAAGCCGGCGTATTGCAGCATCGCCGGCCAGAACAGGGCGTGGAAATAGAGAATGTCCTTGCCGATGAAATGCACCAGCTCGGTATTGCCGCCGGGCTTGAGGAAGGCATCGGCGTCGATGGTGATGCCTTTGGCCTGTTGTTTTTTGACGTAATTCAGGAAGCTGCCGAAATAACCCACCGGCGCATCGAGCCAGACGTAAAAGAATTTCTTGCCGTCAGTGCCGGGAATCGGAAAGCCGAAGTAAGGCGCGTCGCGCGAGATGTCCCAGTCAGAGAGTTTGGCGCCGCCGGCTTCGCCCAGCCATTCCTTCATCTTGTTGGCGGCTTCGGCCTGCAGATGATCGGCGCCTTGCGTGTAGCCGCGGAGGAATTCCTCGCAGCGTTTGTCCGAGAGTTTGAAAAAATAGTGTTCCGAGGCCTTGCGCACGGGGGCGGCGCCGGAAACGGTGGAATAAGGGTTTTTTAAGTCGGTCGGTGCATAGGTGGCGCCGCAGACTTCGCAGGAATCGCCGTACTGGTCTTTCGCGCCGCACTTCGGGCATTCACCCTTGATGTAGCGATCCGGCAGAAACATCTCTTTGACCGGGTCGTAGAACTGTTCGACTGAGCGCGTGGCGATCAACTTACCGTCGTCGAGTTTTTTATATATCTCCGCGCACAGCGTCTCGTTTTCCGGCGAGTCGGTGGTGTAGTAATTGTCGAAGCTGACACCGAAACTGTCGAAGTCGCGTTGGTGTTCATGCCACACCCGGTCGATCAGTTGCTTGGGCGTGATGCCTTCGCTGTCGGCGCGCAGCATGATCGGTGTGCCGTGGGTGTCGTCCGCGCCGACGTAATGGATCTCACGGGGTGACCCGTCCTGATTCACCTGCATGCGCTGGAACCGGACCCAGATATCGGTCTGGATGTATTCGACCAGATGGCCCAAGTGGATGGCGCCATTGGCGTACGGCAGCGCGGAGGTCACAAGAATGCGGCGCGCTGTTTGCGGGGTGTCAGGCATGGGTATGAGTCAGGGGGTATGAGTCAGGGGGGGGTGAGCCAGGGAGTGGTGCTAAAGGATTGAATTGTAACAAACTATTCTGAAACCCCCGGCTTGCGGAAGGGCGTCTGACACGGTTCGCGGCGGACACTGTGGCAAGAGCGCAAAAAAACCTTTGTCAGCATGGGGTTGTAGTGGTTTGCAGGGGGGTATCTCGCTACAATCGCGGCCTCAACACGCATTACCAACGGAACCCCAAGCCATGGCCACAACCCCGATTACCGAGCAGGACGTCCAGACCGCGCTGAAGCAGTTGACGGACCCCAACACCAAAACGGACTACGTCACTGCCAAATCCGCGAAAAACATCAAGATAGAAAGTAACAGCGTCGGAGGCAACAACGTCTCGGTGGACATCCTGCTGGGTTATCCCGGCAAGAGCCAGATTGAACCCATCCGCAAGGCGGTGGCGGACCAACTGAAAACCCTGCCCGGTGTCGGCAGCGTGACGGTCAATGTGTCGATCAAGATCGTGCCGCATGCGGTGCAGCGCGGTGTGAAACTGATTCCCGGTGTGAAAAACATCATCGCTGTTGCGTCCGGCAAGGGCGGCGTCGGCAAGAGCACCACCGCAGTGAACCTGGCACTGGCGCTGGCCGCCGAGGGCGCCAGTGTCGGCATCCTTGATGCCGATATTTACGGCCCGTCGCAGCCGATGATGCTGGGCATTGCCGGTCGTCCGGAGTCGAAGGATGGCAAGTCGCTGGAACCGATGGAGGCGCACGGCCTGCAGGCAATGTCGATCGGTTTTCTGATCGACACTGAAACACCGATGGTGTGGCGCGGCCCGATGGTGACCCAGGCCCTGGAGCAGTTGGTAAATGAAACCAAATGGCGTGATGTTGATTACCTCGTCGTCGATCTGCCGCCGGGCACCGGCGACATTCAGCTGACCCTGGCGCAGCGCGTGCCGGTCACCGGCGCGGTGATCGTCACCACGCCACAGGACATCGCGCTGATTGATGCGCGCAAGGGCCTGAAGATGTTCGAGAAGGTGGGTATTCCCATTCTCGGCATCGTCGAAAACATGTCGCTGCACATCTGTTCGAAGTGCGGTCACGAAGAACACATTTTTGGCGAAGGCGGTGGCAGCCGGATGGGCACTGATTACAACGTCGAACTGCTGGGCTCGCTGCCGCTGGACATCAATATCCGCAAACAGGCGGACTCCGGCAAACCGACGGTGGTGGCGGACCCTGATGGCCGGGTGTCTGAAATTTATCGCCAGATCGCGCGCCGCGTCGCGGTGAAAATCGCCGAGAAGCAGCAGGACCATTCCGCCGCATTCCCGAAAATCGTTGTAAAAAACACATAGTCTGGATGGGGAAACCCTTTCGAATCCGCGGGATTCGGCGCTAAGATGGCGGCGTGCTGAATTCCGCGATTACCGTCCAATGCGCCTGCCCGGCGCGCAGCCGCCCGTGACGGCGCGGCGCAGCATGGTGTGCGCATCGCTTCTGCGCCGCCAGTCCACACCCCAGTAGTTCCCCCGACGCTCACCCATACCAGCAGAGGCACCATGCGCTTCCGTTTTCCGGTCATCATCATCGACGAAGACTTCCGCTCGGAAAACTCGAGCGGTCTTGGCATCCGTGCGCTGGCCAAGGCGCTGGAGGAGGAGGGGCAGGAAGTGCTCGGGGTCACCAGCTACGGCGACCTGTCATCCTTTGCCCAGCAGCAGTCCCGCGCTTCGGTTTTTATCCTGTCGGTCGATGACGATGATTTCTCGGCGCAGGAGCTGGAGTCGACGATCGGTGAGCTGCGTACCTTCGTCAAGGCGATCCGCTTTCGCAATGCCGAGATTCCGATTTTCCTCTATGGTGAGACTCAGACTTCGCGGCATATCCCGAACGACGTGCTGCGCGAGCTGCACGGCTTCATTCACATGTTCGAGGACACGCCGGAGTTCGTCGCGCGTTACATCGTGCGCGAATCCAAGGCCTATCTCGACAGCCTGGCGCCGCCGTTTTTCCGTGCGCTGACCCATTACGCGCAGGACGGCTCGTATTCCTGGCACTGCCCGGGGCACTCCGGCGGTGTCGCGTTCCTGAAAAGCCCCGTCGGTCAGATGTTCCACCAGTTTTTCGGCGAAAACCTGTTGCGCGCCGACGTTTGCAACGCGGTCGAGGAACTCGGCCAGTTGCTCGATCACTCGGGGCCGGTGGCGGCTTCGGAGCGCAACGCCGCGCGTATTTTCAACTGCGACCACCTGTTTTTTGTCACCAACGGCACTTCGACTTCGAACAAGATGGTGTGGCATTCGACGGTGGCGCCGGGTGACGTGGTGATCGTTGACCGCAACTGCCATGTGTCGATCCTGCATGCGATCACCATGACCGGCGCGGTGCCGGTGTTCCTGATGCCGACGCGCAATCACTTCGGCATCATCGGTCCGATCCCGCTGGAAGAGTTCACCTGGGAAAACATCGAGAAAAAAATCCGCGCCAATCCCTTTGCCTCGAAATCGAAATCCAAGCCGCGCATCCTGACGATCACGCAGAGCACCTACGACGGCATTCTCTACAACGTCGATGCCATCAAGGAAAAGCTCGACGGCAAGATCGATACACTGCATTTCGACGAGGCCTGGCTGCCGCACGCGACCTTCCACAAGTTCTACCACGGCATGCATGCCATCGGCCGCGACCGGCCGCGGACCAAGGAGTCAGTGGTGTTTGCGACGCAGTCCACGCACAAGCTGCTGGCGGGACTGTCGCAGGCTTCGCAGATCCTGGTGCAGGACAGCGAGACGCGCAAACTCGATTACGACACCTTCAACGAAGCCTATCTGATGCATACCTCGACGAGCCCGCAGTACGCGATCATCGCGTCCTGCGACGTCGCGGCGGCGATGATGGAACCGCCGGGCGGCACCGCGCTGGTCGAGGAATCGATCATGGAGGCGCTGGATTTCCGCCGCGCCATGCGCAAGGTTGACGCTGAATTCGGCAAGGACTGGTGGTTCAAGGTGTGGGGACCGGAGCGCCTTGCCGCCGAAGGCGTCGGCAATCGCGACGACTGGATGCTGCGTCCGTCGGAACGCTGGCACGGTTTCGGCAACCTCGAAGCCGGTTTCAACATGCTGGATCCGATCAAGGCCACGGTAATCACACCGGGGCTGGACGTGACCGGCAAGTTTGCCAAGAGCGGCATCCCGGCGGTGGTGGTGACCCGGTATCTTGCCGAGCACGGCATCATTGTCGAGAAGACCGGGCTGTACTCGTTTTTCATCATGTTCACTATCGGCATTACCAAGGGCCGCTGGAATACGATGGTCACCGAATTGCAGCAGTTCAAGGACGACTACGACAACAACCGGCCGCTGTGGCGCGTGTTGCCGGAGTTCCTGGCGGCGTATCCGCGCTACGAAAAAATCGGTTTGAAGGATCTGTGCGAACAGATTCACGGTGTCTACAAGGCCAACGACATTGCGCGACTGACCACGGAGATGTACCTGTCGGACATGCAACCGGCGATGCCGCCCGCCGAAGCCTGGGCGCGCATGGCGCATCGCAGGATCGAGCGTGTTGACATCGACAAACTCGAAGGGCGCGTAGCCAGCGTGCTGCTGACGCCGTATCCGCCAGGCATACCGCTGCTGATTCCCGGAGAGCGTTTCAACAGCACCATCGTGCGTTATCTGCAGTTCGCTCGCATGTTCAACCGCCAGTTCCCCGGTTTTGACACCGACATCCATGGCCTGGTATCGGAGGGCAGCGGCGAAGCGCTGCATTATTTCGTCGATTGCGTTGCGGATTGATATTGCGTTAATCAATAAGTAATTGTTTTTATTTATTAATTTATAGTTTCACGGGAGACTCGCGCGCGATGCACAAGCTGGCGCATACCCCTGTTCCCGGCAGTGCACTCGGCGGCATGGCGTGGCCGGCGCTGCCCGGCGCCGAGGGCGCGCGCATGCTGGCCCTGCAATACCAGTTCGCGCAAAGCGAACGCTGGTCTCCGGCGAAATTGCGTAAGGCGCAGTTCGCGCAAATGACCCAACTGCTGCATCACGCCAAAACCACCGTGCCGTTTTATCGCGATCGTCTTGCCGGCATTGCGGCGGATCAGCCACTTGATGCTGCAGCCTTTGTGCAGATCCCGTTGCTGCGCCGGCAGGACATCCAGGAACACTTTGAAGCACTGCTCAGCCGCGCGCTGCCGCCGGACCATGGCGGCATGCAGGAAGGCAATACCTCGGGTTCCACCGGCCGGCCGATCCGTTTCATGATGACGCCGCTGCTGGAAGTGTTCTGGCATGCCTTCACGCTGCGCGAACACCTGTGGCAGCGCCGCGATTTCTCCGGCAAGCTGGCGGCGATCCGCGCGCGTGTGAATGTGAATCCCGGCGGCGGTCCCGGCTGGGGCGCATCCACCGACTCCACGTTTCGCACCGGCCCTTCGGTGATGTGCAATACCGAGCAGCCGATTCCGCAGCAGGCGCAGTGGCTGATGCAGGAGAATCCCGATTACCTGATCAGCGTGGCATCCAATGTGCAGGAACTGGCGCGGCATTGCGGGAAACTCGGGCTGCGGCCGCCGCGCTTGCTCGAAGTGCGCACTTATGGCGAAGCACTGCATCCCGATGCGCGCAAGGAAATCCGTGCGGCCTGGGGTGTGCCGGTGATCGACATGTATTCCTGCCGCGAAGCGGGGTATCTCGCGCTGCAATGTCCGGAGCACGAGCACTACCATGTGCAATCCGAAGGAATTTACCTGGAATTGCTCGATGATCACGGCCAGCCCTGTGCGCCCGGTACTTTGGGTCGCGTGGTGATCACGGTGCTGCACAATTTTGCGACGCCGCTGATCCGTTATGACATCGGTGATTATGCCGAGGCTGGCGAACCCTGTGACTGTGGCCGCAGCCTGCCGGTGATCAAACGCATCGTCGGCCGGGTGCGCAACATGCTGCGTTTGCCCGGTGGCGGCATGCGTCATCCGCGCTTCGGCGAGGCACAGTTCGGCAGCATTGCGCCGGTGCGGCAGTTCCAGGTGGTGCAGAAAACCCTGCAGGACATCGAGGTGGCGCTGGTGGTGGCGCGTCCGCTGACGGTGGGCGATGAAATGGTGTTGCGCGCATTGATCGTGAAGAATCTGAAGCATCCGTTCAAGGTGTCTTTCGTCTACCGCGACGACATCCCGCGTTCGGCCGGCGGCAAATACGAGGATTTCCGTTCGGAGGTGATGGCATGAGCATGAGCAAGGCTGCCTGACGGAAAGACCGGATCCAATTAACCGCCGATGAACGCCGATGAACGCAGATTAAACAGATTCAAAAATCGCGCTGGAATCGGTCCATAATAATTTATCAGAAACAATGGCTTACATTGATTCAACAGGCTGCTTTCCGATGTTTTTGATTTTATCGGCGGCGTTAATCCGCGTTCATCTGCGGTTAACGTTTTCAGATTCTGATATGGGCTCTAAGTCACCCGGACTGCAGCCCGCAAATTTCCAGGTCTTCCGGTAATGCACAAGCTGGCGCACACCGCCGTTCCCGGCAGCGCCCTGCAGCATGTGCTGTGGCCGGCCGTGCCGGGCACCGAAGGCGCGCGCATGCTGGCGATGCAGTACCAGTTTGCGCAGAGCGAGCGCTGGTCCCCCGAGGTGCTGGCTGCGGCGCAGTTTGCGCAACTGGGTCATCTGCTGCGCCATGCGCAGGCCACGGTGCCGTTTTACCGCGAGCGTCTTGCGGGACTGGCACTGGATCGGCCGCTGGATGCGGCGACGTTTTCACGCATCCCGTTGCTGCGGCGGCAGGACATCCAGGAAAAATTTGATGCCCTGTGCAGTCAGGCCGTGCCTGCGGATCATGGTCAAAGCTATCCCGGGGAATCGTCCGGATCCACCGGCCGGCCGATCCGTTATCTGAAGACTGAACTGAATGACGTGTTCTGGCACGCGTTCACGGTGCGCGACCACCTGTGGCAGCGCCGCGATTTTTCCGGGAAGCTGGCGGCCATTCGCGGGCCGGGGCGGCTGCAGCCGGGCTCGGGAACGGGCTGGGGTGTTTCGACCGATGCCGCATTTCATACCGGCCCGGTGGCGATGAGCACCACCGAGCAGTCGCTGGCCGCGCAGGTGGAATGGCTGATGCGGGAAAACCCCGAGTACCTGATGGGCATCGCGTCCAATGTGCAGGAACTCGCGCGTTATTGCGGCCGGCAGGGCCTGCGCCCGTCACGGCTGCGCGAGGTGCGTACTTACGGCGAGGTGCTGCATCCCGGGTTACGCTCGACCGTCCGCGCCGCATGGGATGTGCCGGTCACCGACATGTATTCCTGCCGCGAAGGGGGATATCTCGCATTGCAATGCCCGCAGCACGAGCACTATCACGTGCAGGCCGAAGGCGTGTACCTGGAATTGCTGAATGCCGAAGGGCAGCTGTGCTCGCCCGGGGAACTGGGGCGCGTGGTGATCACACCGTTGCACGCTTTTGCGATGCCGCTGATCCGTTATGAGGTCGGTGATTACGCGGAAGCCGGCGCGCCCTGCAATTGCGGCCGCGGCTTGCCGGTGATCCGCTGCATTGCCGGGGAGGCGCAGCACAGTTCGGCAACTTCGAGGCGGTGCGCCAGTTCCAGGTGGTGCAGAAAAGCCTGAGTGATATTGAGGTGGCGCTGGTGGTGGCGCGGCCGCTGCAGCCTGCTGAAACAGAGGCACTGCGCGCGCTGATCCTGAAAAACCTCGGCTATCCGTTCAATGTGTCGTTTGTTTATCGCGACGCCATTCCGCGTTCGGCGGGCGGCAAATATGAGGATTTCCGTTCCGAGGTGGCGGCATGAACGCACTGCCGCAGTTGCCGCGCTCGATCTGCAGCGGCGTGGAATGGCCGGCATTGCCCGACGACAGCAGTGCGCAGATGTTGGCACTGCAGTACCAATTCGAGCAGAGTCAGTGGTGGTCCCCGGAGCGGTTGCAGGATTTGCAGCTTCAGCAATTCGCACAGGTGTTTCAACATGCGGTGACGACAGTGCCGTATTACCGCGAGCGTTTTGCCTCCTGGGCTGCGGGCATCACATCGTGGGAACAGTACCGCGCGTTGCCGCTCAGCGCGCGTCGCGATATCCAGCAGGCGGGCGCCGATATGCATAGCACCGCACCGCCGCCCGGGCATGGTGCGCTGGTCACAACCCAGTCCTCAGGTTCGACGGGTAACCCGCTGGTGACCCGGGGCACGGCATGGACACAACTGCTGTGGCATGCGCTGCTGTTGCGCGATCATCTGTGGCACGGACGTGATTTCAGCGGCAAGCTGGCCGCCATCCGCAGCAAGACCGAGGGCCTCAGTGCGCCGTCCTGGGGGCCGGCTACAGCGGCATTTCATACCGGACCTTCGGTCATCCGTAACCTGACAGTTGATCTCGATGAGCAGTTGCACTGGCTGGTGCGCGAAGCCCCTGACTATGTGCTTGCCCATGCCACACACATACAGGCGCTTGCTGCGCGCAGCATCGAACTCGGGATCACGCTGCCCGGGGTGAAGGAGGCACGTACCTACGGCGAGATGCTGCGCGCCGAGGCGCGCGATATCGTGCGCCGAGCCTGGGGTGTGAAAATCGTTGACAGCTACAGTTCCGAAGAGCTTGGCTACATGGCCCTGCAATGTCCTGCAAGCGAGAACTATCATGTGCAATCGGAAAGCCTGATTGTCGAGGTGCTGGATGAGTCCGGTGCTCCATGCGCCCCGGGAGTGATCGGTCAGGTTGTCGTAACGACGCTGCAAAATTTCGCAATGCCGTTGATCCGTTATGCCAGCGGTGATTTTGCCGAACTGGCGGAATCCTGTTTGTGCGGTCGTGGACTGCCTGCCCTGCGGCGTATCGTCGGTCGACAGCGTAATATGCTGGTACGGCCCGATGGTGTGCGGTATTGGCCGAGTTTCCCGGCCCAGGCATGGGCTGACATTGCGCCTGTCCTGCAAGTGCAACTGGTGCAGGACGCAGTCGATCATATCGAGGTGCGCGCGGTGATGGCCCGTGATTTTGCCGGGGACGAGGGCCAGCGGCTGATAGCGGCATTCCAGGCCTGTCTCGATTATCCATTCCGCATCACGCTGCGTCGCGTCGATGCGATTGCGGTGGGTGCCGGTGGCAAGTACGAGGATTTTGTGTCGCTGCTGTCCTGAGCCGGATCAGGGTGCGCCTTTCCGGAGTTTTACCATCCAAGCCACGGCTTTTTGGTCAGCGTCTTGTCTCTGTGTGTCCGACAAATCAGCGGCTAGTCGCGCAATGTTTTGTGCTGCTCGTTCGTCCCCCTGCAGTGCGGCGACCTTGATCCAGAAATAAGCCTCCTGCGGATTGCGCTCCACACCCTTGCCTTCGTGCAGCAGCAGGCCCAGGTTGTACTGCGCCTGCACGTGGCTGCGACGCGCGGCTTCGCGGAACCAGCGCGCGGCGCGGGCCGGGTCAGCTCCCACACCTTCGCCCTGTACATAAGTCAGTCCAAGGTTGAATTGCGCGCCCGGATCGTTCTGCGCGGCGGCAAAATTCCACCAGCGGTGGGCTTCCGCCATATTTTTATTTTTGGTGACGCCGTAGCCGCGGGCATACATCAGGCCGAGGCTGGTCTGTGCGCCGGCATCCCCGGTTTTCGCAAGACGCCGGTACCAGTCAGCCGCTTTGGCGAAATCCTGTTCCGCGCCGTCCTGCCCGGCGTAATAGGCATTGGCCAGCGCGCGCATCGCCGTGCGGTCTCCGGCATCGGCGCGGATGGTCAGGTCATTGATGGTGATTCGTGATTCTGCGGCGTGCGTGCCGCATGCGGTAACCGCGATCAGTAAGGCGATGAGCAGGGCAGGTAGTTGCATGATTGCCCCCCCTTTTATTCCAGACCCTTCTGCTTCGCTTAAAGTGTTCCCTTGCCCCGGAGGGGGAAGGGAGGTATCAGCGGCCGACGGCTGATGCCGTTGGCAGTGAAATCAGCCCGGCACACGGTCATGGATCTCGAAGCGGTAATCGTGGGCATGGCGATCATCCCTGCTGTAATGCCGGGGGCTGTGTGCACGCCATTGTGCCGGATCGAATTCGGGCATGCGCGTGTCCCCTGCAGGCTCGGCATCGACGACAGTCAGGTAAATCCGGTCAGCCTTGGGCAGTGCGGCGCGGTAGAGTTCGCCGCCACCGATGACAAATATTTCGCTGTCGCCGGCGCACAGCGTGACGGCTTCATCCAGAGTGTGCGCGATCTTGGGGCATCGACGACAGTCAGGTAAATCCGGTCAGCCTTGGGCAGTGCGGCGCGGTAGAGTTCGCCGCCACCGATGACAAATATTTCGCTGTCGCCGGCGCACAGCGTGACGGCTTCATCCAGCGTGTGCGCGATCTTGGCGCCGGCGATGGTGTAATCGTGCTGTCGCGTGACGATCACCGTGGTGCGGCCGGGCAGCAGCCGGTTGATCGATTCATAAGTCTTGCGGCCCATGATGATGTGGTGGCCCATGGTCACCGTTTTGAATAACTGCAGTTCGTCGGGCAGATGCCAGGGAATCTTGCCGTCGGCGCCGATGACGCGGTTTTTGGCCATGGCTACGATCAGCGAAAGGCGCGGTTTTTCCGCTGCGGTCACACCGCCACCGGTGCGCGAATGGCCGGATGCGGGTCGTAATTTTCCAGCGTGAAATCTTCGTACTTGAATGCAAACAGGTCCTTGACCGCCGGGTTCAGTTTCATCACCGGCAACGGCCGCGGTGTGCGTGACAGTTGTTCCTGTGCCTGGTCAAAATGATTCAGATAGATGTGCGTATCGCCGAAGGTGTGCACGAAGTCGCCCAGTTTGAGATTGCAGACCTGCGCGATCATCATGGTTAGCAGCGCGTATGACGCGATGTTGAAGGGCACGCCGAGGAACATGTCGGCGCTGCGCTGGTAGAGCTGGCAGGAGAGTTTGCCGTCGGCGACATAAAACTGGAAAAACGCGTGGCAGGGCATCAGTGCCATCTGGTCAAGCTCGGATACATTCCAGGCCGACACGATCATGCGCCGTGAATCAGGATTTTTTTTCAGTTGTTCCAGCACCTGGCTGATCTGGTCGATATGGCGGCCGTCGACTGTGGGCCATGAGCGCCACTGGCGGCCGTAGACCGGGCCGAGTTCGCCGTCGGCCTTGGCCCATTCGTCCCAGATCGTGACGCCGTGTTCCTTCAGGTAACGCGTATTGGTTTCGCCCTTGAGGAACCACAGCAGTTCATGGACGATGGACTTCAGGTGCACCTTTTTTGTGGTCACCAGCGGAAAGCCGGCGTTCAGATCGAAGCGCAACTGGGCGCCAAAGACGGAGACCGTGCCGGTGCCGGTGCGGTCGGATTTGCGCGTGCCGTGGTTGAGCACGTGACGCAGCAGGTCGAGGTAGAGGCGCATTGGCTTACACCGAATCCGGTCTATGGTCATCTGGCCATAGACCGCAGAAATCTCCCCTCTCCCCCGGGGAGAGGGGGCGGGGGTGAGGGATGGCACAGTGGATGTGAAGAATGAAATCGTGGCGCATCGCTTGCATACCGGTTTCGGACAGCGCCGATTTTAACAGGCCGCGACCGCTATAATTGCGGCGAAATTCACCACAGGAAATTCCACCATGCTGGCCAAGTTGCATACCAAGGGCGGGCTGCCTGCCGCAGGCGAACTCGCGCGAGCGCGTCACTTGCTGATCGTGGCGCCAGCCGGCACTGCACCGTCCACCTTGCCGCTGGGCGATACGTTGGCCCACGCCTTGTCCCGTCGCGGCAAAAAAGCCATGGATGCGACGGTCAGTGCGCAGACGCCGGATGGCGCGCTGGCCGTATGGGTGACGCCAGACCTGAAAAAATCCGTATTCGAGCAGCAGACCGCGATGCGCAAGGCGGTCGGCACCTTGCTGGCAGAACATCCGGAAGAGATCACGGTAATAGTCTCGGGGCCGGGCAGTGCGCGGCGTGCGCTGGCGGAACTTGCAGTGTATGTATTGCTGGTCAACGGCACGCCGCTGCCGGAGCGCAAGAAAAAACCCGCAGGGAAGCCCTTGCGCAAGATCCTGATGTGGGGGCACAAGTCTGCCGACGGCTTTGCGCAGGCGCGTGCAGTAGCTCAGGGCAGCCAGCTGTGCCGCGAACTGACGGTATTGGCGCCGAACGAGCTGACGCCAGGCGCCTACCGGCAGCGCTTGCGCGGAATCGCGCGCGAATACGGCTGGACGCGCGAGGAATATGACTACAACCGCCTGAAACGCATGGGCGCTGGCGCGTTTTGCGCGGTGGCACAGGGCAGTGATGAAAACGATGCTGCGATCGTGCGCCTGTGTTACCGGCCGCGCGGCGCGAAAAAAACCGTGGCGCTGGTCGGCAAGGGCATCTGCTTCGATACCGGCGGCCATAACCTGAAGCCGGCACGCTACATGAACGGCATGCACAAAGACATGAACGGCTCTGCGGTGGCGCTGGGCATCCTGGCTGCGGCCACCGCAGCGAAACTCAAGGTCAATATCGACTGCTGGCTGGCGCTGGCGCAGAACCATATCAGTCCGCGTGCCTACAAGCAGAACGATATCGTCACCGCGCTGAACGGCACCACCATCGAAATCGTGCACACCGATGCCGAGGGCCGCATGGTGCTGGCCGATACGCTGACGCTGGCGGCCAAAGCCAAACCCGGCGTGATGGTCGACTTTGCGACGCTGACGGGTTCCATGCATGTCGCGCTGGGCAATCGTTACAGCGGTATTTTTGCGACCAGCGATCCACTGGCGACGCAGGCTTTAAAGGCAGGCGTTGCTGCCGGCGAAAGACTCTGCGCGTTTCCGATGGACGAGGATTACGACAGTGCGCTCGACAGCGCGGTGGCTGACGTCAAGCAGTGCACGCTGGAGGGTGAGGCCGATCACATCCTCGCGGCGCGGCTGTTGCAACGTTTCACCGACAAGACACCGTGGATCCACATGGATCTGTCGGCGCACAGTTGCAAGGGCGGGCTGGGGGCGGTGGGCACGGACTGTACGGGCTTTGGCGTGGCCTGGGGTTTGGCGTTTCTGCGGGGTCGTTAAGATTGCCGGGTTTTCGCGGCAATTCCTAACCGCGTTTCTTGTCCCAGATATACCGCGCCAGCCGCTGCCAGCGACTTTGCGGTTGCTTGAGCATGTTCGGCGCGCGGCCAGCCTGATCTCGGGCGTGACTCTGTTTCACCAGTTCATGCAGTTCGCGCATGTTCAGCCCGCCGGGGCCTTTGATCTTTTCGGGATTCGTTTTTTCAGGGTCTGGTTTATCGCTCATACCGCGCCTCGATGGTCGTAACGGCTATGTTAAACTTCGCGCTTGATTTTAATGGAGTTTTTCAGCCATGTCGGGCAGCACGCTGGGTAAATTATTTTGCGTTACTTCTTTCGGCGAATCGCACGGACCGGCGATCGGCTGCGTGGTTGACGGTTGCCCGCCGGGACTGGCGCTGAGCGAGGCTGATATCCAGGCGGAACTTGACCGGCGCAAACCCGGCACTTCACGCCATGTCACGCAGCGCCGTGAAGAAGACAAGGTGGAAATCCTCTCCGGTGTTTTTGAAGGTAAAACCACGGGTACGCCGATCGCTTTGCTGATCCGCAACACTGATGCGAAAAGCAAAGACTACTCGAAAATTGCTGAATTGTTCCGTCCGGGGCATGCCGATTACACCTACTGGCAAAAATACGGCATTCGCGATTACCGCGGCGGCGGTCGCCAGTCGGCACGCGAAACTGCGGTGCGTGTGGCTGCGGGCGCGATCGCGAAAAAATGGCTGCATGAACAATACGGCACGGTGATCCGCGGCTATATGTCGCAACTGGGTCCGGTGGAAATTCCGTTCAAAGCCTGGGATGCGGTCCGGGAAAATCCTTTTTTCGCGCCCAATGCGGAGATTGTCGCTGAACTGGAAACGTTCATGGACAAGCTGCGCAAGTCGGGGGACTCCGTCGGCGCAAAAATCACCACGGTCGCGACCGGCGTGCCGGTGGGTCTGGGCGAGCCGGTGTACGACAAGCTTGATGCCGACATTGCGTACAACATGATGAGCATCAATGCGGTGAAGGGTGTCGAGATCGGCGCCGGCTTTGCGGCGATTGCACAGAAGGGTACCGAACACTCCGACGAAATGACGCCGCAGGGTTTTGTCACCAACAACGCCGGCGGCGTGCTGGGTGGCATTTCAACTGGACAGGACATCATCGTCAATGTCGCGGTGAAACCGACGTCGAGCATCCGCCTCGCGCGCCATACCATCGACACCGCGGGTAATGCCGCGATGATTGAGACCCATGGCCGCCACGATCCCTGCGTCGGCATTCGCGCCACGCCGATCTGCGAGGCGATGCTGGCATTGACGCTGATGGATCATGCCTTGCGTCATCGTGCGCAGAACGCCGATGTCAAAACCGGCACGCCGGTGATTGCCGCGCAGGCGCCGCAGGGCGTGATCGAGAAACTGCGGGCGGCGGCTGCGGCGGAAAACCCGGATCCTGACGAGGCCTGAAAAGGCATTTGATGCAGCGGGTTGATGCGGATTTTCCTGGCACTGAATTCAATAAAAAGGAAGGCTTCAGATGAAAGTTCTGGTGATCCACGGCGCCGGTCTGAACATGCGCGGCAAGGTGCAACTGGAAGTATTCGGCCCGATGACGCTGCCGCAGTACGAAGAACATATTCGTGGTTATGCCAAGGAACTGGGCGTTGAGGTGTCGTTTTTTCATTCGAATGTCGAGGGCGAGGTGGTCAATGCGCTGTATGCGGCCTTTGACAGCGACATTGCCGGCTGCGTGATCAATCCCGGCGGCTACACGATGGTCACCGGCCCGCTGCGTGCGGCCGTGGCGCAGATGAAATTCCCGGTGATTGAGGTGCATCTGAGCAATCCGACGGCGCGCGGCACGGTGTCGGTGTTCCAACCGGTGTGCAAGGCCTCAATCTACGGTCTGGGTATCGAGAGTTACCGCCATGCGCTGGCCGGATTGAAGGCGCAGGTCAAAAAATAATTTTTACGGGGGCTGTGTTTTCCCTTCACCCCAGGCTCCTCTGCTCCGCCTCCAGTGTTCCCTGGTCCCGGAGGGAGAGGGGAAACAAGTGCGGCAAATGGCCGGGCCATTTGCCATTGACGGGGACGGGGAGCGATGAAGTTCGGCGACTATATAAAAGTCAAATCCCTGCAGACGCCTGCCGGGTTTCGCGACAACGTGCAGCGGCTGGGCCTGGCCATGCCCTGCGACGATGTGCTGGAGTCCGGCGTGGGTGCGCCGCTGGCCGCACCTCTGACGATTGACGGGCTGACCATCGGCAACCGCTTTGCGATTCACCCGATGGAAGGCTGGGATGCGCTGGAGGATGGCCGTCCGTCGGACAACACGCGCCGGCGCTGGCAGCGTTTCGGTGCATCCGGTGCGAAGCTGATCTGGGGCGGTGAAGCGGTGGCAGTGCGGCCCGACGGTCGCGCCAATCCCAACCAGCTGATGCTCAACGACGGCACGCAGGGCGAGATCGGTGCCATGCGTGAGTCGCTGGTCGCAGCGCATCGCGAAGTCATGGGCAGCGATCAGGGGCTGGTGATCGGCCTGCAACTGACGCACTCGGGGCGTTTCTGCAAGCCGAATGATCATCATAAACAGGAGCCGATGATTCTCTACCGGCATCCGATCCTCGACCGCAAGTTCAAACTCAAGCCGGACCATCCGCTGATGAGCGACGGCGACATCCGTCAGTTGATCGATCAGTACGTCGCAGTGGCCAAACGTGCCGCCACGCTGGGGTTTGATTTTGTCGATCTCAAGGCCTGCCACGGTTACCTCGGCCATGAATTCCTGTCGGCGAAAACCCGCCCGGGAGAATTTGGCGGCTCGCTGGAGAACCGTACGCGGTTTTTGCGCGAGATTGCAGCCGGGGTGCGCGCCGAAGCGCCGGGATTAAAAATCGGCCTGCGCATTTCCGCCGTCGACAGCGTGCCCTTCCGCCCCGATCCGGCCTTGTCCGGCCCGGAGGGTCTGGGGCCGGGCACGCCGGAAGAATTTCCGCTGCCGTACCGTTACGGTTTCGGCCATGATGAAAACAATCCGCTGCAGATCGACCTGACGGAAACCCGCGCGGTGATCGCACTGGCGCGCGACATGGGCATCCGCCTGTTCAACATCACGCTGGGCAGCCCGTACTACAACCCACACCTGACGCGGCCGGCCCTGTATCCGCCGTCCGACGGTTACCATCCGCCGGAAGATCCGCTGATCGGCGTGATGCGGCACCTCAATGTTGTGCGTGAACTGAAACAATCCTTCCCTGACGTTGCGCTGGTCGGCAGCGGTTACACCTATTTGCAGGAATTCCTGCCGCATGTGGCGCAGGCCGTGGTGCGCGCCGGCTGGACCGATCTGGTCGGGCTCGGCCGCATGGTGCTGTCCTATCCCGAACTGCCGGCAGATGTGCTGGCAGGCCGCGGCATGCAGCGCAAACGCCTGTGCCGCACCTTCAGCGACTGCACCACGGCGCCGCGCCACGGCCTGGTGTCCGGCTGTTATCCGCTGGATGCGCATTACAAGAAATCGCCGGAGATGGTGAAGGTGACGGCGATCAAGAAGGCGGCGAATATTTCATAATAAAAACAAATGCTTATATTCTTTTTGTATCTGGCGATTCTCAATAAAGCAGTGAAAATTCAGCGGCAAAGCCGTCGTCCAAATTTAAACGGGGTGTTGTTGCGTGATGCGCAACACGCTATCATCAGCGTATGATTCAATCGTTCCGGCACAAAGGTCTGAGGAAGTTCTTTGAGTCCGGGAGCGCGGCGGGAATCCAGCCTTCCCACGCCAAGCGACTTCGGATGCTTTTGGTTGCTTTGGATACTGCTCAGTCCGTTGACGACATGGACGTTCCGGGATTTCGTCTGCACCCGTTGAAAGGGGCGGAGCGCGGTCGCTGGTCGGTGTGGGTGAATGGAAACTGGCGTCTGACCTTTGAATTTAAGGACGGACATGCCTATGTTTTGGACTATGAGGACTATCATTAAATGGCTATGCACAATCCCCCGCATCCCGGCGAATTCATTACTGAGGTTTACCTGGAACCGAACAATCTGAGCGGTCGCGAACTTGCGGTCACGCTTGGGGTGTCTCCTTCCACGCTGAATCGCATTCTTACGGGCACCAGCAACGTCAGCCCCGAGATGGCATTGCGTCTTTCCAAAGCGCTGGGGCGCTCTCCTGAGAGTTGGCTTGCCATGCAATCCAACCATGACCTCTGGCAGGCGAGGCGGCGTGTGAAGCTCGGCAATGTCGGCAGAGCCAGGCTCACAGCGGCCTGACCATGCGATGAACATCCTGAATTAAAGTGGTCAGGGTCGATATGTTTTTCGCTGAAGGGGTATTGAGCCTGGCTCCTTTGTCCACGTTATGCAGCAACGTATTTCCGAACCAGAGGGACAGATCATGAACTCAACAGAATACATTGCCGTGCTCGGCCTTCTCATCGCATTGGCAAGCGCAGCATTCGCCGGCTACTCATGGCATGCCACGCGCAAAGCGACGCTTCTTCAGGCTCCCACCGCAATGCAATTGGAGTATCGCTCTGCCGAAATGCCGGATGCAGTAAGCGCGGTGTGGAACTTCTATCGTGAGCACAAGGACGATCTTATCAATGCTTACGATTTGGCGTCTGAGGTGGACAGGCAGATGGTTGCTGCCGCAGACACTGTTCACCGAATCGACGTTTTGAAGATCACGCTTCATTACAAGCGACGTTTCGTATCCTCTTTTACGTCATTCTTGCCGAGCTTTACACGACCGGTCTTTACCCGAGGAGGCGCCTCTTTGCAGCTTGGTCGAAGGGCGATCTCCAGATCATCCAGAACGTTCTTCTTCCAATAGAGAAGCACCTTGGAGCACGTTACGAGACTGGTCGACCGAGCGTCTTAAGGAGAGACTGTATAACGATGCACCGTTAATCTTGAAAAGTGACGATGCATAACTTGCTACCGCACACAATCTGCGCGGCAATCGTGCAATTAATGCTCTCACGTCGATTATCGGCAGCGGCACAGCATGACAGTCTCTGGCAAGATCCACCCTACCCCAAGGCCTAACTGTTGGCTGCGCGTCCCATCTACATCGAAAAGGAGAAGGCAATGTCCAGTACTGGTTACCACGAACCGATTGAGGAACTGTCTACCGAAACACAAGACATGCACAGAGCCATCGTTTCGCTGATGGAAGAACTTGAAGCTGTGGACTGGTACAACCAGCGCGCCGACGCGTGCAAGGATCCAGACCTGAAGGCGATCCTCGAACACAACCGAGACGAAGAAAAGGAACACGCTTCGATGGTTCTGGAATGGATCCGACGCAAGGATCCAACGTTCTCCAAGGAACTGAAGGACTACCTCTTCACTGAGAAGCCAATCGCGCACAAGCAAGCGTAGCCCGTATGAAACGAAGTGAAATACGGGATCGGGAATGACTTTCCCGTAATCCGCTGCGCTCCTTGCGGGCTACAACTGTTGGCGATGTTTTCAGGAAACGCCGTGCATCGCCAGCAGCGTCTTCATCCGCGCCATCGCCAGCTCCGGCTTTTGCAGCAATCCCGCCGCATCCGCCAGCCGGAACAGCTCGACAAGGTGTGGCAGTGACCGCGTACTCTGCTGTCCTCCCACCATCGTGAAATGCGACTGGTGGCCGTTGAGCCAGGCGATGAACACCACGCCTGTTTTATAGAACCGCGTAGGTGCGCCGAACATATGGCGTGACAGCGGCACGGTGGGTGCGAGGATGGAATCAAACTTTTCGCGGTCGTTCTGTGCCAGGGCGAGCAGCGCGGCGCTGGCGGCCGGTGCGATGGCGTCAAAAATACCAAGTAACGCGTCGCTGTGGCGTCGATTGGCTGAATCGCCGATTTCGTCACCGGCGATCAGTTCGGCGTAGTTGAAATCATCCCCGGTGTACATGCACACGCCCGCCGGCAGCCGTCGGCGCACGGTGATTTCGATGTCCTTGTCGAGCAGCGACATCTTGATGCCGTCAACCTTGGCCGCATGCGCGTTGATGATGCCCAGCGCGATATCCACGGCCTGCTGCGTATCAGTTGAACCCCAGTAACCCTTCAGCGCCGGATCGAACATGTCGCCGAGCCAGTGCAGGATCACCGGTTGCCGCGCCTGGGGCAGGATGCGGTCATAAACCTTCTCGTAATCCGCCGGGCCGCGTGCGACTTTGGCCAGCGCCCGGCTGGCCATCAGGATCAGGCGGCCACCGACGGCTTCGATCGCGGCCATCTGTTCTTCGTAGGCACGGATCACCTCATCCACTGAGCGTGCGTCCTCGGGCGCCAACTGATCGGTGCCGCAGCCCGAGGCGAGCAGCGCGCCGGGAATGTCCTTTGCGGCATCGGTGGAGCGGCGGATCAGTTCCAGCGATTGCGGCCAGTCCATGCCCATGCCGCGTTGTGCGGTGTCCATGGCCTCGGCGACACCCAGGCCCATGCGCCACAGGTACTGGCGGTAGGCGATGGTGGCGTCCCAGTCGACGGCGCAGTCCAGCCAGGGATTAATATTGGCGAGCGGATCGGCGACGACATGCGCTGCGGAGTAGGCGACACGCGTGAGCTGTGCCGACGCGTGAGCTGTGCCGGCGCGGTCGCGGTGACAAATTGCCGCGGGCCCTGCAGCCGGTAGTTTTCCATGCGGCCGTTATTGGCCGGGAGTTTGATCTGTAGGTCTGCGCTGCCGTCCATTGCGGCCTCGTCGTATGGGGAGGTGCGGTGATTATAAGGTCGGGCGCAGCAAAAGAAACGCCCCGCAGGGCGTGAACCCTGCGAGACGTTCTCCCTCACTCCCGGCCTCTCTGCTTCGCGGCAAGTGTTCCCTTGTCCCGAAGGGAGAGAGGAGATATCTGCGGCCAAGGGTGTGATCACCATTGGCCGGATTGGCGATCGGCGCTTAGCGCAGCGGGATGTAGAAGTTCGGCAGCGTGATGTGGATGCCAGCGGACGGGCGGTAAACCGGAGCGATTGGCGATCGGCGCTTAGCGCAGCGGGATGTAGAAGTTCGGCAGCGTGATGTGGATGCCAGCGGACGGGCGGTAAACCGGAGCCGGCGCATAGGCATAAGCCGGAGCGTAATACCGCGGCACCGGACGGTAGTAGTGATGCACATCGCGGCGCACCACGTAGCGCGGCGGAGCGTAATGATTGCCACGGTGTTTGTCGAAGTGCTGCGAATGTTTCCAGTGTTTATTGCCATGGCCGCGGTCGTCGCCACGATCGGCCAACGCCGGACCTGCCGCGAACAACACTGCTGATAACACTGCACCGGTCAGAAGTTTCATGGTGGTTCTCCTTTGCGCAAACTTGCTGTACTTACTGGTTGCCCCTGCGACTATTTTTTTGTGACTCATGAGTGCCGGTCACGAAACAGAGTCTAGGGGGCAATCTTCGACAACAATGTGAGCGTTTGTAAGGAGATGTAATGAGCCCGGTAGGTATTAAATAATTGTTTAAAATAAAATATTTATTTGGAGTCCATGGCAAAATCAAAAAAAATATTTATTTGGAGTCCATGGCAAAATCAAAAATGCTAACCGCCGATGAACGCGGATTAACGCCGATAACATCAAAAAGGTCGCAAACCCGTCTTCAGTGCGCTTTGTGCGCAGGCTTGATCTGCGTTCATCGGCGTTTATCGGCGGTTAAATTGGATTCGGTCTTTCTGTTAGGTGCTCTTATTTTCCGCCCCACTGCCCCAGTGTATGGATACGATCATGACCGATGATGTCCTGCAGTACGCGCGGTGTTACCGGTGCTGTTGAAAACTGCAAAGCCTGCGGCGCAACGGCGGCGATGCCGGCGCGGGTTTCGGCATCGGTGAGCGCAGTGGCGAGGGTTTGCGGATCGGACCAGACCATTTTGCCGTTCTCGGTGCGCAGATAAATCCGTCCGCTGTTGCGGTCGGCAAAATTCACCGCAGGCAGCCGGCTACCGCAGGCAGCCGGCTGACACATGCGGCGAGAAAACGTGTGTTGTGTTCCGGCGCCATCGCGGAGCCGCCCGGATGCACTTCCTGTGCATTCCTCGCATCGACATTGATGTGGCGGTAACGGTCGACGTCGAGCAGGCCTTTGACGTCGAGCACATTCATTTCGCCGTTCCAGCCGAAAGCGACGGTGCGTGGCCGTTCGCCTAGCGCCACGCTGTTGTCGAGGAATTCGTAATGCACTTTTTTGTCACCCGCCAGCGCCCAGGTGAAGAACACCTCAGGCATGCCGGTGTAGGCCTCGATGTTGTGCGCCAGCAGGTCGTCGACCGCCTTGTAACGCCCGACTTCGAGGCCGCGGCCCCACGCGCGTTCGACGGTAGCATCTGGCGGGGTGATCATGAAGAATAAATAAACCAGATTGCCGAAGCGCGTCAGCAGGTTGCTGCCGGCGACGTCCGATGCCGGAGCGAAAGTGTCAAAACGGAAACGGTCGATCAGCAGATGCGACATTGCGCCGCGCGCCGCCTTGCGCGCCATGGTGCTGTCGAGTTTGTGGTCGACGATCTGCAGTTCATGGCCGCTCAGCGCGCCGGCGTATTTGTACGCCGGGCCCAGCGTGGCGTAATCGAGCAGGAATTTGCGGAAAATATCCGGGCTGATCAGCGCGAAATCATCCCAGTTGACGCCGATGCGCGCTGCCAGCGTGCGCTGCAACGGGCGCAGGGTACTTTTACCCGCTGCGGAAGCCCCCTTGGTGTTCATCACCACCGGTTGTGCCTGTGCCGGCAGCAAGCGCAAGCCTTCGGCCTGTGCCGCCTGTTGTACGTAAGGCTCGATCAGACGGCCGATTTCCTCGCTGCCGTAATCATTGCCGGCGAGGTCGGTGGCCACGGTGGTAATCAATCCGCGATCACCCCAGATACGGCCGTGGCGGCCGATTTCCTCGCTGCCGTAATCATTGCCGGCGAGGTCGGTGGCCACGGTGGTAATCAATCCGCGATCACCCCAGATACGGCCGTGGCGCGCGTGCATCGCCGAGACGACGCGGGCAAGGGCGAGGCATGCCGCGCGTTGCAGCGGATCGCGGGTGGTCTGCGCCTGTGCATCCCAGCGGCGGATCGCGCGCAGGTCGCTGGCTTCGGCTTCCTCAACAACCGGTGCGGGTGCAGCGGTATGAAACAGGCGTGACCAGAATCCGCGGCCTGATGGTGATGTGGCTGCCGCTGTGTCCTGCAGACCGTAGTCGAGCATGGTGGCGACGGCATTGAACAATTCCGTGCGCAATGTCTCATGCGCATCGCGGATTTCGGCCATGTGCGGTGCGACATGGCGGGTGAGGATGATTTCGCTGATGCGGCGGAAGTTGATACCGAGGTCTTCGGTTTTCTGGCCGTCATCGATGCTGAAATCCGCCGTGACCCGCGCCAGCAGTTCATGCACCACCAGCCGTTCCGGCCGGAACACCACCAGGTCTTCCGCGGCGAGGCCGGTCAGGTCGGCGAGTTCGCGCGCCTGGCGCAAGGTGGTCAGTACATTTTCCGGACGATAAAGGGTGGCCAGCGGCAGCAGCTCCGCCGGAATCTGCGATTGCAGTCCGGGATTCCACGGTCCTTCAGGGAGGGCCGCAGCGGGGTGGTTGAGTTCAGGCATGGCGGGCGGAGGGCGCGGGTGATTCAGTTCAGGCCCGGCTGCAGCAGGCCGTTCTGCATGCCGGTGCTGCGCATTTGTGCGCATTGCGCTGGCGTCAGCTGTATTTGTTGTGGCGAGGTTTGTTCTGCCATCAGGTTGCCCGGCGTGTTGTCGTGTGCGCCGCTGTCCATCAGCACATGCGCCAGTTCGTGGGCGATGACCTGCCCCAGGTCACGCGTGCCGCGGGCGATCCATATCGTATTAGTGAGTTCAGGCCGGGTGCGGCTGTTGCCGCGGCCGATGGCTTCGGCATCGAAAGCCGGTACCTGGCGGGTGCCCGCGGTGAAATACAGCGTCCAGCGTCGGTTTCGGCAATGTCAAGGCGCGCGCCACTTCACGCGAGCGGGGTGTATCGAAATGCCGGTGAGTATCAGGCACGGAAATGTGCAGCAGCTCCGCGCTGCTGATGCGGATCCGGCATTGCGTGAGCAGGTTTGCGGCGGTGCGCAATGCCGTGATCATCGTTGCGTCGTCCCAGCGATCGATATTGGCGATGCTCAATTGCAGTGTCAGTTCAGATACCGTATCGGATTGCGCTGCCAAGTCACTGATTGTTTTGCGACTCTCGATGGTGAATGGCATGGAATCAGCGGCACGTGTACCGGCAGCGCCCCCCCATCCGGTGATCAGGCCCAGCGCAATCAGCGCGTAGCGCGTGCCCGAGACAGCCCGGGATGCTGAAAAAATAGGCAATCTAACGAGGCCCCGGGCGTGGCGCAGGTTCATACGCGGATTTTTGCGGTTGTTCACAGACATATCCACAGAAATTGTGAATCATTTTTTACAGCATGCACCGGAATGGTGATTTCTGCAGAAGCTGTTGTAATCACGTTGTCGTGATGTGAACAGGCGCCAACCAAGCGGCAAAAAAACGTCACGGGGAAAATGCCATTTTTACATTTAAAAACAATTACTTATGCGGGGTCTAAATGGGCCGGTAAAAGCCTATTTGCGTCAATCACTTAGCGCGTGTTTGCCCGTGGTATTTATGTCCTGTGCAATCAACTGTTGACATTGATCGCGATGTTTTGATGGCACTTGCACCGCACTGTGCGATGCGAGATATCAACATGCTGCGGAATTCGCCTGTCAAGACTTTTTCAAGCGATTTTCTGTAAATGCGGGGTGGACAACCTTGGGCTCAAAGGCCGTGCACGAAGCTTTCAATGCCTTTGAGCAGCATTTCCACGGCGATGGCCGTCAGCAGCAGGCCCATCAGCCGGTCCATGGCGGCCAGGCCGCGGGTGCCGAGCAGGCGCGCGATACGCCCTGAGGCGAGCAGCAGGATCAGCGTGATCACGCTGGCGACGAGGAGGGCAAGGATCCAGTCAAGGATGCGATCGGGGGCGCGTGACACCAGCAGCACCACCGTGGCGATGGCTGAGGGGCCGGCAATCGACGGAATCGCCAGTGGCACGATGAAGGGCTCGGCTTCGATTTCGTCAGTGCCGAACACGCCTTCCGGATGTTTGAAGATCAGCCGCAGCGCGATGATGAACAGGATCACGCCGCCGGCGATGTTCAGTGAGGTATCCGACAGGCCCAGCAGTACCAGGAACCAGCGGCCGAAAAACACAAAAAACAGCAGCAGGGCGAAGGCGATGACACATTCGCGCACGATGACGCGGTTGCGGCGCTGGGGAGGGACTTTTTTCAGCAGCGATACGAACAGCGGGATGTTGCCCAGCGGATCCATCACCAGAAGGATGATGACGGTGGCGGAGGCGAGGGAGATGTCCATGCCCGCAGTCTACTGCCAGGAGACGTGCTTTAAAACAACCGCGCTTTAGAACCCGAACAGATTGCGTCGCGCGTGCTGCAGATGGGCGAGGATGGCGGCGCGCGCCAGTTCAGCATCGCGCGCTTTGAGCGCGGCTACGATGGCGCGGTGTTCCTGCTGATATTTGAGGCGCCGTTCCGGCGTGACCACGCGATCCTTGAGCTTGCCCCATTCGGTCTGGTGGCGCACGGCGGTGGCCATGTCGAAAACGCGGGTGACGAAGCGGTTATGTGTCGCCGCCGCCAGCGCCTGGTGCAGGGCCGCGTCCCAGACTTCGAAATCATCCAGCGTGGTACCGCGCTCGGCACGGTCGAGGCAGGTTTCCATGCGCTCGAAATCGGCAGGGGTAGCGTTGGTGACGATCAGCTCTGCCATCGCCGGTTCCAGTCGCATGCGTGCTTCCATCAGTTCGGCGGGGCTGGTGTGGGTGATGCTGTCAGCGGGGAAGCCGCCAGTGTCGGCGAGAAAAGTACCGCGGCCGACATGGCGGGTGATTGCGCCTTCGGCTTCGAGCTGTGCCAACGTTTTGCGCACGGTATTGCGCGGCAGCGCGAAGCGCGTCGCGAGTTCACGTTCAGTGGGCAGTTTGCCGCCGGGACCGACGGCGCCCTGCGCCACGGCTTCGAGAAGGAAGGCGCGGATTTCCTGGGCGCCGTCGCGTTTGCCACCGCGGCGGGGCTGAGAGATGTCGGAACGGCGGATGGTGGTCATGGCGAATACCGGTTTGCGCGGATTGTGCATGGCCTGACCAATCTGGTCAATTGGTTCATATATTCCGGTCAATGTGCAACCATCAGATGGCGCGAGTTAGTCATGCAGCCACGATTCCCAATCTTGTGCAATGCGGTAGCCAGACCTGTGCCAAAATGCGATCAATTCAACCAATTTTGCCAAATGATTGACTATTGGTTGGACCAAAGCTACGATTCCCGGCACTTTGGTGGTGATTTCGGCAGCTCGGGGTGGTGCCGTCATTTGCAGATTCTCGCTTTCACTGATTATTGAATCGAGCGTCCCATGTTGATCCCTCACCCCCGTCCTCTCTGCTTCGCGGCAAGTGTTCCCTTGTCCCGAGAGGGAAGGGAGGGATCAGCAACAAACGGTTTGCGAACCGTTTGCCGGATGCTTGACGACGGAGGGGACATGTCCGCAGCGGGTTCTGTGCCGGTCAGGCTGGCGGTTATTTCTGAGGGCGTCAATGCGTGGCCCTTGTATGTCGCGCAGGGCCGCAATATGTTCAGCACCGAAGGTGTGGCTGTTGATGTCACGCTGACAGGCTCCTCGAACCATCAGCTCGAACAGATGCGCAGCGGCGGATTCGACATTGGTTTTCAGCAGTCCGACCATGTCGTGCGTGCCGTCGAAACCGGCAGCGACCTCTGCATCGTCATGGCCCAGGGCCATGCACCGGAACTGTCGCTGGTGGTCGCGGCCGGCATCAAAACCTTGAAAGACCTGCGTGGACGCGATATCGCGGTGGACGGTGCCAACACCGGTTATGCGCTGCTGCTGCGCAAACTGCTGCTGGAAAACGGGATGGGTAAAAGCGATTACAACTTTCTCGAGATCGGCGGTTCGCAGGAACGCTTTGATGCGCTGAAAAACGGCAAGGCCATCGCGAGCTGGCTCAATCCGCCGTTCGACCGCAATCTGTTTGCTGCGGGTTTTGGCTCGCTGGGGACGACCACGACGTTTTTCCCGACGTATCCGGGTTCTATTGCGGCCACCCGCAGGTCATGGGCGGGGCAGAATACGGACCGGCTGGTGGCCTTCATCCGCGCTTTCCGCGGCGCCTGTCACTGGCTGCGCGATCCTGCGCACAAGGCCGAGGCCATTACCCTGTTGCCGCAGCGCCTGAATATTTCCGCGGAGCTGGCGAGCCGTGCCTTCGATGCGTTTGGCAAAAAACCGCTGCCGCTGATAGACGACACCGGATTGCAGCAGGTGATCGATGTCTACTGGCAGGCGGAAGCGTTACCCTTGCCCAAAGGCGCGCCGGCAAAATACATGGATCTGTCTTACCAGCAGCGCGCAGGACTTTGAAATCATTAAAACAAACTTGCTGAGGGGATCATGCGTAAGCTGAAACTGGCAGTGCAGGGCGCGATGTTGGGTGCGATATTCGGCGCGGCTTTGATCGCAGCACCGGTACTGGCCGCTGAATCGGTGGATCAGTTCCCGTCGAAACCGATACGCATCATGGGGCAGGGCGCAGGCAGCACTGCGGATTACCTGTCGCGTTATATCGGCCAGCGGCTGACCGAAGTCTGGAAACAATCGGTGGTGGTCGATAACCGCGCCGGAGCCGGCGGCACCCTGTCGGCGGAGGTTGTGGCTAAGACTACTCCCGACGGTTACTCAATGGTGATGGGGCATGCCGGCCCGATGGTCAGTGCAGTGTCGCTCTACAAAAACCTGCCCTACGACCCGTTGAAGGATTTCGCGCCGATCACCAAAACCGCAACTGGCGTCACGGTGCTGGTGGTGCATCCTTCCGTGCCGGCGAAAAATGTGCCGGAACTGGTGGCCTTGACGAAGCAGCGCAATCTCAGCTACGCGTCGGCGGGCAACGGCACCATCAGCCACCTCACCGGTGAACTGTTCAAGCAGGTAGCCAAGGCCGATGTGCAGCACATTCCGTACAAGAGCGCCGGCTTCGCGCTGACGTCGATCCTCTCCGGTGAAACGCAGGTTTCGTTTCTGTCGCCGGTCACCGCCTATGCGCAACTGAAATCGGGCAAGGTGCGCGCGCTGGCGGTGTCGAGTACGGATCGTTTTGTCGGCGCGCCGGACATCCCCAGCGCCACCGAGGCCGGCATTCCCGGCATGGTCGCCGAACTGTGGTTCGGCCTGTTCACCACGGCAAAGACACCGAAGCCCATCGTCGCCAAGCTGCATAAAGAAATCACCGGCATCCTCAGTTCGGAAGAGGTCAAGGCTGCACTGCTGCAGCGTGGCGCGATTGCAGCGCCGACGACACCGGAAGAACTGCATGCCTTCGTCAAAAGCGAACTGGCGAAATGGGGGCCGATCATCCGGGCGGCAGGCATCAAGGCGGACTAGTCACTGCAGCGATGCGTGATGAATGATGAATACGCAATATAATATTGCAAGCATTTGATTTTATTGGAGATTGCAAGCATTTGATTTTATTGGAGAAATTTAATGGCACGTAAAGCCAAAGTGGTGGAGCCGAAGAAGATCAAGGCTTCGGGCATTGATCCGAAGAAGCGGATTTCATCAGCACCGGATGTGTTGTTCGATCCGGCGAATCCGGGGCATCGCTGGGAGCGCCCGCTGCAGGCACCCGGTCGTATGCAGGTCGATTTCGAAGAGCGTGTCGATTTCCGTCGCTTGCATGAATACCGGCTGGCGCGCACGCGCAATGCGCTGGCGAAATCCAAACTCGGCGCGCTGCTGGTGTTCGACCAGATCAACATGCGCTACATCTCGAGCACGGTGATCGGCGAGTGGGCGCGCGACAAACTGACGCGCTGGTGTCTGCTCACCGGCAACGGCGAGCCCTGGGTCTGGGATTTCGGTTCTGCGGTGCGCCATCACAAACTCTATGCGCCGTGGCTGCCGAAGAACCACAACATTCCGGGCCTCGCCGGTCTGCGCGGCGCAGTATCGCCGAAAGTCGGTTTGTTCGAGCAGGCAGCGAAAGAAATTTACGACATCCTCAAGCAGGAGGGTGTCGCCGACATGCCGATCGGCATTGATGTCGTCGAGCCGCCGTTCCTGTTCGCCTTGCAGAAACTGGGACTGAAGGTCATGGACGGGCAGCAGGTGATGCTCGACGCGCGCGAGATCAAGAGTTACGACGAAATCACGCTGCTGAATACTGCCGCGGCGATGGGCGACGGCGTTTATCAGGATATTTTTGAGGCGCTGAAGCCGGGCATCCGTGAAAACGAAATCGTTGCCATGGCGGCCAAGCGTTTCTACGAAATGGGTTCGGATTGCGTCGAGGCCGTCAACGCGATTGCCGGCGAGCGCTGCAGCCCGCATCCGCATAATTTCACCGACCGGATAATCCGTCCCGGCGACCAGGCCTATTTCGACCTGATCCATTCCTACATGGGCTACAAGACCTGCTACTACCGCACCTTCACGGTGGGCAGCGCCACGCCGGCGCAGATTGATGCTTACAAGCGCGCGCGGCGCTGGATGGATGATGCGATTGACATGCTAAGGCCGGGTGTTTCCACAGATACTGTGGCGCGTGCCTTCCCGAAATGCGCTGACATTGGTTTCGAAACCGAGATGGCGGCCTTCGGCCTGAACTTCTGCCACGGCCTGGGTCTGGGCCTGCACGAGCGGCCGCTGATCTCACGGCTGAATTCTTTCAAGGATCCGTATGAACTGAAGGTCGGCATGGTATTCGCGGTCGAGACCTTCTGTCCGGCCAAGGACGGCGTGTCGGCGGCACGCATCGAGGAGGAAGTGGTGTTGACCCCCGATGGCGCCAAGGTCATCACGCTGTTCCCGGCGCAGGAATTACCGATCGCGAATAAATACTAAGGGCGTGAAAAAAACCAAGGGCGTGAAAAAGACCAAGGGCGTGAACGGGTGAACAGTGAACGGGTGAAATCCCCCTCTCCCCAACCCTCTCCCCCTGCCGGGGGAGAGGGAGTGTCCGGGGTTACTCGTTCACCCGTTCACTCGTTCACGATTCAAGAAAGTAAATATGGATACCAAAGTGAAAAACAAAAAATCCGCTGCGGCGGAAGACGACATCGGGCGCGACATCCGGCTGGAACTGTTCCGCATGCAACTGGAGTTGCGGCTGTGCGAAAAACGTGCCTATGACCTGTTCCTGCAGAACCTGATCAAGGGCACCAGCCATCTGTCGCTCGGGCAGGAGGCGATTGCCGCGGCCTTCGGTGTGGCGATGCGGCCGGATGACTACACATTTTGCACTTATCGTGGCCATGCCCACACCCTTGCGCGCGGCGCATCGATGACCGGTGTGCTCGGCGAATTGATGGGCCGTGAATGCGGTTTGCTCGGCGGCAAGGGCGGCTCGATGCATCTGACCGATGTATCAAAAGGGGCGATGGGTTCCTACGCGATCATTGGCGCGCATCTGCCGGTGGCAGCGGGCGCGGCGTGGAGTGCACAGTACCGCGGCACCGAACAGGTGGCGGTGTGTTTCTTCGGCGACGGCACCACCAACATCGGCGCCTTTCATGAGGCGCTGAATTTTTCCGTGGTGTGGAAGTTGCCGGTGATTTTTGTCTGTGAAAACAATCTCTACATGGAATACACGCCGATCAGCGCGGTGACCGCGGTCGAGCATCCTGCGGCGGATCGCGCGGCGGCGTACAACCTGGAGAAAATTGTCGTCGATGGCAATGACGTCGATGCGATGTATCGCACCGCCACCAAATATATCGACCGTGCACGCAAGGGCGGCGGGCCGGCGCTGATCGAGGCGATGACTTACCGGCACTCCGGCCATTCCCGCGCCGATCCGGGCAAGTACCGGCCGGAAGGTGAATTGGAGAAATGGCTGGAATACGACCCGATTAAGATTTACCGCGAACGCCTGCTCGGCCTGGGTATCGTCGAGGCCACGCTGACCGACATCGAAGGCGAAGTCATGCAGCAGGTCAATGAGGCGACCGAGACCGCCAAGGCCTCGGCGCCGCCGTCGCTGGACGGCATTTATCAACATGTGTGGGCTGACGGAGGTGCCGCATGGCGGAACTGACTTACCGCGACGCGGTGGCTGCGGGCATCGCGCAGGAAATGGCGCGCGATGAACGCGTAGTGTTCCTCGGCGAAGACGTGGCGCATGCCGGTGGCGTGTTCAAGGCGACGGTCGGGCTGCTCGACAAATTCGGACCGAAACGCGTGCGCGACTGTCCGATTTCGGAGCAGGCGATTCTGGGTGCTGCGATGGGTGCGGCGATGACGGGACTGCGGCCGATTGCCGAGATCATGTTTTCGGATTTTCTTGCGGTATGCTGGGATATTGTCGCCAACGAGATTGCGAAATCACGTTACATGACCAACGGCCAGGTGCAGATGCCGCTGGTGATCCGTACCGCCAACGGTGCGGGTTCACGCTTCGGTGCGCAGCATTCACAGTCGGTGGAAAACTGGGCGATGATGATTCCCGGCATCAAGGTGGTTGCGCCGGCGTTTCCTGCCGACGTCAAAGGCCTGATTGCCGCGGCAGTGCGCAGCGATGACCCGGTGCTGGTATTCGAGCAGAAGTCGTTGTATCCGTTCAAGGGTGAGGTGCCCGACGGTGAACATGTCGATGAGCTGGGCAAGGCACGCGTACTGCGCCGGGGCAAGGACTGCACGATTGTCGCGCTGGCGCTGATGGTGCATCGCGCGCTGGCCGCCGCGGAAATCCTCGAGAAAGAACACGGCATATCCTGCACCGTGATCGATGTGCGTTCGCTGGTGCCGCTCGACACGCTGACCATACTCGCTGAAGTTGCGGCGACCGGGCGGCTGGTCACCGTAGAGGAAAACCCGCGGCTCTGCGGCTGGGGTGCGGAAATCGCATCGATCATCGCCGACGAATGTTTCTGGGAACTCGACGGTCCGATCATCCGCATCACCACACCGCACATTCCACTGCCGTCCGCCGATCATCTTGAAGACAACACGATACCGTCGGTAGAGCGCATCGTGCGCGAGATCAGCGAGAAAATCGATTAGAAGCGTTGATTGAAAATCAAAAGCATGGCCACAGAGGACACAGAGAGCACAGAGAAGTGCAGAAAAGCCAAATCTTTCCGCCTTCGTTTTTCTCTGTGTGCTCTGTGAACTCTGTGGCTAAAGGGGTTTAGGAGTAAAAATGGACATCATCATGCCGCAACTCGGCGAAACCGTGACCGAGGGCGTAGTTACCAAGTGGTATAAAAAAGTCGGCGACACGATCAAGGCCGACGAAACCTTGTTCGATGTCGAAACCGACAAGGTCAGCACCGAAATCCCGTCGCCAGTGGCTGGCGTGGTGGCCGAGATCGTGGTTGCAGAGGGTATTACGGCCAAGGTTGGTGTTCGGCTGGCGGTGATCCGCGAAAGCGGTAGCGTACAACCCGCTACCACGGTCGGCGCCGCACCGATCGCTGCAGCGGCGCCGTCCTCAATCTCGAGGGCGAATGCGGCCGACCGCCTGTCGCCCGTCGTGCGCCGTCTGGTGGCGGAGCACAGCCTGAATCCGGCGGATATCACCGGTACCGGTCGTGACCGACGCATCACCCGCGAAGACGTCACCGAATTCATCGCCCGCCGCGGTGCGCGTCCCGCCGCAATGCCGGCTGCTGCTCCTGCACTGCGCCGCAATGCCGGCTGCTGCTCCTGCACTGCTAGCTGCCGGACAAGTCACGCCCTTCAACAGCGTGCGCAAAAGGGTCGCTGAAAACACCGCAAAGTCCTGGCACACCGCGCCGCATGTGTTGCAGGTGGTCGAGGCTGATTTCCATCGTGTCGACGCTGCGCGCAAGCTGCATGGCGCGGACTGGAAACGTCGCGAGGGTTTTGCGCTGACTTACCTGCCGTTCATCGTGCGTGCGGTGTCGATTGCGCTGGGCAAGTTTCCCAAGCTCAACGCCAGCCTGCAGGGCGACGGCCTGCTGCTTCACCGCCGCATCAACATCGGCATCGCGGTCGATCTCAATTTCGATGGCCTGCTGGTGCCGGTGCTGAAGGATGTGCCGGCCAAATCCTTGCCGCAGATTGCCAAGGAAATCAATGACCTGGCGCAGCGCGCGCGCACCGGCAAACTGCGCCCCGATGAAATGACCGAGGGCACCTACACCATCACCAACAACGGCGCTTTCGGTACTGTGATCACCGCGCCCATCATCATTCAGCCGCAGGTGGCGATCCTGTCCGCCGACGGTATCCGCAAAAAACCGGTGGTCATCGAAAGCGCCGACGGTGATTCGATTGCGATCCGGCCGGTGGGTGTGCTGGCACAGAGCTTTGACCATCGCGCGGTCGATGGTTCGTATTCTGCGTCTTTCCTCGCTGAAGTCAGAAATGCGATCGAGACGCGCAATTGGGAACAGGCGTTGCAGGCGTGAAGCAGTGAAGCAGTGAAGCAGTGAAGGGGTGTAGATGTGAGGGATAAGATGACTCCTTTCTTGCATTCCCTCTCCCCGGCGGGGAGAAGGTCGGGGAGGGGGGGTTCACGCATTCACTTCTTAACTACTTCACGGTAATTGAAAATCATTTTCTACTGATCGGAAATTCAAATGGCAAACATGAAACAACACAAACTGGGCTGGATCGGTATCGGCCGCATGGGTTACGCAATGGCGGAGCGGCTGGCGAAAGCCGGTTGCGACATCACCGTGTGGAACCGTACGAAGTCCAAAGCCGAACCGCTGGCCAAGTCGGGGGCAAAAGTCGCCGACAACCTGACCGATCTGGCCGGCTGCGATATCGTGTTCACCATGGTGTCGACGGGCAAGGACGTGAAGGAAGTGTTGTTCGGACCGAACGGTGTAATGTCCAAAGGCGGTAAACCGAAAATCATCGTCGACAGCACCTCGATCTCGCTGGAAGAGTCCGCCGAGATTCGCGCCAAGCTGGCGGAGAAGGGCATCCAGTTTCTGGCCTCGCCGGTATCCGGCAACGCCAAGGTCATCAAGGCCGGCAAGCTGACCGTGGTCGCTTCCGGTCCGAAGGCTGCCTTTGATGCAGTGAGCCCGTACCTCGAGGCCATCGGTCGCGGCGTGTCCTACGTCGGTGATGGTGAACTGTCGCGCATCGCCAAGATCTGCCACAACGTGATGCTCGGCGTGGTGATCCAGAACCTGTGCGAAATCACCGTGCTCGCGGAAAAAGCCGGTATGCAGCGCCACGCTTTCCTCGATTTCCTGAATAAAAGCGTGATGGGGTCGATGTTCACCACCTACAAGACCCCGGCGCTGTCCAATCTTGATTTCCACGTGACCTTCACGCCGGAACTGCTGCGCAAGGACATCGACCTTGGACTGGCTGCCGGCCGCACTTACGGCGTGCCGATGCCGACCACGGCGATTACGCGCGATCTGGTGCAAACCCTGATCGGCAACGGTTATGATCAGGACTTCTCGCAACTGCTGCTGCTGCAGGCCAAGGCCTCCGGCATTGAACTCAAACCGGAAAATGTGGAGATTGGTGACGGGCTCTGATCGTTCATAACAAGGAGGGAATTGTCGTGAATAAAATCAAGAAAATGGCAGTGTTGTTACTGGCGTCTGCGGCAGCGCAGGTGATGGCGGCGGATTTCCCGACCAAACCTGTGCGTTTCATCGTCGCATTCCCCCCGGGCAGTGCGACGGATATCGTCGGCCGGCTGTACACGCAGAAGTGGACGGAAATGTGGGGACACCAGGTGATCGCCGATAACCGGCCTGGTGCCGGTGGTTCGATTGCCGCCGCCATCGCGGCGAAGTCCACGCCGGACGGCTACACGCTGCTGATGCACTCGTCAGGGCATACGGTGAACCCGTCGCTGTACGCCAAGCTGCCTTTTGACACGCTGAAGGATTTTGTCGATATCGGGCCTCTTGCCCAGCAGCCCAACCTCATGGTCACCAATCCCGGCACTGCATTCAACACCGTGCAGGACGTGATCAAGACGGCCATGGCGAAGCCGGGTGTGCTCAATTTTGCCTCGGCAGGCATCGGCAGCGGCACGCATCTCAACCTCGAGAAGCTCAAGCTGATGGCCAAGATCAACATGAACCATGTGCCGTACAAGGGTTCGGCGGAGGCGCTGGCGGATGTGCTGGGCAACCGCGTTGATTTCTATTTCGCACCGATATCGACCACGCTGGCGCATGTGCAGGCCGGGAGAGTCCGCGCCATCGCCGTGAGCACGATCAAGCGCAGCAGCATCCTGGCCAATGTGCCGACGATTGCAGAGTCCGGCGTGCCGGGTTTCGATTTTTCGCTGTGGTTCGGCATCTGGGCGCCCACCGGCGTGCCGCAACCGATCATCAGCAAGATCGCCGCATCGATCAAGGACGCCGGCAACGACCCGGCGATCAAGGCGAGACTGGCGGCCCTCGGCAATGAGCCGATGGAGATGACGCCAGCGCAGTTTGCCAGGTTTGTGCGTTCCGAAATCGAAGTCGGCGCCAAAGTGCTGCAGGCGGCCGGTATCAAGCCGCAATAAACCGGCTGGGCATGGAGCAGGTTTTCGGTCAACAACAGCCGGGCGGCGCTGGATGCACCGCCCGTTGTTTTTTTGTAAAGGCAGGTCACGATGAAATTCCGCCGTCTCGGCAAAAACGGTCCCGAGGTCTCCGCGGTCAGCATGGGGCGCGGCGCGCAGCCGGTGCAGTTCGGCGATGCGCTGGAGGATGAATTCAACGCGGCGATTGCCCGCGCCTTCGATCTCGGCATCAATCTCTTCGATACCTCGGATGCCTACTGGGGCATGCGCCACGAGGTGCTGCTCGGCCGCGCGCTGAAACCGCAGCGCAACCGGGTGCTGATCGCCTCCAAGTTCGGCAACATCGACCTGCCCGACGGCAAGAAGGGTACCAATGGCCGGCCGGAATATGTATTTGAATGCTGTGACGCCAGCCTGAAGCGGCTGGGCACCGACGTCATCGATCTCTATTACCTGCATCGTGTTGATCCCGGCGTGCCGATCGAGGAAACCGTCGGCGCCATGGCCGATCTCGTCAAACGCGGCAAGGTGCGCTGGATCGGCCTCTGTGAGGCGGGCGTCAACACGCTGCAACGCGCGCACATCGAACATCCGGTGGCGGCGCTGCAGACCGAATACTCGCTGTGGTATCGCGATGTGGAGCAGGAGATCCTGCCGGCGTGCAAAAAACTCGGCATTGGTTACGTGGCGTATGCGCCGCTGGGCCGCGGGCTGCTGACCGGTAACATCAAGAGCGTGGATGACCTGCCGGAGGGCGACCGGCGCCGCCGCAACCCGCGTTTTCTTCCGGAAAACCTGGCTCGCAACCTTGAACTGGTCAAACAACTGGAGTCGGTTGCGCAGCGCATGGGCGCAACGCCGGCGCAGACCGCGCTGGCCTGGTTGCTGGCGCAAGAGGATTTCATCGTGCCGATTCCCGGCACCAACCGTACGGCTAACGTCGAGCTGAATGCTGCGGCTGCTGAACTGGAGCTTCCGGCTGATGTGCGTGCCGAACTCGATGCTGTTTTTGCGATCGGCGCCGGCGCCGGTGCGCGTTACGGGGCACAGACGCTGAAAGGTATGGGCCTGTGACCACCGTTGCAGCGAATCCGCTGGGTCTGGAACCACGGCTGCTGGCGATCTTGCAGCAGGAGTACCCGCGGTTTTCTGATGCCGAATATGCCCGCCGCCACGCCGCACTGGCCGGGGTCATGGAAAAACACGGCTGCGACCATCTACTGGTCATCACCGATCACCGTACCGGCAATGCGCCGCAGTGGGTGACCGGCTGGCCGGGTACCGTCGAAGCCTTCGTGATTTTCAAGCCCGGCGAGCAGATGGCCATGCACATGGAGTGGCATAACCATTTTCCGCTGGGCCAAAAAATAGCCGTAGGCGTCGATGTGCGCTGGGGTGAGCATCAGGGAATGGCTAAAACCATCGCAGAGCTCAAGCGTCGCGGTGCAAAACGCGTCGGCATCATCGGGCCGCTGGGGGTATCCAAGTACCGTCTGCTCGAAGCGCAATTCACCATGGTTGCGCTGGATGCCGAATACACGCGGTTGCGCATGATCAAGTCGGCTGAGGAAATCGACTGGCTGCGCATCGGCGCGGCGTTTTCCGACGCCGGGCTGTGCGCGCTGGTGGCGGAGACGCGGCCTGGGCTGAACGAGCGCGAACTGGCGGCCATTGTCGAGGGCGCCTATGTCAGGCTGGGCGGCACCACCATGATCCATTACATCGGTGTCACCGCGATGGCGCAGCCGCATCTGTACGTGCCGCCGCAGCACCCTTCGCCGCGTCAGGTGCGGGCGGGTGACATCGTGTCCTGCGAGCTGTCGGCGTACTGGTGGGATTATCCGGGGCAGGTGCTGCGCACCTTTACCGTGGATGCCGACGCAACGCCCTTGTACCGCGACCTGCATGCGACTGCCGAAGCCGCCTTTGATGCAGTGACCGCTGTGCTGCGCCACGGTGCGACCATGGCGGAAATCCTCGCGGCCACAGGATTGATCGAAATGAAGGGATACACCGTTTGCGACGACCTGATGCACGGTTTCGGCGGCGGTTATTTTCAGCCCATCGTCGGCACCCGCAGCCGCATGGCCGGTGCGCTGCCGGAGATGACACTCGAAGAAAACATGACCGTGGTGGTGCAGCCCAACGTCACTACCACCGGCTTCGATGGCGCGCCGCGCGCTGGCGTACAGGTGGGAGAGTTGATCCGCATCACCCGCGACGGATTCGAGCCGCTGCACCACGTGCCGCGCGGACTGTTCCGTGCCGGACAGATTATTTAGTTAATAAAAACAATAAGTTAAAGTGCCCTGCGTGGCGCCTCACAGCGCTGCATTGCGTCTGGGTTAAAGGAGTAAAGTTCTCATCATTGCAGCGTGGCGCAGACCGCGCGCTCCGAGGAAGCGTTCCATCAACGCAAGGGGGGAGCACATGAGCAATATCACCGTGACGCTGACCGTCAACGGCAAGCAGCAATCGGTTACGGCAGCGCCTGATACGCCGCTGCTATGGGTGCTGCGTGAGCAGTTGAAGCTCACCGGTACCAAGGCAAGCAGCAATCGGTTACGGCAGCGCCTGATACGCCGCTGCTATGGGTGCTGCGTGAGCAGTTGAAGCTCACCGGTACCAAGTTCGGCTGCGGCGTCGGGCAGTGCGGCGCCTGCACTGTGCACCTCAACGGCGAACCGACCCAATCCTGCCTGCATGCATTACAGGATGTGGCCGGCAAGCAGGTCACCACCATCGAAGGGCTGTCGCCCGACACCAGCCATCCGTTGCAGAAGGCCTGGCTTGCGGAACAGGTGCCGCAATGCGGCTACTGCCAGTCGGGCCAGATCATGCGCGCGGCAGGGTTGCTGAAACAGAACCCGCGACCGACGCGCGAGGAAATCGTCGATTACATGAGTCCCAACATCTGCCGCTGTGGCACTTATGTGCGCATTGCACGAGCGATTGAACGCGCCGCAGGCGGTGGAGGTGTGCAATCATGAAGACGACAAAAAATGCCAAAGCCGCGACTCTGAATGCCGGCCGCCGCCGCTTCATGACCGGCGCAGCCGGACTGACTTTTGGTATCGCCGCCGGCGCGCCGGCACTGCAGCACCTGGTGGCGGGGGCCGCTGAAGCTGCAACCGGCAGTGTCAGACAGTGTCAGACTCAACAACTGGGTCACCGTGTTCACCGACGGCACGGTGGCGATCATGTCGCCTGCAGCGGAGATGGGCCAGGGCTCGCTGACGGCGCTGCCGGTGATTGTCGCCGATGAGATGGACGCCGACTGGTCCAGGGTGCGTATTGTTGCGGCGCCGCCCAACGACAAGCTCTACGGCAACCCGGCGTTCCGTTTCCTGCAATACACCGCGGGCAGTGCGACGGTGACCGGTTATTTCAACAATCTGCGTCAATTCGGTGCACAGGTGCGTTACGTGCTGCTCGACAATGCGGCGCAGCGCTGGGGCGTGCCGCTGGCCGAAGTGGTCAGCGAACCCGGTTACGCGGTGCATCCGCGCAGCGGGCGCCGTTTGTCGTATGGCGAGATCGCGGCCTTTGCCAAAGTCCCGGCACAGGCGCCGGAGGTTACCGTCGAGCCGGTAGCCAAGGCGCAGTTCCGCCTGATCGGCAAGGATCTGCCGCGGGTGGATGTCGCCGGCAAGGTCAATGGTTCTGCGCAATACAGCATTGATGTGCAGGTGCCGGGCATGGTGTATGGCGCGATACTGCGCGAGCCGGTGGAAGGCGCGGCACCGGAGAAAATTGACGACCGCGAAGCACGAGCGATCGATGGTGTGCTGCAGATTGTGCCGCTGAAATTCGGTGTCGGGGTGATCGCGCAGAACCCGTGGGCGGCCTTCAAGGCAAAAAAGGCGCTTAAAGTCACCTGGTCACGCGAGGCAACCGGCTGGGGTTTCTCGAACGACAAGGGCTATGCGCAGTTTGCCGCTTTGGCCAAAGACCCGAACGCGAAGGGCGTGGCTTGGGAGACGCAGGGCGATATCGCCGGCGCCATGGGCAAGGCAGCAACAGTGTTCGAGGGTGAATACCGTGCCGACTATGCCTATCACGCGCAGATGGAACCGCTGAATTCAGTGGCAGCGGTTACTGCCGACGGCTGCGAGATCTGGTGTGGCACGCAAAGCCAGACGGTTGCCGTCACCGCGGCGGCTGCCGCGCTGGGTATTCCCGAAGCCAAGGTCAAATTCAACGGCATGCTGCTCGGCGGCGGCTTCGGCCGTCGCGGCAACCGCGATGTCGAATTCATCGTCGATTCGGTGCTGATGTCAAAAGCGGCCGGCAAACCGGTCAAGGTGATGTGGACGCGTGAGGACGATTTGCACAACGGACGCTTCCGCCCGCTCTACGTGAACCGTATTCGCGCTGGTCTCGACAGCCAGGGCAAGATCGTCGCCTGGCATCACCGCGTGGTCAGCGACCGCGTGCTCGCTTTCATGGATCCGGTGCGTTACAAGGAATCCAAGGGGCGCGACAACATCGCCATGCGCGGTACGGAACTCCCGACCTACGACATTGCGCACCGGCTGGCGGAAGGATTGCAGCAGGACACCGGCATGCGTACCGCGCCGCTGCGCGCCATCGGTGTTGGCCAGAACAGTTTTGCCAATGAAGTGTTCATCGATGAACTGGCCGCTAAACTTGGTGTCGATCCGGTCGAATTCCGCATCCTCCAGCTCGCCGGAACCCCGCGTGCGCAGCGGGCAAAAAATGCCATCGAAGAGGTCGCGCGTATGGCCGACTGGGGGCGCAAGCGCCGGGGCCGCGGACTCGGCGTGGCCTATCTCGATTACAGCGGCACGCAGGTGGCGGGTATTGCTGAAGTGTCGCTGGCGAGGGATGGCCGTATCCATGTGCATGATTTCTGGTGCGTCATCGACGCCGGAGTGGCGGTGCAGCCCGACAACATCATCGCGCAGACGCAAAGTTCGATTGTTTATGGTCTCGGGCTGGCGCTGACTGAACGCATCGACATCGTCGATGGCGCGGTCAAGCAGTCCAACTTCTATGACTATCACGTGCCGCGGATGCGCGATATTCCCAATATCCACATCAAGCTGGTACAGACGCGCAATCATCCCACCGGCGCCGGGCAGATGGCCACGCCGCTGGTGCCTTCGGCCATTGCCAATGCACTCTTTCAACTGACAGGGGTGCGGCTGCGCCAGCAGCCGCTGCTGCCGGAGCGCGTGTTGCATGCGATGGCAGAAGCGGGCGTCAGCATCGCGTGAGTCTGGATTTGGTGGATTTTGAAGTATTAACGTAAAAACGGGGCCCGCAGGCCCCGTTTTTTTGTGGTGGGTGACCTTGCTTGGTCAGCCCCATGCGTTTGGCGACTTTGGTATAAGCCTGTATGCGGTCCTTCATGAACGCATCCATTTTGTCGGGGCCGACATTGACCAGCTCGAAACCGCTTTTGGCGGCGAGTTCCTTCATTTCCGGTTCGTTGTTGAGCGCAGCCCACAGGTCCGACATACGCTTGCGTGCTTCGGGTGGGCTCGATTTCGCCATGCCGATGCCGCGGTAGGCGCCGTCAACCCAGTCAAAACCCGGTTCCTTGAAGGTCGGCACATCGGGCGACAGCGGATGGCGCTTGTCCATCGCCACAATCAGTGCGCGCACCTTGCCCTTGTTGTTGATCGCAAACGCCGAATACGACATCGCGCCGGTGACGTGGCCGCCGAGTCCTGCGGTCGTCAGGTCGCCGGTGCCCTTGAACGGCACGTAGGTGGTGCGGACGCCGGCCATCACGTTGGGTTTTTCGTGCGCCGCGTGGTTGGCCGAGTTGGTGCCTGATCCGGCGAAGGTCAGTTTCTCCGGATTTGCCTTGGCCGCCTTGATCAGATACTGGAAGGGTTTGATCGGGCTGTCGGCGGGAACGACGATTGCATCGGGGGTGTGGTGAAACCAGTAGACCGGCATGATGTCCGCGTTTTTATACTGGACCTGGCCTTCGAACGGCTGCAGCACGGTGTGTGGCGGGTTGATGCCGATGACGTTGAAACCGTCGGCGGGCATGCTGTTGATCTGTGCCCACATCAGGCCGCCGCCCGCACCGGGTTTGTACTGGACGATGGTTTCGATGGTCGGGCAGCGCTTTTTCAGCACCAGCTGCTGGTGGCGTGCCGAAATGTCGGATTCGCCGCCGGCAGGAAAGGCCCGCCAGTTCTGCAGGTTTTTCTCGGGGCAGGACTGTGCGCCAGCAGATGGCAGTGGCTAGCGGTGGCCGGCGTCCAGCGCAACGCGTGGGCGCGCGGCCGGTCACGGGTTACAATTTAGGCCATGGCGCGACTGCAAATCGATCGACTTAAGATCAATAATATGCGCTGCGACGTTGCGCTGCTGGTTGACGCCGAAGCCGGCGATCGCAGGGCATCCGGCCGTTTTGTGCCGGAACGCAGCAGTGTCGAGGCATACCTGCTGGACGCGCTGCGCGCGCAGCGCCTGAAAGTCACCGTGGTGCCCTTCGACACCGCAGTGGAGCCGGTGATCGCCGAATTGCGCGCACTGAAGCCGCGTCTGGTGTTCAACCTGACCGAATGCGTGGACGGTGACCGCAGCCAGGACGCGGCGATCGCCGGGCTGCTCGATCTGTTGCAGATACCGTATACGGGGACCGGCCTGAGCGGGCTCAGGCTGGCGCGCGACAAGGCCCTGTCCAAACGCATCGTCGCCGACCTCGGCGTCGGCGTGCCGCGGCATTTCGTGATTCCGCCGCGCGGCCCCGTCCGCAATCCGCGTGTGCCCTATCCACTGATCGTCAAGCCGCAGTTCGGCGACGGATCGGACGAGGTGCGCGGCAATTCGTTGGTCAAAAACGAACGTGAACTGGTGCAGCGCGTGCGCGTGTTGCGCAAGCGCGTGGCGGCACCGCTGATCTGCGAGGAATTCATCGAGGGCTGCGATCTGTATGTCGCGCTGCTCGGCAGCACACCCGAGGTAATGCCGCCGGTCGAGCTGGTGATCGGCCGCAAGGGGCGGGGCGCGCCGGCATTTGCGTCCTACAAGCTGAAAAACGACGGCGCTTACCGTACTCGCTGGCGGGTACGCTGGCGGGTGGCGAAACTGCGCTGGCGGGTACGCTGGCGGGTGGCGAAACTGTCGCGCAACCTGCAGCGTGATGTTGAAACCGCCAGCCGCGCGATTTTCCATGCGTTGAAACTGCGCGATTACGGCCGTATCGATTACCGGCTGACGCCGGATGGACGGCTGGTGTTTCTCGAAGCCAACGCCAATCCGGATCTGCATCCGCATGCGATGGGCAACAATGTATGTTTTGCCGGTGTTGCCTACGGCGAGGCCCTGCAGCGCATCGTCAGTGCCGCCCGTGCGCGGACGTCAAAAAAAATTAATAAAATCAATTAATTATCAGTGCTCTTCGGGTAATACGCTCCAGTGGTGCTGGCGCAGCAGGTGAGCGGTAAGTCCGGACAGGCTGACAATCTGGTGGCCCTGCGCATCGAAATTATCCGCAGCCAGCCATTGTTCGTGTGCCTTCTTCAGCGCAGGCCATTCACTGTCGAGGACTGAAAACCATGCCGTGTCGCGATTGCGCCCCTTGTAGATCAGGGCCTGGTTGAAAGTTCCCTCGTAAGAAAAGCCGAGACGCTCTGCGGCAAGACGCGACGGTTCGTTCAAGGCGTCACATTTCCATTCGTAACGACGGTAACCGAGTTTAAAGGCGTTCATCATCATCAGGTGCATGGCTTCAGTCGCCGCCGGTTGTCGTGCAATCAGCGGCGTGTATTTGATGGCGCCGACTTCGATGCTGCCGCTGGCGGGATCCATGCGCATATAGGCGGCGACGCCGGCCGCCCTGCCGCTGTCGAGATCAATGATGGTGTAAAAGCGGTGATCGTCGCGCTGGCCGTAGGTTTCGGTCCAGTGGCGGTAATCGGCGGGCGCCGTAAACGGACCGTAAGCGACATAGGTCCAGCCGCGGTCATCGGCTTCCAGCGAATTGGCGGCATGCAGTTCTTCGGCGTGGCGTTCCGGGTTCAGCGGTTCGAGGCAGCAATAATGGCCGCTTAGCGGTTCCCGTGGCGGCAGCGGCGGGGCCGTCCAGTCCGCGACAGGAAAGCCGATGGGCTGACCGTACTCGTTGCAATGTTGCGTCATGATTCTGCCGTCGCGCCGCGTGCGCCGCGTTTGGCATGCCACTGCTGCAGCCAGCCGGCATTGCCGCCAAGTTCGACAATTTCCATCAGTGCGTCAGGGAGCGGTGGATATTCGCGGCGGAAGTCGCGGGTGTGGTTGATGAAAAAACCGTCACGAAAATTGACTTCGAGTTCATCGCCGGTTTCGCACATCTCGGTGACGTTGACGCAATCGGTGATGACGCGCACGCCGCAGCCGATGGCGGCGCGGTAGGCGAGGAAGGGCATCGATTCACAGACCAGCCCCAGGCCCAGCGCCTGCATTGCGATGTAGCCGTTCATTTTCGGCCCCATGCCGAAATTGCGGCCGGTGACAATGATGTCGCCCGGTTTGCAGCGGGTATGGAAGCCGGGATCGGTTTCCTCGAACAGGTGCGGGATGATGTCCTTGGGATCGAAGTGTCGTCCCGTGATTAGCCAGTTTGGCACTACGCCGCCGGCATGCCATACGTCATGGCCGAGTTTGTAGCAGCGGCCTTTCAGAACCCATGCGAATTCGCTCATAATTTTATTTTACGTAAGTTGAAAATTGTCCAACTCGTCATTCCGGCGCGCCCCGAAGGAAGTCCCCTTGGGGGGAAGCCGGAATCCAGTAAGCACATGAAAAGATAGTCAAGTCAGACTGTTGTACAGGTCGATCCATTGCGGATTTTCACTTTCTAACAGAGACAGCTTGCATTTTCGTTTCCATCCTTTGATGGTTTTTTTCCGTGTGACTGCGGATTCCATGGTTTCGTGCGCCTCGTGCCAGACCAAGGTATGCACGCCATAGCGTCAGGTAAAACCTTCGACCACATCGCTTGTGATCCAGAATCCGCGTGATAGCGTCAGATGTTGCGTCGAAATAAAGCGTGCTGTTATTGCGGCTGTTTGACATGAGGTTGCCCCTGAAAAACGTATTTCTTAATCGAGTGTAAATTGGACGGTAAAGGAGATACGAAATGACGACAGAAAAGGGCAAGAGAGCGGCGTACACGCTGGAGTTCAAGCTGGAGGCGGTACGGCTGGTACAGGGAGGACAAGCCAAGGCGGTGACGGCCAAGGTGTTGGGGGTGCCCAAGGCAACACTGGGCAACTGGGTACGCTGGGCAGCCCAGGGCAAGCTCGCAGGGGCTGGCGCGAAACCGGTGAGTGCGGAGCAAATGGAGTTGGCGCGACTGAGGGCAGAACTGGCGCGGGTCAAGATGGAGCGCGATATTTTAAAAAAGGCGACGGCGTACTTCGCGAAGGAGTCCCTGTGAGGTACGCCTGGATCACCCGGCACAAGCGCCAATGGCCGATCACTTTGCAATGCGCGGTGCTGGGGGTAAGTACCAGCGGCTACTTTGAGCATGTTGCCTGCAGGGCTCCCAGGGGGCCTTCGACGCCTGGGAGACGCCTCAGTGACGAAGCGGTGCTGGCCCATATCAAAGCCGCCCACGCTGGTAGCAAAGGCGAATACGGCTGGCCCCGGATCTGGAAGGAACTGGTGAGTCGAGGAGTGCGGGTCGGGAAAGACCGTATCCAGAAGCTCATGAAACAACACGGGATTAAAGCCAGGGGCAAACGCCGGTACGTCGTTACCACGGACAGCAAACACAACCTGCCCATTGCGCCCAACCTTCTGGATCGCAACTTCCAGCCCGAGCAGCCCAATGCCGTGTGGACAAGTGACATTACCTATATCTCCACCAATGAGGGATGGCTGTACCTGGCCGCTGTGATTGACCTGCATAGCCGACACGTGGTCGGCTGGAGCATGGCAGCTCACATGCAGACCAGCCTGGTGACCGATGCACTGAGAATGGCGTGGTTCCGGCGGCACCCTGGACCGGGATTGATCTTCCATTCGGACCGCGGCAGTCAGTATTGCAGCCATGAATTTCAGGCAGTGTTGGCGCAATACGGCATGCGAAGCTCGATGAGCCGCAAGGGCAATTGCTGGGACAACGCGCCCACCGAAAGCTTGTGGGGGTCATTGAAGGTCGGCCAGCTGCACGGGCGAACATTCGAGACACGCCGGCAGGCGATGGACGAGGTGATTGACTGGTTGACGTTTTACAATCACGGCAGGCTTCACTCGACGCTGGGCTACCTGAGTCCGATGCAGTTCGAGAATAACTGGCTCGCGGCACAGTTGAAGAAGGTCGCATAATGGATCGGCTAAGAACTACGGAATTCAGGGGCAAGGTCA